>ERZ780144.476-NODE-476-length-55309-cov-8.548793_pt1 | contig 55309 bp, 60 predicted proteins | sample MGYA00511380_ERZ780144 | MGnify/ENA primary metagenome ERZ780144 (study PRJEB29588, sample SAMEA1965858) | human gut metagenome | biome: human gut; feature: human-associated habitat; material: faeces | place: Denmark | collected 2008/2010 ... | reverse complement strand
CTCCCTTATCTTTTCGGGGGGGGGGCAACTTCTAAAGCTTTAAAATCAATCATTTCTGCCTCCTTCTTTAATATTTTCATTATTTACCATGTTTTTGGGTTTGTCAATATAAAAATAAAAAAAAGGGACAAAATCTGAATTGTCCCTTTTAAATTTATTAGTAAGTCATTTCCCAATTATTATTCAAAATTTTACCGAAACATTGGTTATCTGTATATGTTACAGTGGCTTCACAGGCTGCACCCGCAGCGTTTCTGATTGCCTCAAGTGATGCTCCGTCACAAATTCCTTTAGTTCTGCAGGCTGGGCTTGCATTAACCGTGTCAAGAACTCCATCATCCCAGTTTATCATTATAAAAGCATCTCTTCCTAAAATGTTAGGTCCTCCGCTTCCGTTTACATCAACAAATGATATTCCCCATCCGGCAGAATATCCGCCGTATGAATAAGTTCTACCGCTGACGGTGTCAATACATATTTCCGCACCGCTTGCAATAATTGCACACGCACCGTTACCCCACGTTAATGCTCCTGATGTATCAACTGTTGTACCATTTAAATTTTTGTATTTTATGTCTGAGCAATGTTTGTGTGCAGGGCAAGCTTGTACAACTTTAAAATGTCTGCTTATAAATTCATCCATTGCTTCCGGATCTGTAAGCCCTGCTTCTTTCAGATTAATGGCATTTTTATCTGTCATTTCCTGCATAAATGCCTGTTGTATCTCATTGTAGGCTTTATGTAACTGGGTAACATACGTCTTTCGCTGATGGTTTTGCATTAACGTAGGCACAGTCATGGCAGACACAACCCCTATAATACCTAAAGTAACAAGAACTTCTGCCAATGTAAAAGCCTTTAAACAGCGCTTAAAATAAAAACAGTTAAAATTTTTAAAAAATTTGTAAAAGCGCCCCTTAGATAGTCTGTACGATGTGTCTACGCACGTAGTGCCGGGGGGGGGGCGACTTCTAAAGCTTTAATATTAATCATATTGCCTCCTTTTTAGATATTTCCATTATTTACCATGTTTTGTTGTTTGTCAATATTTAACTTAGTCTTAAAACCTCATAGATATCCATCTTTTTTGCTTTTCCTCGAATAGTTACGTCTCCTATTTTTATAACATCTACTATATCGCTTACGCAAGAATAGGTAGAACTGCTTATAAGCATGTTGGTTTTATAAACTTTATTATAACTTTCGATGCGGCTTGCAAGATTTACCATGTCACCTATTACGGTATATTCAAGCCGCTTTTCGGAGCCGATATTGCCTACAAAAGCTTCGCCGGTGTTAATTCCTATACCGATTTCAATTTTAGGTTTGCCTTCAAAAAGCCATTTATCCTGAAGCTGATCAACCTTTTTTAACATCTCACAAGCACATTTTACGGCATTCTGCGGATGATTTATATCCTGGATTGGCTCACCGAATATTGCCATAACGGCGTCACCTATAAATTTATTGATTACACCGTTATATTTTGTAATAATAGGTTCAATTTCAGAAAAATATTCGTTTAATATAACAGAAACTTCTTCTGCAGTCATTTTTTCACTCATACTCGTGAAGCCTCTTATATCTGCAAATAAAACAGTTACGTTGGCTTTTTTCCCACCCAGCTTGATGTCATCAATATTTTGAACGACATTTTTCATAATATCCTGTGAAAGATATTTTCCCATTGCATTTTTAATTTTTTCTTTATTGCGTCCTTCGAGAATAAATCTGTAAGAATAACCAAAAATCATGGTGCTGAGCTGAACGGCCAGAGGAGTTATTACATACGGAATTAAATTATGTTTAAAGCATATTATGCAGAATATAAAATACAATATTGCAATACCAATTAACGTAATTAAGGAAGGAATAAACGCCAAAAATCTTATTATAACAAATGTAATTATGCTTAACAATATTATTATTGTGATGTTTTGCCAGTTCGTAAATTTAATAAGATATTCGTTATCTAAGAAATTATTAAGTATAGTTGCCTGAATATCAACTCCGGGATGATTTAAGGAAATTGAAGTTTCCAGTACATCTTCTACACCAAGCGCGTTAGCTCCGACAAGAACAATCTTATTGTTAAATTCTGACGGGTTTATTACGGGTTTTTTGCCGCTGTTAAGAAGCCTGTTTGAATTAATAATATCTATAGCAGAGTAGTTTTTGTGTGAGAATTCCGAGTCAGGCAATAATTTATAAAATTTTATATTATGCTTTATATCTCCGTTCTTTTTGAATGCAGGGATTTTCAAACCCGTTTTGTCTACAATTATATGTTTATTTGTAAGAGTAATTTTGTCAGTTTTATTTGCAAGAAGATAAGCTCTTAACGCCAGTGAAGGATAATAATTTTCATTGTAGCTTATTAAATCTGTTGCCTCTCGTAAAACTCCGTCAATCGGATTTAACCCCAAATTTACGGAGCCTGCCTGCTTTTGGGCATCGAAGTAAGCTTTCGGAAACATGGTTAAGCTGTTATAACTGCTTAATCTTGAATTATTTTTTGTTCTTTTATCGGTTATATCTATAGAAAACTTTTTATAAAACGCTTTGTCATAAGCATTTCCCAGAGTTTGGCTATCGTATTTTTTGCTTTGAGCCATATAACCGCCGATAAAGTTATCTGATTTTTTTACCGTTTCAAAAAAGAAATTATCCGAAGATGCGGGTCTTTCCTTATCGAGGCTGCTTAGAACGGAATCAAATATAACAACTTTTGCATTTGTATATTTATTCAGATATTCAAAAATTTCTCCGTATAATGATCTTGCCCACGGCCATCTGTAACTGTCCAGTGATTTATTATCAATTACTATCAATGATATATCTTTTGAACCTTCCACAGTCGCCGATGATGAGTTAATTATGGCATCATAAACAGGATTTTCCCAAAAATTTATTGAAACAAATGCTATTACTATAACCAAAAATACGTGTAATAATATTGATCTTATGAAAAATGTTTTTCCCTTAAAAATTTTCATATCCCTTATCCCTTTATTTTATGATATAATAAATTTTGAAAAAAGGATAGTTTATGAAAGAAAATTTAATTAACGTTCTCGCGGAAGAGAAAATTTTTCCGATATTAAGGTGCAATAATGCTCAAACAATGATTGACAGAGCTAAGGCATTGATAGATGCAGGAATTAAGGTTTTAGAAATAAACGTTGAAAATCCTTCAATTTATAAAGCTGTTGAGGAAATATCAAAATATGCTTCAGTTTGTGCCGGGGGGATTATTACTTCTATGCAGGCGGAAGCCGCTATATTATCAGGGGCTGAAATCCTTTCTTCTCCGATTTTTTCCATGAATCTTGTTAAAATATCAAAAGATAAACAAATTCCTTATATTGCGGGAACGTCTACGGCAAATGAAGCTTATAATGCATGGAAAGCACGTATTCCGCTTATTAAAATTTATCCTATAACTGCTATGGGCGGAGCCATGTATATTGAAGATTTGTTAAGACCTATGCCTTTTTTGAATGTTATGCCTCTGGGCAATGTTAAAATTGATGAAATCCGTTCATATATAAATGCGGGTGCTTCCGTTGTCGGTGTCGGCCGCGATCTTTATGACGGCTATTCACTCTCCGAGATTACGGCAAGAGCAAAAAAAGTTTTGAAAGAATTAAAGGATTAAAAATGGACAATAAGTTAGATATTGTAGCTATCGGTGAAAGTTTAATAGAATTGTCTACAAATGCTAAAATGTCTGCCGCAGGATGTTTATATAAATATTATGGCGGTGATGCGCTTGCTACTGCCATATCTGCGCTCCGTATGGGGTCAAGAGTAGGATTTATAACAAGGATTGGAAATGACCCGTTTAAAGATTTTTTGTTGGACAGCTGGGAAGCCGAAGGGTTAGATATTTCTCAGGTTAAACTAACAAATGAACCGAACGGGTTGTATATAATTGCAAGGCCATCTCTTAATGAAAAAGAAGTTGTTTATTACAGAAAAAAGATAGCTCCTTCTAAACTTTCAATCGATGATATAAATGCCGAATATATTAAAAATGCAGATATCGTTTATGCTTCGGGGGTTACACAGTCTCTTTCGGCGTCTGCCGCGGAAGCTGTTGAATATGCCTTTAAACTTTCGAAAGAAAACGGTATCGTAACAGCTTATGATCCTAATTACCATTCGATATTGACGACTGTTGATGAAGCAAAGGAAGCTTTTTCAAGAGTTTGCGATAATGTTGATATTATGTTTTTAAATACCAAGCATGATTCGATTAATATTCTGGAGATAGATTCTCCTGAAAATATTATTAAAAAGCTTTGGGATATGGGAATTCAGACAATTGTTCTCAAAAGTATTGATAAAAAAGGCTATTATACCGGATATAACGGAAATATTGTATTTACCGACTTTTACACCTGTGATTACGTTGATACGACTTGTTCGGGTGATACTTTTAACGGCGGCTTCCTGCATGCTTTAAATCACGGTTTTACTCCTTTCGAAGCCACAAAATTTGCTTCAATAACTGCAGGACTGCAGGCAAAAGGAATAGGTGCAATTAAATCAATTCCGTATAAAGATGAAGTTTACACAATTTACAGGGGAAACAATGGTTAAGGCTGCAATATCAGGTTATTACGGTTTTAAAAATTTCGGTGATGAGGCAATTTTAGCCGTACTCGTTAATCATCTAAAAAAACTTGAAAATGTAGATATTACTGTTTTTTCCAGTGATACGGATTTTACATCAAAAACATACTCTGTTAATTCTGTTAAACGTTTCGATTTAAAAAATGTTATTAAAACTGTTAAAGAAGCTGATATTTTAGTTTCAGGCGGCGGAAGCCTTCTGCAGGACGTTACAAGTTTTAAAAGCCTTGTATATTATTCTTTAATTATTGCTTTAGGGCTTTTATTTAATAAAAAGGTTATTATATTTGCACAGGGGATTGGACCTTTAAATTCTAAACCCGCACAATTTTTAGTTAAAAATCTCTTAAAGCACTGCTCTCTGGTGACGGTGAGGGATGAAAACAGTTTAAATCTGCTCAAAAAATGGAAGATTAATGCTAATCTTGTTTGTGATCCCATATATTCTCTTGATATAGCTTCTCAAACCGCATCGGAAACAGTCGGCGTTCAGCTTAGAGAGTTTAAAACAATGAACTATAATCTTTTGCATAAATTGGCATTACTCATTATAACAAAGTTCAGCGATAAAAAAATTGAGATTTTTTCATTGCAGGAAGCGCAGGATTTGGAACTTTGCAAAAGATTTGAGCAAATTTTACATACATTTAATCCTGATATTAAAACGGAAATTGTTTGCGATGATATTATAAACAAAATTTCGAAAATTGAATATTTAATTGCTATGCGTTTTCATGCTGTTTTAACCGCTTTAAAGAGTGGTGTAAAAACTTGTGCTGTAAATTATGATATAAAAGTTGAAAAGCTTGCTAATGAAGCCGGTATTCCTCTTATTTCCATGGATGCACATGAAAATCTCGAGGAAATTTATGAAAAAATGCAAAATCTCAGCAAAGATGATTTACTGAGATTTGCAAAGAGTAAAAATTTTGACTGGTCTGAATTTGATAAATTATTCTTTATTTCCGAATAATTGTGTGTAAGTTTTTCTTATTGTTGTATCAAACTCATTTGTGCCCTGCTGTGCCATCAGAGTTGACCATTTTTTATATTCACCTGATGTTATCGTAGCATCTAAGGGTTTATTGTTTGTTTCATTATCTGTGTCAAATGTTGCTACGGTTGCTGCTAATTCCTTCCAATCTGCGTATCCGTCACCGTTTATATCAATTTTATCAAATGCTGTTTGAGCAATAGCTTTTGCTTCGGCTTTCTTTTCGTCAGTTGCATCTGAGTTTAATTTTGACATTTCATGTTTTACAAATTCTTCAACCGTAACTTTTTTGTCTTTATTGCCTGAACTGTTATCAATTTCAGCAGCATAAGATTTTGCAATATTACTTACTGCTGTTCTGTATTCATCTGCACATTTTTTCTCGTCTTTTGGATCACTGTATTTATCTAAAATGCTAAAACTGCTGTTATCATTTTCTGCCATTTTGTCAGTTGCATTGTCAAAGGCTTTTCCTGTTTTTGTTTCCTGATTTTCGTCCAAATCTCCGGCATACTTAGTATTTGTTTTTTGTAATTGCTGTTGTTGTCCATACAAAGCTCTGTTAGCCGCAATCTGAGCATTAGATTGTGCGGCAAGATTTAAACCATACTGATAAGCCATCATATTGCCGTAAGCATTATTTTGTGCATAGTTGCATGCCGGATTTGGAAGCCATGAAAATCCCATAGGATCTGCCATCATCTGAGATGTAACACCAATGCCGTATCCCATACCTCCTCCGCAGCATCCGCCGCGCCCCATAGGAAATATGCTTGGACCGCAGCAATTTGTCATGCTTTTCAGCGCAATACCGGTCATGGCTGTTTGCGTAAGACCGCTGCCCATTTTAGTTAAAGTTTGACTTAATCTTTGCATGATGTTAACTTTAGACATTATACTCTCCAAGATTTTATATATTATATATATAATAAGTATTTATATTTAGAAAAATTGCTGTTTAATAACTTTCTAATTAGTTATATTCCCTTATATAGCACGGATTTTGCAGGTATTTAATATTTCTTAATAAAAAAAGAACCTCAGTTAAGGTTCTTTAAAAATTGCCCTGGGCCAGACTTGAACTGGCACTGGATTTAACTCCAACCGGATTTTAAGTCCGACGCGTCTACCGATTCCGCCACCAGGGCTTATTTAATTGTTATTGCTTAATTTCAGCATTGTTATAGTAACCCAAATATAATTTATTGTCAACAATTTTATTTTAGCGGAAATAATTCAAGATATTTTTCAAGCTCATCGACTTTAGAACTCAAATTATTGTTTATACGGGTTAATTCAGCCTTTATTAAATTTTCATTCTCTAATGTTATTTTGCCGAACAAAGGCGGGTAAATTATACTTTTTAAAAACATATTTTTAAATGTTTTTATATCGTTATAGTCCGATAAATCTATTATTCCGTTCAAATCACAAAGATCCGTAAAAAGTTCTCCAAGCTGAATTTTAGCTTTTATAACCTTCTTTGCGTTAATGTACTTTTGAATTTTAACCATATGTGAAAGTATTATTTCATAATTATTTTTTATTTTAGCTTTCTTTTTTGGAAGCATGCTGTTAAAGTAACACATGGTTTGTTTGTAGCCTGATTGTATAAGTTCAAGTCTTTTATTTTCGGCAATATTAAAATCTACAACTACGATATCTCCCGTATTAAGAACTATATAATCAAATTTATCTTTATCAGCATATATATTTGTTATAAATGATGTTGACATTGCGGTCATGCAGCTGTAGACTGCGTTTGCATAATCAATTCCGGATATATCGTTTGTGTCATAGTAACCTTCAAGCCTGAATTCTAAAATTCTTTCGTCATTAAGCAGGAGATTTTTGGACAGCTTCCACATAGGCCAGCTTTTCTGTAAATCTCCGTCTACAAGCAGTGTTTTATTATATTCAATGGGTTTCATAAGTCCCGGCATACAGCATGATATTCTGACGGCTGAGGCAATTTCATAATCAGGTGTTTCAAATCTTGAAAATTCCTTACATTCAAAATTAGAAAGGTTGGTTGTAATAAGTACAAGATTTTTTTCTATATCTTTAAATGTTACTGCTCTGTTAGCACCTTTTTTATACTTATCGCCGTAAAATTTAGATTCGATTAATTCCCTGACCCATTCAAGAAAAACTTCTCCCTTACTCAGTGCAAATATAGGTCCAAGCCCTATAGATATATCTTTAAATAAATCAAAATTAACTTTAAGGAAAATTTCTTTAAGTTCTTCTGCAGTGTAACCAACAGCAAGCATAGCCGCAATGATTGAACCGACTGATGAACCCGCAAGCGTCGAAGGATTTATACCGAGTTCCTCAAGCGCTTTTATTGCTCCGATGTATGAAACTCCGCGAATTGCGCCGCCGCCAAATAAACACGTATATTTAAAACTGTTATTCATATTTTAATTATACTACGATTTAAAATTTATACCTGTAGTAAATAGTGTATTTTTATAATAATTTAAATCATCTGTAGGCTGCTTAAATTTTTTATTTGCAAATTTTGATGGTAAAAATACACCGAAATATTTGCCTTCATAAACAAGTTTCCACTCATCCGATGCTTTAAGCGCAGCGAATACAGGATATTGTTTTTCAAGTATCATTATGTCAGGCGGGAAGAATTCAATTGCCTTTTTCCAATTAGGATAAACCATAAAAAATTCTTTTAGCAGAGGCACCATATAATCGTTATATACTTCCTCGTATCTTCCGTCCATAAATATTAAATTGTTCGGATAGAGCTTATAAGAAATGTAGCTTCCGTAGCCGAAGTTTGATAATATGTTTCCTTTTAAATTATTTATGCGTATGAATTCAACTTCTTTTAAAGGGTATTTGTCCATGCCCGCCGGTATTGAAAAATCTTTGACAGAAAATGTAAATAAGGACAAACCAAGTATTAAAATATATACGGCTTTATCTTTCCATTGCGGCAATTCAAGATTTTTTATCAGTTTATAAAAATCCTCGTATACAAAGCATAGTGATGCTATTGCAAAAAACGGCAGGAGCTTTACATGGCTCAGCGCAAGATAAAGTGTTGAAATTAATATAATATATTTAACCTTATCAGCTTTTTCATACCATTCTTTTAAAGAGCTTATCTTAATATTTTTATAAATACTTACAGTTTCAATTAAAATTATTGCAAGCATAAACAGCTTAAATTTAATTTGTTTAAATATATAAAATTTAGAAAATAATCCCCACCACTCAACAATATAAGGTCTCTGCATCGAATTTGCCATCAAGAGAAACTTAATATATTGATATCCCCAGGGGTTAATAAGTAATACTAAAGCTGAAGCCGCGAGTGTAATTATATATTTTAAATAAGGTTTTTTATTTAAAAATTCACCCAGAGCGTACATTGCTATTAAGCCTAACCCTGATACGACACCCCCGTGAACATTGTTCCAGAATATAATCAGAAAAGGAATTATAAAAAGCAGTTTGTTGCTGCCTCTGCGAACTTTTTCCAAAATATATATAAATACCGTGAATAATAAAAAACTGAACATATGGCATCTAACAGGATTATTAAGGTTTTCCATGACAGCCATCAATGTAAAAAAGTAAAACAATATGTTATAAGGACATTTTTCGGTTTTAAGCTTAATAACGCGTGATGCAGTAAACAATATTCCGAACGTAAGTAAAGCCTGGAGGATTATAAGACTGTAGGGACCAAAAAATTTCAGGAAAAAATAAAATATTACGCCTGAGCCCCATTCATGATCCCACCAGGTGTGTACCGGTGTATAAGAGAGGAAATCCTGTTTAAGAACATGTCCTCCGTCAATTACGCCCATGCCGGCAATTAATCTTGCCCACAGGTCAAAATCAAAATGTGTTGCCGCGGTTGAGAATGCCAGTATCAGCAAAAACAGTGTAATATAAAAAATTAATCCCTTTTTCCCCATAAATATAATTTTAGCATAAAAAAACGACCGCATGCACGATCGTTTTTTATGTTATAAGTTTTTAATATAATTTAAGCAGCTGCAGACCCTTTAATTTCACGAATTAAATATTCTGCTACCCATTCAAAATCTTTGTTGCATTCAGCAGCTTTTTTCAGATATTTAACGGAAGCGTCTCCAATTCTAATCAAAGTCATAGCTACAACACCTCTTTTAATACCTCTTACAACTTGCAATTCGTCTACTAATTGAGGTAAAACCGATGTGCCTATGTTAACTAATTCATTTTCTAATTCGTTTTTTGTAGTGTTGTCTGCATTTTCTAATTTTGAAAGAATTTCACTAACTGTTTCCATTATAATTATCTCCATTTATCTTATCTATATTATGATTATAAACTAAAAAATATTGGAGTTTAGATTTCCTTACATAATCTTTATATGATATAAAGATAAAATAAAAAAAGCAGGATTTTTTCCTGCTTGTATGTGTAGTATAGTTAATTTAGCTGTATATTTTGAAGGTTCTTTCTATATTTTTATCAATTGCTGTTTTTATTGAATCGTATTCTGTCTGCAGTGAATTATGCTCAGTATCTATATTTTTTAACTCCAAGTCATACATTTTATCTTTATTTTCAATTTTATTCATAGCTGCATTGTATTCTGCTTCTGCTATTGTTATTGCGGCATTATTTGTTTGTTCAGTGATATCACTGCAGTTAGAATACATTATTGTATTCCAGTTATTATCTGTATCAACCTGTTCAAGAGTTACCAGACCGCTTTCAAAAGCAAATTTTATCCACTCGCTGCTTGAAGCAAGTCCGTCTTGTAATACCTGATATCCTCCGCTTTGCATACGATTAAAGAGGTTTGTATACCATTGTGCTTTAGCATCGCCGTTTTCGTTATAAGAATCGGTAACTTCGCTTTTATCAATCCAGGCATATTTGGGTTCTCCGTATGTATTCATGATACTGTCAAGAGTTAATACATCAAGAATTGGTTGGAAGCTTTCCTGTTGTTGGGTAGTCATTTGACCTAATACCCAGGATGTATCAAGGAGGTTTGGATAATTGGCTTCACCTACATCTCTACCAAGTAAAAGCTGTGATAAAGCTAATCCCTTATCTTTAAATGCATTGTAGATTGATGGATCACTTGCCGCAGCTTTGAATTCATTTTTTGTAGGATCCCAGACATTATAAATAGAATTTTTTAAACTTTTGATAATTTCCTGTGCAGTTTGCTGCATAGTATCCACATCAAGCGGTTGTACTTCTTTAATTGTAAAACTGCTTGTATTTCCTCCGTTAAAAGGATTTGGAATATCTTTGAATTCTACGAGTGTTGAAGAACCGTCTTCATCAACATAATTATAAGAAAAACTTATTGTACTGCCGCTTGTATTCAATGAAACAGGAGTTGTAGCCTTGAAATTTCCATCTTTATCATAAGTGTTTAAAGTCCATGATACAGCTCCTGTATTTGCATCAGTACTTTTAATGATTTGGAATACTTCATCACCGGAGTTAATTGTTCCGTTTGAAGATGCTCCGAAAGTCAATGTGCCGTTAGCACTATCTCCTGTGAATGTTAATGCCGAAGAACCATCACCGTTTTTGTAGACTGTTTCTCCGCTTTTAGCGGCAGAAATTTGTTCAAGCATTTGTGTTATATAATTGTTTGAGGTAGCTGAGCTTGTACAAAGATTTTTATATCCGTTATTAATATAATTTTCTAAATTATTTAATACTGTCGTCATGGCTGCAACATCTGTGGCACCACTTATACTTCCCTCAATAGCAGTTAATGTTCCTGTACCGGGATCTAAAGTTTGTAAGTAATTCTCCATATTAGTAGCTATTGATCCGCACCAAGCTGTGTAGGCTTCATCAAATTCAGTCATAGCAGTAGTGTAATTATAATAATCAACTCCTGCTATTGTGGCTTCATAACCGGGGTGGAGAGTGCTTCCCTCAATACCTTCATAATATGCTTGCAGTTGTTCTGCAGTCATTCCTGAACTTGCAGTTATCATATTGCCGTCAGCATCTGTTTCGCCCGTTGCATATGGAATTGTTCCGTCTGCATTGGCATATTCATTAAGGTTTTCAAAATATGTTGTCGTATATTCTAAGCCGTAATAACTTAAAAATGTATTTAAATCTCCGTTTGCATCTTGGAAATTAGTTGCATCTTTTTCAGATACAAGAACCTGACCTGACGCATTTGATATTGCATACTGGTTGTTATAAGGATTGTAAGATGTCAATGCATTAAAGGTTAATTGTTGATAAGTTGCATTGTTTTCTTTATCGTAATTGCTAAACATCATTTGGGCATCATTCAATGCAGCAGTGTAAGCCTCACTGACCTGCGAACTCTGCGTTGCAAGACGCATCTTGTTATTGTTGATAATCTGGGCTCTAAGCTCGTTATCAGACATACGAGATGTGATTGATAATAATCTTGCTTGTCCTGCCGCCATTCCCATAGTCGACGTTTACCTTTCAATTTTCCTTAGTAACTTTCACTATGGTATATCGGATTATTTATGTAATTTCTTTAATAATATGCTATATAATGTTACAAATATGTTACAATTTTAAAAGGGCTTTTCTAAGATGCTCCAGTTTTTTATCTGAAGTCCCTATTCCGCATAATAACATTGTTGATATTTCATTTGTTTTTTCATCTTCGATATTATAAGTATCAAATAATTTTTGTGATAACTCGTAACCAGACATGCCTTCTTTTTTTATTAGCAATTTAGTCATGTCATTGCCGCCAAAATCTATATTTTTAACATTTTTTCTTATTTTTTCCAGAGCCAAAATAAGAGAGTTAAGTTGTTTTCTTCCTTTTGCTGAATTAAGATAATTAATATTTGCCTCAATGCTTGCCAACAGCGGGTAAGATGGTGAAGTTGTACTAATCATGGAAAGTGACGCTTCCGCATTTAAATCGCAATTAACATGTAACAGAGCGGTAGGATTAAGCCCTCCTGCTGTTTTATGAAGTGATTGAATAGTAAAATCTGCAATATTAACTGCACTTTGCGGCAGCTTATCTGAAAAAGGATAAAGAGCACCATGGGCTTCGTCAACTATGAGATAAGCATTGTTTTTTTCACATACTTTTTTCAACGATTTTATATCTGAGGTAACTCCTTCATAAGAAGGTGAAGTTACAATAACTGCTTTTATGCCTTTCATATCAATTAAATCGGGTGTTGTTTTATCAGGTATCCCCCAATTTTCAATAACAGGCAAATCATAGTAAACGACCTCGCATCCCGCTAATTTCACTGCATTCTCATGTGACGGGTGAGCATTCCGCCATATTAAGACTTTATCACCTTTTTCTGTACAGGTTAAAACAGAAGCAATTATTCCGCTTGTAGAGCCGTTTGTTAAAAAATAGGTATATTTAGTATTATAAATATGTTTCGCACGTTCTTGAGCATCTGAAAGAGCTTTTTGAGGATCATGAGCATCTGTTTCGGAAATATCATATTTATAAAATTGTCTGAATTTACTAAAAATAAAAAATTTTTGCCCATGAGATGGTGTCGTGAACAAAAATTTTCTACTGTTTTTTCTGAGTAATCTTATTAAGCTCATTGAGCGGCACACTCCTTCTTTAGTAAAGACTGTACAAGTTTATGCAAAACCCAGGTGGCAAGTGGAGCGGCTACGCTCCTATTTGTTTTGGATTTCAATACTCCTTTTTGTACAGTATTGCGTTAAGGTCATCTTATCTTTGTTGTTGTGATACTCAAATCTGCCTGAAATTGTATAGCCGCCGTTTTCATTTTTTTCAATTCTTATCGGGCTGAATACACATTCAACAAACTGTTCTTCTGATAAAGGCAATACTATTTTGTAATTGCCTTCAATATTTATATTTTCATTGGTTTTGATTTTCATACCGCCTGCTGAAATGTCCAGTGTTGTAATCTTATGAGTAATATTATCAGCAGTTAAGTCAAGTTCATGAACGAACTTAATACGGGTGTATTGACGTCTTTGTAAAAATCTGTGTTTTGCAGGGTTGGCAATTTTAACTCTTTTACCTTCAATAGTTTCCGGGTATGAGTCAAAATATAAAGTCCCATGATTGGTCTGAGTATAAAACTCACAGTAGTTATGTCTCATTATACCGTCAGGCTCGTATTCAAGTTCGATTGTGAAATATCTGGGTTCAACATCAACTATTGTTCCTTTGTTTGCACATTTAAAATCTGACGGTACAACTGTAATTTTTCTGTCTTTTTCAATTAATTCTCTCATAATAACCTCATTTTAAGTTTTATTATATGATATTTTTTTTATTTTGTCCAATTTAACTATATTATTAATTATCCTTAATAATTACAAAAAAAATAATCTTTAATCGTTTCCTCTAATGTTATCTTAAAGAAAAAATTATATTATGAGTATGTAAATCCTCAACTCTTCTGATTGCTCAGTATTTGCTCCTCAATATATAAGGGGAGCTTTTTTTTGCAAAAAAATGACCGCCTGAGCGGTCACTTTTTTATTCTTTTAAGAACGATTCATAATTTCTTGCCAGCAGGTGTGTTCTTACCTGATTTATAAGATCAAGTGCAACTCCGACCATGATTATTAATGAAGTTGCTCCGATACCCTGCAAAGTTTTTATATTTGTTACATAACTTGCCAGTGACGGAACAAGAGCAATAATCCCAAGTCCCATAGCTCCGATAAATGTTGTTTTGGTTAATATTTTATCAAGAGCTTCCGCTGTCGGTCTGCCAGGTTTTACACCCGGAATTGATGAACCGTATTTCTTTAAGTTATCCGCAATATCTTTAGGCTGCATATTCGGCATAATTGATGCATAGAAGAATGTCAAAGCAACAATCAATAAGAAATATAAAACATAGTATACAATACCGTCAGGACTTAAAACCTGATTTAAATGAATGACTACGTTTTTTACAGCCTCGCTTTTGAAATTAGCCTGTCCCACCAAACTTAATATAGTAGAAGGGAAAAGCAAAATTGCAATAGCAAAGATAATAGGCATAACACCGCCGGGGTTAAGTTTAAACGGAATAAACGAATTCATGCCGCCATATACCTTGTTCCCGACCTGTCTTTTGGGGTTTACGATAATAACTTTTCTTACTGCTTCCTGCATGATTACAATGAAAATCATAGCCGCAAAAAATATTAAAAGTAAAACCAAAAGTCCTAATTGCATCATGGAATTGTTGGCAACAATTTGTGCTGTTCTTGATGCGTAAATCGGGATACCTGATAAGATACCGATAAAGATTATTAAAGATCCGCCGTTACCGATACCTTTTTCTGTAATAAGTTCAGAAATCCACATTACAAGAACAGAACCTGCAGTTAATACAACAATTGAACTTATAAAGAACATAATCGGATTAACGTTAGGCAAAACTGCTCCCGGTAAATGATGCAGGTATAACATAAAGATTAAAGACTGAAACACAGCTAATACAACCGTAAAAATACGTGTATACTGTGACAGTTTTCTTCTGCCTGCTTCACCTTCTTCTTTCTGGAGTTTTTCCAAAGAAGGAATTACAACAGAAACAAGCTGGATAATAATTGATGATGTAATGTAGGGTCCGATACCCAGTGCAAATATTGAAACTTTACCTAAAGCACCGCCCGAAAACAAATCTAAAAATCCTATGATATTGTTTCCTTGCGCAATATTTGAGAATATTTGGTTATTGATACCGAACAAAGGCATCTGAACACCAAATCTGAATGCGGCAATCATAAGGAAAGTAAAGATTATTTTTTCTTTCAATCCGGAAGCCTGCCACATTGACATTAAATCATCAGTTGTCGGCATTTTCATTCCTTGTGCCATTATACTAACTCAACCTTTCCGCCTGCTTTTTCAATTTTTTCTTTAGCTGATGGTGTTACATAACAAGCTTTTACGGTAACAGCGTCTTTTAATTCACCGTTGCCCAAAACTCTTAAACCTACACAAGACGGATGAACTCTGCCTGCTTCTTTCAAAATTTCAAGAGAAACTTCTTTCATTCCGTATTGTGCAATTCTGCCTACGTTAATTTCAGCATATTTAAGCTGGTTGATAAGTTTAAAGCCTTTTAATTTCGGCATTTGTCTGTAACCCGGCATTTGACCGCCTTCAAAACCTCTTTTAGCAGAGCTTCCTGAACGTTGTCCTTCACCGTTATGACCGCGGCAAGAAGTTTTACCTCTGCCTGATGAACGACCTCTGCCTACTCTTTTAATTTTATGTGTAGCACCTTCTGCAGGTCTTAAATCTTCTAATGTAATTGTCATTTTATTAATTCCTTTATTTTCTTGTATGATTGCTCGCTTTCACTATCACCAATAGGTTATACGCAATCAATCAGTTTTTACTAATCAACGATTTCAACTAAGTGAGGTACTTTGTTTACCATACCTAATATAGTTGCACTGTTGTAATGTTCTACAACCTGATTTTGTTTTGTCAAGCCTAAACCTGCAACAACTCTGCGCTGTTTTTCAGAAGCACCGATAAGGCTTCTTACAAGTTTAATTTTTATTGGTTTTAATTCTGTTTTTGCCATTTTATTTATTCCTTTATCTTTATATTACTAAATTGTTTCAGATTAAAACAATAACCTGATACGGCTACATACGAAGCACTAATTCAATAGTTCAGCCATTGTTAAGCCGCGTTTTTCCGCAACTTCTTTGAACGGAGTAAGAGCTTTCAGAGCTTCTAAAGTTGCGTTTGCAGCGTTAAGAGGAGCTTTAGAACCTAAAGATTTTGCTAAGATATTTTCAATACCTGCAAGTTCAAGAACTAAACGAACCGCACCGCCTGCGATAATACCTGTACCTTGAGAAGCCGGTTTAAGCATAACCGCACCTGCTCCTGAACGACCTGTAATCGGGTGAGGAATAGTAGTTTTAAAGATAGGCACATTGATAAGATTTTTTCTTCCGTCAGCAATCGCTTTTTGGATAGCGATAATAACTTCAGCAGCTTTAGCACATCCAACGCCAACCTGCCCTTTTTTGTTACCAACGATAACAATGGCACGGAAGCTTAATTTTTTACCGCCTTTAACAACTTTAGTTACACGACTGATTTGAACAACACGTTCAACCCATTCAGATTGAGGTTTTTCTTCCGTAGTTTCAATTTTTTGTTTTTTGCCGCGTCCGCGTCTTTGACCGCGTGCAGGTCTGTCTTCAGCAGTATCTTCTGCAGGAGCTTCAACTTTTTCTTCAACTGTTTGAGCAGAAGCTTCTTCAACTGTCATTTCTTCTTTGTTTTCTAAATCCATTGATTTTTACCTTTCATGTTAATTTTTTTGTTTTATATGTACCGAATATACCAAAATAAAGCTAATTAAAGCCTATGGTAAAATATTCGTGAGTAACTTTTCTGACAAAAAATATAATAACAATAAAAAGATTACAATGCAAGTGCCTTGTAATCTTTTGTTTAATTTCTTAATTATTTTTTGCTATTTTAAAATATTTTCTAAAGTATTTATCATACAAGATTTAAATTTTTCACATTCTTCTTTGTTTTTAGCTTCAAATCTTAATGTAAATACAGGCTCTGTATTGCTTTGTCTTATAAGGGCAAAACCGCCGTCAAAAACAATTCTCATGCCGTCAAGAGTAATTATTTCTTTAATTTCCGAACCGAACATATTTTTATCAGCTTCAACACATTGTTTAAATTTTTCAAGAGTTTCTTTTTTACATTCATTCGGACACGGGAAGCGGACTTCAGGCGATGAGCACACTTCATCAAACGGTTTTAGCATATCCGAAATCTTGAAATTTGGATTAACTTTTTTGTGCTTAGCAATAATTTCAATAATTCTGCATCCGGCATAAATTGCGTCGTCAAAACCGAAATATTTATCTTTAAAGAAAGTGTGGCCGCTCATTTCACCTGCCAGAAGCGCATTTGTTTCTTTCATTTTGTCTTTAATATATCCATGACCTGTTTTACACATAACAGCATTGCCGCCGAGTTTATTTATCTGGTCATAAAGAACTTGTGAACATTTTACTTCACTAACCACAGTAGGGCAGGTGCCTGTCTTTTTGCAATCTTCAATTAAATCCATAGCATAAATTAAAAGTAACTTATCGCCTGTTAAGAATTTTCCATCCTGATCAACTATTCCTATTCTGTCGCTGTCACCGTCGTAAGCAATACCTATATCAGCTTTGTTTTCAACTACAACTTCTTTAAGTGTATCTAAGGTTTTTTCAACACTCGGATTAGGATGGTGGTTAGGGAAATTTCCGTCAGGCTCCGAGAATAATTCTATAACGTCACAGCCCAATTTTTTGTATAATTCAGGACCGACAACTCCGCCTGTTGCATTCGCGCTGTCAACAACGACTTTTACACCTTCGCCGATTTTTTCGAAACGTTTTTCCATATCATTAATATAGTCGGGAATTATATCATATTCTGTCACTTTGCCCTGCGGTATTGAAGGTTCTTTTGCAAATTCAAATTCTCTGAATGTACAATCTTTAACTTCTGCAATTTGAGTTTCTGTTAAGGTCCTTTTATTATAAGTCATCTTTAAGCCGTTATATTCTTTGGGATTATGACTTGCAGTAATAATTGCCGCTGCAATAATATTATATCCGGGTATTCCTGCAACTTCTGAATAATATCCGATAGGTGTAGGTGCAAGTCCCAGATGAATAACATTAGCTCCCGTTGATGTTATTCCTTCAGTCAAAGCTTTTTCTAATGCAGGAGAATGTAGTCTTGCATCGCGTGTTATCGTAATCCACATTTCATTTTCTTTTTTACCTGATTGTTTTTTTAACCAGTCAACAAAGCCGCGCCCCGTATTATAATATAATTCTTCGGTAATATCTTCGCCGTAAATTCCTCTTATATCATTTTTACCGAATGCATGTTCATATTTTTTCATATTAAGTTCTCCCCTTATCAATTATTGTATAATTATATCATGAAAAAATTTTTTAACTGTTTATCAAACAACGAGCGTTTTGCAGGCTGGATATTTATCTTTCCCGCCCTAATCGGGACTTTAATCTTTATTATAATTCCTGTAATTTGTTCATTCGGTTTAAGTTTTGCAAAATGGGATTTGTTAAATCCGATTGAGTTTGTCGGGCTGGCGAATTATAAAGAAATTTTTTCGGAAGACTTATTTTATAAAATATTATGGAATACTGTTGTTTTTGCCGTTAGCACTTCTGTTTTCGGAGTAATAATACCTTTGGTGCTTGCATGCATCTTAAATTCTAAAATAAGAGGTTCAGAGTTTTATAAAACCGCATATTTCTTACCTTTTATTACACCGATGATAGTCATCGGAGTTGTTTGGGAGTGGATTTTTGACCCGAATATCGGGCTTTTAAACCATATCTTAAATATTCATATTAATTGGCTGTATGATACACATTACGCAATGACGGCGCTTATAATTGTTTCGGTTTGGAAGTTAATCGGATATAATATGGTGATTTTTCTATCCTCATTGTCAGGAATATCGCGGAGCATGTTTGAGGCGGCAAAAATAGACGGTGCTACTTCGTTTCAGACATTTAAAAATGTTACGGTACCATTGTTGTCACCATCAATTTTTTTTGTTGTAATTATTACGGCAATAAGCTCTTTCCAGATTTTTGATTTAATATATTTAATGACTCAGGGCGGACCTTTAGACAGCACAAATGTTCTTGTTTATGCAATTTATAAAAATGCTTTTGAGTATTTTAATGTCGGCAAGGCTTCAGCAATTGCATATGTCTTATTTACCGTTATTCTTGTCTTAACTCTTATACAGTGGAATTTCAGAAAAAAACTCGTATATAATGAAACAGATTAGCGGAATGTTCTTTCATAAAGTTCGGATGTCGGATCAAAAATTTTTTTCATTATATTGTAAACATTTTCAGTGATATTTTTTGTTCCCATATAAAATAGTTCATAACCTCTTCTTTTGGTGTTATCGGGTGAATTAATTTTAACTACTATATGATTTCCCTCGCAAGGGCGTTTAACGTGTCTGCCGGAAATAACAAAGTCGCAATTTTTTTGTTTGTTGCAAAAATCTTCGAAAGCTTTTAATTCTTCTTTTTTACCGTTTTCAAGAGCGTATTTCTTAACTCTGGTCCAGGTTGAATTTTTTATAACTCCGCAGAATGCAGTTTTGGCGGTTCTATTTCCGATTTCCATAAAAACTCCTTTTTTAATATTTATAAAACATATAAATAATTTTTTTGTTAAATTTTTAAAATATGTAACAATGTAGTTAAAGAACCTAAAGTTTTTAATCTCTGCTGCCGATTTATAAATTGTTATTTATTTTATTACGGAGTGTGTGTCATGTTTGATGATTTAAAGAAAGAAAAAATAGTTGTAGAAATTACCAATCTTGTTGAGAAGGCAGAAAAAACTCAAGCTGATATCGATGCATATTGCGAATTTATGAAAGGTGTAATTTTAAATACATCAGGGTTAAACTAACCGCCTAATGTAAAACATTGAATAAAGTATTATATTAGATTTATGAAAATTGTTATTTTAGGCGGCGTAGCTGCAGGCGCAAAAGCTGCAGCAAAAGCGAGAAGGCTTTTGCCTGAAGCTAATATAGATTTATATACCGATGATACACATATTTCATATTCGGCCTGCGGTTTGCCTTATTATATTGAGGGAAACTTTGAGGATTACAGACTGCTTCTTGTACGCTCTCCGGAAGATTTTGAAAAGAAAAATGTTCATATACATTTAAAAAGCAGGGCAATGAAAATTATTCCGGAAGCAAAGCAGGTTTTAATTCAGGATTTGGATACCCAGCGCGCTTATCTTGTAGACTATGATAAATTAATAATAGCAATAGGAGCACGCCCTGTTATTCCAAAAATAAAGAATGTAAATTTACCTAATATATTCACATTGCGTAAAATAGAAGACGGCATTACAATTAAAGAAAAGGCATTGAAGTCAAAACATGCTACTATTGTGGGCGCGGGTTATATAGGTATGGAAGTTCTCGAAGCTCTTGTTAAACAAAACCTTAAAGTAACAATTGTTGAATACGCACCTTATGTTATGACTATTTTCGATGAAGATATGTCACGTCTTATTGAAGAACAACTGAATTCGATAAATGATGGAAGATTTCAGATATTAACCTCTGAACTTGTAACCGAATTTTCGGGTGATATGAACGGTGTGCATACAGTAAGAACAGGTACGGGAAAAGAGTTTAATACGGATTTTGTTGTTCTTTGTGCAGGTGTTACACCAAATGTTGACATAGCTAAAGATGCAGGAATTGATATAGGACTTACAGGTGCAATTAAAGTTAATGAAAAGATGGAAACTAATATTCCTGATATATACGCCTGCGGTGATTGTGTTGAAGAACATCTTGTTGTAAGCGGGACAAAAATCTGGATGCCGTTAGGCTCAAATGCTAATAAAGAAGGAAGAACCGCAGCTATCAACGCTTGCGGTGGAGATGATAAATTCATCGGTGTTCTCGGCTCTGCAGTGACAAGATGTTTAAACTTAACCATGTCTATGACAGGTTTAACCGAGAAACGCGCAACGGCATTAGGGTATACACCTGTATCGGTAACAGTTACAAAAAATGACAAAGTCGGTTATATGCCTAATGTTAACAATATTACTTTAAAATTAACAGCTGATTATGAAACAGGAAAAATTTTGGGTGCTCAGGCAGTTGGAGCAGGTGACGCCGATAAAAGGATAAATTCTCTGGCAGCGGCACTACTTGCGGGAATGACAGTTGAGGAATTCTATAATAACGATTTAACTTATGCTCCGCCGTTTTCACCGACAATAGATCCTTTGCTGAATGCTGCACAAATTCTTATGAGTAAGGTTAAACAGAAAGACTAGCAATATACTTTGCCGCACCTTCACCCATTGAAAAACAGCTCGCCTGCACTCTTAAAGCTCCTTGTGCCATGAAGTCTGCAGAAATGCATCTTCCCGCAACAAATAAATTATCTATATCTGCTGACATCAGACTTTCAAGCGGCAATGTATAATCCTGTACAACTTCGAGTGTAGATGCATCTTTCTTTTCCGAGTGAACGTCAACAGGATAATTTGATACAACAACAGGGTGAGCAAATGTTTTTCCCGATTTTACATCATTAATAGTATAAATATACTTCCCCTTTATACGTCTTGAAACCCTTACGCCAAGCATATCCGCAATGTTTGATATATACGAATTTTCAAAGCCGGGGAAATAAATTCTGCAGAAATTAGCAAGTCTGAAGATGTTTTTTCTTGCGAGCTGTAAAGCCTTTGACATATTTGCAACCTCAAGCGTCTCTGTATAGTCAATAATTCGAGGACAGTTAAATGCAATAGTCGAAGGCATTCCGGCTACCGTAAATACTTGAAAATAGTTTCTATCGTGGTCTTTAAGTATGCCTTTCTTTACAGCATCGTCAAATAATGGAGCCAATGCCCATTTTTTATCCTTATCCCAGGTATATGCCGTAGAAAGATGTATAAAACCGTTAACATCCTCTACTGTAGTAACATTTCTGTCAGGATCGTAATTCTTTAACCAGACGGCAAAGTGCGGAACATCAACCCCGCCCATCATAAATCTTAAACTTACGGGCTGATTTTCATGTTTTTCTTCCAAAAATTCGCATCCGCAGAGTTTTCCGATTTCACAATTACCTGTTGCATCTATAACATATTTCGCTTCGATAGATACTGATAATTCTTTATTTTGAATTTCTATCTTGTCGTTATATACAGATAACATTTCTTTAGATATTACAATTGACTTTATCTTCTTGTTTTCAAGGATTACATCCCTTATATGCGTATCAAAAAAGACTTCCACATTAGCTTTTGACATTAACGTGTCCAACGCTATTTTTGTAAGTTCAGGATTAAACCATCCGGGGTTATCTTGATAGGTTGCCTGACCGCCTATTGAGTGCAATTCTTTGATTAAAGCATTGTAAAAATCCGTATTTATTTGGTGTTCACCTGATTTCATTGCAGGCACAACAAGAGCGGAAGTAATTGTTCCTCCTAAGTGGATACTTTTTTCAATTAATAAGGTTTTTAACCCAAGAATTCCGGCATTATATGCGGCAGCGCATCCTGCTGTTCCTCCGCCTACAACAATAACATCATATTTATTCATAATTTATATTATACAAATATTGATAGCAAGAGTGCAAATAATTAAATAATATTACAATCTGTATGGATAATCTACAGGTACTTTCCAACCATTTGACATAATTTCATAAGCGCAATATTTGACAGACTTCTTACAATCGCCTGCAGGAGCACTTATAGTCCCTTTTTCATAATTTCTTACAAAATAAAAAACGTCTCTTCCCCCTTCATTCGGTTTTTGTGCTCCGTTAATATCAATAAATAAATCTGAAACATATACAGGATCACCTTCAGCATTAATAGTATTTTTCGGAAAAAACACTATTGCCCCGTCACTAAGTTGAAACAAAAGCCTTGAAGAGTTGGTTTCTAAAGCCCAAGTTCCTATCCCTGTCCATTGTTTCCCAAAAGTATCAGGATTTGAACAATTATCCGGGTAACCGCAAGCTTCACAAGTTTCACAAATTCTTGCACCTGAGAAATAAGGTTTAAGATATTCATCCCAGAATTTATAAATATCCATGTTTGCTCCTATCGGCCAATCTGACATCATACGTTATCATTTTCTGAAAGTCTGATAGCATTTGAAACTGTATTATAAGCTTTACTTAGTCTGGCCGCAGTAACTGATTTATTATGATTTGAAATTAATGAAGGTATGGTTAATGCCGCGACTATACCGATAACACCGAGTGTAATTAAAACCTCTGCAAGTGTAAATCCTTTTTTCATAATAATTCCTCCCTGTAAAGAAATAATACACGATAATAGTGAATATAATCTAATTATTGATAATATATTCTATTATACTAGTATACGCACTAATAATTGTCAATATTGTCAACAATTAGTAGAATTTAACAAGAGGTACGTATGTCAGGACGAGAATTTGTTAAAATTTTACTTGCTAAAGAGTGTATTACACTTAAAGAACTTGCCAGATTAGCAACTGAAAACAGTAATAAAAAGTACACTCTTGACGGACTTTCTCATAAAATGCGTCTTGGAACTCTTCGTTTTGACGATGCTGAATTTTTCGCAAAACTTCTCGGATATGAAATAGAATTAAGAAAAACAGAAAAAAATATTCAAGACTAATTTATTATATAGCTAATAGTTATATACCTATAATAAAATTATTTTTTTAATTTATTCATTTTAATGAATTTAGAACTTGAAATTAAATCTGAATTTTTAACCTCTTTTTCATGCAAGGCGATTATTGCTTCATTATCAAGGGTTAAATTTTCATCACGATAAAATATACCTGCTTTAGTTTTCATAAGCCCTAAATCGTATTCTGAGAGTTCATATTTTATAAGAGATTTATTTTTTACTGCAACAGTTCCTGTAAACTTGTCTGCACTTTGTGAAAATATTTTTCCGACATGAAACCCTGCATTCAGAAAAGCGTTTCGAACCAATGCAGAATTAGAGTAAGTCAATATCATTCCATTTTCATCCAAATGAGAATAAAGCAGTTTAAAAAAATCAACAGTCCATAAGCAAGGGCACTTAACAGGAGTAAAAGCGTCTAAAAATATATAATTATATATTTCGTTATCATTTTTTATGGCTTGTCTTGCATCATTGATATTGAGCTTAAAATTAAATTCCATTAATTTAAGGGCTTTTAAAGCCATTTTATTACAACCAGATATATACTTATAATATATATTATGTAAGAATGCCTTTATTATTCTTATGGGGTTATATTTATACCTTTTAGTGGTTAAAACCTCAAATAAAGCCCTAACATTTTTGTCAAAGTACTGAGCATATTTTTTATCAGACAGAATAGAAATTACCTCATTATCAATTTGGTCAATTATCTTTTCAAGCAGTAAAATATTAACTTCCGGTTTAAGTTCATATTTCGCTTTTAGAGTTTGAGAAAGCATTCTTTGAATTTTTTCTTGACGAAATGACAAATTATTATTTTTTATATTCTTTTTATTTGAGATAAAAAAGGGAGATAAGCACGCTAAATTTTTATCAGTGTCTATAGCATGTATATAGATTTTAAACTTTTTGTTATTAGTATCTATCTTATCGCTATATTTAATTTTATCAGCATATATCGTTTCGTTATAAAGAAAATCTAATATATAATTTAAAAAACTTTTTGAGTTATAACCAATTCCAAAACAAATATCTAAAATTTTTATTTCATTGTTATTTTTCAAAAAAGAATTTAAATTTGACGGCAAAATAAATTTTTCATAAGCTTCCGTCAAAGCTCCGTATGTTGAATGGTAAATGTCATCAGCGTCAGGTGAAAATAACCCTACCGAACCATCGTTTGTGAAGTATGGATATAATTCGTACATATGCTGATTATAGGATATATTGTAATTATTGGCAAATTTTAATGTTTTTGGTATAATATCTTTATAATATGAGGGAATTATGAAAATTAGCGTAAAAGTGCCGGCTACAACGGCGAATTTAGGACCGGGATTTGATTGTCTTGGAATGGCTTTGCCTGTTTATAATACAATAACTATAGAAGAAACTGTTTTGCCGGGCACGGGAATTGAAATTAATGTTATAAATGACAATGAAACGTCAGATGAATTATTAATGGAACATATCCCTATGGATGAAAACAGCATTATATATAAAGCTGTTGAACTTTTATACAATTCTATAGGTCAAACTCCGAGTGAATTAAAAATCACTGTGCAGTCTCAAATTCCTATTGCAAGAGGGCTCGGAAGCAGTGCCTCTGTTATTGTCGGCGGGCTGCTTGCAGCTAACGAACTTTTAGGACATCCTGCGGATGAAGTTGCACTATTATCAATTGCTACCGAAGTTGAAGGACATCCGGATAACGTTACACCTGCTATTGTAGGCGGTCTGGTTCTTACATCGCAAGAAGAAGACGGAAGTATTCTTTACAGGAAACTTGATTGGCCTGAAGAATGGAATATTACAGTGTGTGTACCTGATTATGAATTATCTACGGAAATTTCACGCTCCGTGCTTCCGAAAGAAGTTCCGATGGAAGATGCGGTATTTAATGCAAAACGTTTAGGAATGTTTATTCAGGCTGTAAATACAAAAGATGCGGAACTAATGAAGTTTGCACTTCAAGACAGACTTCATCAACCTTACAGAATGAAACTTGTACCGGGACTTGATAAAATTATTGAAAATCTCAAGCATGAAGAAAATGTATTAGGCTGCGTTTTAAGCGGCGCGGGTCCTGCAATTATAGTTATCTCGCAAAAAAATAATCTTGATAAAATTAAATCGATAATAAAAGATACGTGGGAAGATATGAATGTTAAAGTTAATATAATGACTTTACCAGTTGAAAACAACGGAGCACAAATTATTACTCACGAATAAGCTGAATTAAAAAGAGGCTCCCAGAAGGGGAGCCTCTTATATTTATTAACCGCCTTGTCCGGTATAATCTGGTGCCATATTTTTTGCACCGTCTTTTTCTTCGTCTTGTTTTGCTTTGTACTGTTCTTTTGCTAACTCTAATCTTGATTTAATATTATCAAGTTCTGTCTGTAAACTGTCTTCCAAATCATGTAATGGCTCTAATTGAGCTTCCCTCATCATTTCGAATTGATCCTGCCATACATTTTGTGCCATCGCAAATTGTTGTTGTATGTATTGTGAATTCTGTAAATAGGCTTGATACTGATCCATTTGCATACCCTGTCCGGACATACCAAACAAACCAGTCTGCCCCATCAGACCCATTCCGCCCATCAAACCATACATAGAATACTGCATTTGACTTTGCATTTGGGATTTCATATTTCTTTCCATGCGGTTAAAGTATTTCTCCATCTCACCTGCTTGTTTGGTGACACGGTTCAAGCGTGACTGGATGCTTGTCTGTTGGTGCTGCAACTGTCTGACAAGCTTTCCGGCCATTAATTTTCCATATGCGCCTGATAGAAAACCCATGTTAGTATCCTTTGTGTTTAGTCCTCGTAAATATATAAAGTATATATTCTTTTTCAGATTGCTTAAATAAAAGCTTTTGTTAACATTTCGTTACAAAAATTATACCTGACACTATAAATTGCATAATTTAGTTTTTCTTGATAAAATGCATTTAAAGGAGAATTTATGCTTAATAAACGTTTTTGGACAAGTAAAAATTTAATTTTTACAGGATTGGTTATAGTACTGCTTTTGATATTGCCTAAAATTATTGGAATATTAATGTTATTTTTTGGAGCTTATGTAATTGCCTGTGCCTTAAATCCATACGTTACCAAACTTATGGTTAAAATGAAAAATCGTACGGCAGCTTCATCACTTGTTATATTAAGTTCTGTGCTTGCCATTATTGCGCTTTTCATACCGATTGTGTTTGTTGCATACAAAGAAATAAAAACTTTTCTTATTACTTTACCCGAAAAAATTACTGATGTAACAAATTTTCTTTTACATGCTGAATTTTACGGGCATAAAATTCCCGAAATGCTTGATCCTGAAACTATTTTAGGGAATTCTTCCTCCTTTGCCCAGGGACTGGTAAATCAATCCTGGAGCCTTACAGTAAGCCTCTTTCAGCTGCTTATGGTTTCGGTTGCATTAACGATGATTGTTTACTATATTCTTGTTGATAAAGCTTATTTGAAAAAGAAGTTTTTACAATTTTTCCCGCCTGATTTAAAAGATAAAGCGGATGAAATTCTCACCAATATAAGTAATAAAGTCGGCGGTTACGTAAGGGCGCAAATTCTGTCAATGGCTGCAGTCGGTGTTATGATGGCTGTTGTTCTGGTAGTGTTTGGGGTTGAATATGCAACACTGCTCGGCTTAATAACCGGTATACTCGATATTGTTCCAATTTTAGGTCCTACAATAGCACTCGGGATTATAATACTTGTCGCTTACCCTGCAGGTCTGGTGAAAATTATTCTTATTATTATAGGATTTTTACTTGTCCAGCAGATATCAAATTATGTTGTAAGACCGGTATTATTCGGAAAATTAATGGAATTACACCCGCTTATGATATTCCTTGCCCTGTTTTTGGCAGAACAGTTTTTGGGCTTCTGGGGCGTTATATTATCACCCGCTATAGCAGCGACAATTTGTGTACTTATTGACGAATTATATTTGGCTCCCATTAATTTAAAGGCTAAGGAAAGCGATGAATAAGTCTGAAAAATATTTATACAACAGAATAACCGATAAAAACTCTGATTTTGTTATGTGGATGGCTTTTCCGGGGATTTATTCGTTTTCAATGTCATCATTGGGATATTTATGGATGTTTAAAACCATTGATGAAATTCAAGGCATAAACATAGAAAGAATATGTTCAGATACGGAAACCACAAAATATAATATAGCTGATGTTAAAGTTTTCGGTTTTTCATTTTCATTTGATATGGACTTTTTAACAATTTTCTCAATGCTTGAAAAATACCGTCTGCCTTTGAAAGCTGCCGAAAGATACGGAATGCCCCTGGTTTTTGCCGGCGGTCCCGTTGTGTCCGCAAATCCCGAACCTTATAAAGAATTTTTTGATTTCTTTATTATCGGCGACGGCGAAGATGTAAATTTAAAAGTCATTGAAATTTGTAAAAATAATCAGGATAAAGACAAAACTGAAATATTAAAAATGCTTTCAGAGGTTGAAGGCGTCTATGTACCTATGTATCCCAAACAGGTGCAAAAACTTACTAAAAAACTTACCGAATGCATTTATACTCCTATATTAAGTGAAAATTCTTTTTTCAAAGAAACTTTTATCCTTGAAGTTTCACGCGGCTGTGCAAACCGCTGCGGGTTCTGCCTTGCTTCTTATCTTAATCTGCCGTTAAGATGTGTGCCTTATGAAGAATTAATAAAAACAATTGATTTAGGTTTAAGCTATACTAATAAAATTGCTCTTTTAGGAGCGCAAATAAGTGCTCATCCGCATTTTCACGATATCTGCCGATATATTTACGAAAAAATTCAAAGCGGGCAGCATATTGAAATGAGCGTGTCTTCATTAAGAGTTGATGCTATTACCCCTGATGTGGTTAAAACACTTGTTGCAGCAGGACAAAAAAATTCTACACTTGCAATTGAAGCAGGCAGTGACAGACTTAGACGAGTTATTAATAAAAATTTGACGGAAGAACAAATTTTTAATGCTGTAAAAATCGCACGTGATAACGGATTAAAAGGGCTCAAATTTTACGGAATGATAGGTTTACCGACGGAAACTCAAGAAGATTTGCAGGATATTATCACGCTTGCGGAAAAATTAAAAAAAGGAAACAAGGGATTTGATATATCTTTTGGTTTTTCAAGCTTTGTACCTAAACCGAATACACCTTTCCAATGGTGCGGACGAGAGAGTACAAAAGCGCTTGAAGAAAAAAGCAATTTTCTAAAAAAGGAGTTGCACAAACTAGGAATAACTGCTCATGTATCAAGTATCAAATGGGACTACTGGCAGGCTGTCCTTTCCCGCGGAGATGCATCATTAAACGACTTTGTTCTGGATGTATACAAAAACGGAGGCAAACTCGGAGCATTTAAAACTGCCGCGAAAAAACTCAATATAAATGCAGAAAGCTTTGCAACAGAAAATTACTCTTTTGATAAAGTGCTGCCATGGGATTTTATACAAATTAAGCCTGAAAAGGATTTTTTAATAAAAGAAAATCAAAGGCTGATTATGCAACAGGAGTATAGTCAGAGTAAACAAGACTTGACCATTTTTCATAATAACTGATTTGCGTTGCACTTCCAGATTTAACGTAAATTCTGTGCAGTGAACTGTGTGGAATTTTTAAAGCGGAAATAATTGCAGCTTTAATTATATCTTTATGAGTAACTATGATAATTCTGTTTCCAAGGTTATCCTCAATTATTTTATTTAGGGATATATCCACTCTGTTAATAAAGTCAGTAACGCTCTCTGCATCTTCAGGCACTGCAATTTCAGGGCAATTTATCAGTTTATCCATAACCTCAGGCGTTTTTTCATAAACCTGCTCAAAGGTCAAACCGTTAAAACTACCGCATTTTCTCGGATGCAGTTCATCTATTACCTCATAATCCTGTTTAAATAATTTCGCAATCATTGCGGCAGATTGTTTTGAACGCAAAGCGGGAGATGTGTAAATCTTATCATTTTTAATTCCGCGTTTTTTTAAAAAATCGCAAATTCTTTCAATTTCTTCCTGTCCTGCATCATTAAGCGGAGGATAAGCTTCTGAATCCGTAAATCTGTCATCTTCACTGTATATTGTTGCACCGTTGCAAATAAAAGTTATCTTACATTTTCTGTCAAAATACATATTTTTTCCTTTTTTACTTTATTATAACATTATTTTGTTGTATAATCAAGAAAAAGGAGATTATTATGCGCGGAAAAGCTTTTAAATTCGGGGATAACATTTCAACAGATCATATTGCACCGGGAAGATTATTTCATCTTCGCTCAAACCTTCCTGAATTTGCAAAGCACGTACTGGAAGACGCTGATTCAAACTTTGCCGCTTCAATGAAAAAAGGTGATTTTGTAGTTGCAGGTTCAAATTTCGGGCTCGGATCATCGCGGGAACATGCTCCGCAAATTATCAAAATAGCCGGAGTAGGGGCGGTTATTGCCAAATCCTTTGCGAGAATTTTTTACAGAAATGCTATAAATATAGGTTTGCTTGCAATAGAGTGTGATACTGATTCCATTGATGCAGGTGATGAATTGGAACTTGATATTGAAAAAGGGATTTTGAAAAATCTTACAAACGGAACAATTGTCCAAATTGAGCCTTTGCCGCCTGTCATGATCAAACTGCTGCAGGATGGCGGACTGGTTGAACATATAAAGAAAAACGGAGATTTTAAACTAACGGTTTAGTTACCAGTTGACCATATCATTTATAATTTTAACAGCTTGTCCGGAATTTTTACTTTTCAGCCTGATGTATTGACCGTTAGACGGATTAATAATGCACATTGTTTTACCGCAATATTTTAAAAATTCAGCCAGAGAGCTGTAATCTGCTGCTTTTTGCCTTACCGCATTGCATTCCTGAAGACTGTCACATATTTTAGAAGGTCCTATATCTCCAACTCTCATTCCGTTAAATTCATTTTCTGTATAAGCATAGAGATTATAGCGATTAATTTTTGTCTTTGTACTCAAATAGTTTTGTACAGAGTAGTGAAAATCAGATTGCATGTTATTATACACATAAAATACGACTTTTTTGTCAGAGTAAAAAATCTGTTTCCAGGCACCTGAAGCTGCAACACCCCTAAGCACAGCCTGCGGTATTAGCATAGGATGATAGCCTTTATAACTTGAAACTCTTTTACCGCGTGAAGAATTAGTACTGAGTAAATTAGTTTTTCCTTTACCTGCAGCGGATTTTGTTAAATCGTAAATAGTTTTATTATAAGCATCTTGAAAATCAGACGCCGTAAAACCTTTGATAAATCCTGTAAAATATCCGATTGCCAGAAGTATTGCAATACAAGCAAATAAACTTCCCGCTTCAACAAATTTGTCCTTAATCTCTTTCTTCATAAATTGATTATATAGCATTATTAACATATTTGCAAGATTTATTGACAAGTGTTTATGCCTGTAGTTTAATAAAATTACACTCTTAGCCGAAATTTTCGTGCTGAATTTTCGGAGGGTGAGGCAAAAATAGGACGTAGGGGCAGGCTAAGCCTTCCGGCAGTCCCGTCATAACCGGAATGCGTAAGGGTTTCAGGATATGATTTTGCCGATGAAGTTACTAAATAAAGGAGAATAAAATGCCTACAATTAACCAGCTTGTTCGCAGAGAACGTAAAAAGCTAATTGACAAAACAAAATCTCCCGCATTGATGGATTGTCCTCAAAGACGCGGAGTATGTACAAGGGTTTACACTACAACCCCTAAAAAACCTAACTCGGCTTTAAGAAAAGTTGCAAGGGTAAGATTAACTAACGGATTTGAAGTTACTTCATATATTCCGGGTATCGGTCACAACCTGCAGGAACACAGTGTTGTTCTTATCAGAGGCGGAAGGGTTAAAGACCTTCCCGGTGTAAGATATCACATCGTTAGAGGTACTTTGGATACTGCAGGTGTTGCTAACCGCGCTCAAAGCAGATCTAAATACGGTGCTAAGAAAAATGCTAAAGGAGGTAAGAAATAATGTCAAGACGTTCTAAACCCGCTAAAAGAATACCTTTAGCAGATCCGGTATATAACAGCGTTGATATTTCTAAATTTATTAACAGAATTATGAGACGCGGTAAAAAATCTCTTGCCGAAAAAATCTTTTATGCAACTTTATTAAAAATAGAAGAAAGAACAGGCGAAAAAGCTCTTGAAATCTTCCAAAAGGCAATGACTAATGCAACTCCGTTACTTGAAGTTAAAGCAAGACGTATCGGCGGTTCAACTTATCAGGTGCCTATCGAAGTTAAGGCTGACAGAGGTTTTGCACTTGCTTCTTCATGGCTTATTGAAGCAGCCAAGAAACGCGGCGGAAAATCATTCATTGATAAATTGACAAATGAATTGATTGATGCTTCTAACGGTTCAGGTGCAGCTTGCAAAAAACGTGAAGATACTCATAAAATGGCTGAAGCTAACAAAGCTTTTGCTCATTACAGATATTAATTTGTTTTTCAAAACAAAAAAAGAACTCCGTTTAGATATCGGAGTTCTTTTTTTTATTCAACCTTACTAAGTAACTCTAAATCGTCTTTTGGATTTGTGATTGCGTGAATAGCGAAAAGTTTATTAAATGCTCTTAAAACAGCCGGATTAATAACTGTAGGCGGGCAATCGGAAAGGAAAATATTTTTTGCTCCGTTATTTTTAAGATTTATTATATTAGATAACGAATTAACATCGCACTTTGTAAGGAAAAAGGCTAATTTATCGGATGTTATCGGTATTTTATTTAAAATTTTATGCAAGGCACTGTATATAAGCGCATAATCATTTCCGAGATTGATAGTAAGGACATTATCCAGCCCGGGGTCATATGAAAAGGATATTGCTCTGCTGTTTTTGGGCATAACAGAAAAGAACTTTTTGAAGTAATCTTTCTGATGCATAGATAAAGCTGAATGTCCGATAATAAATATTTTATCGGGATTTGAATTAATAATATTATCAATTGCCTCTTCAAATTTATCCTCATCATATCCGACCACAATTGAATTTCTATCCTGTCCTTTGGCAAATCCTTTAGCTTGCCTTGCAGATTCAATGAGTGAAGTAAAATCATCATTTTCAAGCTTAACAACACCTTTAGGGGCAATATCATCGGTTGTAAATAACCTGCCGCGGTAAAGATATTCTATATTCTGAGCTTCATTCTTAGTCAGAAGGATTGCACCGGGAAAGGTTGCAAAATCCAAAATAGTATTAAATGAGCCTGTTCCGAAATGTCCGATTAAATTTTTAGAATTTTTAAAATAAGGGAATGCATGCGCTACAATAAGATTTCCGTTTGTATAGACGTCTATCTCTTTTCCTTCTACTGCTTCCAAAACTTTGCGTAAATCTTCAAGATTTGAACCTGAAACCATAACGGCTTTGTTTGGTCTGGTTGAAAGAGAAACATCTGTTTTTTCTATATTTCCGTATTTTTCAACCTGTGAAGCGTTAATTAAATACAGCAGTTCAACATCACATTTTGCAAGTGCATCAGTACTTATCCTGATTTTTTCAGCCTGTACTCTGTGAGCATTAAAAAGATTTAAAGCCTTTAATACTTCGTCTTCCGCTGATGTACAAGTTTGATTTAATTCATGCAAGCACAGGAGATTAACGCAAACACTTTTGATTACGCCCGACAGAATTTCAGCATAGTATTTTTTTTCAAAGTTAAATTTTTTGTATTTATGAATAAATTCTTTATCACCTCGTTTTAAGATACTTGAAAGACTTGTTTTAGGTGAGAATTTCATTAGATTTTTCAAATCATCACACTGGACATCTTTTTCTTTGCAGGTTTTTAAATATTCTTTTCTGCACTTCACAAGATTAATGTATTGTTTTGAAAAAGCATCCAGAATTTGAGCTTCCGAAAGATCTTTTGCAGCATCAATTAAAGCTATTTCTGAGATTACGTCAAAAATAACATCTTCTTTGCATATATCAAATTCTTTTAATTTAATAAGATAATATGCAATCTGACGCAAAAGTATAAACATTACTTCCTGCATTGAAGAAATATTCGGCGATACCGAGCAGGCACCTTTTGAAATGCAATCATTATATTCAAAACCGTTTGTAGAATTATAGAACATATTAACCCTTATTTTTTACGTAATCGATAATGTCATCGGATTCATACATAGAAACATTATTTTCTTTGTCATCAAGAAACGGAACCTGTCTTTCACCGCCTATTTTCATAAGTAAATTTAAATTTTCAGGATCCGTAATATCTTTTTTGTTATACTTAACCCCGTGTTTGTCAAAATATTCCATAACTTTTACGGAATAAGGACAGGTTTCTAAAATGTACAAATCTAACATGGCTTTCTCCTTTTTTTCATATTATAAACCATCATTTTAAATATAAATTGCCTTACAAGTCAATAAATCATATTACACAATTGCATAAGAATGTTTTTTATATTAAACTTTATTATATGAAAAATATATTATTTGTATTTGGCACACGCCCTGAGGTTATTAAACTCGCTCCCGTAATTTTGGAGCTGAAAAAACATCCTGATAAATATAACGTTATTATTTGCAATACCGAGCAGCAAAAAGAACTTTCAAATCAAACACTTGCTTATTTCGGTTTGGAAGCTGATTTAAATTTGGATTGTATGAAGCCTAACCAATCGCTTTCTGAAGTTCAAACACGTATTCTTAATGCTCTTGATAAAGTATTTAACGAAAATACTATTGATGCAACAATAGTGCAAGGTGATACTATGACGGTACTTTGCGGAGCACTGGCAAGTTTTTACAGAAAAATTCCGGTATACCACGTTGAAGCAGGTCTTCGCTCCTATGATATTTATGAGCCGTTTCCTGAAGAAGTTATGCGCCAGATGACTTCTCGTGTTGCAGCACTTAATTTTGCTCCGACAGAAAAAAACAGACAGGCTCTATTAAAAGAAAATATATCTGACGATAAAATTTTTGTAGTAGGAAATACTGTGATTGATGCCTTATTTTGTTTATCTGATAAAACTTTGGACAGTGCAAGATTATATTTTGACAACGCAGGCATAAAAGTTAATGATAAATTAGTCTTAATAACAGCTCACAGACGTGAAAATCATGGTGAAAGGATTGACAGAATTCTGGATGCAATCGAACATCTGGTAAAAGAATATAAAGACCATACCTTTGTCATTCCTGTTCATCCAAACCCTAATGTTAAAGATAAAATACACTCAAGACTTAGAACCTATGCAAATGTAAAATTGTTAAAACCTTTAGATTATCCATATTTGGTGTATTTAATGAAAAATGCCAAATTAATTTTGACAGATTCCGGAGGTATTCAGGAAGAAGCCCCGTCATTCGGCTGCCCGACACTTGTAATGCGCTATGAAACCGAACGTCAGGAAGGTATTGATGCAGGTGTTTCAATTCTGGTCGGCGCGGATTATGACAAAATTATCTCACACAGTAAAGAGGTGCTTTCTAAAACTCGTGAAGAAACAAGATTAAAGGCTCAAAATCCATATGGTGACGGAACATCATCTAAAAAAATAGAAGAGATAATCAGTAAGTATTAAAAAAATCCGCTTTTAACAAGCGGATTTTTTATACTTGTGAATAGTGTCTTAAAGTTTCACCTTTTAACACATGCTTTTTATAGCTTTTTAATTTATATCCCATGCTCGGCATAGATGCGACTTCTTTTTGGAAGTTGCGGTATAGAGCCTTTTCTCTTTCTTTTATAAGTTCGTTAATATCCTTTTTAACAGGTTTAGGACTGATATTTTTTGCAGAACGCATTACAAGCAGCAATATAGCTATTGAAATTACACTCCACACAACCCTTTCTTCTCCTGATGCATCGCTTACAGTGACAGGAGCCGAGTTAGGTGTATCAAAAACAATATCAGCCTTAGAAATACCGGGAGCTTCTATATAAACTTTAAGATCATTATTCCCTTCATTTTGTATTATTAAGCCGTTCACATTTGAAGCATTTTTATAAAGAGTGTTGATGTCCGGAGATTGAGAAATACCTTTTAATGTAAGTATAATTTTATCCGGAGCCTGAACTTCTCTTTTTACCTTTGTAACTTCGTCCGAACGCAATATTACGGAAGTTTCTCCATCGTTATTCTCTATAACAACGGAATTAAGATAATTCTCTCCCGCAAAAGCTGAAAGCCCTGTGAATATAATTAATGTAAGTAAAATCTTTTTCAACATATCCTTTTAATCCTTTACACATACACAATACTTTATATTAGGTAAATTAGCATCAATCAAGGGGGTTAAGTATATAAATCATTAGATTGATATATTTTATTAAGTATTGTAACAAAAGAAACACATGCCGAAATCCGATAAAAAAATATTTTTTTATATTAATGTAAGACACGAGATATTAATAGGAGCAGATTATGAATAACATAGCATCTAAATCATCTGAAGCAAGAACTAATAATATCAGAAGCAGTAAACCGGCAGAGTCAATTGAAACGGCAGGTTCATTAGCTATGAACCAATTTCATAGCCTTTTCGAAACGAAAGTTTATGATGTATTTTCAACAAGCAATCCTTTTGCTGTTGATTACTCTCAATATACAGATTCAGGTGAAACAGTTGCATATACAGGAGGATTTCTGAGCAGTTTTTCAAATGCTGTTTCAACTTTAACTTCCAGCGGAAGTTTTTCTGACAGCGGTTCTTTTTCAGGAGCATCATGCGGATTTTCAGGCGGCTCTTGCGGAGCATCTTCAGGAGGATTTACTTCTGTCTGCTAATATAAATTTTTTGAGAATAAAGAAAAAGAAATACATTAATTGACGGTTACAAAGACCGTCTTTTTTATTTATAAGAATTATATGCAAAAAAGCTATTACACATATATTATTTTGACAGAAAAAAATACATTATACTGCGGCTATACAGATGATGTCGAAAAACGTTTTCAAGCACATTTGAATGGAAGAGGAGCCAAGTATACACGTGCAAACAAACCTATTAAAATAGTATACCAAAAAGAATTTGCTTCTAAATCAGAAGCAATGAAAGAAGAAGCAAGGATAAAAAAGCTTACCCACCGGGAAAAACTTGCACTATTGACAAATACGAAGAAATCATAAATAATTAATATAAAGGAGGCAAAAATGATTGATTTTAATGCTGTTAAAGTTGCCCCCCCCCCGCAAGAATAGTATGGGGAAAGAATTTTAAGGGGTTTACACTGGCAGAGGTGTTGGTTACTTTAGGGGTTATAGGTATTGTTGCGGCTTTAACATTGCCGAATATGATTAATAAACATCAAGCACAAGTTTTAAGGACACAGTTTTTACAGGCAAATACCATTCTTCAGGATGGTATTACAAGAATGCGCTATGATGAAGTTGATTTAAATGAAGTTGTGAATAACAGAAATAGTGAAATTATTAAAAACTACTTTGAAAGCGGCAATTGTACACTGCCTAAAGACGAAACCGAAGCAGATTATTATAATTATTTTGGGACACATAAAGCTGCAGGAGCATCAGCCCACGATTTGATTCAACCTTACTGCCTGAAAAACGGGATGCTTTTATGGTTTGGTAAACTTAAAATAATAGATTCTTCCGGAGATTTTTGGAATGATGATAATACATATTCATTGTTGGCAATTGACATTAACGGGTGGAAAAATAAACCTGACAGATATGGCAAAGACGTATTTTTCTGGTACTTAGACCCAAAAGATAATGCGGTAAAAGCAGTAGGAGACTTCAATGATTTTCCTGCAAGCCAATACTATACTACCTGCCCAGGTGATGGTGAAAACTGGAGTGAAGCCGGAATTGGATGCACTGCAAAAGCACTTTCAGATCCTGACTATTTTAAAAATATTAATTTGTCGCATTAGTCTGTTTGTTTTTTTGCTTTGCTTCTTTTCGACGCTGTTTTTCAAGGCGTTTTAATTCTTTAGCTTTTTGTTTTTCTAGCTGCTTCTGCTTTTTCACTTCTTGTTCGGCTTTGATTTCCTTATATTTAATAAGGATTTCATCGCCGGATGTAGAACCTTGTATTCTGCGGCGTAAATTGTAGTCTTTCTGTGCTTCTTTAAATTCAGAATTCATCTCTTTAATTTTAGCTTTATAAGATTGTTCAAGAGCCTTAACTTCCGCCTTATCTTCTTTTTTCTTTTGTTTTGCTTTTTCTTTTTCTATGCGCTTAAGCTGTTGTTCTTCTTTTTCCGTAATTGAAGGAGAAACAACACCATCTTTTACAAGTTTGTACCCGTTCATGCTGATTTGAACCTCCGAATTTGTAAAAGTCACAAGGCGTGATTGCTCTCCTTTTGAACTTACGGTCCAGGTACCGAGATTAACAGGAGTGCTGCCTGTATATGCCACGGCATTTACAATAACCCAATCAGGATTATCTGCCGCAAATCCGAGAGGATAAATGTCCCATCTTTTATCTTCAAGATCAAGTCCTTTATTCTCTTTCCAATAGTATGCCACGGCATCCCTAACTTCAATAAGCTTATACGAAACGCCTGTTGTAAAATCATAAACAATCGGAGTTGTCTGCCATATCCCATCCTTAGTATTTCCGATTTTTTCCTTAACAAGAAGTTTTGTACCGTCAGCGGAAAAATCAACAGGAGTAAGCGTTCTGAATGTATAGTAGTTATCATTTGTCTTATCGGTTGATAAAATCGGATCAGAAAGTTTATGAATAGTATTTGCAGTCAAAATTTTATCCATATTTGACTTTGCTTCTTCAAGGTTAATGACAAACAAATCACAAGCTGTTGAACCGCTGTTAGGATAGTAGTAAACAGCAGGATAAGCTAATTTCGTAAAGTCAGGTGAAACAATCCCTTGAGCATTTTGCTGCCGTTTTTCATAAAATGTTTTTGTAATAGTAATTTCAGGGCTGCCAGGAGGATTATTATATCTTACAATCTTATAAGCAGGCTTAGGGACATAAATCATATCAGCGGGAGTAGGAGTTTTGGGAATATCAATTTCCTCTGTCATCCTGTCCTTTGGAACAGAAAGAAGTTCGTATTCCTCAACAGTCATATAGCCTGAAGGTTTTCTTTCAAATTTAGCCCGTTTAAATTTTTCTTTTTCTTCTTTTTTATTGACTTTATGAACATATTTTGCTTCTTTTTTAGTCATATCCTTGTCAATATGGGGAATAGGAATTTCATCTCCCCACTGGATATAAGCACAAAAAGCCGCGGCAATTCCGAGAAGTGCGTAAATCATATTATACCAAACCCTCTTTCATAGCCATGGAAATAGCTTTTGAACGGGTATTTACATAAAGTTTCTGCAATATACTGTGAACATGGGTTTTTGTAGTAGAAATAGTTATAACAAGTTTTTCAGCAATCTGAGGATTTGTTAAACCGTCTACAATCAGAGCAAGAACTTCCATTTCACGTTCGGTAAGTCCGTACAGGTTTTTACCTAATTTGTAGTTAATTTCTCCTCGCCTTTCATTTGAAGCAGAACCTCGTCTTATATTAGTTAAAACAACTTTTGCTATTGCAGGATCAAGCCAGCCTGCTCCTTCGGAAACTGCAATTACAGCAGATACTGTCTGCTCTGAAGTTGCACCCTTTGTTATATAACCGTCAGCACCTGCCTGAAAAGAATCAAAAATATCATCTTCGCTTTCACGTGAAGTATACATTAAAACTTTAATATTTGAGTTTGATGCTTTAATTCTTTTTGTAGCTTCAATTCCGTCAATTGTAGGAAGTCCGATATCCATAACAACAACATCAGGCAGAATTTCAAGAGCTTTATCAACACCTTCCTGTCCGTCGGCAGACATTCCCGCAATTTCAATATTAGGATTATTCCCCAGTATAACCGAAAGCCCCATACGAGCCATATCATGGTCTTCAACTATAAGAACTCTGATATTTTTAGCCATTAGAAACCTGTCTTTCTTTAACTTTAGCATCAGTAACAACATCAGTTAACAGGAACGAAAATTCACTGCCTTTATCAACTTTACTGTCAACCCAAATTTTACCGTTATGAGCTTCTATAATCTGCCTTGAAAGATAAAGTCCGAGCCCTGTACCTGTAGAACGTTTTCTTGCCGTTCCTTGAGAAAATCTCTTGAATAAGTTCGGAATATCAGCCTGAGGAATACCGTTCCCGTTGTCCGTTACAGAAAATATAAAATCACCGTTTTGAGCTTTTGCAAGAACTTTAATCTCTCCGCCTTTATTTGTGTAATTTAAAGCATTCCCGCAGAGATTTGTAATTACACGTTTAATCTCAGCTCTGTCAGCCATAATATGAAGGCTGTCAGGAAGTTCAAATATAACTTCAAATTTAAGATTTTTTTTAGCCGCAAGAGGTTCCAATTCGGAATAACACTGTTCAACCAAATCTTTAACAGGAAAAGCAGTCTTGCAAAGAGTTAATTTACCGCTTTCAAATCTGTAAACTTCAAGAAGGGCATTAACAAGACCGAGCAAATCCTCGTTACTCTGAAGCATTGTAGATAAAAGAACTTTTTGTTTTTCATCAAGTTCTCCTATAGCTCCTTCAAGGAAAAATTTCAAAGTCTGAATAGCGGCAAGCAGAGGAGTTCTCATATCATGTGTAAGCGTTGCTATAAAATCATCCCGTAAACGTTCTGTTTCTTTTTGAACACTTACATCTCTTATAACCCCTACAAACTTGTCAATTTTATTTTCATCTCCGGAAATTGCAGCAAAGCTTATTTCTACTGGAGTGTGAATTCCGCTTAATGAATTAACGATAAAATAATCTCTGAGAAGAATTTCTGAATTTTCTTCGCCCAATCCGAAAATTTCACCGGACTTATTATTTTTTGAAGAATTAAATTCTTTTACATTTGAATATGCAATTTCTTGAAATTTCTTTTTACAAAGAGCGGATGCCGAAAGCCCGACCATATTTTCACAGGCAGGGTTCACCTGTTCAATATGCCCTTCGCCGTCAACGATTATTATACCGTCAGCACAGTAATTGATTATCCCTGATAATTTCTTATTTGCTTCAGAAAGATCAGCCGTGCGTTCTGCAACAATTTTTTCAAGATTTGCAGAATAATCTTGAAGTTTTAATTTTGCCTGTTCAAGCTCATTAATCTTATTTCTCAAATTTTCAAGGAGATGGCTTCTTTCAATGCCGTTTCTGATATTCATAATCAAATCGTCATTATCCCAGGGTTTTTCAATATACTTATATAAGCCTATTTCATTAATAGCTTTAATGGCATTTTCTTTATCCGCATATCCGGTTAAAAGTATCATACTCACTTCGGGATGAAGTTTTTTGGCTTCCGTTAGAAACTGCAAACCGTTCATCTCAGGCATAATAAAGTCCGAGATTATCAAATCAGGGGTGTTTTTCTTTAAAAATTCAACTGCTTCTTTAGGGTTATTAAATAAATGTATATCAGAATATCCCTCAACTCTAAATAAAGTTTTAAAAGCTGAGGTAACCATTTTTTCATCATCAACTACTACAATTTTACCGTTATTCATACTTATATAATAAGCTATTTTTGTTATACAGACAAATTGTTTACAAATTCGAAATAATTCATTACATATTGACAAAAGCTTTTCAATAATAAATAATTAGAAAAAAGGAGGCAAAAATGATTGATTTTAATGCTGTTGAAGTTGCCCCCCCCCCGAAAAGATAAGGGAGGACAAGGGGTTTAGAGGATTTACTCTTGCAGAAGTTTTAGTAACCCTTGGAATAATCGGAGTTGTGTCTGCCATGACTGTGCCGTCTTTGATGCAGAACCATCAAAGAAAAACTTATGTTACTCAGCTCCATAAGGTTTACAATGAAATTCAACAGGTTTTTAGCCTTACTATGACAGACAAAAATTCTCTAAATCTTTTTGAAGCAGGTTTTAGCAGTAACGAAATTGCTTATGCAACACTAAAAAAATATTTTAATATTGTGAATGATTGCGGAGAAACACCTGTTCCATGTTTTGCCGGTGAATACAAGGGCTTAGACGGAAGTGTATATAAACCGTCCAAAGCCGACAGATGCAAATATACTTTATCACTTGCAAGCGGTGCCGCAATATGTTTTAACGGATTAGTATACGAATATTCTTACAATGGTGTAAGTTATCCCTACGGATTTATTTATGTAGATATAAACGGTCAGCAAGGACCAAATATTGCAGGCAGGGATTACTTTTTATTATACTACTTTAATGACGGTTCTCTGGACGAAAAAGAAGTTACTCCTCATTGCAGGCAATATGGAAGCTGCGGCAGTGCTTCATCTCCGCAGGAAGCAAGAGAACAAAAAAGCTGCTCAGGTAATTGGCCCGGCGGCTGCTTCGGAAAAATTTTAAACGATAATTGGGAAATGAATTACTAAAAAAAGAGGGAAATTGCTTTCCCTCTTTTTTATATTTTATAAGAATGTGCTTTATACTGCCTTTCCCCCATCTCCTTATCAAGATGATACAGGGATGTACATTCATCACCGAACATTTTAAGTTTTTTAATTACATCAAGAGCATTAGCTTCTTCTTCAACCTGCTCTGAAATATACCAGTTAATAAAATGTCTGGTAGCTAAATCGCATTCGTCTTCACTCATGGAAGCTACACAATTTATGCTTTCAGTAACAAATTTTTCATGTTCGTATATTTTTTCAAATACCTGCAAAGGATTTTCAAAAGCCCTATCCGGCGCATCTATCTGCGTAAGATTTACTATTCCGTCACGTTCTATAATATAATCAAATAAAATCATTCCGTGATCAACTTCTTCTCTTGCCTGAACTTTGGTCCAATTCGAAAAACCACACAGACCAATTTCGTCAAAAAAAGCAGACATAGCAAGATATAAATAAGCTGAATAAAACTCTTTGTTAATTTGTGCGTTAAGAACATTTTGTACCTTCTCGTTAATCACTTTCGCCCTCCCACAAACCGTGCAAATTACAAAATTCTCTGGCAAGAGTTTTTCCTAACTTTTGCTGTAAGAGCATTTTGGGTTCTTCGCCGGGATGTAAATACTGTAATTGTACATGATTTTTATCTTCGGAAATTGTTTCAATAAACATGATATAATGGTCATCATTCATCGGATGTAAAACTTCTCCGACACGAACTTCGTCACCGCCGTCATCGCGTTTGACAAATACGGGAATATGTTTTTCCAACATAGCTTCTTCCTCGTTTTTACCTTCCAATTTATGCATAGGCTGACCGCAGCAGACTAATTCCCCGCCGCCTGCCAGAATTACTTCAACAAGATTTCCGCAGATTTCGCATCTGTAAAGATCGAGCCGTTCAATCATACGTATCTCCTTTCATTGTCTAAAATATCCTTAAATGTTATTTAAAACAATTACGCAGGTGGTTAATTCGTGATATTCCAAGAAAGAAAATTTTATAATTCCGAATTTTTTATATTATCAGGAATATCTTTTTCTATTTCAGATAAAAGAGAAGAAACAGACCAATTATTTATTATCCATTTCCATATGGAAACACAATTATAATAGGAGAAACTATGGGAAATAAGTTTAAAGCTTTTACACTCGCTGAGGTTTTAATTACTCTCGGAATTATCGGAATTGTTGCAGCACTGACTATCCACCCCCCCCCAAAAAATAGCTCATACTCTAATATAACAGCCTGCTATAATGCATTCGAAAAAAACTTTATAAAAATAGTTAGCAGGAGAGATCAGGGAAGTAATACAAACTGTAACATATAATGCACTTGCCGGCCCGGCAGAAGCAGTATTTCTTACACAAGTTATGCCTGACGGCTCTTTTTTTTAACATGCACATTGATGAAGGACAATTGTATATAGGCATCGACACAAACGGGAATAAAAGACCAAATCAATTCGGGCATGATATTGAATATGAGTACCAGAAAGAACGTAAAGGCAATCCTTGCAGCCTTACGTCAAATCAAAAGGCAAACGGTATAGGCTGTGCTTATTATGCATTAAGAGATGAATGCCCGAACAGCCCCGGAAAAAGTTATTTTAATTGTTTACCATAACAAAAAATTTGTGTTATAATGAATTTAAGCCGTGCTCCACGGGGAATTGCAATCCCTTGACCCGAAGTTAATGCGGGGTGCAGAGCCTGTTGTGAGGGTTCGGTAAATAACTTTGATAAACATACTGTCGTTGACGTTTAAAGGCATGACGGCGTAAGCTGCCGAACCGTGTCAGGATGGAAACATAGCAGCACTAAGGCAATCCTTGCGGGTGTCTTGTCATTAAAAAGAGACAGTATATTTAAAGATTTTATTTAGCGAATTCGATAGACAGTGGCACGGTTTTTTATTTTTTTACATAAGCTATTGACAAAAGCCTCTCAATAATAAATAATTAGAAAAAAGGAGGCAAAAATGATTGATTTTAATGCTGTTGAAGTTGCCCCCCCCCCGAAAAGATAAGGGAGGACAAGGGGTTTAGAGGATTTACTCTTGCAGAAGTTTTAGTAACCCTTGGAATAATCGGAGTTGTGTCTGCCATGACTGTGCCGTCTTTGATGCAGAACCATCAAAGAAAAACTTATGTTACTCAGCTCCATAAAGTTTATACGGAAGTTCAACAAGCTTCTTTGCAGTACATGGCAGACAAAAATGCAATTAATCTGAGAGAAGCAGGCCTGACTAATTCAGGCAAGATGAAAGACTTTTTGACTGGTTATTTTAAAGTTGTTAATGATTGCGGAAGCCAGATAAAGCAACCTTGCTTTGCTGAAAGTTACAGAAATTTAAACGGGACTTCTACCCCAAGCAACAATGCTAACTGGGGAGAATCTTCTTCTGTAACTCTTGCAAGCGGAGCATCCATTCTGATTGACGCTCCGGATACTTATTCAAAGACCGTAGATGGTGTCACATCATATTACGGTCATATGTTAATTGATATTAACGGGCTTCAAGGACCTAATATCGGTGGAAGAGATATGTTTCAAGCCGAGTTTTATGATGACGGCTCTATAGATGTTTTAGGGGCAACACCGGGATGTAAAACAAAGGGAGCCTGTGAGGGAGGTTCACTTAAAGAAATCAGAGAAACATATTATAATTTAAACTGTCAAAAACATGCATTTGGACTTGGCTGCTTCGGAAAAATTCTGAACGATAACTGGGAAATGAATTACTAAAAAATATAGGAGAACTAATTCTCCTATATTTTTACTCAGTATATAAGTATTTATATGCACATCCCAAATTATCACCCACGGAACCTTTACCGTCATTGCATGGCGGAATTACATCATCATTTACCACTGCTGAGGACTTATAAACAGTAATATCACTACTGTTTATAATCGAAAATGCATATCTGTCACGTCCGAATTTATTAGGTTTCTTAGGTCCGTTAATATCTACAAGTATAAAACCGTTAACTCTATTTTCGGTTCTCGGCCATTCCATATCAAAGTCATAAACAATTCCGTCTGCCGCAACCGTGCAATAGTGACGTTCCTGAGGATTGGTTATATCTTTGTCTTCCCAACATCCTTCGGCAATATCGCTGTTTGGCGTCCACAGTTTCCCTGAAAGTAATTTTAATTCAGATTTAAATAAATCTCCAAGACATTGAGAATCATTGACAGAACACATTGAAAAAGTGTCTATACCCTTTTCCCTGACAATATTCATACAAGCCTGACTTAAAACGGACTGAGCCTTTTTTAAACCTGCAATGTTTACCTGTTTTTGATAATTTCCTATTAAGGCAGGCATAGTCAGTGCTGCAACAACACCTATAATTCCAAGTGTTACAAGAACCTCTGCTAAAGTAAATCCCAAGCGTGACGCTTGACCCGGCACTATAGTTTTGAATAAACTTTCAAAACACGGATCGGAAGCTAAGAAACGCCCCCCCCCGAAGTGATAAATTAAATACTTTTTTCATAACTGCTCCTTTCCATAATTTAATTTATTTTAGTTCTATGTCTTTTACATATCTGGGTCTGGCTTTTACCTCTCTGTATACCTGACCGACATATTCGCCGATAAGCCCGAGGCAAAATAACTGAATTCCGCCGAAAACACACAGTAAAATAATAGTTGTTGCCCAGCCGTTTGGAGAATTATGCCAGAATATTTTTTCAATGACAGTTTCGACGCCTACCAAAAAGCCGAAAAGTGCCATAAAAAATCCCAAAACGGCAACAAACCTTAAGGGAACAACACTGTATGAAGTTATACCGTTTAATGCAAGAACCATTAATGAGACAAAATTAAATTTTGATTCTCCCGCCATTCTGGGTTTTACGTCAAAGTGTACAAAAGAATTTTTCAATCCTACTTCATTAAAAAATCCCCTTAAAAATAGATATTTTTCAGGATAAAGCTGCATAATATCAAGCACTTTTTTACTTACTAATCTGTAATCGGAATGGTTTGGAGGAATTTTTGCACCGAGAATATTCATTGTTTTATAGAACATTACAGCCGTAATTTTTTTTAAAAAAGTATCAGTTTTTCTATCATTTCTTATTCCGGAAACAATATCCGCACCTTTCATATACTCGTCAATAAATAATTCTATGGCATTCTCATCCTGCTGCAAATCAGCATCAATTGAAACGGCACAATCACAGCCTAAATCTCTCACGCCCTCTAAACCTGCAATTAACGCTTTCTGGTTTCCGAAATTTCTTATAAATCTTGCAGCTTTAACCCTTTTGTCATTGTTATGGAGTGTTTCTATAATTTCCCATGTTCTGTCTTTTGAACCGTCATCAACAAGATACAAATAACTGTCTTTCCGGATTTTTCCATTGTTGACCAAATTATCCAAAAGTGAAAGAAGTGTTTCAACAGTAGTTTTTACACATAATTCCTCGTTAAAGCATGGTACTATAACCGCTAAGGTTGGTTTATTCATAATTCCTCTCTTACAATTTGCCAAAAAGCACAACTTTATACTATAATATATTTATCATTAAAGCAAGGATTTAATATGGTTAGCAAAAAGTTTATTTTGAATGCGGATGATTTCGGGATGTCAAAGGCATTTAACAGAGCAGTTCTGGACGGATACCACAACGGTTTTTTAACAAGTGCAAGCCTTTGTGCAAACGGTAAGGCATTTAATGCTGCAGTAAATGAAATCATTCCCGAATGCCCAAACCTTGGAATAGGCGTACACCTTAATATAATTGAAGGGCGTTCGCTCACTAAAGCTCCTATGCTTACCAACAAACGCGGAAAATTTAATAAAGGATTTTTTTCGATTTTGATGAAATCAAATGACGCAACCTTTCTTAATCAAGTGGAATTTGAATTCAGAACACAAATTGAAACAGTAATGAATTATACAAAAGTTGATCATATAGATTCCCATGTACATACGCATGCAATTCCGAACATCTTTAAAATTGCCGCTAAATTAGCTAAAGAATACAATATTCCTTACATCAGAACACAGCATGAAGAAATGTATTTTGTTCCGAGTTTCAGAAAACATTGTAACTTAAAGTATCCGCCGAATATTCTAAAAATATTATTGCTTAATCATTTCACTCAAATTAACAAAAAAGTTGTTTCACAATATGGATTAAAAACGAATGACTATTTATTAGGTGTGGGCTATACAGGTCTTATGGACGATATGACAGTTGAATACGGATTAAAAGCCCTTGAAGATGAATGTATAGCAGAGGCTTTAATTCATCCGTGCCACTATGCTACATCAAACAAAAATCAACATTACACGGAATTTTTAATCACGCAAAATAAATCTTTAAAAGATAAAATTGCAAGGCTGGGCTTTGAAATAACAAATTACAAAAAAGAATATGCGCTCCAATAAGATTATTTCAATATTTATAATTATAGGATTATTTGCTGCCTTTGCAAGCTTTGAAATTATACGAAAATCAGATAAAGCAGTATTAAATATTATTACACCAACAGTTATTGAAATAGATTTAAACGGCAATAAAATATTTGACAATGGTGAAACCGTTTGTATATCAGATATTGAAACCTTCACGGCAAATTTAAATGTAAATCAAAGCAGTTTAGCTGAAAAACTTAAAATATCTGAAGAGGATACCTTAAAATTAGGCTATTTAACTGACAGTTTTGCAGATAATATTCTTACAGATAAAAGAGTGAAGCTTAAATTTACAGGAAAAAATAATCAGGATTGCAGGTTTGCGGATATTATATCAGACGGTCAATCATACAGGGAAAAAATTATAAATTCCGGACTGGGATTTTATAATGGAGCTTCGCTTAACTATGAAAAATATAAAAAGCAGCTGCAAAAAGCAAGGAAATACAGGCTTGTTATTTTAAATCATAAAAGCAATAAATATCACAAACTTACCTGTAAATACGGTCAGATAGCGCACGATGCAATCATAATTCCCGCAAAACAAATTCCGGAAGATGCAAAGCCGTGTAAATTTTGTCATATTCAAAAAGTTAAAAATTACAAAAAACATAAAAAACTACAGGTATATCCGCTTGCAATATCAAACGGAAACATTAAGCTCTATTTATCTGATTTAACAACAAAACTAAAACCCGATAATAAATGTTCATCGCTTGCCTGTAAAGAAATGCTCACCCAAATTAACAACAGCAAAAACAGAATAGATATAGCACTTTACGGGTGGGACAATATCCCTGAAATTACAGATGCAATCATTAAGGCAAAAGCAAGAGGGGTAAAAATAAGGCTTGTTTATGACACAAGTTCAAATCCATATTACAATGACATGGCATCAATTATCAATTTAGCCGATGAAAAATCAACAGATACACCAAGAATATTAATGCATAATAAATTTATGATTTTTGATAATTCCAAAGTAATAACAGGTTCCATGAATTTTGCACGAACAGGCTTTTCAGGCTTCAATACAGATTGTGTGATATTTATTAACTCGGCAGAAACCGCAAAAATCTACGAAGAAGAATTTAACCAGATGATGGAAGGTAAATTTCATACACTAAAATCAAATGTTAGTCACAAAACAGTTTTACTTAATCAAACAAGGTTAACTCCCCTATTTTCTCCTAAAGATAAAATTATAATCAACACCATCATCCCTCTTATCAATAAAGCAAAGAATTATATTTACATTCCAGCATTTATAATAACACATGAAGAACTTTCCTATTCACTGATTAATGCCAGAAAGCGAGGAGTTGACGTAAAACTTATTATAGATGCGGCAAATAGTTATGGTTCAAGAAGTAAAGTTAAAAAACTTAGAGAAGCCGGCATTCCGGTAAAAATTGAAAATTACGCAGGTAAAGTTCATTCAAAAAGTATAATTATAGATGATAAATATATAATTGCAGGTTCAATGAATTTTTCTAAAAGCGGTGAAAATAAAAACGATGAAAATGTTGTGATTATTGAAGATGCAAGACTGGCAAGATATTATAAAGGATTTTTTGAATATTTGTGGAAGAAAATCCCGGACAAATACTTAAAACAAGGAGTAAGAGCCGAGGGGAAATACTCTATAGGTTCGTGCTCAGACGGAATTGACAATAACTTTGACGGAAAAATTGACGGGGAAGATGCAGGCTGCAAACCTTAAAGTCTTATAGGATAATCTTTAGAGATTTCCCAACCGTCATGCATGATTAAAAGTGCACAGGTTCCTGAAAGACGATCCAACAATTTCTTATCACTACAGTATCGTTTCATTTTTTCGCGATCTCCATATACATAAATATCTCCGAAATCTTCATCATCTTCATCATTTTTAGCGTGTGCATAACCTGAAGGATAAAAATTTCCTAAATGCTCGCTATCTTCATAATCAAGAAAGAAATTGAAGTAATCCACTCCGGCTTTATTAGGACCTTTCAGTCCGTTTATATCAACAGAAACAAATATTTGGTTATTATTATTAAACCACAAAATCGTACCATCAGCAAGAATGATACCCGGTCTTTCCTGGAGATCGGAAAGCGGGTGCTTAAGCTCTCCTGATTTAAAATGCTCAGTTTTATTAAGATATTGGAATAAAGCAGTTTGAAGCCATTCTTCTAATACCGCATTATCCCACCTCTTATCTGTAGGAGGCATAGTCCAGGTATCATTCGCAATTGACATATTAACGGCTTGATTAACAGCAGAATAAACTTTTCGTAATCTGGTTTCAATTTCAGTTTTTCTGTGATTTGCAATTAATGCAGGCATTGTCAGGGCTGCCACAACTCCGATAATCCCCAGCGTTATTAATACTTCTGCTAATGTGAAAGCTGTTTTCATAAATATCCCTCTATTACTAATTAGTCATATCTTATTAATATTATAACATATTATTTAATTTATGCAACATAAGCGTAAAAAAAATATTGATAAAGAAAAAAGACAAATATTGTTGAATGCAATCGGAGAAATAATTCATGAAAAAAGAGAAAAAATAGGTAAAGGCATTTTACTGCACTCTTACGAATATGATTTATCCAGCAGTTCGCTTTCTCTGCTGGAAAAGGGTGAAAGAGATCCGCAAATTACAACTCTCTGGAAAATAGTGAATTCACTTGACATGAGTTTTAAGGAGTTTATTTCTCTACTCTGTAAAAAATTACCTGATGATTTTAAAATGACCGATGATTAAGGATTTGCTATAATCTTTGCTTCAACTTTCTTATATGTATTTACACTGCTGTTTAAACTTCTTGCAAGCTGTGCCGCTGTTTTGGCATTATAAAATTTCCCGCTTGTTACAAGGGACGTACATTCAAGCTGATCCAAATCATCTTCGTCATCAATGTTAAACGCAATTACATCAATAGTAACATCTTTTCTTACTTTAATTAATTCAAGCACATAAGAACATGGACTTTCATCACAATTTTCACCGCCGTCCGTCAGAAGAATTATATGCTTTTTGCCTGTAAATCCAAGAAAATCATTTTTTACAGCCTGTTTTAGAGAATATGTAATCGGCGTCATCCCTCTGGGTTTTATATCAAGCAGAGAATTTCTGACATTAATACCGTTTGCGGCTGCAACAGGTGAAACAAGAGTTGATGCCCTGCAAGCTTCAAACGGAGTTAATCCCATCCTGTGTCCGTAAACACGCAGACCGACCGATATATTAGGATTTAAGTTAGGTAAAATCGATTTCATTGTATCTACCATTAAGTCTACTTTACGCCTTCCCTCAAGATATTCCGACATACTGTTCGAGTAATCAAGAATAAATAATATTCTTTCATCTTCAGACATATCACCGACAGGCAGTTTGTCAGGGCGATGAACGCTGTAGCCCGATGCAAAAACAGGTATTGTTAAACAAAGCATTAAAAACATAATTAAAATTTTATTCATAACAATTATATAATACTCACATAATTTAAATATTTTCGCCTTACAGAAGGGCATATCCTGTTGACGATTATTTTTTCTTGCAATATTATAAACTTATTATGAATAGCAAAGAAATAATTAAAAAAGCCGAAAAAACTCTTGTTAAAGAATTTGAACAAATAGAAGATATAAGAGATTTTAATCAGGAAAAAGTTTTAAATGCCTTTATAGAAAATAAGGTTGCTCCCGAGCATTTTTATACTGTATCGGGTTACGGGCATGATGATCTCGGGCGTGAGGTCCTTGATAAAGTATTTGCAGATGTTTTTAAAGCGGAAAAAGCTTTGGTTAGAATACATTTTGCCTCAGGGACACACACACTTGCCTGCTGCCTTTTCGGCAATCTTAAATACGGAGATAAACTTGTATCTGCTGCAGGTTCACCCTATGACACAATGCAGGAGGTGATAGGGACGGCAGGAGATGATACATCGAAAGAAGATTCTCTTATAGGTCATGGCATCAAGTATGACGAAGTTCCTTTGAAAAACGGAAAAGATATTGACTTCGAAAAACTTGATGAAATGATTGACGAAACAGTAACAATGGTTTTAATTCAGCGTTCAAAAGGTTATTCTACAAGAAAGTCCTTATCTCTCGATACAATAGAAAAAATTTGTAAGACGGTTAAAAAAAATAATCCGAATTGTATATGTTTTGTCGATAATTGTTACGGAGAATTTGTCGATACACGCGAGCCTCTTGAAGCTGGTGCGGATTTAATAGCCGGATCGCTAATTAAAAATCCTGGCGGCGGGATTGTAGAAGCAGGCGGCTACATTGCGGGAAAAGCAAAATACGTAGATAAATGCGCCAATCGTTTAACAGCCCCGGGAATAGGTTCGGAAGGCGGTGCAATGTTTAACCAGCACAGACTAATCTTTCAAGGTTTATTTATGGCACCGTCAGTAGTCTGTGATGCAGTGAAAGGAGCAGTGCTTGCTTCAAAAATATTTGAGGAAATAGGGTTTAATTCAGAACCTAAATATTATGAAAAACGCACAGATATAATTCAAAATATTACCTTTGGATCAGCTGAACCGTTAGAGCATTTTTGCAGAACAATTCAGGCTCTCTCTCCTATAAACGGTTATGTTACTCCGATACCGGAATATGTACCGGGATATGAAGATCAAATTATAATGGCAGGCGGAACATTTATTGAAGGATCAACAATAGAGCTGTCTGCGGACGGGCCATTGAGAGAACCTTATACAGCTTACATGCAGGGCGGATTAAATTATGCTCATGTTAAGATTGCTCTCGGGAAAATTCTGGATAAAGCAGTACAATAATTAAAAATTTAATATATTATCAAAGATTATTTGTCCGTCAGGATCAATAAGCTGTTTTTCCGAACAGTACTTAGAATTGGTAATAATTTCTCTTGTTCCGTCGGGTTTTACGGTTTCAAATTTTTGTATGTCACGCAGATAATCATAATCTATAAATGTAGTTTCACCATTTTTATACTTAATTTCTTCATGAATAATTTTTCCCGAAACATTAAAATCTTTCCTTCTGATAGAAACCGGATCTTTAGGATTATTCACTTTCACAAAATACTGGCTCAGTTTTAAACCGTTTTTATCATAAACAGTCGTGTGATGAAGTTTATTTTTCAAATCATACGTGTCAGAATGAATTCTTGTTTCATGTGAAACAGGATCAAATTTGCGGTAAAAAAGCTCATACGAACCGTCAGAATTATTTACTGCAATTTTTTTATTAAAATTCTCATTTTTTACAAATGTACGTAATGCAGCTTTTGCATTTTTCATTAATATCGGTTTCCTTACAAAAGTAATTTCATCCTGATTACTATTGATAATTCCTTCCGGAATAGAACTGCACTTAAAATAATTAAGAATTTTTTTATAAACATTCTCGCTTTTAATCTTTGAATAAAAAGCAGTCATAGCAGGCGAATAATTCATTTTTGCATGTGTATTTGAATTATTGCTTCTTTTTTGGGTTCTTAATTCCGTAACAGGTAAAATTCGCATAAAATTATTAAAGCCTAAAATTCAATTTTTTGTTATTAAAAATGTCAAATATTAAGTTTTTTTAAGAGTAAAATAGCTACTTATAACTAATTCTCAAGGATTAGTAGAATTTTTTTTTGTAAACGGATTTGAAAGTAGAATTTTTGTGTTATGCTGTTGTGGTACCCCGAGATTTGGGTAAATAGTTTACGTAGTATAAGAAGAGGAAGGTTAATATGTCATTACCAAATGTAGCATATTTCTCAATGGAAATCGCAATGGATCAGTCTTTAAAAACTTATTCAGGCGGTTTAGGATTTTTAGCAGGTTCACATATGCTTTCTGCAGGCTATCTGCAAATGCCTATGGTAGGTGTAACTATGCTATGGTCATACGGTTATTACGATCAAAGAATTGCACAAGATGGTCAGGTAGAAGTTGCTTATATCAGAAAATATTATGACTTCTTAAAAGATTTAAATGTTTCTACTGAAGTAGAAATTTTCGGAGAAAAAGTTAAAGTTAAAGCTTATTATGTTGAACCCGAACTATTCGGAGCTTGCCCTGTTTATCTTTTAACAACAGATATCGATGGCAACAGTGACTGGGCTAAGAGCATTTCTCATAAGCTTTACGATGGTAACGAAAAGATAAGAATTGCTCAAGAAACAGTTCTTGGTATTGCAGGTGTAAGAATTCTCCAACAAGTAGGTTACAATTTTGATGTAATTCACATGAACGAAGGACACGCGCTTCCTGCAGCTTTTGAATTATTAAGACAATACAATGGTAACCTTGAAGAAGTTAAAAAGAAAACCGTATTCACAACTCACACTCCTGTTGCTGCAGGTAATGAAGTTCACTGGGTTGATACTCTTATGGAAGGCGGCTTCTTTGCAGGATGTTCAAGAGAAACAGCTGTTCAATTAGGCGGTGAAAACTTCTCTCTTACTGTTGCAGCTTTAAGAATGTCAAGAATTGCAAATGCTGTATCACAGTTACACGGCTTAGTTGCAAACAAAATGTGGGAATGGGTAGAAGGCAGATGTCCTATCCGTGCTATCACAAACGCAGTAAATCTACATTACTGGCAAGATCACAGAATTAAAGAAGCTGATACTCCTGAAAAATTATTAGCCGTAAAACGTGAAATGAAAGCGGAATTGTTTGAATATGTTGCAAACGTTGCAGGTAAAAGATTTGACCCTGATGTATTAACTATTACATGGGCAAGAAGATTTGCCGATTACAAACGTGCCTGGTTAATCTTGATGGATAAAGACAGAATTAACAAACTTTTGGATGCAAACAAAATTCAAATCATTTTTGCAGGTAAATTCCACCCTGATGATGTTATGGGTAAAGAAATGTTCAACAAACTTCTTAACCGTTCGCACAGTCTGAAAAATGTTGTTGTATTACCTGGTTACGAACTTGAATTGTCAGGAAAATTGAAACGTGGTTCTGATATCTGGTTAAATACACCTTTAAGACCATTCGAAGCATCAGGAACTTCAGGAATGTCTGCAAATGCTAACGGAGCTTTACACTTATCTATCTATGACGGATGGACTGTTGAAGGTACATTCAACGGTATTAACGGTTACACTGTTGAATATCCAGGCTTAGATGACGAAATGCCTTGGGAAGAACGTCACTGGAAAGATCATGAAAGCATTATGAACACAATTGAAAACGAAATCATTCCTACTTACTATGAAAATAAAGCAGAATGGGCTCGTTTAATGAGACAGGCTATCAGAACATCTGAAGCATACTTCAATTCAGATCGTATGGTAATTGAGTACTACAACAGATTGTATAAGCCTATTGCTCATAATGACTCTTGCTCAGGTGAAGAAAAGAAAGAAATGAAAATTTCTGAAACTCCGACATTTGATGCCTGGACATTCTCAAATATCAAATAGATAACTGAAATCTATATTATATAAGGACTTCCTTGTAAAGGAAGTCCTTATTTTATGCTTTAATTGTTAATTTATGTAACAAATTAAGTAAAAAGCTTAAAGTTTTGCCCCCCCCCCGACCGTATTAACAAATATAAGGAAACAA
>ERZ780144.471-NODE-471-length-55542-cov-7.856038_pt1 | contig 55542 bp, 55 predicted proteins | sample MGYA00511380_ERZ780144 | MGnify/ENA primary metagenome ERZ780144 (study PRJEB29588, sample SAMEA1965858) | human gut metagenome | biome: human gut; feature: human-associated habitat; material: faeces | place: Denmark | collected 2008/2010 ... | reverse complement strand
CAGCTGCCGCACCTCGCTCGCCGTATCGGCACTTAGAATTATGCGGTATTGCCTTAAAACTCCTACGTTACTTTCCATTATAATCTGTAGGGAACGGTCCTGACCGTTCCCTACAATGCTTTTATTCGGTTCACGGCAGCCTTTATCCCGCCGCCCAACTCCTAACGCCTCCCTCCTAACTCCTAACTTCTATACAACTTGGCGACAACTCTGTGCTATACTTAAGATAAATAACGATTGGGGGCATTGGATGAACCGCATTTTGATTGTGGAGGACGAAATTACCATTTCCCGGCTGATTGCGGTCAGCCTGCGCCGCGCGGGGTATGACTGCACGGTTGCCAACGATGGCAGCACCGCGGCGGACCTGATTGCCGAGCACGACTTTGACCTGGCCCTGCTGGATATTATGCTGCCCGGCCTGGATGGGTACGAGCTGCTGGGCTACCTGTGCCCGCTGGGGGTGCCGGTCATCTTTATCACGGCCAAGGGTGCCACCAAGGACCGGGTCAGAGGCCTGCAGCTCGGCGCCGATGATTATATCGTAAAGCCGTTTGAAATCGAAGAACTTCTAGCCCGTGTGGAAGCCGTACTGCGCCGCACCGGCCGCGGCGGCCAGACCCTGACCGCCTTTGATGTAACGATGGATATTGTGGCCCGCACCGTGACCCGGCAGGGCAAGGCGGTGGAGCTGACCCCGCGGGAGTTCGACCTGCTGGAGCAGCTCATGCGCAACCGCGGGGCGGCGCTGTACCGCGATGTATTGTATGGGCGGGTGTGGGGCGGCGATCTGCTGGACAGCCGCACCCTGGACCTGCACATCCAGCGCCTGCGCAAAAAACTTGGCTGGGCGGATAAGATCGAAACCGTCTACCGTGTCGGTTACCGCCTTAAATCCGACCAGAAATAACCTCAAATTGCTGATTTCTCATTTCCAATTCCTAATTTCAAACTTACTTACGGGTTTTTCTATGAAATTTTCTCAAAAACTTGTCTGCATCATGCTGCTGGTCATCGCCGCGTTTTTTGCCGTGGGCGGTGCGGTGCTGGTCAACGGCAGCTTTATGGACCGCCTGAGCGCAGCCGCCGAGCAGGAACAAAGCATGCACGCCATGCTGTGCGGCGTGGTGGAGGATTACTACCTGGATCAGACCGGCCGCGGCGAAGATACCTGCGGGGATGATTTTATCACCGCCGCCACCTGGCGCGCAGGGGATCTGGCCCGTGGGGTTTATTCCCAGGGGCTGTTCCGCGCATCCGCTGACCCCGCCCAGGACGAAGCCTATGCCATATACGGCCTGCAGGACGGCCAAAGCATTTTGCAGTACGGCCCCAATGTGACCCGCACCTACCGCAGCGATCTGCTGGGCGGCCTTGTGATGGTAACCACCTTTGATGTAACGGAGATTTTTGCCGCGCGCAACCGCAGCCTGCAGCGCTTTTTCCTGCTGGAAGCTGCCGTGGTGGCCGGGGCTGCCGTGGTGGTCTGGCTTGTCAGCCGCCGCCTGACCCACCCACTGACCGTGCTGACCGCCGCCAGCGCCCGCATTGCCGCGGGTGATTATGCCTTGCGCACCAGGATGCACACCGGGGATGAGCTTGAAATTCTGAGCCAGGGCTTTGACCAGATGGCCGGTGCCGTGCAGGACAAAGTGGAAGCTCTGGAGCTTTCGGTCCAGCAGCGGGATGATTTTGTGGGTGCGTTTACTCATGAGCTCAAAACCCCCATGACCGGCATCATCGGCTATGCCGACCTTTTGCGCAGCATGCAGCCAGACCCCGAAGAACAGCGTGAAGCCGCCGGGGCCATCTTCCATGAAGCCCAGCGGCTGGAATCCTTAAGCGGAAAGCTGCTGCAGCTGATGGGCCTGGGTGAGCACGCCCCCCAACTGGTACCCGTGCAGCTGGATTCTGTTTTTGCCGAAGCGCGCCGCGCCGTTGCCCCCGCTCTGAACGGCTGCATTCTGACCATGCGTTCCAACGGCCTGACCGTGCAGGGAGATGCCGACCTGCTGTGTGATCTCGTCATCAACCTTGTCACCAACGCTGCCAAGGCCAGCACCCCCGGCAGCGCCATTGCGGTCTGCGCCGAACAGGCAGATGGTTCCATCCGGCTGACGGTTCAGGACCACGGCCAGGGCATCCCGGCGGACAAGCTGGCCCGCGTGGTGGAGCCGTTTTATATGGTGGATAAATCCCGTTCCCGCCGCCAGGGCGGCAGCGGCCTGGGCCTGGCCCTGTGCAGCCGCATTGCCCAGGCCCACGGCGGAACGCTTGCCATGGAAAGCGAGCTTGGCAAAGGCACCACCGTAACCGTCACCCTGCCCGCACCGAACCAAACCGCCGCCGAACTCGCACAGGAGGAACCCGTATGAAAACCACAAAACGCGGCAAGCTGCTGATGCTGGCCTGCGCCGCCCTGGTGGCTGTGCTGGCCTGCCTGCCGCTGCTCTGGTTCCGCGCACAGGATGCCCGTATGTTCGGCACCGTCAATCAAAGCTCTGGCCTGTATGAATCCCGCGAGGTCAGCGGGGATGATTTTTATCTATTACAGCAGGTCAAAAACCGCACCCAGATGAACCGCACGGACTGGATGGTTTCCGCCGGGCTGGACGGCACAGCAGCCCTGTATACCCCCGCCGGGAGCAGCCGCTACAACATGACCTCCAGCGATACCGCCGCTGATTTTGCCGCCAGCCTGCTGACCCAGCTCCATGATGCCGAGGTATTGCCGGACACCTGGTACCATGTGGCAGCCGATAACCTGAGCAGCTACAGCAGCGGCGAGCTGTATACTTCCAGTGATTCCCTTGGCATTACGCGGCTGCTGCGCTACCCCCATGCCGCCTATGATGAAAGTGACCCCGAATACAACGAATCCCCCACATTCGCCCTGGATTATGATAATAAAACCGGCCGCCTGCTGAACCTGTGGGTTCAGGCCCCGCTGGACGATCCCACCCTGCTGTCCGGCAGCCCGGTATCGCTGAATATCTCCGACCTGCTGAACGCCTGGGTGCAGTGGGAGGGCCTTACCGATCTGGGCGACTGGACCGTGCCTTACGGCAGCGATTACGCCGAAACCGGCCTGTACAGCGCCAGAGGCAACGCCCTGCTGACCTGTGTGTACGGCTCCTTTACCCTTGACGATGTTCCCCGCGCCTATTACAGCATGCAGCTGACCTGGCAGCCCTATGCCCCCACCCCGCAGCCGGGCAGCACCGATCTGCTGCCCGCCGAGCCGCTGCCAGAAACCAGCGATTATTATTACACTGACGTCATCGCTTACCAATGGGACGATGACCGCGCTGCCGCTGTGTTTGATTATGATGCCAACCTGATCCTTCGCACTAACCTGAGCACCGGCGTGCAGACCGTGTTCTGTGATGTGCCCGGCTGCACCCATACCACCAGCAGCTGCCCTGCCCGCATCACGGACCAGATGTATTCTCTTGTTCCCGCCGGGGATTGCGTTTACCTTGTTTACGGCACCTATTCGCCCACAACGGCAAAGGGCGCTTCCGGCGCGGATATCAACGCCATGTCGGACGATGAGATCATGCGCTGGGCGCGCGCGGCAGATGCCGGGGTTCCGCTGGCCCTTTATACCCAGGAGCTGGAGCCTTACACCCAGGAGGATGTTACCGCCGCCCGCCGCTGGATGCAGAACGCCTTTGGCCAGGGCCGCATTGAAATGCTGGACGGCACCACCCGCACCGAGCTTGTCCGGCTGGATCATGACGCCGTGTATATCGGCGGCTGCGATTCCACCTATTTATACGGCATCATGCGGAGCCAGCAGGGCGAAGAGCCCACCCGCTGGTTCCGCATGGAGCGCACCACCGGCCAGTACGAAACCATGCCCATCCCGGATACCGACCATCTCTGCGGTGTCTGGAACAACCAGCTTGTGCTGTTCCGGGAGCGCTGCGCCGAACCGTTCGCTTCCGATAAAATATCCGATTACAGCCTGGCCGGCAGTTATTCTTCCCGGTTCCAGAACACCAGTTATGACGTTGTGCTGTACGACCCCGTCACCGCCCAAAGCCGGCGGTTATACAGCCTGAACGAAAATTCCGGTTCTTTCACCCATGCCGCGCTGTATGGGGATTCTCTCTATCTGGATACCACCCTTTGGGAGAATCCGGATGATACCCCGTTCAACGCCATCCGGCTCAACCTGCGCAACGGGGAGCAGACCGCGCTGGAATCCCTTTTGGGGATCGACCGTTCCGATTATCCTTACGGTTATCTGTTGGGTTCTTCCACGGTTGCCAACCGCTACTCCCAAAAATGGGGCACCATGATGCTGTTTCGTTCCAACAGCGGTCAGGGCGGCGAAAGCCTGCTGCTGAACTTTGCCGCCGGCAGCGTGTTCCACACCAGCTGGCAGGCAGGTGAAAGCACCTATATTGCCGCCGAATCCCCTGTGGGCCAGTTGTTGCTGCTTTCCTGGGTGTATGATGATCTTTCGGACAACTGGTTCCAGACCTACCAGCAGTACCTTGCCCCCGCCAGTGATCCCACCATCATGACCCCCGTTGCCATGTGGGAACCGGGGCAGTAAACCTCCGCCTCGTAGGCGGTCGTAACCAATTTTTTACCAGTGTAAATTGATGGTTTGTTCACGGTTTGTTTACGTCGCGGCAGTTGTTATTGCCGGGGCAGTGTGGTATACTCACCCCCAAGATGTATCTGAAAGCAAAGAAGCCGACGAATTTTTCGCCTTTTCAGCTACACCCTAAGAAAGGGGGAATCTGCATGAAACATCTGCGTTCCTTTTTTGCGGTGCTACTGGCCGCATCCGTCTGCGCGGCGGTGGTGCTGTTTTCCGGCTGTGGGGCATCCGTTCAGGTGCAGCAGCTTACCATCCCCGGCGAGCGCGGCAGCATCCATGCCACGCTGACCACCCCTGCCAATGCCGAAAACATGCCTGCCGTGGTGATCTGCCACGGCTTTACCGGCAACCGCCAGCTGGACGGCCACGCCAAGCCGCTGGCCAAAACGCTGGCCCAGCACGGCATTACCAGCATCGCCATTGACTTCGCGGGCAGCGGCGAAAGCGAGGAGCCGTTCACCGCTTACACCCCCGCCACCATGCGGGATGATATCACTTCTGCCATCACCTACCTGACTGACACTGTGGGTGCCGACCCGGAGCGCATCGGCCTGCTGGGCCACAGCATGGGCGGCCGCGCCGTCAGCGTCTACCTGAAAGATTCCATCAAAGCCGCCGCCCTGTGGGCACCGGCGGATAACACAGGGCTGGACGGGCTGGAATTTCTGGACCACAGCGCCGAGGGCCGCCAGGCTATTTATGACGGTGCCATACAGAACGGCGTGCTGGACCTGCCCAAGTGGGGCGTAACGATCAGCGCCGATTTTGTGCAGCAGGTTGCCGACCAGGACCCCACCGCCAGCCTGCGCACCTACAACGGCCCTCTGCTGCTGGCTTATACCGCCGGGGATGCCGAATTGCTGAGCCAGACCACCATTGACCTGACCCGCCAGGCTGCCGCCGAACACAGCGGCCCTCTGGTGGACCTGACCGGCCAGTATGAGGACGCCACTCACAATTTCACCGCCGCATCCGGCAAAAAAATCGACGATTTCTCCGTCCGCCGCCGCATCGAATCCGCCACCGCAGAATTTTTTGAAGAATATCTATAACCCATCCCTATTTGCCGCCGCCCCACCGGGCCGCGGCATTTTTTATGATAATTTTAAGGTTCATGGCGCAGAGAAACCTTGCCATATGCCGCAAACCTCCCACTCATCCGTAGGGAACGGTCTTGACCGTTCCGAACCCCTGCCATATATCCCTCAACAAAATTTCATTCCCAGGCCCCTCCGGGACGTCGAGGACGCCGTCCCCTACATATATTTTGAGGACTGGCCGCCTTACTCACCACATTTCCCCGCCCCAATTCCTAATTTTTAATTCCTAATTAACTCCTGCCTCCTCCCTCCTAACTCCTAACTACTTCCTTCGCCCCACCGCAATTTTACAACTCTGCCCCCTTTCCGCCGGGGGTAAAATGTGATATAGTATAGAGGTATAGGATTTTGTCAAAAAGGGAGGGCTGAAATGGCACCCATTATCCATACCGTCAACCTGCGCAAGGTGTATGCCGTGGGCAAAGAACGGGTCGTTGCCCTGAACGATGTTTCTATCTCCATTGAAAAAGGGGAATTCTGCTGCATCGTGGGCCAGTCCGGCAGTGGCAAAAGCACCCTGCTGAATCAGCTGGCCGGGCTGGAAAAACCAACCCGCGGCAAGGTATTCATCGGTTCGCACGAGATCAGCGCTATGACCGAAGATGAGCTGGCCAAGTTCCGCCAGGCACACCTGGGCTTTATTTTTCAGAGCTACAACCTGCTGCCCACCATGACGGCGGCCGAAAACGTTGCTCTGCCGCTGATGTTCAAGGGCATTTCCCGCTCCCAGCGCCTTGCCATGGCCCGCAAAGAGTTAAAAAACATGGGCCTTGGCGGCCGTGCCGAACACATGCCCACCGAGATGAGCGGCGGCCAGCAGCAGCGCGTGGGCATCGCCCGCGCCTTTGTCAGCAAGCCGCGCGTGATCTTTGCGGACGAACCCACCGGCAACCTGGACTCTATCACATCCAAACAGGTGCTCTACCGCATGCTGCAAATATCCAAGCAGATGGGCACCACCTTTGTCATGGTCACCCATGAACCGGAGCTGGCCTCCTGTGCAGACCGCATTATTACCATTCTGGACGGCAAGGTGCAGTCCGATGTGGTGCAGGATCCCGCCACAAGGGAGCGCAACCGCGAAGCCCTGTTCGCCAGCCTGGAGGGCAACATGCGGATCGGCGGCGACTCTGCCAGCGGCGAAGTTCACCAGAAAACCGCAGCCGAGCTTGCCTCTTACGCAGCCCCTGCTGCCGCAGCCCAGCAGCCCGAACAACCCAAACCGTAAATTTTGCCCACTCATTCAGGAATATCAAAGCCATAGGCAATACCGCATAATTCTAAGTGCCGATACGGCGAGCGAGGTGCGGCAGCTGCTAAGCCAAAAGCGCAGATAATACTGGATGTCTTATCGAGCATTTTGGCAACGCAGATGCCGTGCCGCAGCCGTCGGAGCGGTGCTTAAGCCGTAAGGCGGGAATTGTGCGGTGTTGCCCATAGAAAAAGATGGAATCAATTTAAGGAGGACCCCGGAGTGAAAAAAGCTTCCCGTTTTGCCGCCCTGCTGGCGGCCGTCATGCTCTTCGGCAGCGTGGCTGCCATGCCCGCCCTTGCCGAAGACGCAACCTCTACCCCTGTACCGACAGCACCCGCCGAGCCTACCGTGACCCCCGCCCCGACGGACAACGGCCAGAGTGCCCCCAACAACAGCGGCTCGGCCTACATCATTGCTCAGACTGTGACCGATGCCGCAGGCAGCGAGATCACCACCATTGACCGGGACAGCCGGTTTAACCTGATTCTGCGCGTGGCGGATTACGGTGCTTACAACAACTTCATTCCCGCGGACCAGATCTCTGCCCGCATCAACTCCTCCGCGTTCACCTTTACCGGCAACGCCGAAGTTGGCCAGCTGTACGAGGAAACCGACGCCAACGGTGCCGGTTACTACAGCTATGTACTGCTGTTCCGCGATGTGATCTACAACGGCGGCGGCAACAGCGTGCCCATCAACCTGAGCTACCTGAATTCCACCATGGCGATGCAGCAGCTCAGCGTTACCCTGGGCCAGTGCGTGGACGAAGACCCCGATACCCCCAACCTGATGATCCGCGCTTCCAGCTACGGCAACGAAGCGGTTGTGGCCGGGACGCCCTTTACCCTGACCCTGACCCTGTACGCCACCGGCGGCCAGGAGAACCTGAACGATGTGGTCATCTCGCTGACCCTGCCGGACGGCATCACCATGACCAGCGGCAGCCTGAGCAGCTACCTGGGCACCATGGCCCCAAAGTCCACCCGTGATGTCAGCTTCAGCCTGACCCCCAGCGCCGGCTTTACCGGCGGCGTGGCCAACATTACCGTGAACAGTGTGGGTACCGGCGCGGACACCAACAAGGCCGTTACCGGTATGTCCACCACCATCTCGGTTCCGGTATCTCAGCCGGACCGCTTTGAGTTGGGCCAGCTGGAACTCAGCGACAGCATTACGCTGGGCGATTCCGCTTCCGTTACCCTGAACTTTGTCAACAAGGGCCGCGACGCCCTTTCCAACCTGGAAGCCACCCTTTCCGGCGATAACCTGGGCGCCGACACCACTGTGCAGTACATTGGCAACCTGAACGCCGGTTCCTCCAACAGCGTGGATTTTGACATGACCCCCACCCAGGAAGGCACCTGCAACGGTACCATCACCCTGACCTATGAGGACGCCAACGGCACCCTGAAAACCGTCAGCAAAGATTTTTCCTTCTCTGTTCAGCCGGCCATGGACTACGGCAATTCTGGCGATATGGACTCTAACATGGATGACATGCAGCCCCAGCAGACCGGCCTGCCCCTGTGGGCCTATCTGGCAATCGGCGCTGCTGTGATCGTGGTGGTAGTTGTGATCGTTGTGGTGGTACGCAAAAAGAAGAAGGCCGCCGCACTTGCCAAGCTGGAGGAAGGCAACGATGAAGATATCTGACCAGATCGGGCTGGCTGTCACCAACCTGTCCCGCCGCAAGGGCCGCACGGCACTGACCGTTGTGGGCGTCGTTGTGGGCATCTGTGCGGTTATCGTTATGATCTCCATGGGCATTGCGGAAAGCCATAACAACGACGAAATGCTCAAAAATATGGGCGGCCTGACCAAGATTGAGGTATACAACTACGGCAGCCAGAACATCAATGGGCAGGAGGTCAAGCTGGATAACGAAGCCGTCCAGCGGTTCCGCAAGATCGACCACGTTACGGCTGTCACCCCCTATTACCAGCCGAACCTGAACCTGTATGTAGAAGCAGGCAAAAACAACCGCTACCGCGCCAGTAATGTATGGAGCGTTCTCGGCCTGGACCCGGACACCATGCCCCTGCTGGACAACAAGCTGGAAAGCGGCGACTGGCCCAAAAGCGGCGTGAATTACGGCAAGGATGTGATCCCCGTTGTGGTGGGCAAGGAGTTTTTGTATCAGTTTGAGGATACCCGCCGCAGCCAAAACAGCTCCAAACGCCAGCGCTGGAGCGGCGAAACCGATGCCAACGGCAACCAGCTGCCACCCTTTGTGGATGCTACCAAAGATACCTTTACCCTGACCCTGACCAATGGTGACACCGAGAGCCCCAAGACCCAGAGCTACAAGCTCAAAATCGTTGGCGTTGTCTCGGAAGAATCCGAGGATTACATGCTGCAATACGGCATTACTTTCCGCCTGAACGACCTTCTGATGCTGAGCGAAGCCTACAGCAAGCTGGCCAAAACGGATTTTAACCCCAAAAAAGTGACCTATAACGAAGTGTACATTAAGGTCGATGACATCAAGAATGTGGATAAGATCTGCGATACCTTAAAAGAGGAAGGCTACCAGATCAGCTCCATGGTGGATTACCGCAAGCAGATGCAGCAGCAGACCGCACAGCGCCAGCTGCGCCTGGCGGGTCTGGCGGCTATCAGCCTGTTTGTTGCCGCGCTGAACATCGCCAACACCATGACGATGGCCATTTACGAGCGCACCCGTGAGATCGGCGTGATGAAAGTTCTGGGCTGCGAGATTGGCAACATCCGGCGGATGTTCCTGATTGAAAGCGGTATGATCGGCTTTATCGGCGGCGTAGCCGGTACGATTTTAAGCTACATCATCAGCTTTGGCATGAACAACATGACGATGATCGTATACGGCCTGAACACCCTGCTGATGAAGCTGGGCATCAACGCCACCATCGACCTCAGCTCCCTGATGGGCAGCAGCGATTCGATGTATTACGGCGGTGGAATGTACATGTCTGATTCCGGCAGCGGAACCGTCATGTCCATCATTCCTATCTGGCTGGTGCTGGCTGCCATCGGCTTTGCCGTGGTGGTGGGCCTGCTTTCCGGCATCGTTCCCGCCAGCCGCGCCGTTCGCATCAGCGCCCTGGAGGCCATCCGGCACGATTAAATCAAATGCGCCTTCCCGCAAGGGAGGGCGCGTTTTTGTTTGAATGAAAAAAGAATAAATAATAAAGAATAATTTCGGTGGACCGCAGAGTTCTGCATTCTATATATTAACTTTTTAGTTTATAGAGACCATAAGGGGCGCACATTGTGCGCCCGCCATCTTTATTACAGAGTGTACCATAAATCATATCTGTAGGGCGGGATGCCCTCATCCCGCCGCAGAGAGACATCATAAAATTGTACCAACTGCCCACGTTACGGCCCGCCCCACGGGACGATGCAAGCATCATCCCCTACAAATCTCTTTTTCTGTTCGCGGCAAAATTTTACCTTTCTTCCCCTTCAATACATTTTCTTCCTCGTCATCATACAAAAAGCGCGCACAGCGCCCGATATTTATCGGCGCTGTGCGCGTTTTGCTAACTCCTAACTCCTAACTTTCTCCGGTATCTGCGCCCCAATAATTGCCGCAAACATCAAAGCGCACCCTGCCAGTTCTACGCCGGAAAGAGTCTGGCCCAAAATCAGCCAGCCGGCCAGGGCGCTGAACACGCTTTCCATGCACATGGCCATGCTGGCAATGGTGGGGTCAAGTTCTTTCTGGCCCACAATTTGCAGCGTGTAGGCCACACCGCTGGACAAAATGCCGCAGTAAGCAATAGATACCGCCGCCCCCTGGATCTGGGCAAAGGTCGGCGTTTCAAACACAAACATAAAAATAGTGGAAAGAACCGCCGTTGCAAAAAATTCCGCAAAGCTCAGCTGCACACCGTCCAGCCTGGGGCTGTAATGATCCACCAGCATAATCTGGAACGCAAACAGCAGCGAGCAGAGCAGCAGCATCCATTCGCCGCCGGTCAGGGTCAGGGTATCGTGCCCCGCCAGGCACAGCAGGTAAAGCCCCGCCAGACTGATGCAGGCGCAGATTCCCAGTTTGACCCCCGGCCGCCGCCCAAAGAACACCCCCAGCAGCGGTACCAGCACCACATACAGCGCCGTCAAAAAGCCCGCCTTGGCCGTGCTGGTGGTGCCAATGCCGATCTGCTGTGCCGCCGAAGCCGCAAACAGCGCAATGCCGCAGAACACACCGCCCCGCAGCAGCATCCGGCCGTTGATCCAGAACGGAACACCGGGATCCGCTTTGCGGGCCTTGCCGCGGCGCAGCAAAACCAGCACGATCAAAAATGCGCAGGCCAGCCAGCTGCGGGCCGCCAAAAAGGTATACGGCCCCACATAGCCGCTGCCCACACTTTGCGCCACAAAGGCTGTGCCCCAGATCAGCGCCCCCAGCAGAAGCAGCAGGGTGTTGCGCAGCTGTTTTTTATCAAAGTTCATCTTTTGATTCCTTTTTTTGTTTCAGTCATATCCGCAAAATGCCCCGGCGTCGGTCTGCGTTGACCGCTGCGCCGGGGCACGCTTCATTTTTGGTTATTCTGCATCCGGGGCAACCAGGTCGTCGCTGCCAATGCCCTCAATTTTCACGCCGCCGGTAATGTAGAACATACCAGAGTCATAGCTGACATTGGCCTTGTACAGCCTGCCGGGGGTCAAGCCGGAAATGGTATAGGTGCTGCACTCCCCGCCGGTCGGGAAATACACCGTGGTGCCCGCCACATAGGAAGTGGTTGCCTTATCCTCCGAAAGTTCCCACAGCGCCACCTTGAACTCCAGAATACCGGTGGATTCGGTGGTGCCATAGCCCGTTACCTGCACGGTATCGGAACCCGCCACAAAATACTCGGTGTTGCGGTTCTGGATGCTGTTAAACGCAACATACAGCGTCCCATCCTGCACCTGTTGGTTCCAGTGGACCGAGGTATCCTGCAGCCCATCCGGGAAGTTCACCTCACCGCCGGGCTGCGCCACAATTTCGTCCGCCTCATCGTCATCGGAACCTTCTTCACGCAGGCCCAGCAGGTCTGCCGTTTTCAAAATCAGATTGCTTGCTACTTCCTTGGGGCTGCAGGCGGTCAGGCTGAGCGCCAGAACCGCTGCCAGCACAAGTGCAGCTGCACGTTTTGCCAGTTTCATCATTCATTGCCCTCCATGGCAGGTAAAGCTGTTTGTAACCCTTTTATTATATCCCAATTCGCCGGGCAGAACAAGTGCTTCTTGGTGAAAACCTGGTAAAACCTAACCCCTATGGTGTGTTATCCGCGGGTGCCCTCAACGCTGGAATCGGTGCTCCAGCCCTGCAGGTCAGAGGGGTTGATGGAGCCGTTCCAGCGGCCATCGTTCTGGGCGTCGTTCCATTCGTTCCAGGCTACCTCGCTGCGGATAGCTGTACCGCTGCGGAATGCTGCATCCCACGGGTTGGCGGAATCCGGGTCGGTGGGGTCCCAGCCGCGCTTGCTCTCGTCCGCCGGGTCGGTGTAAATGGTGCCGGGCTTTCCCATGGGGCCGGGGTCATCGGCGTTATCATAGATCACCACGCGGGTGCCGATGGGGCAGTTATCATAGATCCACTTTACATCACAGACCAGCAGCCGGATACAGCCCAGGCTGGCCTGGGTGCCCAGCTGGTTGAACTGGTCGTACTCGATGTCGTCCTTGTGCTGGCTGTAATACGGCACAGTGTGGAACAGATAGGAATCCCAGATGCGGGTAGCGTACTGGCCATAGCTCGGCCCGGCCAGCAGCCGCCAGTCATAATTGACCGGCGTTGCAAAGAATCCCAGCGGGGTATCCGCGCCGCCGGAGCACACCATGGCCATATACGGCTTGGTGTAGTTCCCCTCATCGTCCAGCGCCAGTACCGTCACGGTAGAAGCCGCGCGGTTGACCGCGATCATATAGGGGCAGCCATCTTTGGCACTGTATTTCAACCCCTCGCTCTGGTAAAATTCATCGGCAGCCAGCTGTTCCATCAAGGCTTTGCCGCGCTCATCCCAAAGCGCCGGGTCCACCACCTGCGGGGCATCCTTGGTGCAGTTTGCGGACGCCGTTGCGGTGGCATCGGCAATGCGCTGTTCTTCCTCGGTCATGGTGGGCTGTTCCTGCTGGCTGTCGCCATCCGTGGTGCTGTCTGCACCGTCGGGCGCGGCGGAGCTGGAATCCCCCTGGCTCTGGTTCGGCTTGTTGGTAATGGTGCCATCGGTTTTTACCAGCAAAAAGCAGCCTGCGCACACCAAAATAAACACGGCAATGCAGAAAATCAAGGTGATCAGGGCATGCACGCGGCGGTTCTGTTTGCGTGAAACAGCGCGGCGGCGCTGCATATTGCTGCTCCTGGCAGCGGGTGCAGGGCGGTGCTTGGGTCCCTGCGCCGGACGTTTTTGTTGCGGCATTGTGCATACCTCCCGTTTATGGTGTCAAAATCGTATGTTTCGGGCTTTGCTTCCCACTGCGGGCGGGCGCGGCCCGAACGGAATTCATTTCCCGTATTCTTCCGCCACAAATTTTTCCAGTGCGGCAAAGCTGCGGCGGACCTTCTCGGTATCAATGCAGTACGCCATGCGGAAGTAGCCGGGGCAGCCAAAGCTGTCGCCGGGAACCAACGCCAGGTCATACTTCATGGCCTTTTTGCAGAACGCATTGGCGTCCTCCTCCAGCGCTTTGGGGAAGATATAGAAGGTGCCGGAGGGTTTGACCACGGTAAAGCCCAGCTTTTTCAGCTCGGCGTAAATCAGCTCCATGTTGGTTTCGTACACGCCCAAGTCGCTGGTTTCGTCCAGGCATTCGGCCACGGCCAGCTGGATCAGTGATGCCGGGCAGTTGTGGCCGGTTCCGCGGCTGATCTGGCCGCACATGGGCACAATATACTCGGCGTCCTCGCAGCGCGGGTTCGCAGCCACATAGCCGATGCGCTCGCCCGGCAGGCTCAGGCTCTTGCTGAATGAATAGCAGGTCAACGTATCGTCATAGAACTTGGCGGCGTACTGGATGGGCTGCCCGCCGAACATGATTTCGCGGTACGGCTCATCCGAGATCAAAAAGATTCGGTGCCCATACTTGGCGCTGGCGGCGCGCAGGCGGTCGGCCAGGCCGGTCAGCGTCTCGGCGCTGTAGGCTGCGCCGGAGGGATTGTTGGGGGTGTTGATCAGCACGGCGGCGGTGTTCTCATCCAGCATCGCGTCAAATGCGTCAAAGTCAATCTGGAAATCCTTCGTGTGGGGCGGAACGACCTTCAGATTCAGGCCCGCGCCCTCCACATACGGCTTGTATTCCGGGAAGAACGGCGCAAAGGTGATAATATCCTGCCCCGGCACCGCCACGCAGCGCATGGCGTGGGCCAGCGCACCGGCAGCACCCGCTGCCATAAAGATATGCTCCATACCGTAGTCCATGCCAAAGCGGCGGTTCAGGCTTTCGGCCACCGCCTTGCGCACGGCGGGGATGGTCAGCGTGGGGCTGTAGCCATGCAGCGTCACCGGCTCCTTGGTCTGCAGCAGATCGATGCAGGTTTTGGTAAAGTGCTCCGGGCAGGGCACCGAAGGGTTGCCCAGCGAATAATCAAACACATTTTCATAGCCGATCTCGGTCCCGCGAGCCGTGCTCCACTCGGAGATTTGGCGAATAACGGACTTGCCGCTAAGCATATCTTTATAGCGCTGCGCAATCATTTTACAGTTCCTCCCACCGCAATTTCGCAGTTATTTCATGATAACGTCATACAGTTCATCGCTGTTTTCTGCCAGGTATTCCGCCCCGGCCGCATTCAGTTCCTCCCGCGTGCGGAATCCCCACACCGCCCCGCAGCAGGGCAGGTTCGCATTGTGGGCGGTTTCCACATCCACGTTGCTGTCCCCCACATACAGGGTGCTGGCCGGGTCGGCATGCAGGGCCTGCAGCAGGGCGTTCGTGCCCTCGGCGGCGGGCTTGGGGGCCATGCCGGTCATCTGGCCGCGCACGATCGTAAAATACTGCGTGCCGAAATAATCCTTGACGACCTCTTTTGCCAGCGCATCCGCCTTGTTGGAAAACACCGCCAGCTGCACGCCGTTCGCTTTCAGCTTTGCCAGCATTTCGGGGATGCCGGGGTACGGTGCGGTGGTGTCCCGCAGGTGCTGGCCATAATCCCGCTTAAAATCCGCCAGGGCCGCTTCCAGCACCGCCGGGGTGCGCTGGTCTGCCGGGGCCAGGCGCTCCACCAGTTTAGGGATACCGTTGCCCACGAAATAGCGGTACGCCTGGCGCTCATGGGTGGGCCAGCCATATTTCCGGCACAGCCGGTTGCCGGCATCCGCCAGGTCAGTCAGGGTGTTCAGCAGCGTACCATCCAGGTCAAACACTACAGTTTTATACATTTTGTAATATCCTCTATTCTCTATACACGTTCTAACTTTTCCCACTGATACGGCAAAAGCCACACCTCTATTATAGGAGCATTTTGCCAAAACGGCAACCGCTTTTGCCTGTTGTTTTGGAGCAAAAGTGTAAATTATACAGCGGCAGGGTGCAATATCACGTAAAGTGTGCTACTATATATTTGTATTGCTGGCCGGGAGTGATCCCACCAAGGGGAGGAAAAAAGATGGACCTGTTTCTTTCAATTCTGAAATCCGTCATTTACGGTGTGATTGAAGGCATCACCGAATGGCTGCCGATTTCCAGCACCGGGCATATGATCCTTGCCGAGCAGGTGCTGAAGTTTGGCTATACGGAAGATTTTATGGAAATGTTCCGCGTTGTCATCCAGCTGGGTGCTATCCTGGCTGTTGTGGTGCTGTATTTCCACAAACTGTGGCCGTTCTGCAAGGATAATGGCCGCGATACCGGCTTTGCCGCCCACCTGCGCTGGCCCGTGATCCGGCTGTGGTTCAAAATTATTGCAGCCTGCGTGCCCGCCGCCGTGCTGGGTATTCTGTTGGACGACTGGATGGACGCCCACCTGTATAACAGCGTGGTGGTTGCCCTGATGCTGATTGTGTACGGCGTTGCCTTTATCCTGATCGAGCGCCGCCCGCGGGTGCCCACCACCACCAAGCTTTCCCGCATTACTTACCCGCAGGCGTTCAAGGTTGGCTGCTGGCAGGTGCTCTCCCTGATTCCCGGCACCTCCCGCAGCGGCTCCACCATTCTGGGCGGCATGCTGTGCGGCATGTCCCGCCCGGCTGCCAGCCAGTTCACCTTCTTCCTTGCCATCCCGGTCATGGCCGGTGCCAGTTTGCTCAAGCTGGTCAAGTTCTTTGGCAAGGGCAACAGCTTCACGCTGGATCAGACCGTTGTGCTGATCGTTGGCTGTGCGGTTGCCTTTATCGTTTCCATCATCGCCATCCGCTTCCTGATGGATTACGTCAAGCGCCACACCTTCACCGCGTTCGGCGTTTACCGCATCGCGCTCGGCATTGTTGTTCTGGTGATCTGGGGCGTACAGACCTTTGTGCTGAAAGCGCCCGCCGCCGTGTAACGGCCCGGAGTGTATCTGAAATCGAGAATCTCCCCGCTGCATTTTGTGCATCAGCACATTGCAGCGGGGAGATTTTTTCTTGCCATTTTTGTTTTTAAATCAGAGGAATCCTGGCTGACGTCTGCTTATCAGCTTCTTACTTTTCCACCTGGAACAGATTCTGCTGACTGGTTGCTTTGGCACCGATGTTGTTATACTCCAAATAGAAGTACCCATGCACCCAGGCATCCAGCTCTGCATTCTCGCCGTAGGTGTGGGTCACGCCGTCCGCGTCCATATAGTCATTGGCGGCTGTCACCACCGGGGCCACCTGCTTGAGTGCCAGCAGGTACTGGTAATACGGGGTCAGCGGCAGCCCGGCATTTTCCACCAGGGTGGGAGCCAGCATGCACATATCCATGCGGTTGTACTCGTCGGTGGCGCTGGTCTGGCCTGCGTTTTCCAGCGGGTAGTTTGCCCAAATCAGGTAGGGCGTGCTGCGCTCCAAAATCTGCAAATTGTTCTCATCGGTAAAGGTATGGTCGGCCACATGATCCACAAAGCTGGGGGCGTGGTCGCCTGCCATGGCAACAATCACCTTGCGGCCGGTCTTTTCGTACTGCTCGGTCAGGTATTCGGTCAGTTCGCCAAAGGCACGGTCGGTCATATAGATGTTGCTCAGGTATTCATCCATGATGGAATCATACTCGCCGTAATCGGTTGCGGCATGCACGATATCCTCCTCCGGGGGGTTCATATCGTAATCACCGTGGCTCTGGATGGAAACCAGGAACACAAACCGCGGCTGGTCCTCCGGCATTGCTTCATACAAACCTTCCAGGTCGCGGTAGGTGGCGCTGTCGGTCTGGTAGGGGCGGCTGCCATAGGTTTCCTTGGTTGGAAAATCATCCTGGAAGTGGGTCTCGTCAAAGCCCAGCGTCAGCCAGGCAGAATCGCGGCGGTAGTTGGAGTTGGTATAGGGGTGGGCTGCCAGCGTGGCATACCCCAGATCTTTCAGGTTGCTGACCAGGCTGTTTGCCTTGTGCAGGTTCAACCAGTTGAACGGTGTGATGGAGGGCATCAGCATCAGCGAGTTGGAGGAAAGCATCTCGTACTCGCTGGAATTGGTGCCGCCGCCCACATGCGGGCTGATGGTGTGGCCGTAAATGGAGTTGGGCAGGTTTTTGGTCACCTGCATGATCTCCTGGTCGGCCTGCAGGTCCGTTACCAGGTCAAAGTCATAAAAGCTTTCGGACAGGATCAGGAACACATCGGGGTAGTCCTGCTCGTTTGCCGTTTCGGGGCTGGCCTGATAGTCCTGCGCCATTGCAGCGGCCTCGGTGGCGGCGTCCTCGCTGTAGCCGTCCGGCTGCAGGATGGGGTCCACCATCAGGCTGGCGGCTTCAATGCTACCCGCCAGGTAGCCGTACTTATAATAGGTTTCCTGCCAGGCCCAGCCGTAAGTGGCGGCGGGCTTGATGGGGTTGGGGCTGAAATACCCCAGATACAGCACCGCAAAAACGCCGCAGGCGCAGGCCAGCGCATGGGCGCCGCGCTGTTTCCAGCTGCGCTTATGCTTGCCGGCCAGTTTGACCTGCACAACGGCAGCCACCAGCACCGGGATGTACAGCAGCGCAATGGTAATAACTGTCTGGGTAATGTGCAGGGTATAACTGCCCATCACCTCTGCCGCGGTGCCCAGGTTCAGGATGTCCTGCGGCATCAGGGCGGAACCATGCAGGTCCCGCGTGTAATAGTTGACCAGCGCCAGCACGGTAAAAATCAGGCCGGAAACGCCGGTTGCAATGCCCCAGCTGCCGCACAGGGCAAACACCACCAGCGTCAGGCAGAACGCCGTCAGCGCATTGAGCGGTGCGTATACCGGCCACTGCCCTGCCATGTAGTTAGCAGTTGCGCCGTCAGAAATTTCTAACTGGTAGCGCGCCACAAAGGCCGCTGCCACAGCCAGCGCAAATGGCAGCACCGTGCCAAGCCAGAAGCGCTTGCTTTTTAATGTTTTTTTGATGTTTTGCATGGGTATCCAGTTCCTTCGCTTTGTTTGTTCATTAAGTTGCGGTCAACATTCCGCGTCAACACACCGAATGTCCGGTATGCCCGCAAAAGGGCATATTAGGTTAGTATATCATATTTTATGCCGGTTGTGAATCACCGTTTTTCGGCCAAATGCTGCCACTTGTTCCAAATCCGGCCCGCCCGCGCAGATTTTGCATTTACCAACCTACGCTTTCATGTTATAATATTAGTTAATCATCATTTTACCCCATAGACGGAGGCTATTCTATGAAAATTCCTGCAAAAGGTTTTACTCACGGCGGCAAGTTCCATGCAGACGATGTGTTTGCCACAGCGTTGCTGATGATTGTGCGGCCGGATATCAAAGTAACCCGCGGTTTTGTTGTGCCGGATGGTTTTGACGGCATTGTGTACGATGTGGGCTGCGGTATGTTTGACCACCACCAGGAACCGCGCGAAAGCCGCCCCAACGGCGTGCCCTATGCGGCCTTTGGCCTGCTGTGGCGCGTGTTGGGTGCCCAGCTGGTGGGTACCCACCAGGCCCGCCTGCTGGATGAAAATTTTGTTCAGCCCCTGGACTTGAACGATAACACCGGCGAACAGAACTCCCTGGCCGATGCCATCGGCAGCTTTAACCCCGTGTGGGATTCCGGCGAAGATTCCGATGCCTGCTTCTGGCGCGCCGTGCCCTTTGCCAAGCAGGTGCTGGAAAACGAGATTGCCGCAGCCAACGCCGTAAACCGCGCGGACGAGACCGTCCAGAACGCCTACAAGAACTCCAGGGACGGCATTGTGGTCCTGCCGGACTACATGCCCTGGAAAAACGGCCTGTACAAAACCGATGCCCTGTTTGTTGTCTACCCCAGCCAGCGCGGCGGCTACAGCGCCCAGTGCGTGACCGATTATAAGACCCGCCGCAGCAAGGTGCCGTTCCCGCCCGCATGGGGCGGCCAGCCGGAGGAGATCCTGCGCGAAAAGAGCGGCCTGGCTCTCAAGTTCTGCCACCCCAGCCGTTTCCTTGTCACCGCGGAAACCAAAGAGGATGCCATTGAGGCATGCCGCCGTGCCCTGCGCGCCGCCGGAAGGCCGGTGAGCGCACAGTGAGCGCCGAAACTCTAGAGCAGTTTGGTCCCCGCCCCAGCACCGCGGCGGACTGCCAGCCAGACCCGGCTTCCGCCTGGGTCTACATGGTGCGCTGCGCGGATGGCAGCCTGTATTCCGGCTGGACCAATGACCTTGCCCGCCGCCTGCGCGCCCACAAGGGCGGCAAGGCCGGTGCCAAGTATACCCACGCCAAAGGTGCCGTTAAGCTGACCTATGCCGAGCGCTGCACCGATAAAAGTGCCGCCCTGAAGCGGGAAGCCGCCCTGAAAAAGCTGCCAAAACCCGAAAAGGAAGCCCTTGCCGCCCAATGGACCGCTGAAAACACCATCACCCTGCGGGATGCCGCGCCGGAGGACGCCGCCGCCGTGGCGGAGCTGTACAACTGGTATGTCACCCACTCCACGGCCACTTTCCAGTATGACCTGTGTACCGAGGAATTCCAGCGCGAAAATATCGCCTATGTGCAGCAGCGCGCGCCATTCCTGGTTGCCGTCAATGCAGCGGGCAAGCTGTGCGGCTTTGCCTGCGCCCACCCCTGGCACAGCCGCACAGCTTATGCGTGGGATGTGGAGCTAACCGTTTACTGCGCCCACGACTGTGTGGGCCAGGGGGTTGGCGGGCGGCTGTACAAAGCCCTGCTGGACGGCGTGCGCCAGCGCGGCTACTGCAACGCCGTTGCCCTTGTGACCGGCCAGAACAAAGAGAGCTGCGCGTTCCATAAGGCGCTCGGCTTCAAAAAAATCGGCGTGGAACCCCGCACTGGGTACAAGTTCGGCCAATGGCTGGACCTTGCCTATTGGTGGATGGACCTGCGCCCCGGCCAGGAGCCTCCGGAGCCGGTGCGCCTGGGGCGATAAAACTGCATAACACAAAATGAAGCGGAGAACTGCTGATTGGCAGCGCCCCGCTTTTGTTATAAAGGCGATGCCCTCATCGCGCCGCGGAGAAACGTAAATCCATCCACCGCAAACCTGTAAACGATCTGTAGAGGACGACGCCTGCATCGTCCCGCATACTGAGCTGCAGCCATGGTATACTGTCATCAGCATCCTATCTCCCCGCCGCGCGTTTTTGTTTTCCACAAGAAGCCCCTCTGTTTGTGGAAAACCGTTCAGATTCTTTTCACTTTTCCCTGTCGTTACGCGGTCTGCATTCCTGTTTTTGCCCACAAACTGCCCTTGTTCACGCAAAGTTTACCGGAATTTCCAGCTATTTCATGCCTTGTTCATCCGCAGTTCATTTTTATTCTTCATGATAGAATCTATCGGGGGCCCCTATTACCGCCCCCAACTGGAGGAATTGTTATGCACGAAACCCAACAGCCGCGCGACCCCAAAAAGACGACCGGCATTGTATATGCCGTGATCCTTGTGGTGTTGCTGCTGCTCAATTTCTGGGCCTTCCCCGCCATGATGAAAGGCCAGGTCAAACAGGTCGATTACGGCACCTTCCTGAACATGCTCGAAGGCGGCGAATTGAGCACCGTTGAAATTCAGGATCAGCAGATCTATTTTGTGGACAAAAATGATACCACCTATTGCACCAACTCCATTGCGCAGGACCTGCAGCTGGTCAACCGGTTGGAAAGCGCCGGCGTTTCCTTTGGCAAGGTGTACAACCAGACCACCTGGGTGGATACCCTGCTGGGCTGGGTCATCTCGCTGCTGCCCATGATCATCCTGATCGTCTGGTTCAACCGCATGATGCGCAAGCGGGTCGGTGAAATGACCGGCGGCGCCAACAGCATGATTTTTGGCGGCGGCAAATCCGGTGCCAAACAGTATGTCGTTGAGGATGGCAAGTCCATCAAATTTGCCGATGTTGCCGGTGAGGACGAAGCCAAAGAGAGCCTGCAGGAAATCGTTGACTTCCTGCATAACCCCAAGCGTTACGAGGATATCGGTGCCAAAATGCCCAAGGGCGTTCTGCTTGTCGGCCCTCCGGGCACCGGTAAAACCCTGCTGGCCCGCGCTGTTGCCGGCGAAGCCGGTGTTCCCTTCTTCTCCATTGCGGGTTCTGAATTTGTCGAGATGTTCGTCGGCATGGGCGCTTCCAAGGTGCGTGACCTCTTCAAACAGGCCAACGAAAAAGCCCCCTGCATTATCTTTATTGATGAGATCGATACCATTGGCAAAAAGCGTGACGGTGCTTCCGGTATGGGCGGCAACGATGAACGCGAGCAGACCCTGAACCAGCTGCTGACCGAAATGGACGGGTTTGACGCCGCCAAGGGTGTTATCATTCTGGCCGCCACCAACCGTCCTGAATCCCTTGACCCCGCTTTGACCCGCCCCGGCCGTTTTGACCGTCGTGTGCCCGTGGAGCTGCCCGACCTGAAAGGCCGCGAAAGCATCCTGCGCCTGCACGCTCAAAAGGTCAAAATCGGCCCCGACTGTGACTTTGCCGTGGTTGCCCGCATGACTCCCGGTGCTTCCGGTGCCGAGCTGGCCAATATCATCAACGAAGCTGCCCTGGGCGCTGTGCGCCACCACCGCATGGCCGTTACCCAGTACGACCTGCAGGAAGCCGTGGATACCATCCTGGCCGGTGCCCAGAAAAAGAATAAGATCCTGAGCGACAAAGAAAAGTGCATCGTGGCCTACCACGAAGTCGGCCATGCCATGGTTGCCGCCCTGCAGAACCATTCCGCCCCCGTGCAGAAAATCACCATTGTGCCGCGCACTTCCGGCGCGCTGGGTTTCACCATGCAGGTAGAGGACGGCGACCACCCCCTGATGACCAAGGAAGAGATCCTGGCCAAAATTGCCACCATGACCGGTGGCCGTGCCGCCGAAGAAGTGGTGTTCAACTCCATCACCACCGGCGCATCCAACGATATCGAGCAGGCCACCAAGATGGCCCGCGCCATGATTACCCGCTACGGCATGACCGACGACTTTGACATGGTTGCCCTGGAAACCGTGAACAACGCCTACCTGGGCGGCGATGCCAGCCTGGCCTGCAGTGAGCGCACAGCCGCCACAGTGGACGATAAGGTTGTGGAAGTCGTCAAGCAGCAGCATGAAAAAGCCAAACAGATGCTGATTGAAAACCGCGGCAAGCTGGACGAGATCGCCAAGTACCTGTACGAGAAAGAAACCATTACCGGCGAAGAGTTCATGCGCATCCTGACCGCTGTTCCCCAGCTGCCCACCGGTGCCGTGGAACAGTAAAGGCAACACCGCACAATTCCCGCTCTGCGCGTTTTCTTTGTAAAATAACGGTGCCCCCGCCCTATGCAGTTCATTTACCGCACGGGCGGGGGTGTTTTGTTGTAATTCCGTAGGGGCGCACACCATGCACCCATCCGTTTTATATCATCACACTACAGCGCTTTCTCACAAAGCACACCATGTAATAGCGCCATTTTATGGCCAGCCGTTACCCATTTGTAGGGGCCGCTGCTCACCTCTTTCCGAAAAACGCAATAAAAATGCTGTCTTTCTCCACATCAGAGAAAGGCAGCATTCTTCTTTATCCGTTCAGATCTTCGCCGTTGCTGGCAATCACATTTTTATACCATCCAAAGGACTTTTTCCTGTACCGTGCCGCCTCCCTGTTCGAGTACCGGGAAAAGCACCAGTGATCCTGCCGGGCTTTATTTTGCCTGTACGCCCTCTGGGAAGATGATCTTGTTCACAAAGAAGAAGATCACCATGGAAATGCCGCCATTGAGCACGGTGGTGCCAATGTTGTAGATGAAATCCGGCACCAGCAGGCCCGCAACCGCCACCCACACGCAGTTGATGGAGTTGACGATGCAGGTGATCAAGCAGAACGCCACCACATACCAGGCGATCTGCTTGGCCAGGTTGCCCTTGCTGCGGAACACAAAGCTGCGCTGGATGGGAAAGTTTATGCATTCTCCCACCACCATGGCAACCATGTAGGCGCAAAAGTACGGCAGACCGCCATGGGCGGAATCATACCCCAGGATGTTCCACTGGAAGGTTTCGCCAAACAGCGTGACCGGGATGCCCGGCCAGCCAAAATCCACCACCGGCAGGCTGCTGAACGCCGCCGGCAAAAATTGCAGCAGCAGGTATTTGAACACCGTAACCAGGTTGGATACGATCACAAACAGTCCGCCTTCGCGCACCCACTTGGCTGCGGCGGGGTGTTTTGCCGCAAAATTATTCCATAGCTGCATAAATAGCCCCTCTCTTTCCTCAGCTGTTGCGCAGGCGCTGTTCCAGCTGTGCGTTCAGTACCAGGTTTTTCACGGCTTCTATGATCACCCGCACAAGGCCGATGATCCAGAATCCCTGTAATTCCATCACAATGCCATCCACCATGCCCATGCTGATGGCACCGCTGGTCATTTTGGCCAGGGCACGCAGCGGCATGTTGTACTGGAACAGCACATTCAGGTCCGGCTTGCCGCGCTTGTAGCTGGCGTTCAGCAGTGCGGTAAGCACCAGCCAGATCAGCCAGCCCAGCGGGCTGCGGCTGTGGTTCAGCTCGCCCAGGGTCATGTTGCGGTCAATTTTAACTTTTCCCTGCTGCACCGGGCGGCCCAGCAGGGTGGCCCATTCGTCATCCGGCACGCTCTGCACCTTGCCGCTGGTATAGTGCGGCAGATGCTTGCCCGCATAGGGGTTGGGTGCGCCGGTACCGGCCACTTCCACCACGGCGGTCAGGCGGATGTCCGCACTGGACGCGCCGACCCGCAGCTCATAGCTGCCGCCTTCCACTTCCCAGCTGTCGGTCCTGGTGTTCCAGTAGCGGAATGCCTTGTCGTCCAGCGGGATGGTCACGGTCTTGCTTTCGCCGGGCTGCAGCTGCACCTTGGCAAAGCCTTTCAGCTCCTGTGCGGGGCGGAACACTTCTGCCCCAGGTTTTGCCACATACAGCTGCACGATCTCTGCTCCGGCGCGCTTGCCGGTGTTGGTTACGGTCAGGGTCACGCCATTGGACGAGGCCTGCAAATTGCTGTAGGCAAAGCTGGTGTAGCTTAACCCATAGCCAAAGGGGAATGCCACCGGCACACCGGCGGTCTGGTAATAGCGGTAGCCGACATACAGCCCCTCGCGGTACTGCACCATGCGGCCCGGCCCGGCAAAGTTATCCTTGGCGGGGGTATCCGCATAGGCGTTGACCCAGGTTTCGGCCAGCTTGCCGCTGGGGTTCACTTTGCCGGTCAGCACATCCAGCATGGCGCCCGCCCCCGCCTGGCCGCCCAGCGCACCATACACCAGGGTACGGCAGTGTTTGAGCCACGGGGTTTCCAGCGAAGCCCCTGCGCTGAGCACCACAACGGTGTTGGGGTTGGCCTGCTGCACGGCCTTTAACAGTTCGATCTGGTTGTCCGCAAGGCGCATATCGCCGCGGTCCTGACCCTCACTTTCCTTGATTTCATCCAGCCCCAGGCAGAGCAGCACCACTTCGGCCTTTTGGGCCAGGGCTACAGCCTCGGCCTGTTTGGCGGCATCCGGTTTGCCCTGGCGGTCAAAGCCGGGGGCAAAGCCCACGCTGGCCAGGCCGCTCGCTTTCAGGCAGTCCAAAAAGGTATCCACCTTGATGGAGTTGACCGCGCTGGAGCCAGCGCCCTGGTACCGCGGTGTCTGGGCAAAGTCGCCGATCACGGCAACTTTTGCGCCCTCGGCCAGCGGCAGCAGGTCGTTCTCGTTTTTCAGCAGCACAATGCTTTCGGCTGCGGCGCGGCGGGCCAGGGCGTGGTGAGCGTCCGCATCAAAGGTGCGGCTGTGGGACTGCACGGCGGCATGGGTATCAAACACCAGCGTCAGCAGCTCGTCCAGCCGGGCGTCCACATCCGCTTCGGTAATTTTGCCGCTCTGCACAGCCTGCATCAGCTCGCGCACCGCGTCCCCGCCGGGGGCGGGCATTTCCAGCGTGGAGCCGTTCTGCACGCCCAGGGCATGGTCATTGCTGCCGCCCCAGTCCGTTACCACAGCGCCGTCAAAGCCCCACTCCCCGCGCAGGATGTCCATTAACAGGTGGCGGTTCTCGTTGGCGTAAGTTCCGTTGATGAGGTTATAGCTGCTCATGATGGTCTTGGGCTTTGCTTCCTTGACCACGATCTCAAACCCGGTCAGGTACAGTTCCCGCAAAGTGCGTTCATCCACCACGGAATCCGACGCCATGCGGCGCAGTTCCTGGCTATTGACGGCAAAGTGCTTGGGGCAGGCCGAAATACCGTTGGACTGGATGCCCCGCACATAGCTCGCGGCCATTTTGCCTGAAAGATACGGATCCTCGGAGAAATACTCAAAGTTGCGGCCGCAGAGGGGGCTGCGCTTGGTATTCAGGCCTGGCCCCAGCAGCACGGCAACTTCCTGTGCGGCGGCTTCTTCGCCCATGGCCTGGCCGATTTGTTCGCCCAGGGCGGGGTCCCAGCTGCACGCCACAGTGGCTGCCGTGGGGAAGCAGGTGGCCGGAACGCTGGGGTTCAGCCCCAGGTGGTCCGCCGCCCCGGCTTGCTTGCGTACGCCGTTGGGACCATCGGATAGGGTGATGGACGGGATATTATTTTTCGGCAGTGCACGGGTTCCAAAGGTAGTAGCGCCCGAAAGCAGCGCACATTTTTGTTCAAGCGTCAAAGCTTGCAGTTGTTTCTTTTGCATAAGGTGGTTCCTTTTCTTAAAAACAGCCTTGCGGCCCACCGCACAACCGCGCAAAGTCGGCGGCGATGGACCGCAGGGCAGCTGCACAGCTTACAAATTACACTTTACTGTGCCTTTTTCTTCTTGTAGCTTTTGAAGGTGAGAACTTCCAGCACGACCAGTAGTACAGCCAGCAGCACGTTGACCACGATCATAGCGGTACGCCAGATGGGGGTGGAAACAGTGTTGGCGGGGTCGTAAACGCGGGAGTTGACCACGGTGTACATGATGTTCTTGCAGGCCTGACGCATAGCCTTAACGCTGGTAGCACTGGTGGTATCGGTCAGGTGGTTGGTGGCAACATCGTAGTTCTTCAGCATCAGGTCGCAGCCGTTGCGGATGGCAATATCTGAATCCATGTAGTCAGTGAAGTGGAAGCCGTCGGTGATGACCATACCACGGAAGCCCCACTCGCCGCGCAGCACGCCGTTCAGCAGTGCATTGCAGGCACCGGCCCACTGGTTGCCAATATAGTTCCAGCTGGACATGACGGCCTTGCAGCCGCCCACTTTGGCGCTGATCTCGAAGGGACGCAGGTAGATCTCGCGGATAGCCTGCTCGTCAGCCCAGGTGCAGAGCATCTCGTTCTGGTTGATCTGCTGGTCGTTCAGGGCAAAGTGCTTCATGTAAGCGTAGACGCCGTAGCTCTGGGCACCGGCAATGGAGCTGGCACCGATGTAACCGGCGAGGACGCTGTCCTCAGAGTAATATTCGAAGTTACGGCCGTCAAAGGCGGAACGGTGGCCGTTCATGGCGGGGGCGTACCAGCCGGTGACGTTCATCTCGCTGGCCATGCAGCCGATGCTCTCGCCGTAGCGGCGGGCCAGGTCGGTGTTGAAGGTGGAAGCGATGATAATCTCGGACGGGAAGCCAATGGAAGAAACGCCGGTAAAGTTGTTATTGATGGCAGCGGGGCCGTCGCAGTCGATGGTCGCGTACTTGTCAACGCTGGCCTCGGCCTTGGTCTGGTAGCCGCCCAGGGCGATCAGGTCGTCCATCTCGGTGACGGTCATCTGGTCGAGCAGGGTATCCCAACGCTCGTCGTCGTAGTCAGCACCGCGCAGGTCAGCCAGCTTCAGGCCGTTGTTGGCACCGGTAACGGGCATCTCGTCGTTGGGGTCGTTGTGGTCCTCGGGGGTCCAGTTGTGGTCGTTGTACAGGGTGTTCATGCTTTCCTCAGACATGGTGTAGTCAGAGGGTGCAGCAACCGCCTCGGCATAGTTGGCGAAGTGATCAGCGCGGGATAGGGTGACGAGCTTGTCGTCAGCGAAGTCGAACTTGGTGGTTGCAGCCTCGGCATCGGTGCTGCGGGGGTTGGACTCGTCATAGACGATGGTGGAAGCGACATTGTAGGTCTTGGAATCCAGCACCGTGTGGGAATCCTCGTTGATGCTGATGATATAGTCGCCCTCTTCCAGCACATAGCAGCCCTTGTCCTTGCTGTCAAAGCTGGCCATGTCCTCGGTGTTGAAGGTCAGGGTCAAGGTCTGGGAAGCGCCCGGCTCAATGGAGTCGGTCTTGCCGAAGGTGACGAGGTTGGTGGAAGCCTTCTCAATGCCGCCATCGGTGTACGGCGGGTTGAAGTAGACCTGCACGGCGTCCTTACCGGCCACACTGCCGGTGTTGGTGACGGTGACATCCAGGGTGATGGTGCCGTCAGCCTCGGTCATGGAGTCGATTTTCTGGGTAAAGGTGGTGTAGGACAGGCCGTGGCCGAAGGGATACTGCACGGTCTTGTCATAGTCGATCAGGCCCTCGGCGGCGGCAGTCTCGTAGAACTTGTAGCCGACGTAGATGCCCTCAACATAGTTGACGAAGTGCGGGGGAACCAGCGTTGCATCACCGCCAAACAGGCTGGCAGCGGTGTAACCAACGGAATCCGCATTGGTGTAAGCGAAAGCGCCAATGTTGTTGAAGTACGGTGCAGCGGTCAGGTCGTAGACGAAAGTGTCGGCAGAGTGGCCGGAGGGGTTGACCTCACCGGCAACAATCTCGCCCAGGGCGTTGAAGCCGGTCTGGCCGGTGCCGGGGCACCAGATAACGCTCTTGATCTGGGGGTGCTCATCGACGAAGCCCAGCTCGAGGGTGTTGGCAGCGTTGTAAACCAGCACAACGTTGTCGAAGTTGGAGCAGACGAGGTCGATCATGTCGCGCTCAGTCTTGCTCAGGGAGAGGTAATGCTGGCCGTCCTCGAAGTCCTTGTACTCGGTGGAGTTGTCGGTGTAGTTGACGGTGCTCATATCGGTGGGCAGGTCAGCAAACTCACCGCCAACGCGGCTGATGACGACCATCGCAGTGTCAGAGAAAGACTTGGCGTTGTCGATCAACTCTTGGGTGTAGCTGGCGGCGGTGGGTTCGGGCAGGGTCCAGTTATGGTTGCTGTAACCCAGCGCCGGGCGCTCGGCGCAGTAAGCGGTGTAGAAATCGCTCAGCTCGGTGTTGGTGTTGATGCCGGCGTTGTGCAGGCCATCCAGCAGGCTGACGGTGGGACGGTCGGCAGAGATCGCGCCAGCGCCGGTGCCGCCGTAAACAGGGCCGACAGAAGCCCAGCCAAAGACGTTCAGGTTGCTGCCGGAAGCGAGGGGCAGTTCGTTGTCATCGTTTTGCAGCAGGACGATGCCTTCCTCGGCAATCTCGGTGCACAGGGCGTTGGCCTCGTCACTTGATTCCTCGGTGATAGTGCCGTTGCCGGTGACCAGATCGAGCATGGTGCTCATGGGGCCAAAGGCAACCAGGTTGAGCATGATGCCGAAAGCCAGCAGCACGGCCAGGCCAGACTGGGCGCGCACCATGAATTTGGTGGGCTTGGCCAGTTTCTTGTTGACCGCCATAGCGATCAGTACGATAATGGCGGCGGCAACCACAACGCCAAAGAAGATGAGCTGCGGGATGCAGTTATTGACCACATCGGCAACGTCGTCCAGGTTAACGCCCATGTTTGCCAGGGTAAGAAGCAGGGTGTTCATTGTTTTCCTCCTTTTATTGTGCCGCCCTCCGGATGGCAGCTGACGGGATTTCCGCTTTTATTGATGATATTGTACCAAAACAATTTTCTTTCGGCTCATTTTTTGCACAAACTGTTGTTTCCGTTGCATGTTTTGCAAAAGTTTCAAAAACATTTCATTTTTTGTTGTGCATCTCTCACAAAGCATCTCGACCCTGTTTTGTGCACCCCGCCTAAACACCAAAAATGGCCGGGTGCCTTATCCTAGACCCCCAGCCATCCTTTCAGCTTTTCTGCGGCAGCAGCACCCGCAGCGTAAACCACTCGTTTTCCCAGTGCAGCGTCATAGTTCCGCCGCGCTTTTCGGCGGCGGCGCGCACACCGCGCAGGTCGCTGCCGCCATGGGTGTTGCGGCGCGGCAGGCCGTCCGCGCCCAGCTCCACTTCCTGCGCGCAGTAGTTTTCAAACCGCAGCATCACAAAGCCGTTCTGGGCGTACACCGCCACACGGATCAGCCGCTTTTCGTGGTCGGGCTCGGTCTCTACGCTCTCGGTCGCATTGTCCAGCGCCGTGCCCACAATCGTGCAGATTTCCCCTGTCTCCAAAAAATCCAGCAAATGCCCGTCCGCCACGCAGGTCATCGTGATGTGGTGCTGCTGGCAGTACAGGCTTTTGGCCGTCAGCAGGGTGTCCAGCACCGGGTTGCCGGTCTTGTTCTCCGCCTCGTACTGGCGGATGCCGCTTTCCATGGCCGCCAGCGCCACATCCTGCTTGGCGTGGTCCCGCTCCGCCCGGATGGCCGCAATCTGCATTTTCAGCTCGTGGTAGCGCCGGTTGATCAGGCGGATGTTCTCCTTGCTCTGCTTGTACTGCTCGTACTGGCGGTGCAAAACACCGTCCAGCTCCGCCAGCTCGCTGTGCAGGGCGGCTTCGCGCAGCTGCTCGTGCTGCACCGTCAAAATCAGTACCCCGGCCAGGTCCACCAGCGTGCGGATGTAAAACATGTTCATGTTGGCTTCGCTGCCGTTGGCAAAGCTCAAATTGCTCACGGCAAATGCGGTCAGCGCCATGACCACCGCCACAAAAGTTCCTGCGGGCGTTATTTTCAGCTTCCCGGCCGGGCCGGGGCGGCGGTTCTCCACAAAAAGCATCGCGGCAAAAATGCCGCCGTACACCGCCGCCAACAGCAGCAGCGAAAGCGGCTCCTCCCCGCCGCGCTGCGGCCACAGCACGCAGTGCAGCTGCCATTCCACGCTGGCCGCCAGCTCCGCCAAAATAAAGGCCCGCGCGCACACATAGCCCGCTTCCAGCAGCGTAATGCTGCGTGTGACCCACAAAAACAGCAGCATGGAAAGAATCGCCATTGCCATGCAGGGGATCCACCACGCCAGCGGAACTTCCCCCGTGGCCTGCAAAAATGCCCCCAGCAGCACCGCCCAACCGGCTTCCACGCCCCAGATCACGCGCTGGTCCATCCGCGGCGGCAGCCTGTGCGCATACAGCAGCGCCGCCAGCACTTCCGCCAACGCGGTGTACAGGCGGGGAATATCCGGCAATGTCGTCACTGTCCCGCACCCCCAATATAATCCGCCAGCCCCGCCATAAAGGCCTTGCGCCGCGGGCGGCTGATCTGCAGCGTATACGGACCAACCTGCACCATATCCTGCTGCACGCCGGAAACCTGCGCCAGATTGACCAGATACCCGCTGTTGCACCGTGCAAACGCCCGGCCCACCAGCTTTTCCTCATAGTTTTTCAGGGTGCCCGGCACCACAAAATCTTCTTTTTCGGTGTAAAAATGTACCTTGTGGCCTTCGCTTTCCAGGTAATAGATTTCCGCCGCGTCCAGCCGCCGCATGCCGCCGTCCACCGCCACAGCCAGATAATGCCGCTCCCGCTTTTCCAGCTGTCCCAGCGCCTTTTGCAGCTGCTGCGAAAACGCAAAGTAGGGCACCGGTTTCAGCACATAATCCAGCGCCCCAACGGCATATCCGCGGATGGCATACTGCGCCATGTTGGTAATGAACACGATCAGCACCCCGCCGTCCCGCTCCCGAATGCGGCGGGCGGTCTCCATGCCGTCCAAGTGCTTCATCTCCACATCCAGAAAGATGATGTCGAACTGCGGGCGGTAATCTTCCAGAATCTCCATCCCATCCGCAAACTCCGTTATCTCAAACGGCGTGCCGTACTGCCGGGTGTACCGCTGCACATACCCCGCCAGCTGTTCCCGCACCGCTGCCTCGTCCTCCACAATCGCAATCCGGGTCATCTGCTGTTCCCCTTTCTCAACATCACACTGCGGCCCCGCACAGTCCACATCTGGTGCGGCTTCTTAAGGTGTATCTGAAAACAAAGAAAATGACGGATATTTCGCAAACACAAGCAGGATTTAAGGCAAAGAGCCGCGGGAATCCTTTGTGGATTCCAAGGCTTTTTAACGCAAAATCCCGCTGCGTTTGTAGAAATAGACGATATTTTCGACTTTTCAGCTGCACCATCGATTGTTTTTAGTATAGCACATACAACCATACACAGTAAATGCGGAGTGAAGCAGTTTGTTTGCCCTCAAAGCGTTTTGTCGGTCGGGGCTGCCAGACCAGGCCAGCCCTGGCATGCCACAAATATGCAGGTTCATTGCGAATCAACACCACAATATTCCGCAGTAGGGCGGCCAACCCCCTGGCCGCCCTACTGCCGTACTACACATTAAAAATCCGCAGCATACCAAGCCCCATCCGTAGGACGGGGCTTGGTAGATAAATTTATATTGAAAACCGGCAGTTCTCTGTTTCCAATGATCTGCCGGTCATACTTCTTATTTACCCCACACGGTCTCGGCAATTTCCTTGACCAGTTTGAGCTTGTTCCACTGTTCCAGCTCGGTCAGCTTGTTGCCGATCTCACAGGAGGCAAAGCCGCACTGCGGACTCAGGCAAAGACGGTCGAGCGGGATATACTTTTCTGCCTCATGGATGCGGGCGATTACAAAGTATTTCCCTACCCTGACGGTGCGGTTGTGATTGACAACCCGCCGTATTATCGCGGACTGCCAGATCACCTACGAAAACGGCGCAAGGGTAAAAACATCATTTGTGACGAGCTACAGCGGCGGGATTGTGGCGCAGATCGCACCGGATTTGACAAAGGCAATCAACCGGGAACCGGAAGGATGCCATCAACGCCCAGAAGCGGGCGGCGTATGCGGCAAGGAAAAACTTCTCTGTTTATTCGAGCTTGAACATGGAGCCAAAACCTGTTACAATGCAGTCAATCAGCAATGTCAAGGCGTTCAGCTGTGACACGCTGGATGCTGCTGGACAACAGCAGCTGAAAAATGCGCACAAACGTCTGCTTATGACCGCATCCAAGCAGCCGCTTGGAGTGGAAGTTGGCAGGGCATACGATTTGAATATGAAACCGCTCACAAAAGAGTTAACAGGAGCAGCAGAGCGCTCAACAGTGTCGGTGCCAAAACAAAATGTGCCGTATATTGTTATCCATACACACCCTGACAGTAACATTTTCTCACAACGGGATTTGAGTAACTTTGCAAATAACGTAAACCTGAAAATGCTTACAGCTGTTGGCAATGATGGGCACGTTTATGCGGTTGAAAAATCAGCTTCGTTTGACGCAAAAGCCGTAAAAACACTGGTTTCTGATCTCGGAGAATCCGTCAACGGCATTGCAGATCAATATGATCGGAAAGAGATTTCCTATCAGGAAGTCGCCGAATCGTTGAATTTTCTTGTTCGCAACTGTCTATCAGAATTGGAGGGATACGGTGTCAAGTTCTACGAATGAAAAGTTCTTTACCCCGGAACGTATAAAGAAGATGCAGCAGTATCTGATAGACTATCCTATCGACCATAAATACGACGAACTATGCGCCCAAGATATCTATGATGGGGATGACGTTCCGCCACGTCAGCTGGCTGCGCGAGGTTATTATGATGTTCTGAAAGAACTCGGAAAGCTCCCGCCGGGAGTTGAATGACCGTTAAACCACGATGCACACGCACCGTGGTTTTTTCATGCCCATTTTTAGGAGGATGCAATGAAGAAGCTGCTTGTTTTGATGCTGGCCGTGCTGATTGCAGTGACCAGCCCGGAACGGTTCAAGGTGAATTACATCTGCCCGCATCAGTACCGGCTGTGTTTTTACACGGACGTTTTACACGGCGTGGAGATTGTGCCGTAATGGCCGCGCCAACATTTGTTGAAACCACGATGCACGCACGCCGTGTTTTTTTATGCCTGCCCTGTATGAGGGGCGGGCGGGCTGTTCGCAGGGCATTCAAACACCGGGCAAACCACTGGTATAATGAGAGTGATTCCACCGAGGATGACGAACGCACGGCATCCGCGTTCCGCATCGGCCATCGGGCTGGTACTGCGGTACTGCCGCCCTGTTCGACTCCTCAGCAGCTCACGGAGCACCAAAACAAAAACACCCGCCGGGGTACGGCGGGTGCTTTTATTTTGGTGGACCATTTCCCACCCCAATCGAACACATTTTTACTCCTACATTCGTCAAAAAATTCATCTACATCCCCGTTTTCTATGATGGTGATCGGGATATCAGCCGGGGTCTTTTGGCCGAGGGGATTGAACCAAATCAGGAAGTGATCATCGTACAGATCTACCCGCACCAGGAACGTTTCAAACAGGCTTGCCAGGTACTTGCTGTCATTGATGTCACCATCCCGGTAGATGTGCAGCAGTGAAACAAAATTATCCCGTGTAATGGGTACCAGTTCGGCGCGGGCGTTTTCAATCTGGGCGTTCAACCGCCCCTGTTCCTGTTCCAGCTCCACCATGCGGGCCTTGGTGGTTTCGGTGATGACCCCCATCTCAATGGCTTTGAGCAGGTTGGCTGCGGAGGTTTTGACCGCGGCCAGCTGGCCTTGCAGGTCCTGCAGGTGCAGGTCTTTTTCCTGGCGGGCATTGTAGGCCATGGTTGCATCGGCCATGTGCTGGATCATCTCGTCCGTCAGCATATACCGCTTGATGGCCTGTGCCACACTCTTCTCGATCTGCTCGCGGATCACGTTCTTTTTATCACAGGCGTGTTCCCGGCGGCGCTTTTGGCAGGTGTAATAGTAGTGCATTTCGCCGGAGCGGCTGGTGCCGGAAACGCCCGTCATGGGCCTGCCGCATTTGCCGCAGAACAGCTTGCCTGTCAACAGGTAATCCTCTGCCCCGGTATGATGCCGGGCGGATTGTGGGGTCTTTTTCACTTTCAGCACCTCCTGCACACGATAAAACAGGCCGTCCGAAACAATACGCGGAACGCCGCCTTCCACCCGGACGTCATCGTAAATATAAATGCCGCGGTAGCGCTCATTGCGGCAGATCGTATAAAAGCTGCTTTTGGTCCACGGGCCGCCGCGCTTGGTTTTGATGCCACGCCGGTTCAGATCCGCCGCAATATCCACAAAAGGCTCCCGGCAGGCCACCCGCGTGTAAATTTCCTGAACCACGGCAGCCTGCGCCTTATCCAGCACAATGCGGCCGTTCTCCCCTGCCTTGTACCCCAATGGCAGCGCGCCGTTGCTCAGGCACTTGCTGGCATTATCCATCATGCCACGGGTGATGTCCTCTGCCATATTCTCGCTGTAGAACTGGTTGACGTTCATCATATTGCGCAACGCAAAGCGGCCGGCAGCGGTATCGTCAAAATCTTCCTCCGCGTAAAAGGTCCTTACGCCCCAGTCTTTCAGGCGGGCTTCATTGGTCATGGCCTGCAGCATATTGCGGCCCATACGGTTGGACTTCCACGCCAGCACGCAGTCAAAATAACCTTTTTCCGCATCCCGCAGCAGGCGCTGAAAGCTGGGGCGGCGGTCGGATTTGCCGCTGATGGCTTTATCCTCGTAAGTTTCCACCACATCCAGCCCCAGCCGCACGGCCAGTTCCCGGCAGGCTTTGACCTGCTGTTCAATGGATGCTTCCCGCTGGTTATGGGACGAATACCGGGCGTAAATCGCCGCCCGGCCATGGCGGGTATTTGGTTGCTTCTTTTTCATGGTATCACCTTTTGGGTTTGCAATCCTGCCCGCAAGGTGGTACAATACGATTGTCGGGTCGATTGTATCCACTTTTGTGGGCAAGCTGATCTATGAAAACGCTCTCGGTGTTGGCGCACCGGGGGCGTTTTTATTTTGTTCGGGCTTTATCTGGCCACAAAATACGGGTTCGGCTTCATCAAAATCAGAATGATATCAACAATCCAGCCAATGCCAAACAGGCCAATGGTGAGCAGATACAGGATTCCCATGCCGATGCGCCCTTCATAGAATTTATGCGCACCGAAATACCCCAGGAACAGGCACAGGAAAAACGCCGTCCACTTATTGCAGTATTTTCCGCGCACCGCAGTTCTGACGCCCACCGATGCACTGGCGGCTGCCGATGCGCTGGAATTATTGTTATTGACAATATTGATCTGCTTATCCTGCGGCAGCTCCCCTGCCTGTTTGCCGCACTTGGGGCAGATGATGCAGTCGGCATCAATGCGTTCCCCGCAGTGCGGGCAATACTTACGCTTTACCAGCTCCTGTCCACATTCCGGGCACACACTGGCATTTACATCAACAGCCGCACCGCAATGCGGGCAATGGTTTACAGGTTCCATGATTGTTTTCCTCCTTACTTTTTGGCAGACAGTTTACTGCTTTACGCCATCATTTCTTTCAGCTTTTCCCTGTCCCAAAGCAAAACATTCGTCTTCTGGGCCGTTTCGATTGCTGCGGGGGTAAATGTACTGTTGGTAAGCACTACAGCAACCATCCGGTGGTAATACTGCGCGCCGGATGTTGCTTCCTGCACAGCATGGTTCCCTACCTTATCCGAATAGCATTTACACTGCACGGCATAAGTTACACCGTCTTTTTCTGCCAGAACGTCCACGCCAAAGTCTCCGCTGGCCTGCGTGACCTCTACATTTACAAAACCATTTTCCTTTAGCAGTTCGGCACAGAAATATTCAAATTCATGGCCATCCATGGCATCTACTGCCGCAAGCTTGTTTTGCATTTCCGGGTAGTAGTTATCTGACAGCACTTTTTTGAGCTTTTTAATCTTATATTCAAGAACCCGTATTCTGATTAGATTCTCAATTCTTACCAGCGGAAACGAAAGAACTGCCGCAATAATTGCTATGCCTAAAAGGACAAAGGCCGGGGTGCTTCCTCTTTGAATCGAAGAAATTCCAAATCGCAAAAAAATCAGTACGAAAACTGCGCAAAATGTCACTAGGTATGGACGACTTTTTATCGTATTCCAGAGCTTTGATTTCACTGTGTGCCGCCTTTCTGCCACTCGCTGTGGCATATTTATTTAACGTACTTTCTCAAAACCAGTGTGTATACCCCGTTGCCTTGCCTTCTATCTGGATGTCATCCAGCTCCGGGCCGGAGTAGGATTTGGGGCGGTAGGCGCTGTTGGCGGGCACAAGGGTGATGGTGCTGCCGTCATAATACACGCGCTTGAGGGTGGCTTCGTCCCCAATGCGGACGGCGGCTATTTCGCCATCTTCCACCTGCGGCTGGGTTTTGATGTAGACCACATCATTATCCCGGATGCCTGCATCGATCATGCTGTCGCCATGGCAGCGCAGGCAGAAATCGCAGACGATGCCCTCCGGCACATCCACATACTCCTGCACGTTCTGCTCTGCGGTGATGGGCTCACCGCAGGCAATATCCCCCACCAGCGGCCGCTTGACGGTTTTGGGGCGGGGTTCAAAGCCGGCGGGGATGGTGGGCGCGGCAGGGCTTGTCTCCCACCCCATCAAATACGCGGGGGTTGTGTTCAGCGCTTTAGCAATATCTTTAATCACATCGACAGGAACCTTTTCAATGTCCCCTTTTTCATATCTATAAATAGTAGCTGGAGAAACTCCCACTTTTTCGGCAAGCCGCTCTGCTGACATAGCTATTTCTTTTCTTCGTGCCTTAATCAAATCACCAGTAGTCATAACGCACCTCCTACGCCTATAGTATAAGAAATCTTGCAAAAATGCAATAGGTTTTGCAAATTATTTTGCAAAAATGCAATATCAACCCTTGACTTGCAATAATGCGAGTGCTATTATAATATCATACTCGCAAATATGCAAGAAAGGAGGTGAGCATATGATTGACCCGATGGATTTTCTTAAAGAAAAAATTGCCGCTGCGAACCTGACACAGGATTCATTAGCAATAAAAATCGGAATGAACCCCAGCACGTTGTATCGTAAAATCAAGGGTGGTGGTGAAGGGTTCACGGTCGGTGAAATTCACAGACTTGTGGATGAGCTGCATCTATCTGATAAAGATGCGCAGGCTATTTTTTTATCCTAACGCTCGCATTATTGCGAGATTGTGATTCACTTTCAAAGGAGGCCCCCCATGTTTCCCAACATCTTAATTGAACTCAAAAAGCGTCGCTATTCGCAGCAGGGGCTGGCAAGGTATATCGGCATTTCGCGCAGTTCCATGCAAAACAAGATGAATGGCCAAAGGCCGTTCACCCTGCCGGAGATGAGAGCCATTCAGCAAGCTCTTGATGGCTGCACATTGGACTATCTGTTCACTGAATGTGAGCAAAAAGAATGAGCGGGATGGTCGCACATCTCGCTCATCTGGTAGAACCTATTTACTTTTTCTTGCCGGTAGTTTTCGTCTGAGAAAGTGCGCTGCCAGCAACACTCTTGGATTTCGGGCTATAGCGGTTGTCCCTTAAAATCGAAGATGCCTTGCTTGCAACAGACTTGCTCGTCTGCTTGGCATTGGCCATGTAATTCCCCCTTTCTTTAAGAATGCAGTCATAATACCACAAAATTAGCAGAATGTCAACACGATTGCTAATTACATTTTATTAAAATCATGGCGAAATTACGTAAATTATACATTTTATTGCAATATATGCTAATTATGCAAATCATTCTCAAAAAGTTTTTTTGGGAACAAAAATCTAAAGGAGATGACCCGTCATGACTATCCAAATCACCGGCGATGCAAAAGAAATTGCCGCCCTTGTACTTGCAATACAAGAACGGCAATGTGATGAAGCAGAAACGGTAACAAGCACCGACTGCCTTGGACTGGTAACCAAAGAGAGTGCTTGCCGGTAATGTTTTATCCTTTTAGGGCTTCTGTGTGCCAATCCGGAGCGCGGCATTCAGATAATGCTTTTATGTCAGATATATCATTCACAAGGGTTTTCTTGATCGTCCCTTTGTTTGTATACAGTATAAAGACATACGGGCTTTGCGATTTGATACATAGGTCTTTTGTCGTCGTAGAAACCAACATATGCACACATCCCAATCCCTCCAGCTTTTGAGGGAATGTGTCTGAATGCCACGTTGACCTGCTGATTTCCCTATTTCCCGTTGTACGCTTTTTCTCTATCAGCATTTGTTGGTACTCGCCAAATCTATGTATCTTACCGTCACATTCTACAGCCAAGCCACTTAATGTGATTGCTTCGCGAGATTTATTTATAAAAGTCACATTCAAAATTTCTGCATAAAAGTCTTTCTCATTAGGGCCGGCTTGAAAAACATTTTGTATGCAAATTTGTACATTTTTTCGATTTTTCAGCTGCGTTTCCACCATATTCCACAACGATAAAACGAAACCTGCAATAGCTATAAGCAACGTTACGTTATTTCTATCGTTTAACCATTCTATTACGTTTTCTAACATTCCAATTCCTCCCTTTCGCCCTTATTTTATCACAGCCGGAATGGAGCAGACAATGAACATTTTCAAAGGAGGATATCCATGGCAAGAGAAAAAGACGGCTACCGGGACGCGCTTGAACGCATCCGCAGCCAGGCTTCCGGTGAGCTTGTTACCGTGAAAGAAGCCGCGCGGATTGTGTACGGCGATGACACTTACGCATCGGTGCGCTGCATCACTACCCTATCGGGCTGGATTACAAGCGGGCGCGGCAAGCGAATCCCCGCAACTGTTCTGGCCCGCCAGATTTGCTGAATGCAGCATCGCTAAAAGGAGGTATCCTATTGACCCCTTCCTCTCTCCCCGCCACTATCAAAATCACCACCACCGCGGAGCCGGACCCCTATGCTACCGAGCGGCTGGCGGCGGCAACGCTGGATTTTTACCACCGCTTTATGCAGCGTCCCGATGCCAAGGAGCTACTGGAACGCAAAAAGGCCGAGCTACGCGCCCGCGGCGTGCGGCTAAACTGAAAGGAGTACATCATGCCCCAAACAAAAACAGCCGCCCCGGTGCTGCAACACCGGAACGGCCAGACGAAAAAATTCATCACCTGTATTTTACCCTACATCAGCCCCATTTGCAAGGCTTTCGCCAATTTCACGCTAACGGCCTGCGGGCTGGGCGCGCTGTGCGCCGTGGCCGCCCTGGCCCAGGGCGGCGGGGCGGCTGCAATGGCAGGGTTGGCAGCCTGCCTGCTGGGTAGCTGGGCAGCCATCACGCTGCGGGAGGTGGCAACATGCGCGGAATCGTGATTGACCCCGGCGCAAAGCCGGAACTTTACCGCCTGCCGGATACCCTGCAGGAGCTGCAGCGCTTTATGGGCGGGTACGCGCAGCGCTGCCCGATCAGCAACCGGTTTGCCGCGCTGTTTTATCTGCCGCAGGCCGGGCAAAGCCTGCCGACCCGGCATTACAACGGCCGCTGGTTTTATGGGCGGCTCTGCCTTGTGGGCTGGCGCAACGCCCGCATGACGGACCTGCCCATGCCGCTGGCCGAAGAGCTGCTGCAAAAATTCACCCCTGTGGAGGTAACACCATGAACGAATACGACACCATCCGTGCTGCCTTTGCCCACAACCGCAAGGATGCCGAACTGCTGCTGCACGAAACCGTGCGCAGCATTCTGGCCGAGGCAACGAGCAACAAGGTCAAACAACTGGAAAAGATCAGCCTGTGCTACAGCGCCGCAGACACCGGCGCCGCCCAGCGCAAAGCGCTGATCAACATGGAGGTAGAAGGTTGACAGACTACATGATCTGCCAGAACCAGGACAACTACCTGCTGTACGCCTTAAAACACGACAGATTCTGGTTCTGGGACAAACACCAAAACAAATGGGTGCCCAGCGATTGGGCCGCCCAGCAGTACGCCAAGGCCCAGACCAAAGAGCCTGACCTGACGCAGGAAGGCTGGCTGGGGTACTGCTTCGGCATCCTGATGGATGACTACGAAGTACCGGACGCTGCGGTAAAAGCCCTGCGCGCGCTGTCCAACAAGGAGGAACCACCATGCAAAGTGAACACGACTGCCCCGAATGCGGATGCTGCTGTGACTACGGCCGCCCCTGCTGCCACGTTGGCGGAGGAAACATCGACCACCCAGGCGGATGCAAACAGCTGCCCGCCGGACCCCTGCTCCCCTGCGGGCACTTCTGCTGCAATATCAAGCCTGTCCGATGCGGAAACTGCCTGTTCGGCAGCGGAGTTTGATTACAGCGGGCTGGATGAGCAAACGGTCAACGACCTGCACCTTGCAGAACGAGAATGCGCAGCAGGGCGGAGGTTGGCAGAAGCTGGTCTGCGCCGCATGGCTGATGGGGTAGCAATCGCACATGAGGCACTTGTCCCAAATTGGGACAACTCAAAACATGGGAACCGCGGCGAGGATACATTCCGCCGTTGGTGCGAGAGTATAGGCGTCAGCAAATCCGCGGCCTACCGTCTGTTGCAAGTTACCGCTCTGTTTGATAGCAGCAGTCCCGAACAGCAGAAAATCCTTGATTCGCTTTCCCCTTCTTTATTATATGCTGCCGCCAAGCCCACCGCCCCCGCCGACCTGGTGCAGGCCGTCAAATCCGGCGACATTACCACCCACAAGCAATACCAGGAACTGCTGAAAGAAAACCAGCAGCTGCGCGCCGACCGGGTGAACGCCCTCCATGCCGCAGCAGCCGCCGAAGCCGCCCGCGATGCCGCCCTGGCCGATGTTGACGGCCTGCATGAGCAGAACCGCCAGCTGCAAGCCGCCGCCACCGGTGCCCAGGAAAGCTACCGCACCGCCCACAAAAACGAAGATTCCGCCCTGCGCCGCGCCACCGAAGCCGAACAGCGGGCAAAGGAAGCGGAAAAGCAGCTGGCCGGTGCCCGCCAGGTTGCCGATGCCGCCCGGATGCGTGCCGACAAATACCAGCGGGAAGCCGAAGCCGCCAAAGCGCAGCCGGTGGCCGCCGCTGTGGACGAGGATGAAATCAACCGCCGTGCCCACACCCTGGCCGATGAACTGACCGCCCCTTTGCGCAGCGAGCTGGAAGCCGCCAAAGCTGCCGCCGCCACACCGGAACAAATCGAGCTGGACACCCGCAACGCCTATGACAGCCTGCTGCTGGCCGGGCGCGCCATGCAGAACGCCTGGAAGTCCGTCAAGCCGCAGCTGGCCAAGCTGCCGCCGGACACCCGCGCCGGGGCCATCAACCAGCTGACCAACACCCTGACTGAAATTCAAACGGAGGCAATAAAATGTCTGTAAAAATTGCGGCTCTGGAAGCCGAAAACGTAAAACGCATCAAGGCGGTTGCCCTCACGCCCTCCCCCACCGGGCTGACCATTGTGGGCGGCAACAACAACCAGGGCAAAACCAGCGTGCTGGATGCCCTGGCCTGGGCCCTGGGCGGCGAGAAGTTCCGCCCTACCGCCGCTGTGCGGGACGGTGCCCTTGCCCCGCCCCACCTGAAAGTGATTCTGTCTAACGGCGTTGTGGTGGAGCGCAAGGGCAAAAACAGCAGCCTGACCGTGACGGACCCCACCGGCCAGCGCAGCGGCCAGCAGCTGCTGAACGCTTTTGTGGAGCCGCTGGCGCTGGACCTGCCCCGCTTTATGCAGGCCAGCGATAAAGACAAGGCCGACACCCTGCTGAACATCATCGGTGTGGGGGATGCTTTGACCGGCCTGGACCGGGAGATCAAAGCCCTGTACGACCGCCGCACCGTGATCGGCCAGATCGGCGCCCAGAAACGCCACGCCGCCGAAGAGCTGACCGAATACCCGGACGCCCCGTCCGAACCCGTTAGTGCCATTGAGCTGATCCAACAGCAGCAGGAGATTTTGCTCCATAACGCCGACAACCAGCGCAAGCGCGACCGCCTGACCGAGATTACCCACGCCAAGCACCGCGCCATGGATGAGCTGACCCGCTTGGAGGAACAGCTCAAAACCCTGCAGGAGCGCCGCGGCCAGCTGGTAGAGGAATACAACGCCGCCTGCGTGCAGGAGGAAGCCGCTACCAAGACCGTGGCCCAGCTGCAGGATGAATCCACCGCCGAGCTGGAGCAGAGCATCCGCAATGTGGAGGAGATCAACCGGCAGGTATCCGCCAACCTGGCAAAATCCAAGGCTCAGGACGAAGCCGAGCGCTATGCGCAGGAATACACCGCCCTGACGGAGCAGATCAAGGCAAAGCGCACCGCCCGCATGGACCTGCTGAACGGCGCAGACCTGCCCCTGACCGGCCTGGGTGTGGAGGACGGCAGCCTGACTTACAACGGCAAGCACTGGCAGGACATGAGCGGCAGTGACCAGCTGCGGGTGGCCACCGCCATTGTGCGCCGCCTGAACCCCGACTGCGGCTTTGTGCTGCTGGACAAGCTGGAACAGATGGACCTTGCCACCCTGGCGGAGTTCGGCAGCTGGCTGCAGGCCGAAGGATTACAGGCCATCGCCACCCGCGTTTCGACCGGCGGGGAGTGCCAGATCATCATTGAGGATGGCAGGGTAAAAGACACCGAGGAACCACCCGCCCCCAAAGCATGGACGAAAGGAGCGTTCTGAAATGAGCAAATACGCAATCACATCCGGCACCATTGCCGCGCCGGTCAAAACCGTTCTGTACGGGCCGGAGGGCATCGGCAAAAGCACTTTTGCCGCCCAGTTCCCCGCCCCGGTATTCATTGACACCGAAGGCGGCACCAAGCGGCTGAACGTTGCCCGCCTGCCCGCGCCCACCAGCTGGGCCATGCTGCTGGATGAAGTTGCCGAGGTCAGCCGCGGCAATGTGCCCTGCGGCACCCTGGTGATCGACACCGCCGACTGGGCCGAACGGCTCTGCATTAACGCCGTCTGCGCCCGCGCCAAGGTCAAGGGCATTGAGGATTTCGGGTACGGCAAGGGCTATACTTACGCGAAAGAAGAGTTCGGCAATCTGCTGGATGCCCTGGAAGAGGTGCTGAACACCGGGCACAACGTGGTGGTTCTGGCCCATGCTGCCATCACCAAGTTTGAGCAGCCCGACGCCGTTGGCAACTATGACCGCTGGACCATGAAAACCAGCAAACAGGTAGCCCCTCTGCTGCGGGAATGGTGCGACATGCTGCTGTTTGCCAACTACAAAACCGTGGTAGAAAAGGCCGGCAGTGCCCCCAACGCCAAGAACAAGGCCAGCGGCGGGCGGCGGGTTCTCTACACCAGCCACCACCCCTGCTGGGATGCCAAAAACCGCTTTGGCCTGCCGGAAGAACTGCCCTTTGAGTATGCCAGCATCGCCGCCTGCATCCCGGACCCGCACCCCGGCGCAGCCCCCGCGCCGCGCCCCATCATGGCAGAGGATGCCCCCGCCCCCAAGCCTGCACCGGTGCCGGTTCCCGCTGCACCTGCTGCACCGCCTGCCGTGCCTGCCGGGATCTCCGCCAGTGATCTGCAGGCGCAGGGCGTGCCGACCGCCCTTGCCCAGCTGATGGCCGCCAATAATGTGACCCCGGAGGAACTGCAGACCGTGGTCGGCCAGCGCGGGTATTTCCCCGCCGATATGCCGGTCAAGGATTACCCGGCTGATTTCGTCAGCGGCTGCCTGGTGGCCGCCTGGCCCCAGGTGCTGGAGATGATCTGCACCAACCGCGATGTACCGTTTTAACAAATACAAAGGAGATTTACCCATGGCTGAATATATGAACAACATGCCGGATGCTGCCCTGGACTGGGACAGCGAGGTTACCAACGAACAGCGGGAATTTGTGCTGCTGCCTGCGGGCGATTACCTGTTTACCGTGCAGAGCTTTGAGCGTGCCCGCTATGAGGGCAGCGCCAAGCTGCCGCCCTGCAGCATGGCCAAGCTGACCATTACCATCCATGGCGGCGACAAAGGCGAAACCACCGTCACCCACCGCCTGTACCTGCACACCAAGACCCAGGGCCTGCTGGGCGCCTTTTTTGAGAGCATCGGCCAGTGCAAGCGCGGCGAGACGTTCCGCCCCCGCTGGAACGAAATTGTCGGTGCGCAGGGCATGTGCCGCCTGGGCGTGCGGGAATACACCAAGCAGAGCGGCCCCCACGCCGGTGAGACCGGGCAGGCCAACGAGATTGAAAAGTTCCTGCCCCGCCCCGAACCCACCGCCGCCCCCAGCACCGGGTGGAAACAGGGAGCTTTTTAAGTTAGGAGTTAGGAAGTAGGAGTTAGGAGTTTATGGTGTGCGCTAACGCGCACGGTTTGAATATCAGGCTTTTCATAATTTCAAAATTGCGGCGCAAGCTGCTTCTTCAACTCCTAACTCCTCACTCCTAACTCCTCACTAACACGGAAAGGATACTTATGCCCAACACAAACTCTCTCCCCCTGCGCCCCTATCAGCAGCGGGCGAAAGAACAGATCCATACAGAGTGGGAACAGGGGCGGCTGCGCACGCTGCTGGTGCTGCCCACCGGCACCGGCAAAACCATTGTGTTTGCTGCCGTGGCCGAAGACCAGGTGCGCGCCGGGGACCGGGTGCTGATCCTGGCCCACCGCGGCGAACTGCTGGAACAAGCCGCCGACAAGCTGCAAAAATCAACCGGCCTGGGCTGCGCGGTGGAAAAAGCCGAACAATCCTGCCTGGCCAGCTGGTACCGCGTTGCCGTTGGCAGCGTGCAAAGCCTGCAGCGCCCCCAGCGGCTGGAAAAGTTCCCCCACAATTATTTCAGCACCATCATCATTGACGAAGCCCACCATGCCGTGACCAACGGCTACCGCCGCATTCTGGACTGGTTCCCCGCGGCCAAGGTCCTGGGCGTAACGGCCACGCCGGACCGCGGCGACCTGCGCAATCTGGGCGAGGTGTTCGACAGCCTGGCCTATGAGTACAAACTCACCGATGCCATCCGGGACGGCTTTCTGTGCCGCATTATGGCGCAGACCATCCCCCTCAAGCTGGACATCTCCACCGTGGGCATGTCCGGCGGGGACTATGCCGTGGGCGAGCTGGGCAGTGCCCTGGACCCTTATCTGAACCAGATTGCCGCCGAGATGGCGCACTACTGCAAGGGGCGCAAAACCGTTGTCTTTCTGCCGCTGATCAAAACCAGCCAGAAATTCCGGGATACCCTGAACCGCCACGGATTCCATGCTGCCGAGGTCAACGGCCAGAGCACCGACCGCGCCCAGGTCCTGGCAGATTTTGACGCCGGAACCTACAACGTGCTGTGCAACAGCATGCTGCTGACCGAAGGCTGGGACTGCCCCAGTGTGGACTGCGTTGTGGTGCTGCGCCCCACCAAGGTGCGCAGCCTGTACAGCCAGATGGTGGGCCGCGGCACCCGCCTGCACGAAGGCAAAAAGGACCTGCTGCTCCTGGATTTTCTCTGGCTGACCGACCGCCACGAGCTCTGCCGCCCGGCCGACCTTGTGTGCGAGGACCACGCCGTTGCCCAGCAGATGACCGATAACCTGGCTGCCGCCGCCTGCCCGGAGGACGTGGAGGAAGCCGCCCGGCAGGCCGCCGAAGATGTGGTGACCCAGCGGGAGGAAGCCCTTGCCAAACAGCTGAAAGAACAGCGCCGCAAGCGCGCCCGCCTGGTTGACCCGCTGCAATACGAAATGAGCATCCAGGCCGAAGACCTGGCCGGTTATGTGCCCGCCTTTGGGTGGGAAGCCGGTCCCCCCAGCGCCGAGCAAACCGCCGCGCTGGAAAAGCAGGGCATCTGCCCTGACGCGGTGGAATCCGCCGGCAAAGCATCCCTGCTGCTGGACCGGCTGAACAAGCGCCGGGATGAGGGCTTAACCACCCCCAAGCAGATCCGCTGCCTGGAAAAATACGGCTTCCAGCATGTGGGCACCTGGAGCTTCAACGCTGCCAAGCACATGATCGACCGTATCGCCGCCTGCGGCTGGCGCGGCACCCCCAAGGGCGTGGACCCAAAAACCTATATGCCCTCTGCGGAAACAACCCCAATCTTTGACTTCGGATGGTAAACGGAATGGACAATGCAAATGATCTCAAGGAAGCCTTGGACTTTATCTCCCCGGCAAACTTGACCTATGAGGAATGGGTCACGGTGGGTATGGGGCTGAAAGAAGCCGGGTTCCCTGTTACCGCATGGGAGCAATGGAGTTCCCGCGATGGCAGCCGGTACCACAAGGGCGAATGTGCCCGCAAGTGGGAAAGTTTCCGCGGCAATCCCAAACCGATCACCGAGAACAGCATTTTCGCCCTGGCACGCAACCACGGCTGGCCGGGCCCCGCCGGGCATGAGCTGGACTGGAACGACGCGATCTGCGCCCCCGGCACCCGGCCGGACGGCGTTGTGGTGGATACCCGCTGGCTGGATGTGCAGGAGCTGAACATCCCCGAACAATGGGACCCCGCCGACCAGCTGCGCCGCTACCTGCAAGCCCTGTTTGAGCCGGAGGACCATGTGGCCTATGTGACCGAAAGCTACCTGCGGGATGACCGCTATGCCCCCACAAAAGGCTGCTGGGACCGCACCGCCGGTCAGCTGATGGACGAGCTTGCCCGCTGCGGCGGGGACATCGGCGCTGTGGTGGGCGATTACAACCCCGCCGCCGGTGCCTGGATCTGCTTCAACCCCGTGGAGGGCGGCCGCAGCAACAACAATGTGACCGACTACCGCTATGCCCTGGTGGAATGCGACAACATGGAGCTGGAAAAGCAGCAGGCCATTATCCGCCAGCTGGAACTGCCCTGCGCGGCCCTGGTGTACAGCGGCAGCAAAAGCCTGCACGCCATTGTGCGGGTCGGCGCGCCGGATTATACCGAGTACCGCCGCCGGGTTGACTACCTGTACGCTGCCTGCAAGAAAAACGGCCTGACGCTGGACGAAGCCAACCGCAACCCTGCCCGCCTATCCCGCATGCCGGGCATCCTGCGCGGCGGCAAAAAGCAGTACCTGCTGGAAACCAACACCGGCAAATCCTGCTGGGAGGAATGGAAAGACTGGTTTGAAGCCTGCACGGACGACCTGCCTGATACCGAAAATCTTGCCGATGACTGGGCCAGCCTGCCACCGCTGGCAGATGCCCTGATTGAAGGAGTGCTGCGCCAGGGCCACAAAATGCTTCTGGCCGGGCCCAGCAAAGCGGGCAAAAGCTTTGCCCTGATCGAACTGTGCATCTGCCTTGCCGAGGGTGCCCCCTGGCTTGGCCGCTTTGCCTGTGCGCAGGGCAAGGTGCTTTATATCAATCTGGAACTGGACCGTGCCAGCTGCCTGCACCGCTTCAAAGATGTATACGAAGCCCTGCACCTGCCGCCCCGGAACCTTGCCAACATCGACATCTGGAACCTGCGCGGTGCCTCCGTCCCCATGGATAAGCTGGCTCCCCGCCTGATCCGCCGGGCTGCCAAGAAAGGCTACCTGGCCGTTGTGCTGGACCCGATCTATAAAGTCATCACCGGCGATGAAAACAGCGCGGACCAGATGGCCAAGTTCTGCAACCAGTTTGACCTGGTCTGCCGGGAACTGGACTGTGCCGTCATCTACTGCCACCACCACAGCAAGGGCGCGCAGGGCGGCAAGCGCAGCATGGACCGTGCTTCCGGCTCCGGTGTGTTTGCCCGTGACCCGGATGCCATGCTGGATATGACCGAGCTGGTCCCCACCGATGCCATCCGGGAGCAGCTGCACAACAAAGCGGCCTGCGCCGCAGCCAAAGCCCTGCTGGATGCCCGCGGCCATGCCGATGCTTACGGCTCGGACGATGCCCTGAGCCGCAGTCGGATGCTGGCCATTGCCAAGGAACACCTGCCGCTGCCCGATCTGCACCGCCTGGATGCAGACACCGCGGCTGCCATCAAGCGCGCCGATGCCATGACCGCCTGGCGCATTGAGGGCACTCTGCGCGAGTTTGCCCGTTTTGACCCGGTCAACCTCTGGTTCGACTATCCCGTACACAAGCTGGACAGCGGCCTGCTGGAGGACCTGCAGCCAGAAAGCGATTACAAGCAGCTTGGCTCCCGCGGTGCCGCAAAGCGCTGGGGAGACAAAGATACTGCCGCCAAAAGCAAGCGTGCCGAACTGCGCACCGCCTTTGAAGCCTGCACCATGGATGGTAAAGTGACCATTTACAGCATGGCTGAATACCTGAACCTGAAGCCCGATACCGTGCGCCGACGCCTGAAATCCGACGGCGGATTTTGGATTGATGGCACCAGCGTGGGGCTGAAAGAGCCCGGAAGCAACGGATAATATTTCTTATATTTCACGGAAAATAGCCGCTATCACAAATCCGTCCGAACTTCCGTATTTCGGAAAATAGCCGCTATCCGTACCAAATACGGACGGAAAATAGCCTTATATATATAGTAAAAATCCGTCCGTGTGTTGGGGTATCCCAGAGGATGGGGCGTACACAGCCCCCATCCCTCCGGGACCCCACCCCAACACGTTGGCCACAAAAAAAGAACGAGGTGAAAATACATGCAATTTTTTATTCCCATGCAGCCGCCCACCACAACCCACAATGACAAGCAGCTGCATGCCTTTATGCGCGGCGGCAAGCCCTGCGCCGTGTTGCACGACAGCCCGGAGCTGAAAGCCACCCGTGCCAAGCTGCACGCCTACCTGGCCCCTTATGCACCGCCTACCCCCTGCAGCGGCCCGGTGCGGCTGTTGGTCAAGTGGCTGTTTCCCACTGACGGCCGCCACAATGACGGCGAGGGGCGCACCACCAAGCCCGATACCGACAACCTGGAAAAAGCCCTGAAAGACGAAATGACCCGCCTGCACTTCTGGCGCGATGACGCATTCGTGTGCAGTGAGGTGGTTGAAAAGTTCTGGGCCGATACCCCCGGCATTTTCATCAAGGTGGTGGAATTATGATGCCTGTTTCAAGCGGCATGCGGTTCGATACCGAAAACAGCCGGTGCATCCCTGCCGAACGGATGACGCCGGACGAATTGCGCCAGCTGCACCGCCTTGCCATTGAGCGCCGCCCCGAAGCCTGCCTTGGCTGCGGGCTGGAACATAATTGTTTTGTGTATGGATGTGCCGTCATCCGCAAAGCATTGCGGCTGTTGGGAGGTGGGGCGGATGCCTGTCTTTGATTCCAACTGTCTTTACGTCATTAAGTGCCTGGCCCTTGTGTTTCTTGTGGCCCCCTGCGTGCTCTTTGCGGGCGGCATGCTGATCTGTGGGCTGTTGTGGTGCGGGCTGCGCATCACCCGCGCGCTGAACCTGCGGCGGCTGGGTCTGCCGCGGTGTGGGCGCTGCCGCTACTGGGCCACCGTGCAGTGCCCGCTGTATGGCCGCAACACGCCGGATGATTTTTGCAGCCGCGGTGAAAGGTGGGGTGATTGATGGATATTCTGCTTTCGATTATTGGCAGCGCCGTTCTGGCCGCGCTGCTGGCCGCCGCCTACACCGCCGGGCTCTGCGCCGGAAAGGCCACCGCCCACCTGGACGAGGACGACGAACCGAAGATCTACATGGATCACACACATGGAGGTGAGGATTGATGCCGAAATATTCCGATAGGCCCTGCGCCCGCTGCGGCAAAATGATGCTGCATGCCTATTTCAGCCAGCGCTACTGCAAAGCCTGTGCCCCGCTGGTGCGCAGCGACGATGCCATCATCAGCCGGGCCAAGCAGCGCAGCAAACGTGCCATGAGCGAGATCGCCCGCGTGGAACGCGCCGCCCGCGCCGAAGGCAAGACCTATGGCTGCTATGTGGCCCTGCATGAGCCGCGGAAGGGGTGATGCCGATGAGCAGGCCGCATTATGGCTGGTGGGGATATGTAAAAGATATCATCCGCCGCTATCCCACCCTTTGTGAGCAGGAAAGAGCCCTGCACGAAACCTGCATCAGCCCCGATCTGAGCGGTATGCCTCACGGCTCCGGTACTCCTACCGACCCGGTGGCCGATGCCGCCCTGCGGGAACTGCCGGAGATCAACCGCCGGGAAATGGAAGCCGTACGCCAGGCCATTGCCGAAACCCTGACCCTAGATACCGGCCAAGAGCGCCTGCAGATGATTCGGTGTGTTTTCTGGGACAAAACGCATACACTGGAAGGGGCAGCAATGAAGCTGCACATAAGCTATGTAACAGCGCGTAGATGGCACGGTGAATTCATCAAGAAAGTAGCTTATTTTTTCGGTTTTTTATAATTTTTTACATTTTTCGCCAAGTTTTTCACCTTTTTTCCTCGCTTTTCTTTGGCTCGCTATGGTATAATATGCAAAACAATAATATAAAATAATATAATAGTAATAGATAAAAATAGAAAGGGGCGTAGATATTTATGTATAATGCTCTTGATGTAGCACGCTATATTATTGATTACGAAGCCACGCAGGGCCGCACCGTCAGCAATTTACGCCTGCAAAAGTTGTTGTATTTTGTCCAAGCGCAGTTTATAGCAAATACCCCTAACAACTCTCCCTGCTTCTCACAAAAAATGGAGGCTTGGGATTTTGGCCCGGTTGTGCCTTGCGTGTATCGCGAGTACAAGTATTGTGGAAGTGCTGCTATCCCACCTGAGAAGATAAACTCAAACAAATTTGCTCCCGCAGACCAAAAATTGATAAATTCGATGTTAGATCATTGCAGTGATATATCAACGTCCACCTTAGTTGATATTACTCATGCACAAGATCCCTGGTCCAACGCATACCACAACGTTTTCGGAAACGAAATCACTCTTGGAGCCATGCGGGATTACTTTGGAGATGTTTGACAATGGGAAAGGAAATTGACATTCTCAATAAAGGCCAGCACAATGCAAGCTCCAACAGCAGTTCATCTAAGAGTAATCCCATGAACGACATGAGCATTTCTATACTTCGCTTGTGCCAAAAACTCTCTCAAAATGTTACAGGAGATAATTTTGACTGTGCTGATTGGTTGAACGAATTGGAGCGTTACATAGCGAACGGCGAGAACCGGCTTTTATACTCCGATATCAGTAACTATATCTTCAATTTGTCCGATCAGGGATTTACTACATTCACAACGAACCTTGATTCCGCTCTAAGATGTGCAGCGAATCGTAAGGATTCCGGTTTAGACCAAGATAAAAACTTGTATAAGGCAACGGTCAAGTTCTTCGATCATGTCAACCTCGCACACCGCCAGTATTCTATGTTCAGTACCAAGCAGCAGTATATAGATGACGAGATCGAAAAGCTCTTGGCTCCTAAAATGCAAAATATCACAAAGGATATGACTTCTCAACTGGTTGGCTTGGTGTCTATTTTCACGGCTCTTTCATTCCTCATTTTCGGGGGCATTTCTTCCCTTGAAAGTATTTTCAATAGTTTAAGCAATACCGCTTATACACAAAATTCTATTCTGCCTACACTTATTATAGCTGTTGCATGGGCTTTCTGCCTGATGAATTTGCTTTTCGGTTTTATGTATTTTGTTTTGCGAATTGTTAAACAATCGGTTCCGCAAGCAGAAAAGCAGCAGAATATCGTGCAGCGCTACCCTGTTGTTTTTCTTTGCGATTATGTTCTGCTTCTTCTTTTCGTTGTCTTGTGTGGAAGTTGGTTTGCAGAACGCAACGGTGTTGGTCAAACCGTTTTTTCTTTCTTTGTATGTGACCATCGCGAAATCACTTTCATCTTTGCTATCGTTCTCATTGCGGTGTTCTTCTCCTATTTAGGGTGCAAGCTGTACGCATTATATAAAGGCACCGATACTTCCACAAAATCATGAGCTTAAAAAGCCAAAATTCCATGCTATAATACCATCATCAAAAGCCGTAAGGAACCCAAAACGTCCTTACGGCTTTTGTGTTATCATTTTATCCTCCCCATTTCAGCCAGACGGCCATGCCCCGTCTGGCCGTTTTTATGCCGCACAGCCGGCCCTTCGGCAGGGGCGCTGTGTTCCCAAGCAACGGCACAGCAAGGGTGCAAGGCCCTTGTGCGGCCCCACTCCCCGGCACCCGGCAAAGGCTCACATATTTTACTCTCTTTCCTTTTGTCCGTGCGTGCCGGGGTTCTTTAATATTCCACCCCGCCCCAACCCGGCGGGGTATTTTATTGCAGAAAGGCGGTGAAACATGGCATACAAACGCAACCCGGTTGGGCGGCCCCCGAAGTACAAGAGCGTGGAAGAGATCCAAGGCAAAATTGATGCCTATTTCACCGCCTGCAAGGGGCACCCCCTGATGAACCCGGATACCGGCGAGCCGTTCCTGGACAAATACGGCCTGCCCATTATTGTGGATGCCAAACCACCGACGGTAAGCGGGCTGGCCCTGGCGCTGGGGTTTTCCTGCCGCCGGGACCTGAATGCCTACCAGGGCAAAAAGGAATTTTGCACCACGATTACGCGCGCGAAGGCCCAGTGCGAAGCATACGCCGAAGAACGCCTGTTTGACCGGGACGGCACCAATGGCGCGCAGTTCAGCCTGCGCTGCAACTTTGGCTGGAACGACAAACCCGCCGAAGCACCGTCCCCGCCCACTGATGACGGCTTTTTGACTGCAATGCAGCAGCAGGCGCCCGCAGTCTGGAAGGATGGTACGGATGAACCCGGTTAAGCCTGCCGCGTTCCGGTTCCGGCCGTTCAGCCGCCGCCAAAAGCAGGTACTGACCTGGTGGTGCAGCACCTCCCCCATGCAGGCGGCGGACGGGCTGATCGCGGACGGGTCCATCCGCTCCGGCAAAACCGTTTCGCTCTCCCTCAGTTTTGTGCTGTGGGGCATGGCGCGCTTTAACGGCCAGAACTTTGCCCTGTGCGGCAAGACCATTGCCAGCCTGCGGCGCAACGTGGTGGGGGTGCTCAAGCAGATGCTGACCGCCCGCGGCTACACTGCCGCCGAGCGCCGGGGCGACAATCTGTTGATTGTTACCCGCGGGACCGTGACCAACTATTACTACCTGTTCGGCGGCAAGGACGAGGGCAGCCAGGACCTGATCCAGGGCATTACACTGGCGGGTGCGCTGTTTGACGAAGTTGCCCTGATGCCGGAAAGCTTTGTAAACCAGGCCACCGCCCGCTGTTCTGTGGACGGTTCCAAGTTCTGGTTCAACTGCAACCCGGAGGGGCCGGAGCACTGGTTCTACAAAAGCTGGATTTTGCAGGCCCGCGCCAAGAACCTGCTGTACCTGCACTTTACGATGGATGACAACCTGAGCTTGTCCGAGCCGATCAAGGCGCGGTACCGGGCGCAGTACACCGGCGTGTTTTATGAGCGGTACATCCGCGGGCGCTGGGTGGTGGCCGAAGGTCTGGTTTACCCCTTTGTGGCGGCCAACCCGGATGCCTACCTGCTGCGCGGGCCGACCGCCGGGATGGATGGCCGCTTTTTTGTCTCGATCGACTACGGCACCCACAACCCTTGCAGCATGGGGCTGTGGTGCGTGCAGGCCAACCGGGCAGTGCGCATCAAGGAAAGTTACTACAACTCCCGCGAGGTCCAGCACCAGCGCACCGATGAAGAACATTACGCCGCGCTGGAAGAGCTGACCCGCGGTTACTATGTGCAGGAAGTGGTGGTGGACCCCTCCGCCGCGTCCTTTATTGAAACCATTCGCCGCCATGGGCGGTACATGGTGCGGGCTGCCGCCAACGATGTGCTGGACGGCATCCGGGTCACGGCCAGCTTGCTGCAAGCCGGGCGGGTGCAGATCCACGAAAGCTGCACAGATGCCCTGCGGGAGTTCAAAACCTACTGCTGGGACGACAAAGCCCCGCAGGATGCCGTCATCAAGGAGAACGACCACGCCATGGACGACATCCGCTATTTTTGTTATACCGTGCTGGCCCGCGAATACCGCTGGGCGGATTGGAGGAAGTGAAGATGTTCCAAAAGCTTTTGCGCTGGCTGCGTGCCCAGATCGGCACGCTGTTTGGCGATGCCTCCGGCGCAAACGACATTATCCTGTCCGGCCAGATGGAAAATGCCCTTGCCTTGTGGGCCCAGATGTACGAGACGGGCGGCCCCTGGTGCACAGCCAAAAACGACCTGCACAGCCTGCATATCGCAGCTAGCGTGGCGCGGGAGTTCGCCCGGCTGGTCACGATGGAGCTGAAAGTCAGCCTGTCCGGCTCTTCGCGGGCGGACTATCTGGCAGAGCAGCTGGCCCCGTTTCTGGACAAGCTGCCTAACTACACCGAGATTGCCTGCGCACTGGGCGGGGCGGTGTTCAAACCCTATGTTTCCGGTGACCGGCTGCTGGTGGATGTGGTGCAGGGGGACTGCTTTTTCCCCACCACCTTTGACACCACCGGCCGCCTGACCGGGGCGATCTTTTCCGAACAACTCAAACGCAAAAACACGATCTACACCCGCCTGGAGCGGCACGAATACGCCGCTGGGGTGCAGACCATCCAAAACAAAGCGTTTGCCAGTTCCAGCACGGCCAGCCTGGGGCACGAGATCCCGCTGGCCGATGTTCCCGAGTGGGCCGACATTGCGCCGGAGGTGCGCATTGAGGTGGAGCGGCCGCTATTCGCTTACTTCCGCATTCCCCTTGCCAACCGCAATGACCGGCACAGCCCGCTGGGGGCCAGCGTTTACGCCCCCGCTGTGGATACCATCCACGATGCAGACGAACAGTTTGGCCGCCTGCTGTGGGAGTACGAGGGCGGCCAGCTTGCCATTGATGTGGACGCTGCGGCCCTGCGCCCCACCGGGGACGGGGGGTTCCAGATGGACCAGCGCAGCGGGCGGCTGTACCGCGGCTGCATGACCGGCAATGTGGCGGACCGCACACTGTTCAACGTGTTTGCGCCCGCCCTGCGGGATGAATCCTATCTGCGCGGGCTGGACGGAATCTTGAAACGCATTGAGTTCCAGTGCGGCCTTGCCTATGGCACCCTGAGCGACCCCCAGAACGTGGACAAGACCGCCACCGAGATCATGGCAAGCAAGCAGCGCAGCTATTCCACCGTAAAAAGCATTCAGCACGCGCTGCAGGTGGCGCTGGATGACCTGCTGTACGCGATGAACGCCTATGCCGACCTGTACCAGCTGGCCCCCGCAGGCAGTTACACCGCCGTGTACAACTGGGACGACAGCATTGTAAATGACCCCAGCGAGCGCAAGCAGCTGTTCTGGCAGTATGTGCAGGCGGGCAAGTTCCCCATGCAGCGCTACCTGACCGAGTTTGAGGGCTACAGCCAGGAGGAAGCCGCCCAGATCGCGGCTGAAACCAGCGCCGAGAACAACGCCGACGAAGCCCTGACTTTTGCCCCGTGAGGTGATGCCCCATGCTGACCCCTGACCAGCTGGAAGCCCTGCCCCGCCGCTTTGTGCAGCTATGG
>ERZ780144.466-NODE-466-length-55845-cov-9.135419_pt1 | contig 55845 bp, 58 predicted proteins | sample MGYA00511380_ERZ780144 | MGnify/ENA primary metagenome ERZ780144 (study PRJEB29588, sample SAMEA1965858) | human gut metagenome | biome: human gut; feature: human-associated habitat; material: faeces | place: Denmark | collected 2008/2010 ... | reverse complement strand
TTTTCGCTGTGCCCGTTAATTGGCAAGTGTGTTCATCCCAACCCTGACCGCAAGGGATTTTATCAGGTTTATTGGGACAAGGCGGACACTCTCCCCAATTATACGCCTTAGTGCCATTCCAACAGGTAACATAACCGGGGCAATCAGAACTGTTCTCAACATAACTATTGTCCCAACACTTATGCAACGCTACACAACTACAACTACTGCTGTTTAATTTATAACCTGTGCCGCAAGTGCGGGTACAGACACAATTACAGTTAACGTCTAAACTGTAGCCGGAACCGCATGTTTTTACACTCCCTGTCAAACTGCATGTACTTTCATTCCAACTTTGACCGCAAGGGATTTTACTAGGCTTATTTGTACAAGGTAATTTCTCACAACTACAGCTAGAACTGTTCAACTTATAACCGCTCCCACAACTGCGGCTACATTTACAGGTACAACTATTCTTATCTAACGTGTAACCGCTGCCGCAACTCTTATTACAAGTACTGCCGCCCCCAGAACCGCCGCCTGGACGGTTGCCGCCGCTTGATGACTTTGGTGTACAACATGCAAAACAACCATCTCCTTCATTGTGGTCTGAAGAATTACATAACTTTCCTCTTGGACAGCTACCACCTATAGGAACTCCCCAAGATGCACATCTGGCGAAAACAGGTTGTGTCCATAAATCACGGTAAAACCCAAAAATATTATTTCTTATATCTGCTAATGTAAAATAATTTGTATCTGTGTTTAAAGCCTGCTGATATTCAGTATCTTGCGGATCCCAGTCAGCTAACATTTCCGTTGAAATCTTACGTAGAGAAGAATAGGCATTGTAATATGTATAAGATACTATATTATCTAACTTAGCTTTTGTAATACCTATTGTTACAGCTACAATAACTGCAATAATTAACATTACTACAATTATTTCTGCTAACGTATAGCCCAGAAGTCTTGATTTAGGAGCCTTTAGGTCGCCCCCCCCCCGCAAAGTAGGCGGTTGATAATCTTTTTCATATAATTACTCCTTTAAAGTTTAGTTAACATAAATAATTATATCAAAAAATCATTGCTTTTTCAAGCTGTTATTATTTCATAACAGAGAGATTATTTTCACTGTTAAAATTTGTAACAGTATACAAGAGAATTAGTTCTTTAGGATTATATTTTTTACCCATTTGTGGTATAAATAATATATAAGTAAGAATTATAGTTATATAATAATTCGTTTAAATGAGATATGGAGGCACAAATGTCAGTAGGACAATTCGTATTTATGTTACACAGCCACCTTCCTTATTACAGAAAAGCCGGTATGTGGCCTTTCGGGGAAGAAAATCTTTATGAATGTATGGCAGAAACTTACATTCCTTTATTGAACGCTATCTCCGAACTTTATGATGAAGGGATTAAAGCAAAACTTACGGTAGGAATTACACCGATTCTTGCAGAACAGCTTAACGATGAACATTTAAAACATGGCTTCGTTAAATATCTTGATTCGAGAATTGCTCAGGTTACCAAAGATTTGGAGAGATATCCTGATCCGAAAGTCGCTCATTCCCAACACTTAAAATATCTTGCAAAATATTATTTTGATTGGTTCTCTAACATTAAAGATGCTTTTGTTAATAAATACGGAATGGACCTTATTGGACAATTCAAAAAATTTCAGGACCTGGGATGTATTGAAATTACCACATCCGGAGCGACTCACGGATTTTCTCCGCTTTTAGCTACTGACAGCAACCTTAATGCGCAATTCAAAGTTGGTTCTGATACAACAAAAAGGCTTTTTGGTAAAAAAGCATGCGGATGCTGGCTTCCAGAATGTGCTTACAGACAAGGCTACGAATATGTCGGCAAAGACGGTAAAAAACATTGGAGACCAGCTATTGAAGTCACTCTTCAAAATAATGACATTGAATATTTCTTTACGGAATCTCATGTAATCGAAGGCGGTAATTCTATAGGAAACAGACGTGTAATAGGTGTTTACGGAAATATCGAATATATTCCGCTGCCGGAACGCCCTGCAACAGGATATGATACATATTCAGCTTACTGGCTTCCTGACGCTCAAGTTGCAGTTATGGGAAGAAATGACAGAGCTGGCTATCAGGTTTGGTCTGCCGCAGACGGCTATCCCGGAGACGGAGTATTTAGAGAATTCCACAAAAAAGATGATAAATCAGGTATGCATTATTGGAGAATTACATCTTCGACTACCGATTTGGGAGATAAAATGCTTTACGACCCTGTTTTAGCATTAAACAAAATTAATGAAAACTCTGATCACTATACAACTTTAATTTATCACATGCTTAACGACTATAAAAAAGCTACAGGTAAAGAGGGGCTTGTAATGGTATCATTTGATACAGAATTATTCGGACACTGGTGGTTTGAAGGCGTTGAATTTATTAAACAGGTAATCAAAAAATTTGCAGCATATCTTCCTGAAGTAGAAAGAATGACTGCAGGAGAATACGTCCATTCTCACCCGCCCAAAGAAGCTATTCAAATTCCTGAAAGCTCGTGGGGACAAGGCGGTCACTTCTATGTTTGGAATAATCACTTAACAGAATGGATGTGGCCTATTATCCATGCCTGCGAAAAACGTATTAATTCAATTGCAGACAAATATCCCGAAATACCGGAAGATAAATTGTTACATCGTGCATTAAACCAGTTGGCAAGAGAAAATCTGTTATTGCAAAGTTCTGATTGGCCTTTCCTAATTACAACATGGCAAGCTAAAGACTACGCAACAGATAGGTTCCGTGAACATGTCGACAGATTTGAAAAAATTGCAGATATGATTGAAAGCGGTAATATAGACAACAATGTATTGCAGGAAATCGAAAGTATTGATAATTGTTTCCCTGTAATTGATTACAGAGTATATCAATCTATCGAAGAAGGGGTAATTCCTCAACAATCAGCAAAGTTAGCTCCGCTATATCAATAATTGAGTAAAACCATAAAAAAGACCGGTTATAAGTCCGGTCTTTTTTTATTTATTAAAAATCAAATTTGGAAACTCTTTCCTCAGTTTTTCAATAGTGTTAATATCAGGTTCATATGTATTTTCAGTTTTAAAAAGAAGTTTTTCATCAGGTTTTAATCCGAATGCCGCGTATATTTTTCTTGCCTGTCTGACATTTCCGCTGAAACCATTCATATAAAAATCTAGAATCTGTGTATTTGAAAAAGGTTCAAATATAATTCCTTTTCTTTTTGTTATTGTGTTGTTTTTAGATTTTGGGACTTTAAACGCAACTATGGTATGATCAAGAGCTCTAATACAACCATCAGAAGATTTGGCATGCAGTGTGAAAATATCGCAGTTCTTAATTTTATTCATCTTGCATATAGTTTTTCCTGTTTCAGCTAGTTCGGCACAGTTTCCTACTTTGAAAGTACTGAGCATTCCTATTAATCTTCTGAAAACTTCAAAAATTCCGCCTTCTTCATATGCAGTATGCTGTAATTCCCGTATAACTCTAAGAAGCATATTGGTTTCTCTAATTTCATCAAGCAGTTCAAGTTGTTTTTGCTTAGGAAGATTGCTGTAAGACGCAGGCTTCCTGATATCAGCAAATTCAGAAAAGAATATACCTTTTACTTGTTTTATATTTTTTTGAAATGCAGATTTACCGGTAAATGTATTTTGTGTTTGAATATTATTAATCATATTTGTAAGAAAACTCGTAAAAAAAATTTTTGCCAAAACTATTGCAAAAATTTTTTCAGCATATTATAATAAAACTTGTCGAAAGATAATGACAAATAAATATGGGAGCGTAGCTCAGTTTGGTTAGAGCGCATGCCTGTCACGCATGAGGTCGCGAGTTCGAGCCTCGTCGTTCCCGCCATTTTAAGAGGGTTTCAAACCCTCTTTTTTAATGCGAATTTTCTGTGTATTTAAACGTCCAGTTTGATTATAACAGAAAGTTTGATTTTTAAGGCATAAATCCTTGATTTTACTATATTTTACCCGTCGGAAGTTTTATGATTTTCGAAAAATCAAACTGGACGAAAACGGACTTTTTTTTGGAAAAAACAGACAGTTTGATTTTACCATTAAAACCCTATAATAGCGGTATATTGCACCTAGTTTGGTTTTTAACAGACAGATTAATTTTTTTTTGGCAAGTCCGTTTTCAAAAAAGGTCAGGTAAATTTTTTTTATGGTCGGTAATTTTATGAATTGAAATTTATGTATAAAGCTTTTAAATTATAGGCTGATGTCTTTCGGTTTATTTTATTTATTATTATAGGATAATGCTCTAAATGATATTTGAGAGACTCATTCAGACTGCTGAACACTTTTCAATTATATTGCCAATTAAATTTAGATAGTCCATCTAGAGGAAATTGAAATTCTTCATTAAAAAACTTTTTTATTGTTTGGGTACGGTTATAGCCATCAATACTAAAGCTTTCTTGTTTCTTTGGTTCATAAATAAATAATTGCTGTACGAATAAACCAAAGAACAATGATTTTATAAAATTATTTTTTTGCTTTGTTGTCCATTTTCTTTTATCACCGAAATATTTATTCAAATCCTGATATTCAGGTAATAATAAGTCTTTTGCATTTATATTTATTACTTCGATTTTGCATTGTTTCAATGCATCTTCTATATTTATAACTTTGCCCATAGAGCCCATATTAGCACAAAATAATTGATACGAAACCGACACAAAGCTCGTACTCGTACTGTATAAATAGTTAATAAATTAATAAGAAATTAGCGGATAAAAATTGTACACAAAGCTAATTATAAAAATTCTTTTCCCGAGAGAAATTACCGTTAATTTTCTAATAAAATTAATTTATTGATAGACTAAAAATTTAGAACAAGCAAGGTATAAAACCTGAATCCGAGAAGTAATTCAAAATCTTGTAATCTGGTAAAAATTGTACATAATCAAAGATTTAAAATCTGCGTTTCACGAGTAAAATATTCAGATTAATTAAGATTTATCTATCAGTAGAAAGAGGTAATAATGGAAAAATTATTTGTAGGTATTGATATTTCAAAAGACAAGTTTGATGTGTCATACACAAAAGACGGACAAAATACGTTCGGACATTCTACTTTTTTGAATTAAAAAAGCGGAATAAAAAGTTTTTTAGCAAAGCTGTAAAAATTTTAGAAAATGAAAATTTTAAACAATTACATTCTTGCATGGAAGCAACAGGAATCTACCACTGTGAGCTTTGCGAGTTTTTACAGGAATCGCCTACTCATATTGTAAGTGTTATTAATCCTTAAAAAACAAAAGCTTTTTCAAGAAGTTTGCTTTTAAGAACCCAAAATGATAAAGTTGATAGTTCAATGTTGGCATTATATGGGTTCTTGCATAATCCCCCCCCCACACACCACATACACAAACGCCAAAACTGCCAGAAACAATAAAGAGATTTCGTAATCTTGTAAGATATAAGGAAACATTGACAGAATCAAGAACACAGGAAATTGGCAGATTGAAATCAAGTTTAGATAGTGAAGTTAAAAAATTAATAAATAAAAAAATATTATTTATTGAAAAACAAACAAAAGAAGTTATTTCAAAAATACAAGACTTAGTAAATACGGATGAATTTTTGAAAAAACAAATATCTTTATTAAAGACAGTAGATGGTATTGGCGATGTTGTAGCTTGGAAGCTTCTCTCTGAAATAAAATTTGAAGATATTGAAAACATATCACCTAAGGCGCAAGTTGCATATAGGACTTTCTCCAAGAGAATTTTCATCTGGTGTTAGTGTTCGAGGGCGTTCACATATTTCACGAATGGGGAATTCCGATTTAAGAAAAATTCTATTCTGCCCAGCATTAGGTTGTATAAAGAATTCAAATTATTTTACACCATTTTATTTGCGCTTACTCGACAACGGTAAGCCTAAAAAACTTGCCGTTGTTGCGTAATGCGTAAAATACTATTAACAGCCATGGGTGTTTTGAGAAATCAGCAACCCTTTGATCCATACTGCGCTGAAAAAGCAAGAGAACAATATATTGACTTTTACGACATAATCTCGGAAGTGGTGTTCAAATTCGTTGTCTTCAGAGCTAATGTGTGTGTACAATGAAGAATGAATATATAGATATAAACAAAGTGGTGAAAGCCAAAGGATTAAAGAGCAATCGTTCTTTAAGAATGGCAATTCAAAAAGGCAAGTACGAAGCTCGTGAAGTAACTGTTGTATATATTTTTTTTGCCTGGAATCCATAGTTTCTTCATATAATTTTGTTAAAGTATTTGTATAATTAAAATTTAGTATATATAAAAAGTTCATTATATTTAGTTTTGAATCAATTTCGTACATAACAACATCATTTAAATATTTTTCAAACAATTCGACAAAATCTCGTAATTGGGCATATATAAAATTTATAAATCCTTGATAATTGTCAATGTAAAAATATAAATGTGAAAAGTCATTGTTTTCTATAGTTGTTATAAAATGTTGCAATCATATATTATCAATGAAGGTTGTTCCATAATAATTACAACCAATCCGTTTTTTCTAAAATTAATCCTATTAAGTTATGTTCTTGAAATAAATCTAATTCGTCCTCGAAATATGAGAAATGAGCTATAAAATTAGAATAGTAGTCAAATTCTTCACCATCATTTGATGCCCCAATGGTCACTGTCGTTTCTATACTACCACGACATTCTATAAAATCATCTTTCAATTCATAATCACAGATATTAATAATTGGTGGTTCGTATCCATAATGACCAGGGACAAAATCTTCACACACATTTGAAAACTCTTCAGATATCATATTTTGAAAATCATCTAAATATAATTCTTCCCAAGTTTGACTTCCAAAAGCTTTATCATATATTTCCTTATAAGAGGTTCTATCAAAAGTATACAAAATTTCACTAGGTCTAAGTTCGGCACCATTTATAAATAAGATACCATTTTCAGAGTCATAGTCTATTTCTGAAAAATTATCAATGAATTGGTTTCTATAATGATTGCTATGTACTTCATCAATTTTTTCAAATTTAATTTTAGTACTTGTAATGTCTATTTGTTCACCCATTACGATTGTATGTATAATATCAATAATATGTAATACAGCTGATACACATATATCAATATCAGATTTTGTTGGCAATGACTTTTTATTTGTTGCTCCGTGTCCTGTTATGCATTTATCATTTCTTTCTTCGCCAACACCTTTTGCAATTTGTGAACAACCGCCAATGATATTACATAAGCCACCACTTATTTGTGTGTTCAAATCAAGCAAATTAAGGGTTTTTCCAACTAAAGTTTGCGTATTCTCTTTGTCACTATAAACTTCATTTTTTTCTTCTAAAATAATTTTACAAATTGATTCTAATATGTTTTTACATAATCCAATAGTTTCAGGTTGATATGTTTTGTATGCGTTTTCAGCTTTTTGAATAGTAATTTTTAAGCGATAAATACCATATCTTTCCTCAAATTCGTATGCTTTTTGAAACAGAGATTCTGACATTTAAACCTCCGGAGTAAAATATTTTTGCATTATTGATTGCAGTAGCTCTGAAGAAGCTTTTTGTGCGTTATTATTCTCGAGTTCAAGCTTATCTATCAAATCTTCTAAAATTTTTATCTGACTAAGTATGTTTTTTTGTGCTTCAAGTTCAGGGTATTTTATTGGAGTGTTTAAAAGGATAGTATGATTTATTTTAGGCATACTACCTGATGTCCCAGTTGCATTATCTTTAAAGTATTTTCTGATACTTGGAGAAATTAATATGTAATATAAATATTCTGGTAATATAATTTCATTATTTGCACGAATTTTTATCATTAAGTCTGGATAAATAAATTCTTTTTCATTACCATTATATATAGCAGCAATGCCAACATAATCAATAGAGTTTCCCCGTTGAACAAGAATATCATTAGGTGTCAACCATAATTCAGAAGTATTATCAATTTCAATATCTACATATTTATAACAATTTGAATCAAATTTGCTAGAAGTTGTTGCACTTAACGTAAGTACTTTTGTTGCAGTTTTATAATTAACAGGTTTTGGAGAAAATCCATTTTTTGGTTTTCCTATTATTATATCTTGCAATATCTTATTTGAATATTTAATATCTTTGTTATACAAGCTACCTTCTATTATTGATTGTCTTAAATCTCTAATAATTTGTTTATTACAAAAGCAAGTAAAATCTAAATCTTTTACGTTCCATTCTAGTTTATTTAACTTTGATGCAATTTGTTTTTGTGTTGTTAAGTCGGGCAATATAATTTCTAAGTTTATAAAGGTTTTAGGTTTTATTTCAGTTTTTATTCCTCCTTTTACTTGTTCTTTTATGATATTTCTAAAAATATTACTTTGCAGATACCACTTTAAAAAATCAATGTCAATTTTATCTTTATCATATGTATATGAAGAATAATGAATGGTTGCTAGTGCATCAGTTTCACCTTTATATATGGCTAGAGCTCCTTTTTCCACATTTATGCCTGAAATAACGAGATCACCATTTTTAACAAGAATCATTCCTGTTTTTGTCGGTTTGAAATTATTTATATAGATTGTTCCGCCAAAATCAATTTTTTCTATTCGAGGCAATCCCAATTCATTAGCTTTATCAGGTTTAAATCTATCTTTTCGTTCTGTTAAAAATTCTGATATTTTTGTTTTTTGCCAAGACACTATGCAATCTCCTGTTTAATTTTTTCAAGAAGTTGTTTTGCTTTAAACAAATTTATACTAATATCATTAATTAATTCTGTCGGTGTTTTTAATTTTTCTTCTTCTGATATATATGGATTTTTTACATCTAAATTGTAGTTTGCATTTTTTATATCATCAACGCATACTTTCCAAGCATGTTTGTTTTCAACTCTATTATTCCACCATTCTTTTTCTGGTAAAAATTCATCAATTGTAATTGGGTTTGAACGAGAATAATTTTTTATACCATCTGGTAATGGGTGTTCATAGTACCAAATTTCTCTAGTAGGCTCACCTTTTTTAAAGAATAGAAGGTTTGTTTTTATTCCAGTATATGGGTTAAAAACACCATTCGGTAGACGTATTATGGTATGTAAATTGCACTCATGCAATAGCTCTTCTTTAATCCTTGTTTTTACACCTTCACCAAATAGTGAGCCATCCGGTAATACAATACCTGCACGACCTTGTGGTTTTAACATTTTCATTATGTAAACTAAAAATAAGTCAGCTGTTTCACGAGTTCTAAAACTTGCCGGAAAATTATTTTCAATCCCGTCTTCTTCAATCCCGCCGAAAGGAGGGTTTGTAACAATACAATCAACTCTGTCTGAAGGGGAAATACTATTAATCGGTTTTGATAAGGTATTATCCCTTTTAATATTTATTGGCGTATCAATACCATGCAAAATCATATTTGTTGTGCAAAGTTGATGCGGAAGCGGTTTCTTTTCTATTCCGAATATGGAATGATTTAAAATTTTACCTTCTCTTGTTGTATCGGTTTGTTTTTTCAAGTGTTCAATCGCACATGTCAAAAATCCCCCAGTACCGCACGCAGGGTCTAGAACTTTTTCACCCAGTTGAGGATTAACCATATCAACGATAAATTGGGTTACGGCTCTTGGGGTGTAATATTCCCCTGCATTACCCGCTGATTGCAAACTCTGCAAAAGCTGCTCATAGATATCATTAAAAAGATGTCTGTCCTCGCTTGAGTTAAAATCAATTTTATTAATCTTATTTATAACCTGTCTAAGCAGTGTACCTGATTTCATGTAGTTATAAGTATCTTGAAAAATGTTTCTGATAATCAAGGCTTGCTGGTTAGAAGCATTTTCCAGATTTTGTAAATACGGAAACAAATCATTGTTTATAAAATCAATGAGTTCATCTCCTGTCATACCCTCATCGTCTTTTGCCCAGTTTTGCCAGCGGTATTTTTCTTCAAGCGGAGATTTGTAATCATCTTTCATAACTTCTGCTTCATCTTCTTTATCGGCAAAGATTTTCAAAAACAGCATCCAAACGATTTGAGAAAGTCTTTGTGCATCTCCATCAACGCCGGTATCCTTTCTCATTATGTCCTGTATAGCTTTTATTTCACTTGATATATTTGGCATTTAATTGTCCTCTAGTTTAAAAGTTTTTTGTTTATTTCTTTTAATTCATCTATTTGCTTTAACAATAACTTCCTTGTTTTTTCGAAATCTGTTTTTTTTGTATATATTTGTTCTAATAGATTATTGTCAACTCCATACAAAATATTTTCTTGTTTATTTTTCTCAATAAAAAATTTTATTTTTAACTCTACGTAAGTAAATATTTTTATTCTATATTCTTGAATATTTTTATTTATTTCATTTAATATCTCATTTTGTTGTGGAGCATCAATTAACCAATTTTTTAGGCTTAATATACATTTTCCAAAACTTTCTGCTATTTCCTTATCAATATAGTTTGCTTGCTTTTTGATTAATTCATTATCGTTTAGATTTTCTTGATAGGACTGTCTTGTATATTTTGAAAATACAGTTGATTCTAATTCATAATATTGTAAATCTTGTACATATGCATTTAATGTTTCTAATAAATTTACAAGTTTTCGTCTTTTTTGCTCATTTTTCCAAGTATTTAAAGCTCTCCAAGCAGCAACAGCCATAAAACCAGTAGCTACCATCATTAAAAAAGTAGAGATTGCAGTTATCCATGTCGCAATTTCCATCAAGCCACCTCGTTATCATTAAAGAGTTCTTTTTCAAGCTCTTTTATTGCTTCTTCGTACTTAGCTTTTCCGCCAAATTCTTTGATAATTTCTACAGGTGTACCGATTTCATCAAACGGTTGAAAATACAAAATTTCTCTGTTTTCAATTTCTTCGATTCCTGAATCAGCAAATTTATCAATTAAAGCGTTTAAAACTTTTCGGGCTTTTTCAGAGTATTTCCCAAAATAGTTTCTTTTTTTAACTTTTTCAGCTCTTGCTTTGCGCGATAATGGCGGCATATCAAATGTTACATGGCATATCAAGTCAAACACACTCAAATCTTTACCTGTTTTTTGTTTAACTTCTTCCCTGAGTTCATCAAGTAGAATTCCCTGCTCTGCCAATTCTTCTATAATTGCGGATTTTTTATCTGCTTCCGACCATTTTTTAATAAAATCATCCAAAGTAGAAAACTGCTCTTTTAAATTTTTCTTTGTATAATCCGTTAAACTTTCAGTAATTAATTTGCCGTCACTACCATAATATTGAACCCTTTCGCCAACTTGAACGACTTGAATCCCGTTAACGTAGAATTTTCTTGTCGGCTTTTCAATATCAGTGATATCAATATTAGGCGGAATTTCTACAACAGTTTCATCGTCAGAAAGGTTGTCGATAATTTCTTCAACTTCTTCTTTTGGCTGTTCCTCTTTTGGCATATCTTCATTTATGTTGACTTCTTTTACCTGAACAGGTTCACCGTCAAATTCTTTATCTTCAAACAGCCTTGTAACTCCTCGAAAATCAAGGATTGTAAAATACCATTTATTATAATCAGGTCTAAGTCTTGTGCCGCGTCCTATTATCTGTTTAAACTCGGTCATTGAATTTATATTGCTATCTAAGACAATCAGTTTACAGGTCTTTGCGTCGACTCCTGTTGTCATCAGTTTTGACGTAGTTGCAATTACAGGATATGTAACCTCCGGATCAATAAAATTGTCCAGCTCTTTTTTTCCTTCATCATTATCACCCGTAATCTGCATTACATATTTGGGATTTGTGCTGACTAAATCGGCATTTTCATTAACTAAAGCCTGTCTCATTCTGACTGCATGATCAATATCAGTACAGAAAACAATTGTTTTATCATACCTGTTATTATGTTTCAGGTATTGGGTTATTCTTTTTGCGACAAGTTCGGTTCTTTCATCTACAACAATTCGGTTGTCATAATCTTTGACATTAAACTCCTCATCCGGAACTTCATTCCCGTACTTATCAATTGTCCCTTCTTTAAGTTTTAAACCGTCTAAGTCAATATTAATTAAAGGTCTTATAACTTTATATGGGGCTAAAAATCCATCCTCAATGCCTTGTTTCAGAGAATATGTATAAATCGGTTCTCCGAAATATTCTATGTTTGAAACATCTTTGGTTTCTTTTGGTGTAGCTGTTAGACCTAAATGGGTTGCAGATGAAAAATAATCTAAAATTTCTCGCCAAGCAGAATCATCTTTAGCACTTCCCCTATGGCACTCATCAATTACAATTAAATCAAAGAAATCTTTTGAAAATTCTTTATAAGCATCTTTGTCTTCGTCATTACCCGTAATACCTTGATACAAGGCTAAATATATTTCATAAGATTTATCAATATGACGTTTTGTAATCTTTGTCATTTTATCACCAAATGGTGAAAAATCTTGGCTTTTTGTTTGGTCAACTAAAATATTTCTATCAGCCAGAAACAGAATGCGTTTTTTCTTTTTGGCTTTCCATAAACGCCAGATAATTTGAAATGCAGTATAAGTTTTACCTGTTCCTGTTGCCATTACAAGCAAAACTCTGTCTTGCCCTTTAGCAATAGCTTCAACCGCACGATTTATAGCAATTCTTTGATAGTATCTCGGCTCTTTATTGCTTGCTATATCTTTGTGATAAGCCTGTGTATATAGTTTCTCTGTTTCGCTATCTTCCAGCTGTTTGTATTTTTTGTATTTCTGCCATAAATCTTGTGGAGACGGAAATTTATCCAAAGGCAATTCTATTTCTTTTTTACCAAAATCAACTGTTTTGTCATGAAAAATAAAAGAATCTCCATTAGATGAAAAAACAAAAGGAACATCCAGCACTTGAGCATATTCTATAGCCTGTTGAATACCAGCTCCTACACTATGTTTGTTATCCTTTGCTTCAATGACAGCAAGTGGAATATTGTTTTTGTAATATAAAATATAATCTGCACGCTTGCCCTTACCTCTAGAAACAAGTTTGCCTCTAACTATCACTTTACCTGCAGTAAATGAAACTTCTTCTCTAATCTGCGAGTCTTTATCCCAACCGGCTTTTACAATTGCAGGAGTAATAAATTTAGTGCATATATCTCTTTCTGATAAATCTTTTTTATACATGAAGACCTCGCAGCTTATTATTTAATCATACCATGAAAATACGTAAATAGTTGTTGTGATACAAGTAAAATTTAATTCGAATAATATTGAAGAATATGAAAAATTTGTGGAACAATTGAAAACGCACTTTATAAATAACAAACGGCATAACAAGTAGTGACTTTACAAAAAATTATTGAAGAATTATCATACTTATAACAATAAAAGGATGCATTCATGATAAAATTATTTCGGTGATAAAAGATGCCCAGCAATACCAACTACTTATTTAAAGATTATGAGGATAGGAACGAAATAATACGTTTAATTAAAACTTCTGTTCCGACTAAAGTAAAGGTGCTATATTTTACTGAAGTTTTAGATGGACATTATCAGGAGAATATGCTTTTTATATTAAAAATACAAAAGGCAAGAATCTTTGCATCCCTTTTATGGGTATATTAAGTGATATAAACGACTTTTGGAGCTTTTTAGAGTTTTTGGTACAAACATATGAAACATCAATCTTATACATTGATGATGACGGAAATGAGCAAATTTTATACATTGAACCTGTTGATAAAACTCATGTCAGGTTTTTTATTGCTGAAACAATGGAAGTTTATCACAGGTTTTGTAGAAATGAAATTAAAAGTTATACATTTGAAGATGCAGACATTCTTTTAGATGTAATTATTTCCAAAAAGACATTAATTTCCCAATTCTATGAAAAGTTGCTGGAAATATTTGACGGATGGGAAAAAGTAAAAGTGTTTGCACCTTGGGCAACCGATATAAATACCTGGCAAAAAGACTCAAAGATTATTAAAAATTATTTGGAACAGAACTAATAAAAAACTTTTCGACTTACATATTAGAGTTGTCAAAAATTTGATATTTTGATTTTTTCTAAAAACAATTGTTACTTTTTCTGTTTTCTTATGTTACTTAACAGTAATTTTTTTAAGGTCGGTAATTTTATGAATTGAAATTTACGTATAAAGCTGGAAGAAATACCCACATGGCTATTCGTCAAGATATAATAGATTCTGACAGAAAACTTGTTGAAGGTATTATAAATCAACTTATACGTTGGATTTATGAGATAGATTTCTCAAATGAAGATGTTTCGGTTTTTCAAATGTATGCACCAGAAGAAGAAGATTTAACTCATGCTCTAAGAGATAAAATCCTTTCTGAAACCAGAGTTAAATTCACTAAAGAATATTGTATAAAAGCCTATGTGCTTGAAGATGAGGATTTTGATATCAGGAAAGATGCTATCCCTGCAACAAGTCTGCAATTCAAAGAATTTAAGGAAAGCGAACAGTCCGTATCCAGACAAGATCAGATAGATAATTTGCTTGAGTTTATCTCTACAAAAAAATTAAATGAACAAGCGCAACAGATGATTTCGCCTTTAATTTCATTGCTTGAGGATTGCGACGACTTTGATGAAGCCTACGAACTTTTAACAGATAAAAATCTGCATTCCAAGAAATTTGAGCAATCACTTCATCAAAAAGCACTTTTTTATGTGAGCTGCAAGGGAGTAGTGATGTACTTGATTAAACTGATTAACACTCGAATATTTGAATAAAATTTTAGGAGTTATATGTAACAAACATCAAAAGAAGAAGACGCTTTAAAAAGAAATTTTCTTAAACAGCGGCAGAGTTTACCTTTACATTTGAAAATTGAAATGTTTAAACGAAGAATTAGAGAATTTTACGAACACTTTGACGGTAAAGTGTATGTTTCTTTCTCGGGTGGAAAAGATTCAACAGTTCTTTTGCATTTAGTCCGCAGTCTTTATCCCGATGTTCCTGCCGTGTTCATTGATACAGGGCTTGAACATCCCGAAGTCAAAGAATTTGTTAAATCAAAAGATAATATTATAATTCTTAGACCTGAATTTCCGTTTAATAAAGTTCTCGAGCAATATGGCTACCCTGTAATCAGTAAAGAAGTTGCAAAATTCATTGAGGATAAGCGCAGAAACCCGAATGGTTATACAACGAAAAAATTCGATTCTAACAGCGATTACGTCAAAAAATACGGCTCACGCTATGATCTTTCAAAATGGAAATTCTTAAGAGACAGCGACATTAAAATATCTGCTGAATGCTGTAATTTGATGAAGAAAAAGCCGGCTAAAAAATTTGAAAAAGAGACCAGCTTGAAACCTTTTATTGCAACGATGGCAGCAGAAAGCAATCTTCGTAAGCAAGAATATATCAAAAATACTGTAACTCGTTTGATGTTAAACGTCCTGCATCTACTCCGCTCAGTTTTTGGACAGAACAGGATATTTTAGTTTGATGTCCCCTATTGCCCTGTTTATGGCGAGATTTTGCAGGATAATTCAGGCAAATATTATACGACCAGAGCCAAACGAACAGGCTGTATGTTCTGTATGTTCGGAGTCCATACAGAAAAATCTCCGAATAAGTTTGAACTTATGCGTGAAACCCATCCGAAACTTCACGATTATTGCATAAATAAACTCGGATGCGGCAAAGTTCTTGATTTTATAGGAGTGAAGTATTAATGACAGTCGAACTTAAAGGCTTATTTAAACTTACTCCGACTGCCGCAATTAAATATTTTCAGAAAAAAGGAAATTCGTATTCGTGGGATTGGTACGACCTATGGGAAGATGCTCATAAAAAACTTTTACAGTTGCAAAAGTTATGCGAGAAGATATCTTAAAAGATATTCGAACATCATTAGATAAAGCACTTGCTGAAGGTAAAACTTTCAGAGAGTTTCAAAAAGAATTAAAGCCAACCCTGCAAAAGAAAGGTTGGTGGGGTGAGCAGATTGTTGTCGATTCTAAAGGTAACGCAGAAAAAGTTCAACTCGGCTCAATGTACAGATTAAAAACCATCTATGCCGTTAATATGCAGACTTCATATATGACAGGGCGGTACAAAACGCAAATGGATAATGTCGACAATAGACCATATTGGGAATATGTCGCTGTCCTTGATAAAAGAACCAGACCTGAACACGCCCAGCTTCATGGTTTGATTTACAGATATGATGATCCCTTCTGGGCAAGTTTTTACCCTCCGAACGGTTGGAGATGCCGTTGCAGGGTGAATGCTCTTTCAAACTATAACCTAAAAAAGAAAGATGCAAAGCCGGGTAATTCCACAGGACTTTTATCTCAGGAAATGAGGTTAGTTTCTAAAAAATCAGGCGAGTATAAGCCGGTTACTGTTTACACAGATTCCCTTACAGGTAAAAAGATTGCTCCTGATGTCGGTTGGTCTCACAATCCGGCTTCAGGTTTAAACGATATTTGAACACTATTTGAACAATAATTAAAGGAGTTTTGAATGACAGTTGATAAAAAAAGTTTATTAAATTGGGTTGGCGGAAAAAGATTACTTAGAAAAACAATTGCCCCGCTTATACCTAAAGATATAACATCATATATTGAACCATTCGGCGGTGCAGGTTGGGTTTTATTCTATAAAGACCGTTGGGCAGATTTAGAGATATATAACGACCTTGACGGAAGATTGGTTAATCTTTTCAGAATTGTAAAATACCACCCGAATGCTCTTAAAGAAGAATTGCAGTATCTTCTAGGCTCTCGTGAAATGTTCTTGCAATTTTTGAATGGAACCTTTATTACCGACATCCAAAAAGCAGCACAGTTTCTTTTTTTAATCACCCGTTCATTCGGTGGTCGTGGAGATACGTTCGGAACTGTGAAAAAATCTTCAGGCGGAGCGTCCAAATCTCAACGCAATGTTTTAGAAAAAATCGATGCAATCCACAAACGCCTTGATAAAGTTATGGTTGAAAATCGTGACTTTGAAAAACTAATTAAACAGTATGATTTTGAAGGGGCGTTCTTCTATTGCGATCCGCCCTACACTTCAGGATGCGGATATGAAGTAACATCTAATGCAGACTTTGACCACGAACGTTTAAGGGATGTTTTAGGAAACCTCAAAGGGCGTTTTCTTCTATCTTACGATGATTCTCCAAAAGTCAGAGAATTATACAAAGGCTACGAGATGATTGAAGTTGAAAGATTGAACGGAATAAACAATCGTGAAGGCTCTAATCGTGAAAATAAAATTTATAAAGAACTTTTGATTGCTAATTACCCGATTAAAGAACTATTTAAAAATGTCTGATCCAATTGAAATAAAAATCGACAATAAGCAAATCGAGTCAAAACTGCTTGATTTAGCCGAACGAAGCGAAAACCTGCGACCATTAATGAAAAATATCGCAGGTATTTTCGCTTATTCAACTGAAGAAAACTTCAAGGAAGAAGGACGTCCAAAATGGGAAAACCTAAAAGATTCAACTATAAAGCAACGTACTAAGAAAAAACAGTGGCCGGGAATGATTTTGCAAGTTACAGGTCAGCTTGCTTCTTCTGTTAATACTTATTATGACAACGAGTCCGCAATTATTGGTTCAAACCTTGATTATGCGGCTATTCATCAAGTTGGTGGCGATGCAGGAAGAAATAAAGCTGTTGAAATTCCGGCAAGACCTTATTTGAAACTTACAGATGATGATTTTGATGAAATTTTAGATGTAACTAAGAGTTACTTAAAATAAATTTATCTTACACTAATACCTTCATCCATATATTTTATCAAAGGATATATAAAGAATTCAATGATTCGACGCTTTCCTATTTCAATTTCAGCGTTTAAAGTCATACCTGCTGATATTTTCTTTTCATTACCATCTATTATAAAAGTATCTTTTTTCGGAATGATATATATTTCATAAATAGGACCTAACTTTTCATTTTCTATACTATTTTGGGATATGCTTTTTACTGTTCCATCAAGAATGCCGTATTTCTGAAAATCATATGTATCTACTTTTATTGATACTGGCATTCCTACACGTATAAAACCTATGTCTTTATTTAATACTTGAGCTTTTATTAACATTGGAGTTTCTACAGGTGTAAGAGCTATAAGTTCTTGGGCAGGTGTTACAATGCCTCCAATTGTATGTATAAGCAACTTATCAATATAACCGTCACAAGGTGCTGTAATTTTTTGATTAATATTACTAAATTCTATTTGTTCTTTGTTTGCCTGTAATTCATTAATTCTCTTTTGAACTTCAGAAAATGTTGTCAAATTCTGAGACCTAAAATCTGCTTTTACATGAGATATTTCATTTTGAATTTGTCTCTTTTGGGATTGAAGGCGTCCAATTTCTGCTTCTGATCTGTTGACTGCTTCTTTTAAACTATTTAATTTCTCTTTGGCTTCTTCATATTGGTTATATGCAATAATGTCTATAACATTAGCTAATCTTTTTTCTCTTTCCTGTGCATTTTTTAGCTGAAATTCATAATCTCTTTTTTGAGCAATTGTTGAATCTATCTGACGGTTTAACTGAATAATTTCCTGTTCTTTGGCACCTATAGAACTTTTTAAAACTAATAGATTTTCTTCGTATAATTTTTTTTGAACTTCAAATTCCTCAATTGTTTCATTATTTGGACTATTGAATTGTTCTCCATTTCCTGATGCTTTTAACCTTTGAGCCTCAAGTTTACTTTGTTCTAAATTTTTATTTACTGTCTGGAGTTGTGCATCAGTTGTTGATGAATCAATATCAATAAGAAGCTGACCTTTTTTGACAAAATCCCCCTCTTTTATTAATATTTGTCTTACTACGCCAGTGTCAAGAGGTTGGATAATTTTTGCATCACCGTCAGGTATAATTATACCACGTGCATTCACAACAATATCTACTTGTCCTATAAATAGCCAAAGTGCTGTTACAACTATAAGTGCAACAAGTGTCCAAAATGTAAATCTGCCAAGAGGACTGACAGGAGCTTCTTCTATCTCACTTAATAATGGCTTAAATTCATATGAATCATTTATTTTTTTTATACTATTGAGAAGCTTATTTTTAATTTTTATGAACATTCACACCCTCCTGCTGGCTGTAAAGAAATCTATAATAACCTTTGGGTTTCTCAATTAGTTCTTCATGGCTGCCGGCTTCTATGATATGTCCCTTATCCATAACAAGAATAACATCACAATTTCTTACGGCTGATAGCCTGTGAGCGATTATAAATGTTGTTCTGTCTTTTGTTATTTTATCCATGTTATTTAAAATTATTCTTTCTGACTCGTAATCAAGAGCTGAAGTTGCTTCATCCATAATAAAAATTCTAGGATTTGTTATAAGTGCACGAGCAATAGCAATTCTCTGTCGCTGCCCGCCTGAAAGGCTAGAGCCTCTTTCACCTACTATTGTTTCGTAACCCTCTGGAAATTCTGTTATAAATTCATGTGCTCCCGCCATTTGTGCAACATGCATAATTTGTTCAATAGAGGCATCAGGCTTAGGAAGAGAGATATTGTCTCTTATAGAACCTGCAAATAAGTAATTCTCTTGAAGAACTACGCCGATATTATATCTTAACCAGGCTGGATTCATCTGTCGAACATCAACACCATCAATGTATATTGTTCCTTCATTTGGTAAATAGAGTTTTTGTATAAGTTTTGTTATTGTACTTTTTCCACTGCCACTTCGCCCTACAAGACCTACACTCATTCCCGGCTTGATAAAAAATTTAAAATTGCTTATTGCATAAGGAGCATTTGGAGAGTATTTAAAACAAATATTATCAAACTTCACTGCACCGTTTATGTGAGGTAAAGTAATACTTTGGCTTGGTTGTATTTCTACCGGAGTATTCAAAATGTCACCAAGTCGATCTATCCCTAAAAGACATTGTTGAAATTCATTCCAGAGATTAACAAGCCGTAATACAGGACCAGAAAATTGATTTGAAAACATTTGAAAAGCTATAAGCTGCCCTATAGTAAGCTTGTTCGAAATGACTAGTTTTACTCCAAAATACAAAATAGCTATTGTCATCGCCTTTTGAAGCATATTTGAAAATGCATTTGCAATATTTCCCATATTGGAAAGCTGGAATGAAGAGCTTATAAATTTTGCTAGGTAATCTTCCCATTTTTTCTGCATACTTCCTTCGATTGCAAGAGATTTTACGGTTTGGATGCCAGTAACAGATTCTACTAAATAAGAGTTTGATTGTGCTCCCATTTGAAATTTCTTTTCTAATCTTTCCCTAAGTTCAGGAGTTATTATCAGATAAAGCAGACCAATTACAATAACAAATAATATTACAATAAAAGTCAAGATTCGGCTATAAATAAGCATCATTATTAGAAAAACAAATGAGAAAAATAAATCTAAGATTACTGAAATACTTTTGTTTGTAATAAACTCTCTTATTTGGTCTAACTCTCTGACTCTTGTTATGATATTACCGACTTTTCTATTTTCAAAATAAGTGAAAGGCAACGAGAAAAGATGTTTAAATAATTTGGCACCGAGTTTTGCATCTATTTTACTTGCAGTATGAAGAAAAATATATTTTCTAGAAAAATTTAAAAGAAGTTCAAATATCATAACTGCAACAAAAGCAAAAGCAAGAACATCCAAAGTCATTAAACTTCTGTGGACAATAACTTTATCAAGTATGACCTGTGTAAATAGTGGTGTTACAAGACCGAAAAGCTGGACAATAAATGAGCCCAACATGACTTCGGCTATCACTTGCTTGTAAGTCAATATTTCTTTAAAGAACCATTTAAAACCGAATTTAATTTGGGAATTTATCAAATTATGAGCTAATATAATAAATTTATTACCTGTTAACTCTTCTAGTTCGTCATATGAAATATCTTTACTTTTACCTTCTTTTATATCGAGGATTAAAACTCGTTGGGATTCATTATTAATTTTTAATAAAACAGAATAAGTATTATCTCTATTAATTATAATAGCAGGAAATGGATAATTCTCTTTAAATATTTTTTCTGCGTTTATATGTTTTACTTTAGCTTTGAAGTCGAACTGCTTCATTATACGAAGCAGTTCTCCAACTTCAATTTCTTCATTATTAATACTGTGTTCTCTTATTATTGAACGTAAGTCGAGACTTATTCTGTTTATTTTGGCAACTGCATCAAATGCAATTAATCCAGTTTGCATAATGTTCCTCTCGTTTACTATGCTACCCACGCACTATTGACTAAATTCATTAAATCAGGATTATCTTTAACATCCTGAACAGAACTGATAGTAATACCATTTTCTGCTGCATACGCTGACATATCCTGAATTAATTTATTTATATCTTCATTAGTCAGTAAATGAGTGGTACCTGTAGCATCTTTTGCTTCAAAAGACTCTATAGCATAGCTTGAACTGTTTTGATTATTAATTTTAATTGTATTATTGCCTGATTGTTCGCCATAGTCAATAATCAAATTCCCTGAGGAATCTGTAAAGAAAGCAATGTTTTCTAATGCTACAGTATCGCCAAATTGAATGGTATCACTGTCATTGGAACCATAGTTATAGATTGTATCATTACCATCACCAAGATTGTAGATAAAAGTTTCATTGCCGCCAAAATTGTCAAAGATAGAGTCATTGCCTCTGCCGCCGACAATAGTGTCATTACCGGAGCGGGTCTCGATGTAGTCGTCACCATCGCCACCATCGATATAGTCATTGCCATCGGAATTGTAGATTGAATCGTTTCCGGAACCACCATAAACAACGTCGTCACCATAGTCAGTATTTATAGTGTCAGCACCGGCGCCGCCATAAATTGTATCGTTACCCTCTAAAGCGTCAATGCTATCGTTACCATCATTGCCTTTTATTGTTTCACTTACAATTGAACCGCGAAGAGTTTCTGAGGAAGAACTACCTTCAGTAACCAACTTTGAAAGAACATCTTCATAGGTATAATTAGTGCCATCTTCAAAAGTAAAGTTCTCAATCTTGTAGTACTCACTGCTTAATGCATTCTGAATCCGAATAGAACCGTCAGAACCCTCAAAGGTTATGACAAGATCACTATCCTCGCCTTGAAAACGAACATTTTCTGGTGTTATACCGTCACCGAACTGAATAGTATCACTGTCATTGGAACCATAGTTATAGATTGTATCATTACCATCACCAAGATTGTAGATAAAAGTTTCATTGCCGCCAAAATTGTCAAAGATAGAGTCATTGCCTCTGCCGCCGACAATAGTGTCATTACCGGAGCGGGTCTCGATGTAGTCGTCACCATCGCCACCATCGATATAGTCATTGCCATCGGAATTGTAGATTGAATCATTGCCGGAACCACCATAAACAACGTCATCGCCAGAACCTGTATTTATAGTATCATTACCATCTTCTCCAAAAATTATATCATTATCTTCGCAAGTATCTATATAATCATCACCATTTCCACCATAAACAAGGTCATCACCTTGTCTTGTATATATAGTATCATTACCAGCACCAGCGAAAACAGCTTCCTGTTGAGCTGTTCCCTCAATGTTATCGCTGTCGTCAGTACCATAAGTTATAACTTTATCTGCAGTTTCCATTAAAAATTTGTAATCATCACCCATTGACGCAAAATGTTCATAGAAGCTGGTATAATTACTCATATCATCAAGCCCCAATGCCAAGAAAGTTTGGACAAAATCTGTTAACAACTCCTTCCCGGAAGTAGCATCTATTTTTATTTGTGAATCTATATATTGCTGTACTGCATCAATATTATAAACATACTTTTGAGAAACAGAATTATATTGTAAATCTAATAAATCATACAAGGGTTTCAATTCTGTCTGAGATTGAAGTTGGGCGTATATGTTATCCCTTAGCATAGCAAATGCGTTATTTAATAAATTACAAGCTTGATTATTAGGATTACCACTTCCATCTACACCTACAAAATTTTCGCCCATAAATTTTTCTAAGACATAAAGCAGTTGCGCATTAATATTACTTCCACGACTATTAGGATCAATTTGATCAGCACCAGTCCATTTATATAAAATCTGCACTACTAAGTCTCTTTTACTACTGATATCTGTAGCATTAATAAAACTTTCGACCAGCTCTTTAAGTTCTCCTGAGGTATCGCGTACTATTACTTGCTGTAAACTATAAACAGAACCATGACCGATAATATTTGGAAGTTCTTGAACATCTGCAGGAATATCTTCCCAATCTGTTGCAACCGAATCCATTTTATCATTTTGAAGAGAATAATCTCCAAGCTCTCCTGATGTTCCATCCGTTTTAGTATAAGTCCCGGTTGTTAATTGGGTATTGCCAGAAGCATCAACAATGTTTGAAACTGTGGAATTCAAATTAATAGATTCAATACCTGCTTCTTCCAGAGTTAAAAGGCTTCCATCTCCTTTTAAAATTTTGAGTTGTGAATATTTTTCATCTTGTGAATTTATAACTCCGTCGTGATTTGAATCAAAGTCAGAAAGAGCATCAAAACCAGATGTAGCTTTTGAACCATCTGATTTTATATAGTTATCTCCAAATATTTCATTCCCATCATCTATATAACCATTATTATCTTTATCAAATGCTAAAATGCCATCATCTTCACCAACCCAGGATGAAGATTCCGCAAAACCATCATTTTCATGATCAAAATAGACGCCATTTTGTATTGTTGTTGTTTCTATACCATCACCATCTAAATCGATTAGTAAGGGGTCTACTGGAATTGGTTGTGTTATTAATGACTCTTTAAATATACCAAGTATTGTTCTAAATGGTTCTAATACAGCTGTATTTAAAATTAAATCAGAGAAAACATCCCCAAAATTATTTAGAATTACATCACTGTTAATTCTATCATCATTAACAGGATCGACAACTAAATATGGTGGATTTTTAATTGATGGTATTTTATCAGGGGTTATATCATATTGTTGTTCATATAATTTCTTAGCAAAATCATCAAGACTATCACATTTATCTGCGAGCTCTGTTCCTTTTATATTATTATATAAGTCTCGTAATGTATCTTTTGACCATTGATTAGATGTTAATAATTCTTTTAAGTAACCCATTAAAAGAGCTTCATTTGTGGTACTCCCGTTATGACTTAATAGACCAGATATATATGCATGTTGCCAAGCGTTTACTTCATCGGAACCTAGAATTTCTACAATATTATCGCCAGTTACATTATCTGGATATAAATTATTAATATCATGCTCTTTTAGTTGCTCCGCAAGTGCATTATTTGCGAGATCTTCAAGATACTTTAAAATTGGTAACTTAACAGCCATATAAACTCCTTTCTAAACTTTTTATTTTATAATTAATTCTTGAGTCCCTTTAATAGGATAATGTGAACTTGTCTCATAATTAACACCAAATATTAAAAAACTATTCGTTTTAGTATTTATAAATTTATTTGGACTTATAGTCCAATACAATAAATCAGGACCTTGGTATATTTTATTTTCATTGCTTAAATATAATTTTGATTTAGGCTTACAAAAAATAATATTACAACTTGTATAAGTCAATAAAGAATACTTATCATTTAATTTTATTATTTTATATTTTTTATCAAACTTTTTGATTCCTCTTTTTATAAAGTTGTTTCTATTATAATCAAATGTATACTCAAACTTTAATGTTTTAAATTTAGCTTCATTATAATCAGCTGATACTATATCTGAATCAAGTTCAAAATCTGCTAACTCAATAAATTTATTTATTTCAGGGTTATATATTTCAACTTTTTTTACAAGTACTTTTTTTTCTATATTATCTTTTTCATAACCGCCAATAATTGCGAGTTTCCCATTTTTCAAATATAAAACATGGTACCCAACTCTATCTATATTAAAATTAGGTAGTTTTAATTTTTCGCCAGTCTTATAATTCCAAAGATAGAGCTTCAATCTGCTAAATGGAGCATATATAAGAAAACTATTATTAATATAACTAAACGCCTTAAAAGTTGTTAGTGTATTGGTGGATAAACTACAATTATCTTCTGCAATACATAAATTTGTTTTTATAAATTTATTATTAAATATATCATATATTTCAACAGGATTATTATCTAATATATAAACTTTATTATTTACTTCAAATAAATATATTTGTTTTCTATGAACAAAATTTGTATTAGGCAATTTTATAAACTTATTATCATTATAAATATACATCTGTGCGGTTTTACCTTGTTCTATTTCAGGATTATCCCCGAAATCATTCCCTACTATAAAAATATTTCCATTTTTTAATTTCAAATAAGCTTTTACATAAGCATCATAAATCATATCAGGACCTTTTCTAATAGAAACATATTGATTAGAATAAATATTATAAATAAAATGATATATTATAACGCCTATTCCTATAATGAAAAATAGAATTATTATCTTTAACTTTTTATTAATGCTCGATTTTATCATAATTTACCCCTTTCAAATATTTGTATTGTTTCTCTATTATTTTGAGCATAAGGACTATACAATAATATACTTGTACCATTTGTTTTGATATTCAAATGATTTCTATTGGCAAAATTCATATCAGATATTCTTGTAAATTTTTTAGTTTTAATATTTAATATATATGACTTGGAAGTTTCACCACAGCCTATTAACCACCATTTTTCACCACCTGTAATTAATACTTCATTATTATTTATCACTGCAATGTTACTTTGCGATAAATCCTCTTTTATTCGGTTTCGTGGCAATTTTAAATAATATAATTCTGTTATGTTATTTAAATTTTTAATATCATAAAGAAATATATAATTATTACCTTTGAAGTATTCAATACCGAAAAGATATTGTTCATCAATTACAACAAACCGTAATCGAGTATTCCCAGTACGATTAATATTTAAATTTTTAATTTTACTTAATGAGTTTTCATTGATATTGTATAAATATGTTTTCTGTAATTTTGTACTTAAATCTGATTGTGTAATAAGTAACTTATCTTTTATTGGAATAATTACATCATAAAATATATAATTTTTCATATAATATGTCTTTATAAAATCATTTGTAGCATTAACAATTTGGATAGAAGTCTGATTGTTCATCCCTATCTTTCTACTTACAATAATAAAATTTGTTTTTTCATAAGGTATAATTTTTGTATTATAATCATGCTCATTAATAGGAAGTTTACTCTCTAGCTTTTTCACAAATTTCTCTTTATTTATATCAAAGATTATAAACTGAATTTTACGGCTTACTTTACTATCAATACTATAAAAAACAACAAGCCCGTTATTTAATTGAAAATAGTCAGAATTTATATCAATTTTTAAATTTAACTTTTTTATACCGACCAGATTATTTTTATCAATTCCATTAAAAGTATATAAATTAAACTTATTATCAATTATTAAATATTTTCCTTTAGATTTATAAATTTTACATGGGTAATTATATTTCCCTACAATATGCTCCAAAGAGATAGATGTAAAATGTCCTAGATATCTTTTATATATATAATTACAAGTACAAAATCCTATAGTAAATACTAGAAAGAAAATAAATATATTTCTTAATTTTGCAGACTTATGCATCAATACCTCCATGTAAATTTGTAGCAAATAGTCTAACTTTTTCCTTTGTTACGTATTTTCTTATTTGTCCTATAATTGCTTCAATAATCGTCACTTCCTATAATCCTTTCTCTTCTTCTGATAATGTTTTAAGTTTATATTGTGCTACAAAATTTTTTATTTGATTCTGTTCAAGCTTAAGTTTTTTGTCCAGCAAATCTAATTGTTTTTTTATACATTCAGAACGTGCAACTACACCATTCGTATTTAATCGTCTTAGATTTTCTAAATTTTTGTCAACGAGCTTTAATGTTTCAATGTTATTTTCTGTTTGAATTATCGCATTTTTACAATCTAGTTGAATTTGTTCATATTTTTTCTTTAATTCTGCAATTTGTTTGTCACGTTCGATTTTTGCTTTTTCTACTTCCATTTTTTTCTTTGATACAGTATTAATATTTTTAAAACCATCAAATAACGTAAAAGAAGTCGAAAGACGTAAAGTAACACTTCTTTGACTTAAATCTCCTATTCCGCCAAAAAAATTACTTGGATCCGAACCATAGAAATTATATCTTGTATCAAAGCGAATTTTAGGAAAATTTATCTTTTTTTGAATTTCATATTCTTTTTGTTTTTTTAGAACCTCTAAATCATAAACTTTGGCTTCGAATGATTTTTCGGGAAGAAAAGTCATTACTTCTGCGGATAGTTTAACTAAACCGTCTGCATCTACCGGAATTGTCGACAGATCTGAAGGGAAATCAGATAACTTTAAACTATTTAAATCGTAATCCTTGTTTGTATAATATGAAATTTCTGATAATTTTTTTGATAAACTATTTTTTACTTCATCAAGTTCGGTTTTGGTTTCTGATGCAAGGATTTCACTATCTAACAAATCAACCTCGGAGAGTTCACCATTTTCTCTAAGGCGTTTATTTATATCGACAAGTTCTGTTTGTAATGCCAATGTTTCAGTTTTTATTTTTGACTGCTTGTATAAGCTTAATGCATCACTGTATATATCAACAGCATCTAATTTTAAATCTCTGGTATCTTTTTGAAGTAAATATGATTTCTGCTTATCATCAGCCTTTGCAATATCTAACTGTTTTCGTCTTACACCAAAATCGAAAACATTATACGAAAGACCAACAGCAGCCATATCCTGATAATAGCTTCTGTTTAAAAGTATTTCATTTCCTACAGCTGTAATTTGTGAATTACCATTAGTCAAATCATTATATCTTTCTGTTGTTGCGAAGCCGCTTAATGTTGGATAATAACCTGCACGAGCTTCCTTAACCCCTTTTTGTGCAACTTTGGAATCTAATTGCGAAATTTTTAATTTATATGAATTATTTAATGCAGTTGATAGAAAATCATTAAAGCTCAACTCATCTGCTTTTACTGGTAGAATACAAAAATTCAAAATTATTAATGCGACTAAAAGCCCTTTCACTTATTATCTGACTTTCCATTTATTTTTTATTCTGACTGCAATAAATTCGTTAAGGTAAAACTTAACCATTCAAAGCATATTACCCGCTAATCATATAATAACCCAATATTGTAAATTGCAACCTATTTAATAGATAATATCATTTTATTAGTCAAAAGTCTACTACCCAAAAGGCTATTATTTTCTAGATAAATTTTTCAATATCATAATATGCTTGGGAAGTAATGATTTCAGATTATAAGAAGAAAGTATTGTGTTTCGGGCTTTTTGTTTTAATTTTTGAGAAGTAATGCTATCATTAAGCAGACTATCAATTGTATTAACGAATTTATCGATATCATAAAAATCTACTAAGACACCATTGTAATTATTTTTTATAACTTCTCGAACAGGTGCTGTATCTGAAGCTACGACGCAACAACCAGAAGACATTGCTTCTAATAAAGACCAGGAAAGAATAAACGGATAGGTTAAATATACATGAACAGAGGATATTTGTAAAAGTTTCTTATATTCCATATATGGTAAACCGCCGGTAAAATGTACTCTATCCATATCTAAATCACATTTTTTTAACATTAGCTCTTTATAAGTTGTATTTACTAATTTAGGACCATAACAAACACGATCTTCGCCGCCAATAACTATATGAAGATTCGGACGTCGTTTTAATAACTTCTCTGCTATTTCCATAAATTGGGGAAATCCTCTGTATGGTTCCATTCCGCGAGTTGCATAAGTCACAACTTCATCGTTTGCAGTTAAGGTAATGTTACTGTTCGGAATTTTAAAGATTGCATTCTGATCTGGTACGAAGTATTCTGTATCAATCCCATCATGAAGCACTTCTATTTTATTATGAAATTCTGATGGAATTTGTTGTTTCTGCCATTGCGTAGGGCATATTCCCCTGTCACAATTAACTAAGTCTATTAAAAGTTGTGCATTTTTGCATTTAGTAAGAGCTAATTTATCCTCATTTAGAACTTCACCATCAAATCCTATATCTGCACCTGTTGGGTTATAATACCATTCACAATAATTTAACTGAGGTGTATTTGGAAAAACATCCTTTAGAAACATTGAATTTCCCCATGAATGTGCATAAATTACATCGGGATAAAAACCTTGCTTCTTTAATGAAATTGCAACTTCTGCGACAGACTGTCCATGGATTACAGCTTCTTCAAATGATTTTAAGTAACGATGACAATTTTTAGGGACTTCTCTCTTCAAGTGATATAAGTATTTCTTAACTCCTTTAATATTTATATCATTTTTGGTTCCGGTAATAAAAGCAATTTCATTCGAAGTATCTTTTGATAACTCAAAAAGTATATGACGGAATTGTGCCGGAAAATTTCTATGTGAAAATAAAAATTTCATATTTACCCCTAAACATTAATACATATATTTATATTTATATTAAATAAATAAATTAAAATTTGCAAATAATAAATTTATAACTCTTATAAAGGAGCTCTTATACTTGTATTACCATAAATTAGCACTATCTGCATCATAGAAGAATACCTCTAAAGTTTTTTCACGTTCTCTTTTCACAAAAAAGTATCAGCTTTTTCACGTGTGTCTAGATACTTTTCTTTAGAGCATAGACTTATATATACTCTTTTTATTGTTGAATTTTTACTTATGGCATCAAATATATGTTTGTCCTTTTTATAAATATGTAATGCACCAAAAAACATTCTGTGTTTCCTTCTATTTCCAAACAAGCTCATTGTAATATGATCTAAATCCATCATCCATCTATCAATTGTAGTTAATAGAGGGTCATAGGCTTTTAGTAGCTGTGCTGAACTTTATAACTTTTTTATAATCACTTCAAAATCGGATGTATTAAATATTTTAAAACTCTTTTCATCAAAAGCCCTACTAAAACCATTTCCTAACAATAATTTTTTTATAACCATTTCATCCCAGTCTAGCTTTTTCAAATGTTAAAGCCATTATTATAACTTCCTACTTCTTAGAGAGTATATTGACATAAACTCATAAAAGTTTGATACTACAAGTTGGCTGAAATAATCAAACTGAGTATTCATTTATACTAAACAAAGATATTTTTACCTGATAGAGAGTAGGTTTGCTTTAACACACAACAATCATTACCAAACTCTTTGTTAAAAATACTCAAGCTATGTATTAATTTACACTTATAATGTTTATAAAAATAACATTTTGTGATAACTTGTAGTATAATGAGGTTTATTATGGGAAGCAAAATTAAGCAAATAAATGAAGACGAATTAATCAGTTTAGTTAAAGAATTTATTAGTAAAATCAAAAACCAGACTGTGGGTATAAAACCTTCAAGCTTAAAAAAAGAATATAATGGAACAATTACAAATGCTCATTTTTATAAGATGTATGGAGGCAGCTCTCAATTTGTCAACTGTCCCTGGATTACATTTTTAGCACATGGACAAAAAACAACAAATGGAATATATCCAATAATATTCTACGATAGAAAAAGTAATATTGAAAACTTTAAAGTTGGATATGGGATTTCTGAAAGATATAAACCAGATACTCAATGGAATATAAACTTCAATGATTTTGAATCTAATGACGACAAAACATTTTTTTGTAAATTGTGTTTAACTATTCAAGATGAAAATGATATAGAAAAAAATAAGCATCTTATTATTTCCTGTTTAAACAAAATTATAAATGATTTTCATGAGCAATTTATAAAAACATCTGATAGGGCTTGGCTTTTAACCTGGAACCCCGATAAATGGGGCTGGAAAACATTAAAACAAGATATTATTTCTGTCAGTCAAGGAAATTATATCGAAACTAAATATGCCTGCAGCAGCAGACAGCCAAAAATTGGTGACAGAGTATATATTTTAAAGCTTGGTACAAAATTCCCTAAAGGGATTTTTGCATCGGGCTTTATATCAAAAGAAGCATACAGTGATATTGCTGAACATACAAATAGTGATATTAAAGTTAATTGTGTTAAAATTAAACTGGATAAAATTGTTGATTACGAAAAAGATAAAATTTTGTTACAAAAAACTTTAAAAAATAATTTTCCGCATCAAGAATGGAGTCCTTTATCATCAGGTATTGAAATAAAAAAAGAATATATAAAGGAACTTGAAACAATGTGGACAAATATAAATAATGATTTAACATCAAAACCTCAATATTGGCTTTATGCTGCAGGAGAAAAATCTTCAAAATGGAACGAATTTTACAATAATCAAATTATAGCCTTAAGATGGGACTATTTAGGAGATCTTAGACAATATAAAACACAAAGAGAAATTGAAGATAAAATAATAAAAATTGAAGCCCCTAAACAATATCCGACGAATAATGCTAAAGCGAATTGGGAATTTGTAACTAAAATGAAAACTGGAGATATTGTTTTTGTAAAAAAAGGCTTCGAGGATATATTAATCGGCAGAGGAGTCGTGACCTCAGATTATATATATGATAATTCAAGACAGGAATATAAAAGTATTAGAAAAATTAAATGGACACACAACGGACATTATAAAGTAAATTTCGGAGAATTAGGCCTTACACATTGGAATACCAAAGTATTAACAGAAATTAGTCAAACAAAATTCGGCGATTTTTGTTTACAACTGGAGGATATATTTATGGATAAAAAAATTTCGAACATTAATAGTGTTAAACATCCTTTAAACCTAATTTTATATGGACCTCCCGGAACAGGTAAAACATTTGAGACAAAAAACATAATGAAAGATATTTTATGTAATAATAAAATCTTTGTTACTCAAAAGACTACTAAAAATATTACAGGGGACACTCCCTGGTGGCAAGCAATTGCCTTAACAATGTATAAACACAACAAAAACAAAAAATATAAAGTTGCAGAATTAGAAAAATTACTAAAAGACTATATTAAATTAAAACAGAATAATACTGTAAAAAATAAATTATGGGAACAATTACAAAAACATACCTCTTATACAAGTGAAACCGTTTTTTCAAAAGATAGGAGTGAACCTTTTTTGTTTGACAAAACACCATCTTCCGAATGGTATTTAACTGATAAAGGATTAAATTTTATTGAAGACCAATTGGCAAATGAATTACTTGTAGAAACAACATATGAGGATAAAAATAAATATTCGGATTTTATTACATTCCACCAATCATATTCGTATGAAGAATTTATTGAGGGAATAAAGCCTTCTTCGAAAAGCGGTCAGATTGAATATAATATAGAGAACGGTATATTCAAGCAAATGTGTATAAAAGCCAACTCCGATCCGGAAAATAATTATGTACTTATAGTAGATGAAATAAACAGAGGAAATATATCCAAGATTTTTGGAGAATTAATTACGTTAATAGAAAATGACAAACGTATTAATCCAAACGGAGCAAATGACCCAGATGATAAAAATATTAAAATTGATGATAAGTCTCTTGAAGAAAATTCTCTTGTGACTAAATTGCCGTATTCTAAAGAAAATTTTGGAGTTCCAAAAAACTTGTATATTATAGGAACAATGAATACGTCAGACCGCTCTATAGCATCTATTGATATTGCATTGAGACGAAGATTTACATTTAAAGAAATAATGCCTGATTCAAAATTGGTAGCGGATTTTAATTGTAATTTCAAACAAATTTTTGAAAGATTAAATAAAAATATTACAATCTTATTAGATCGGGATCATCAAATCGGGCACAGTTATTTTATTAATACTAAATATAATGATAATAACGGAAATAATAATCCTGAAACATTAAAAGAAATTTGGATCGACAAAATACTTCCTTTATTAAATGAGTATTTTTATTGTGACTGGGATAAGTTAAAGCTTATAATTCCTGGTTTTGTACAGGAAATAACAAATGTACCTTCGCATATCAAAAATGAATGTGAAGACAATATTTATGAGTTTAACATACCGGATAAAATTGAAGATTTTACTGCAGCTTTGATGCAGGAAAAATATTCAAATAAAAGGTAATAATAATGAATAAACCCATAATTACAAAAGAACATGAAGAAATTGATATAAAAAATTGTGATTTAGACAAATTACAGTCCTTTCTTAAGTGCAAAAAACTGGATGCTGCACTTAAAGTAACAGCGAAGGGGATTAAAACAAATTCGTGGGTCGGGGCTATTAAATATAAAAATACACTGTTCGAAATTTTACCTAAATGTATTTCTGACAATAAGGATGAAAATACATTAAAAAACCTTATATATATGCTTTCTTATACAAAAAATTTAGATATCAAAGCAAATGATCATGCTAAACTTTCAACACTGAAAAATCCATTTATTGAAATTTTAATAAGAGTTTATGCAAAGTCATTATTTGACTGTTTAAAAAGACTAACTCCTCAAAAATATGTCATACATGAAAACAACTTGAATTATCTTAAGGGAAAAATAAAGTTTAGCGAAAATATTAGGTATAATTGTGCTAACCGGGCTAAGTTTTATTGTGAATATGATGAATTTTCAGAAAACAATATTTTAAATAAACTTTTTTTATATGTTACAACCTGTTTATATAATATTTCAAATAACAGTTATAATAAAAAAACTTTAAAAATTATTATGAATTATTATTCAGATATTGAATTTGTCAGATTTGACAAATTCGATGTAAAAAAAATTACATTAGATAGGAACCAGGAATTATTCAATAAACCTTTTAATTTAGCAAAAATGTTTGTTGAACAGACTAACGTTGATATGTCTAAAAACAGATTTGAAAATATCACATTAATTTGGGATATGAATCAACTTTTTGAAGAATTCATATTTGAAATTATGAAAAAATATGAAACAGAATTAGATTGTAAATTAACAGCACAGAAAGGGCGAAAATTATTAGCCTGTGACGACAGTAAAAGACGTAATACATTTGTTGACATAATGGTTGAAAGAAAAAAAGACGGCCGCAGAATAGTGCTGGATACAAAATACAAAAAATTCACAAGTACTGATGATTTGTCCAATCAGGATATTTACCAGATCTCTTCTTATTGTCTTATACATAAAGCTAATCATGCGATTCTGTTATATCCCCAATGGAACAGCACTAAACCCGATGTTGATTACTATTTTGAATATTGATAATTTTGAAAATGAAAACAAATATCATTTATATTTTAAAACCATTGATTTAAAATATAAAGATTTAAAAAAGAATATTGATCTGGTTAAAGATGAAATTAAATATATTCTGGATATTATTTAAATCGAATTTTAACTGTCTAAAGATATTATTATATTTCTTATTTTCAGCAATGTTTTTGTAAAACTCAAAAGTTCCTTTTCGGATATAAATTTTAGAAGTACAGCAAGCATAGAATCGTTACGCGGAGAACTGTCCTGGTAAATCTTTTCACCTGATTTTGTTAATTCATAATATTTTACTTGTATATCCGTGCCGTTGTTTTTTATTTCTTTTATCAGTTTTTTCTTTATCAGTTTAATTAAGACTTTTTCGATAAAACATTGCTCACGAAATAATGTTTTTGCCAACATACTTTTATTTAAGTGAGGATAATAAATTAGCGTATCTAAAATAATATATTCTTCCAATGTTATTTTACTTTTTGCATACGTATTAAAAATGTTTTTTGCATAACTATAAAAAATTCTTGCAGTAGCTTCCAGTTGAAAGCTTAAACTGTTAATAAAACATATTTTTTTGTCCATAGGCATCTCCATTTTACTTAAAATATTGTATATTTTTCTACCTATAGAATTTAATACTATTTATTAAAAAGTCAAGATTTTTTCTAAAAATAAATTTTATTATTTTCCAACATCATCTGTTTCATCTTATCAAGCAACAAAGCCAAGCTCTCTAATTCTTCTGATGAGAAGTTTTCTAAAACACGTTCACCAAGTTTCTTAAAACTTCTATCTGTATAGTCATACAATTTCTTTCCATAATCAGTCAAAACGGTTTGTTTAACCATTATATTGTTTTTTGAACTCAAAACCCTGGTTATATAATTTTTTTCCTCCATAGCATTAAGTATTTTGCCGATATGTGCTTTGCCCTTGTACATAAGTTTTGAAATATCACTCTGTGAAAGCTTAGGATCCTGTGAAATATGAGATAGTATTTTGAACTCATCAAGGTCTAAAATATACTCACCACGTTCCGTAAAATCTTTATAAAAATTACGTGCCATTAATTCAGATACCCTTGCGGTCTCACTTAATTTATAAAAAATACTTTCAACATATGACGTTTTGTCAAACTTATCTTCACTCATACAATCACCCTCTTTAACTTAATAATACCATTTGAAGAGAGTTTTTACAATACATATGTTTTTATTTATATACATACGACTGATGATATTAACTTTACTGCAATCTAAAATAATAACTATGAAAATTTTTGTTATAAACGGTCATAAATATTATCCTTTTTCGCAAGGAAAGCTAAATAAAACTTTATTCAATAAAATAATTGAACTTGTATCTCCAAGTAATGATGTTAAAACAACAGTTGTGGAAAACGGGTATAAACTTAATGAAGAAATAGATAAATATTTATGGGCGGATATAATTATTATTCAAATGCCTATCAATTGGTTTTCTTTTCCCGGTTTATTTAAAAGCTACATAGACGATGTATATAAGCACGGAAGCTTTTATGGTTTTAGCGAAGAATACGGCAGAGGCGGACTTTTAAAAGATAAAAAATATATGTATTCTCTTACAATGAATTCCCCAGAGGAAGCTTTTAATAACCCGGAAGAATTTTATAACGGGAAAACTCTTGACGAGGTAATATACGCGATGCATAAACTGCAAGAGTATTGCGGGCTGCAAAAACTTGAGACGTTTGCTGTTTATGATGTAGTTAAGCATCCTGATATACCAAGGTATCTTAACCAATTAGAAAAACATATACAAACATACATTTTAAATATACATTAATGATTTGATTTATTAATTCAAATATAATTTATAATAATTATGGTGTTAAATAAGAGGAAGTAATTATGCTTAAATGGATTATTTTAGCTTTGCTGATTGCCGGCGGTGTATGGGTTTATTTTAACGTAGACTTTACACAGCTTGGAACAAATGCAGAAAATGCGGTTAGAAATGAAAAAACTATTAAAAAATTCTTTGAAGCAGACAGACAAAACAAAGAAGAAACGCAACAAACAATACAGGAGCATTTCTAAAAAATAAGACCGGTATCAGTTACCGGTCTTTTATTATTCCATCCTGTCCTAAAATTTAATTTCCTGTTCTTCCTATTGATTTTCCAACTTAAGCTATAAAATTGGTTCCAAACCTGCTTGCGCCATGAAAGAACGATTGCCTCATCATATCCACAAGCGTCTTTTTAATAACATGCCTTTTATTTAAATCTATTGAATTTACAGCTTCAGAAGTATTTTTATATGTATCAGTTACGGTATTGGAAAATAAAAGCATAGTTGCCATAGCCTTTTAAACCTCTCTTTTTCTTTATTTTGCTCTCGTACTTATATAAAAAAAATCTATAAAAAAATATTGACTTTTTATATTCACTTTATATAAAACTTGTTACAATACTTAACATTGATTAAAGAATTCTTGTAGGAAAGCCGTAAAAATAACTAAGTTAGAAAGGAGAAAATTGATGGCAGATTCAATGAGTGTAACAGGTTCAACCACGGGTATAGATATTTCCAAATGGAAAAAACTTACACCGCAGGAAATTATAAAAGAAGAAAGCAAAGGAGAAGAGATTCCTGCCGAGATTGTCAGTTGGGCACAGCAAATGGCAGCTTTTTCAAAAATTCCTGATAACGTTACATACGAACAGGTTGATGGAGATGTAGGCATAGATGCATTATCCAAACTCGGACTGGATGAACAAGCACAGGCATTAACCGCTCCCGAAGCAGAAAACGCAGAAGCCCCTACAGCAACTGAAGAACCTGATGCCGTTAAAGATCCTGCAAGACCTGAAGAATTAGGAGAAGAAACAACACAGGATGAAAATATATTTATGAATCCCACACCCGGTTTTGCGGCAGAAGCAGGTCAAAGAACTCCGCAAGCAGAAAATGAAACCGAGCAGGAACAACAATTAACTCTTGCCGACCCCACATTGACAACCGATGCTGAAGAAATCAGAAAACGTAAAGCAAGACGAGGTTTAGAGTAAAGATTTAACAGCAGACTTAATGTCATCTGACTTATAAATATAATTACCCGCAACTAAAGAATTTGCACCGTAACACGTGCAAATTCTTGCCGTTTCAGCATTTATACCGCCGTCAACTTGAATTATAAGGTTTTTCGGGGCTTTTTCTTTTATAAGCGGAATTTTTTCGGCACAGTCAGCCATAAACTTCTGACCGCCAAACCCCGGTTCTACAGTCATTACAAGCACTAAATCTAAATCTTCAAGATACGGAAACACTGTTTCGGCAGACGTTTTAGGTTTTATAGACATTCCTGCTTTTACTCCAAAAGATTTTATTAAGCCGGCAATTCGTTTTACATCTGAAACTGCCTCATAATGAAAAGTTAAAATATCAGCACCGGCTTTTGCAAACGGTTCGATATATTTTTCCGGATTTTCTATCATTAAATGCACGTCCAGAGGCATCGAAGTAATTTTTTTTATAGATGCGACAACGGGAACACCTATTGTAATATTAGGAACAAAGTGACCGTCCATTACATCTATATGCAGCCAGTCCGCACCTGCATTTTCAACCAGTTTTATATCTCTTTCGAGATTTGCGAAATCCGCGGATAAAATAGACGGTGAAATGAAAACTTTTGACATTATATTGCTCCCAGTATTTTACAGGCAGAGTATGCCGCCTGTTGTTCAGCCTCTTTTTTTGATTTACCGATACCGCTTGCGATAACTTTACCCTGATAGGAAACCTCAACTTCAAAAGTTTTACTGTGATCAGGTCCTGTTTCATTTATAAGATTATAAACAGGTGTTTCTTTAGTCAAGGACTGGGTATACTCCTGTAAAATCGCTTTTGCGTTATATTTTTCAAAGTTCTTATCAACTTCCTCAATATATGGCATTAAAACCTTTTTTAAAAAAGGGATTAAGTCCTGCAGCTTATTATCAAGATAGTAAGCGCCTAAAACAGCTTCAAATGCACAGGCACAAACGGATTCAATATTTGCAAGCCCTTGTTTTGCTTCATGGCGTGCCATAATAATTAAATCACACAAACATATGTCATGGGCAATCTTTGATAAAGTACTGTCTGAAACAACTATTGAACGAATTTTTGATAAATCACCTTCTGTATAATCGGGATATTTTTCATACAAAATCTGTGAAGTAATAAGCTTTAAAACTGCATCCCCGAGAAATTCCATACGTTCATAATTTTCCGTATAAGGAATATCCCTCTCTTTCGTGTAAGACGGGTGCGTTAAAGCACGTTTGAAGAAATCCGGATTATCAATTTTTATACCGTAAATTTCCTCTAATTTATCCATTTAGAACAATCCTTTAATGAAGTTTACAATATCGTTGGAAAACACAAAATACTTGCAGAAATAAAACATAACCGGAATTGTGAACACAAAGCTGTCTGTTCTGTCCAAAAATCCTCCGTGACCGGGCAAAGAATTACCCGAATCCTTAACACCTGCATCACGTTTAATCAAAGATTCGCATAAATCTCCTATTTGTGCAAATACCGTACATATCAAACCCACCATAACAGAAACATACCATTGAACTTCAACAAAACATACGCTTATAAATGCACCGACAAGCACTGCCCCGATAACAGCACAAACAGCACCGCCTATTGAACCTTCAATAGTCTTGTTCGGACTGACGACAGGAGCAAGCTTATGTTTGCCAAACCTTGTACCTGCATAATAACAGCCGATATCAGTCAAAAGAATTGCCGTAAACATCATTACAACAAATCCAAGACCGTCATTATACTTTGCAGAGCTTATATCTCTTAAAAGCTGTAAATGAAGCGGGAAATAACCGCAGTATACAAAACCGAGAATTGTAGTGGAAACATTTGCGATATAAGGCTGTCTTCCTCTGAACAAAACCCACATAAATGCCGCAAATGTACATAAAGTGAGTGCCAGAGCAACATATTCAGTTCTGTCAAAAAATGTAATTACGGCAAGTAAGGCTTCAGACATGAGCATAATTTTAAGGCTCGGATAAAAACCTTTATGTTCAAGAATTTTCACATACTCTTTTGAAGCAAAAAATATTACTATTGCAAGCAAAAGAAACAATGCAACACCGCCGAGCATAATACAACCCATGGTAATCGTACCCATTATAAAGCCTGTGAGCATTCTTGTAGCGTTTTTATTCAAGCCTTTAGTTTCACTCATTATACTGTCATAACCTCTTTTTCTTTTTCTGCAACAGCTTTATCAATAATACCCGTATATTTATCGGTTAATTTTTGAATTTTATCCTGATTATCTTTTACCATATCTTCAGGAATGTTTTCGCTTTTTTCAAGTTTTTTTAAGTCATCAGTCATATCGCGGCGGATATTTCTTACGGCAACTTTTGCTTCTTCACCGATTTTTTTTACATCTTTAACTATTTCTTTTCTTCTTTCTTCGGTTAAAGGCGGGAAAGCTAGTCTGATACAAATACCGTCGCTGTTTGGAGTGATACCGATTTCAGCTTTAATAATTGCTTTTTCAATTTCTTTCAAGATGGATTTGTCATAAGGAGTAATTACAAGGGTGGTGCCGTCTTGTACATTTACCTGAGACATTTGTCTTAATGGAGTTGGAGCTCCGTAGTAATCAACAAGAACTTTATCCAAAATCATCGGATTGGCTCTGCCTGAACGGATTGAGCCGAATTCTCTGTGTAATTGCGCAATAGCTTTTTCCATTTTTTCTTCGCCTAATAAAAATAATTCATCTAATGCCTCAGACATGTTTTTCTCCTTTTATTAATTAATTTATATACGTTCCGATTTTTTTATCATTTAATATATCTACAATACCGTTTTCCGCATCAAAATCAAATACCACAATAGGTATATTATTTTGTTTGCATAAAGCACAGGCAGATGTATCCATAACTTTCAAACCGTTAATAATAATATCATCATAAGTAATTTTATCTAATTTTTCAGCATTAGGGTTAGTTTTCGGATCATCCGTATAAACCCCGTCAACACCGTTTTTAGCCATAAGCATAGCTTCCGCGTTAATTTCAGAAGCTCTCAATGCAGCTGCAGTATCCGTCGTAAAGAACGGGTTTCCAGTTCCTGCTGCAAAAATAACAACTCTTCCCTTTTCAAGGTGTCTTATTGCACGGTGTCTGATATACGGCTCTGCAATCTGGTTCATTGCAATAGCACTTTGCACTCTGCATGGAATTTTCATTTGATTTAAAGCACTTTGAAGAGCAATTGCATTCATAACCGTTGCCAGCATTCCGACATAATCTCCGGATGCCTGATCCATTCCGAGTTTTGCACTGTTTTTCATTCCGCGGAAAATATTTCCGCCGCCGACAACAACTGCTATTTCAGCCCCGAGTTCTCTTGCTTTTTGAATTTCTTCGGCAATCATTTTTACGGGTTTCTGATCAATACCAAACTGTTGTTCTCCTAACAGAGCTTCTCCGCTTATCTTTAACAATATACGTTTATATTTCATAGGATACTACCTCTTTCACTTAATATTAGCGCAAAATAAGTCCATTGTAAAGACATTTAATAAAATATGAAAGCATTAATATATTAAGTATTATTAAGAAAGATTTAAACTTCAAAAGCCTATCATATCAATGATTTTAGAATTTAATATATAATTATTCGATAAAAAATAGCACTTTTTTATAACAAATTGTTTTTATAAGAATATAGAGAAAAATTTATCCCACATAAAGAAAAGGAGAATATATGGCACGAGTATTAATTTCTATGCCCGAAGAGTTTTTACAGAGAATTGATCAGGTTGCGGACGGAGAAAATCGTTCTCGCAGTGAATTAATTAGGGAAGCTTTGCGTACTTACATTTACAAACAGAAAATTCGCGAATCGACCACATCGGCAAGAAACGCAGAACTTTTGGAATCTCTTTTAGAATAAAGACCGTTTTACAAACGGTCTTTTTTATTATTACCAAACTCCACCTGCCCATCTTTTCTTTAAATCATCATAAGACATATGCAGATAATCCATATTGTGGTTTCTCACTATCCAAAACCCGCATGAAATCCCTGCAATCCAGCCATTACTTGAGTTGACATCACAATATGCGGCACTATCGGTCCACCACTCCTCATAGTTACCTGGTTTTAAGCGTTCTTTTCGTTTATTATCAAATGAAAATACAAATTGATCCTTACCTAAAACGTTAGGTCCCTTTTTAGAGTTTAAATCAACTACAAAATCTCCAAAGCCGTAACCCAACACTATGCATTCCCCTGATTTCAAGCTAACAGACGATTTTGCCATATATTCTCCGTTTGCATTAGATGAATACGGAGTTCCATCAAGATATTTTGATTTTTCAGGCCAGCAATTACGTTTCCCTGTATTATTCCAATTCGAATTTTTAGGAAGAAAAGCTTCATTTACTTCGATATATGGTTTTACCATATACTCATATAAAGTTTTCGCATCTATCACACTCCGTCTATTACCACTTTCGGTTTCAGTATAAGTTGACCAGTTATCAAATGTTCCGTATTCACCCTGCACTCGACGATAAGCATTTTCTAGAATAGAATAAACTCTTAAATAAGATGTTACAAGCTCTTTTTCTTTATACTTTGTAATCAACGAAGGCAGCGTCAATGCCGCAACAACTCCGATTATTCCCAGTGTTATCAAAACCTCTGCAAGAGTAAATGCAAAGCTCTTATTGTGATGTATCATATCACCATTATAACATGTTCTTGCTTTTTGATAAGAGGTAAAAAACCTTGCAGGAGCTAAAGAATTGCCCCCCCCCCGAGCACTACGTGCGTATACACTGCAACAAAAGCTTTATGAAACTTTTGATATAACGGCATCTGTTTTGTTACATTTGTTGTCATAATTGCTCCTTTCACTCAATTGGGTCCAGCGGCTACGCTGGCTCCTTTCTTTTAAATGTATCATATTTCGAAGTAAATGTAAATTTGTCTTCATAAAATAGCAAAAAAATATTTGATGTTTTTTTACAAATAGTGTATTATTGGCAATGAGGTATGTGTGTATGAAAAATATTAAATATGTTCTTCCGCAAAAATCCGATTTAAAACAAATTAAGGTTAGTGAAATAAACTTTACTTTGCCTGATTTAAAAAATATAACGGAATCAAAAGCTGTTGCAATCGCAAAATGGCTTATGCACTGGATTGACAGCGATAAAACAGTTAGACCAAATACACTATTACCTTCAAAGCCTGATTTAGCATATCTTCTCGGGGTAAGCATAGGCACTATACAGAATTCTCTCAGATATATTGAAGATATGGGTTATGTGGAATCCAAACAATGTATAGGTACAATTATTCGCGACAGATCCAAATCTGACAGTTTTATGAGAAAGCTTACTTCTAAACGTGAAATCGCAATCAGCGAAATAAAAAAATATATTTTAGATAAAAAAATAGCCGAAGGTCAGACTTTACCGTCATCAAGACATATTTCTGCACATATCGGTTGTTCTGCTAATACAACAAGGCTTGCTCTTGAATATCTGGGAACAGTTAACATACTTGAACATAAGTTTAAAAACTCGAACGAAACAGGATGGGTTGTTAAGTCACTTGATTTTACGGTTGAAAATGTTACTAATGAAAATAACACGCTTGTAAAAAAAGTTGAAAACGATTTAAAAAATTATATTACAAAAAATTTGAAAGTAGGCGGGAGAATTCCTGCACATGCAGAACTTTCCAAAGAGTTATCGGTAAGTATAAAAACAATACATGATGCCTTAAAAGTTCTTATTAATGAGGGAATTTTACTTGCCAGACGAGGTCGTTACGGTACAACTGTTATAAAAATGCCTGATGACAGAAATATTTCAATAAAAAAAGAAACCTCTATTTTTGCTCCTGCGCCGGAAACAGCTTTTTATTACTATGAAAGAACTCAAAATCATATAAAGAAAATGATTGCCGAAAATTATGAAATAGGTTCAAAACTTCCGTCAATCATTGAACTTTCAAAACAGCTTGATTTAAGCCCTAATACTGTAAGAAAAGCTTTTCATAACCTTGCAAAAGAAGGTTATCTTGCATTTTCACGCGGCCGCTACGGCGGGACATTTGTAATTGATATTCCGGATACAGACGAGCAGGCATTTAAATGGCTCGCTGTTAATCCGAAATATGCCGAAGTTTATAAGAACTAAGGCAAAGTATCCCAATACTTTTTCTTTTCATCATGCGGCCAGGTATTTGTTAATGCAAATTGTGCACAGGAAACACCTGTATCTTGAGGTACAGAACAAGTATTAGCTTTTTCAAAGTTGCAGCAAGCTACTTTTTTAGCATCGGTTGTCGCAAACATATAATCACCGGCATCCGGATACAGTTTATTATCATCTCCAAATTGGAAATAAAATAAATCATATCCAAACTTGTTAGGTCCCTTAGTACCGTTGGTATCAACAATGAAATCAATACCTACACCGCCGTCAGTCCACCAACAGCCGCTAGACGCAATCATCATACCGTTGCTTAAAATAATTGCACCGTTATCATGTGAATCAGGATTAAAATTATTATGCCCCGGTGCAGATTGATTAAAGTAAGAATTTTTGTAACCTAACTTGGTTAAATCAGCTGTGCTTCCGTATTCACTTTTAATAACTTTAAAATATTTTGCGAAATCACGAATAAAGATATTTTCTTTTTGGTCACGTCTGCTTGCGCCGCAATACATTTTTGTTAAATCAATATTCTCACTTCCCATTTGAGTTAATGCCTGAGAAATCATAGAATGCGCAGTATTAAATTGAGCTTCTAAAGCTTTGTTTCTCTGATCATTAATCAAAGTCGGCATAGTCATTGCTGCAACAACTCCAATAATCCCCAAAGTAACCAAAACCTCAGCTAAAGTAAAAGCTTTTTTCATTTTAACAACCCCATTATAATTGTGAATATCTACATCACTATTATAACAAATTTTTTGAATTTTACAACCCTCAAATACAGAGATAAGAAGCCTTAAAACGCCCCCCCCCCGAGCTTTTGCAAGATAATACGCTGTACAATAGTAAATAAATCTTTCTTCATATTGTGCTCTCCTTTTTCTAAAGTATATCATATTTTTATTTGTTATAACTAATGTGTAAATTTGTCTTCATAAATGTTTATAAAGTATTTTTTATAAAGAAATTACCAGTCACTTGAATAAGGATTACCAGGCCATTTCTTTTTTACATCTTCAGGAGAAATATGTAAATAATCCATATTATTATTACGCAATACCCAGTTCCCGCAAGATATACCGGAATACCATCCGTTTGAAGATGTTCTGTCACAATATTTTGCCTGATCGGTCCACCCTCGCTGAAGATATCCAGGACGAATAACTTCAGACTTTATTACATCAAATGAAAAAAGAAATTGATCTTTACCAAGAGTATTTGGCTTTTTCTTACCATTAACATCCACAAAAAAATCTCCAAAATCATTACCCAACACTATGCATTCTCCCGATACTAGGCTTACTGTAGGTCTATGTGTGTTGACCATTTCTACATTAAAACTCGGATTTTCCTCTTTATTTAACTGGTATGATTTTTCAGGAATACAACTATTATTACCTGCTTCCAAAAATGCTTCATTTACTTGAACATAAGGTTTTATCATAACATTATATATTGCAGCCCCGTTTGCACGAGAGCTTCTATTAGGTTTTCCATCAGTATTTGTTATTGTAACATCAGCCCAATCCTCAAATGTGCCATTCTCATTTTGAACCATACGGTAAGCATTATTCAACACGGAATATGTATGCAAAAAAGCTGTCACCCACTGTTTCTCCTGATGTTTAGCAATTAACGAAGGCAGCGTCATTGCCGCAACAACTCCGATTATTCCCAGTGTTATCAAAACCTCTGCAAGAGTAAATGCAAAGCTCTTATTGTGATGCATCATATCACCATTATAACATGTGCTTACTTTTTGACAAGAGGTAAAAAAACTTGCAGGAGCTAAAGAATTGCCCCCCCCCCGAGCACTACATGCGTATGCACTTCAACAAAAACGCCGCAGATTTTACAAAACTCATGAGCCTGTTCTGCTTCAATTTCTTTCATAATTGCTCCTTTCTTTCTGTTAACCTAATTATATTTAATTTTATAAATATTGTAAAGTATTTAGTAAAAAAAAGGAAAAGGTGCCGGCAAAAGCGGCACCATACTTCTAACATATTACTTAAAATTTGTGATACTATAGAGTAATTTGAGTTAGAAGAAAAACTTTACAGGCGGTATCTGCTTTACAGTACAGGTAGAATTATAGTTTGTTGTACATTCTGCCGCTTGACTGTATGCTTCTCCGTCAGTGCAATATGGAGTAGCGTCACCGACATAACCCGATTTACAAGCTCCTTCTTTAAAAGAAACGCTTTTAGCAAGCCATTTGATACTGCGTTTACCGCTATTGTAATTTTCATTTTCCACGCTTACCTGTAAATGTCTTATACTATCACCGCCGCTTCTATCAGGATTAGCATTGCGATCGTATGCAGGAATAACCTTTCCTGAAAGTGTAATGTAGAAAGGATATACATCTGACCACAATTTGGAATCACCTTTTGCGCCGTCAATATCTACATAGACAGTGTAACCGTAAGAATTGGTATTGGGAACACCGTCATAAACACCGCCCTGAGTATTATTTGCCAGTTGAGGTATCGCAGCGGCATCGGTATGCATATTATAGATACGTAAGCCGTTACGCAAAATTAAATCAGGTTTCTTATCGGAAAAATCAGTTGTATTATTGCTTATAACGCTTCCTTTACCAGGCTCAATACCATCGGTTTCTATTGTATTTGCGTGAGCCTCGAATAGTTTAAAGAAATTTTCGCCTTTACGAGGTAAAGTACGGGGCGACGGGATACATTTACACTGTTCCTCACTCCATTCATAGGTTTCATCCCCGCAAGAACGAATAAAACCTATAATATCGCTGATTATTCCTGTTTCGTTATCACAAGTTTTTCCGCATCCGGGATATTCAGGACAAGTGTTAACACACTGGCAGCTTCCATTTAAGTGCTGACCATCACCACAAACAGTGGCTGTACCGTCAAGGCGGCAGGTTTGACTGTTCCAAGTCTGACCGCATGGGATAGTTGACGGAACATTTTGGCATGCGGGACAATCATTATAACTTCCTTTTTTAGATCCGTCCCAACAAGTTACATATGGCGGGCAGTCAGCTTCATTTTTTACATAACTCCCGTTCCAACAGGTAATTTTTGAAGGACATTTAGATTGACTGGTTGCATAGCTTCCGTCCCAACAACTAATCTTTGGTGGGCAGTTGGAAGCACTATATGCTGATGAACCATCCCAACAAGTTATAGGACATTTACCGGTATAAGAAATAGCTCCGTTCGGACACCTTATAGGACAGGATTGAGGAGGACAAACATATGTATCTGTATCAAGACAATATCTCGGTTGAATATTGTCAATACACATAAATTGATGAATATTGTCATTAGGTCTAAGTTTTGCATAAGCTGCAGGAATAAAATTTGATAAATTAAAAATATCTTTAAAAGATAAAGCTTTGTCCCCTGTGTTAAATGTCATATAATCTTCATCTTTAGGGTCAAAATCCGCAAGCATTTCGGTTGAAATTTTCCTTAATGTCGAATATGCCGAATAATAAGTATATGAAACGACATTATCAAGTTTGGCTTTTGTTATGCCTATACTTACCGCGACAATTACGGCGATAATCAGCATAACAATAATAATTTCTGCCAACGTATAGGCTAAAACCCTTGTGGAACAAGGCTTACAAGTACCCCCCCCCCCGAACGGGGACAAGTTAAAATTCTTCATAAATTGCTCCTTATGCTCAATAGTACAATATTAGTATATCATATTTGTAAAACAATTTCAATATACTATGGGCATAAGCTTTCCCAATCGGGTTCTTCATCTTCGTCTCCCGGTTCAATAATATGCTCACCTCTTTCAAGCATAACCTGAAGTGTCCACTTCAATTGCTGTTTATATTTTTCGCGCGCACGCTCAGCTGTTTTTGCACAGAACAAAAAGCTCGGGATTTCTTTTATTTCAACATAATGATAAGGATTTCCGTCAAAATCCAAATCTATACCTTCAATTAGTGTCCAGTTTAAATTAAGGTAATAATCTAAATCTTTTTCTGTCATAAGAGTTAACCGTCCAGAGAATTTTCGTTTAAAGGCTGAGTTATCATAATTCCTTCTCCTCCGATAACATCCGCTTTATTACCTTCGATGTATAAATATACAGGCTTATCGGTATTTCTTTTTGCCGTCTTAATCAGCTGATATAATCTTTTGTAAAGGCTATCAGTACCTCCGCCGTTTTCAAATGCAGAATTAAGATTTATCACAATTTTATCTGCAGTTTCATTAATTGAAATTACGCGCGTTCCTGCAGGTATTTCGGAGTATACGCCTTTTGATTTTTCATAAGCAGTAGGACCTGAGATTAAAGATTGAATTGCAAATTTAATTTTCGGTCCGTCAATATCTTTATCATACTCACGATTTACGGCTCTGTATACTTCTTCTTTATTAGCATTTTGCCCGATAAAGAAAACATTAACGTAAACTTTTTCTACAGGCTGAAGCTCTGTTTTTGGTTCTTCCTGTTTCTGCACTTGCGTTTCAGGAACAGGAGTCAGAGGGCCTGAAACATTTTCGTCGTTATGATAAAGCATTCTTAACCCCAAAACACTGCATACCGCAACCATTATTACCGCAGTTACACCTAAAAATACTCTTTCGTTTTTACGCATAATATTATTCCTTATCTTTAAGAATTGTCATTCTTCCGTCAATTGTAATTTTTTTATCTGAAATTTTTATATTTTCGATATTAAATTTTGCATCTTTATTTTCTAATATTTTTGCCGAAAAATCAAGCGGGTTGATATAATTTAAAATATTTGAAAAAGTATCAATATCTGTTACGGAATGTCTGCTTTCAAAATTAGCATTATTCAAAACTATTTTGCCGTTTTGAACATTAATATCCGCACTTATAACGGCTTCTTTTGTCTTTCTCATGAAAGGCATTGCATATTTTACGATATAATACATTTTACCGTTTTTTAATCTTACGTTTGTTGAGGTTATTTGAAAAATATTAAAACTTCCGCCAATACTGTTTATATCATTAATCAATCTTTTATAGTCGGAAGAATTCATTGTATTATTAAGATCATCTTCCGTTATTTCAGTTTTAAATATAAGCGGAATATCTTCCTTGACAATATAGTTATTATCTTTATCGTGCGGAATGTAATTAAAATTACATAGTGTTTTTGCATTAAAGTACGAGATATAAACACCCTCTATATCAACGTTTTTACCTGTAATTTCAAAAGATTTAAACCTTCCGGCTTTCAAATCTCTCGTACTGAATGAGTTAATATTTACATCAATTTTTCCGCCGGCAATATTTTTCTTAATTGTTCTTTTAGTAATACTTTCACCAATCTTTTCAGCTAAAAAATTCTGCCCCGTAACATTACTTACAAATCTTGATATTCCTGACGTAAGGTCATACGGTGCAGGGCAGCAAAGCGTTTCGCAGTTCTGTGCAAGACACATTTGACCCAATGACATTAGAGCTAAAGTTATGATAAACTTTTTCATTATAAAAACACTTTCTTTAATTTTATTACATCATTATCTGCTATTCCTACAGCACATATTTCATTATCATTATAAATCAAAATAACTAAAGAACCATGCTTAATATTTTTATTTTTTAAAGCCCGTCCGTTCCGTATATATTCCATATCGACACAATTTACATTAATTTCGGGATAATTTAACATATCAACAGGATTAATAAGATTATTTACAATATCCAATCCTTCAAGATTAACACTGTTTTCTATTCGAAATCTTCCTGCCTGAGTTCTAACTAATTTTATAAGATGCGCACCGCATTCAAGTTTTTGTCCTAAATCATTTGCTATAGAACGGATATAAGTTCCCTTCGAACATTTTATTAAAATTTCAGCCTGCTGAAGTTTTTCATCGAATGATTTTAATTCTATATTCTCAATCGTAACTTTGCGCGGTTTAATTTCAACTTCCTGTCCGCTTCTTGCATATTCGTAAAGCTTTTTGCCCTTAACCTTAATTGCGGAATAAATCGGAGGAAGCTGAGAAATCTCACCTTCAAAGGCTTTAAGAGCATTTTTAACATCTTCCGAAACAAGCTTTTTATCAGAAGTATATATTACTTCGCCTTCTCTGTCATAGGTTGTTGTGGATACTCCGAATTGAACCGTTGCCAGATATTCTTTATCGTCTTCCAAAAATTCAATAAGTCGCGTGGCTTTTCCGATACAAACAGGCAAAACGCCCTCAGCAAACGGATCTAAAGTTCCCGTATGTCCTATTTGTTTAATATTAGTGAGCTTTCTGAGTTTTGAAACCACATCATGCGAAGTCATACCGACAGGCTTATAAACATTCAGAAATCCAAACATTGATTATTATAGTTCTCCCCTTGAAATTTTATCTATGATTTCACTAACTCGCGAACCCTTTTCCAAAGAGTCTGTATAGACAAATTTTAATTCCGGAGTTAAACGTAAGCGTATACGTTTCCCGACTTCATAACGGATTTTAGGAGTACTTTTTTCAATAACTTCTTTTGTTTTTTCAATCTGTTCTTCCGAGCCTAACACGCTGTAAATAACTTTTGCAAATGAATTATCATGAGAAACTTCCACATCCAAAACAGAAACAACCCCCGCAAGTCCGCGGATTTCTTTGCGTAAAATATCCGAAATATCTCTCATTAATTCTTTTCTTACACGTTCATTTCTTAAAGTCATAATTATCTCCTTGGTATGATGATTATAACATGAAATAATAAAAATTACCGCCCCAATCGGATTTCATCAAAGTCAATATAAATTCTATATCCCAAAATTTTGCAAATCATTTTCATTTCTGTATATCTTAGGGATTCACTGGCAAGCTTATGAGATATTAAGCTCTGTGAGTAATTTTTTCCGCTTAACTCTGTCATTTTTTTTGCAAGTTCTGTTATGGTCATACATTTTGAACCCAGCATTATTTTTACTTCTTCGCGTACATTCATAAAAACATTATACATTTCCATTGACAGATTATGAAAATAGATATATAATCATGAATATATTTCATGTTTATATATTATATTCATATATTATTAAGCAAGGAGCGTTTATGGAAAAAGGATTTACACTGGCAGAGGTTCTGGTTACATTAGGTATCATAGGAGTTGTAGCAGCATTAACAATGCCTGCATTAATAGCAAATTATAAAAAAACTGAATACTCGGCAAGATTAAAAAAATTCAATAGTACAATGCAGCAGGCAATATTAATGTACAATACCGACAGCGGCGAAATACCGGGGACCTGGGGGGAACCGGAAAATAATTCAGAAGCTGTAGAAGAATACTGGCAAAAACATTTTGCACCATATTTCCCAAATGTTGTCAAACTGGAAAAAGCCAGAAATGAATACACAAGCTGGAGAAACGGATTTATTGTATATTTTGGAGACGGAACTAAACTGGGGCTGTCAAAAGGAGGAACTATAGATTTAAAATATGATGTAAATGGCGATAAATTACCTAACAAATACGGTCGCGATCAGTACATTTTTCTATTGCAGAAAGGAAATTTCAGCCCATACAACTGGCGCGGAGATATAAGTAATATAGAACCGCCCGAAGGAGAAGAGAACTACACAACAGACATGAACGATCGCAATAATCTTGTAAGGTTATGCAAAAGAGATACTACATTTTGCTCACAACTGTTACAACTTGACGGATGGGAATATAAACCCGATTATCCGCACAGATTATAAGCTTGAACGTTCTACTTCTTCTTTAGTTGAAACTTCAATAATGTCACCGACTTCAATATCGTTCCATTTTGCAAAAGAAATACCGCATTCAAACCCTTGAGCAACTTCTTTTACATCATCTTTGAAACGTTTCAATTGATCAATAGCTCCTCTGAAGATTTCTTTACCATCTCTGTATAAAACGGCATCTTTGCTTCTTACAATCTTACCTTCTGTAACATAACAGCCTGCAATTCTTGTTGTTTTTCCGATTGTAAATACCTGACGGACTTCAGCTTTGCCGAGTTCCACATGTTTAATTTCAGGTTCCAGAAGTGACAACATTGTTTTTTCAATATCTTCCAAAATTTGATAAATAATATCGTATTTCTTTATTGTCACGCCTTCTTTTTCTGCTGCCGCAAGAGCATTTGAATCCTCTTTTACGGTAAAACCTAAAATTAAAGCGTTAGATGCAGAAGCAAGCATTACATCAGCTTCGGAGATATCACCAACACCTACGTGAATAATCTTAGTCTTGATTTCGGTAGATTCAAGCTGTGCAATTGCCTGTGAAACAGCTTCTGCAGAACCGTTTGTGTTAGCTTTAATAATCAAGTTCAATTGCGGAACATCGTCTTCACCTGCAACGGCTTCACGTCTGACATGTGCAGGAAGCATCGCATCTAAGCGTTTATTACGTTCTTTTTCTTTACGTTCCTGAACAATTGATTTCATTTCTTTTTCATTTTTTACAACTTCAAAATAATCTCCTGCCTGCGGAACTTCGGTTAAACCCAAAATCTCAACAGGAGTAGAAGGCTCTGCCTTTTGTATTCTTTCGCCGGAATCTGACAATAAAGCTCTTACACGTCCGCATGCCGTACCTACGACAATACAGTTTCCGACACGCAGTGTTCCATTTTGAACAAGCAATGTTGCAACAGGACCTTTACCTTTGTCAAGATTAGCTTCTATAACAACTCCTGATGCTTCTGCTTTCGGGTTAGCTTTCAAATCTTGAACATCCGCAACAAGTAAGATGTATTCTAATAATTCATCAATACCTGTTCCCTGTAACGCAGAAACTTTAACTGTAATCGTATCTCCGCCCCATTCTTCGGGAACAAGTCCGTGTTCAGTCAATTGCTGCAATATTTTATCGGGATTTGCACTTGGTTTATCAATTTTGTTAACGGCTACAATAATAGGAACTTCTGCTGCTTTGGCGTGATTAATCGCTTCAATTGTCTGCGGCATTATACCGTCATCCGCCGCAACTACAAGAATTGCAATGTCGGTAGCTTTGGCACCGCGGGCTCTCATTTCCGTAAATGCTTCGTGCCCCGGAGTATCAACAAATACAATCTTTTTCTCTTTATTATTATCCAAATAAACTGTATAAGCACCGATTGACTGCGTAATACCGCCGACTTCGGTTGCAACAATTTTGTGTTTGGAAGCTCTTATGCTGTCAAGCAAAGTTGTTTTACCGTGGTCAACGTGTCCCATAATACTCACAACCGGAGCACGTTTTTTAAGCAATTTTTTGTCAACTTCGGTAAGTTTTTTAACCTTTTCTTCTTTTTCAAGTTCTTCTTCCAAGTAAGCATCTAAATCTTCATCAAGAACTTCAAGCTCATATTCGGCGCAGATCTTTTTAATAACATCAACATCAATAAGCTGATTAACCGTTGCCATAATACCGTTAAGCATTAAGAATTTTACTATTTCAGCCGGTGTTTTTTGAATTTTATCCGAAAGTTCGCTTATGGTCATAGCCCTGTTCACTACGATTTGCGTAACTTGTGCGGTTTCTTCTTCTTTATGAGAACGTTTTTTATGTTTTTGAGCAGCCGCTTTTTCTAAGGAAATTCTTTCCTGTTCTTCTTTTTTAGAATTAAAGTCTTTGCCTTTTTTCTTTGCGTCAGAGCCGGTACGTTTCCTGCCTTGACCTTTATTTTCATAAATATCCTGAGAAATTATTGTTCTTTGTATAGGCTTTCTTTCACCAGAAGGTTTTTCAAAAGGTTTTTTGGAAGAAGGCGTTCCGTCTTTTTTAGGCGGGAAAGGTCGTTCGCTTCTCGGACCTCTGTCAGAACGCGGCGGGAATTTCCTGGGTTCTGCCGGTTTATCTGTTTTTTCTGCAGCCGGTCTTTGCGGTGCACGTCTTACAATTTCCAATCGGCTCTGAGGTTTTGAGCGTACTACTTCAACTTTCGGAACACTCACCTTTTTCACTTCAACTTTATTTTCTTCTTTCGGTTCTTCAACTGTTGCTGTATCAGGAGTTTTTGCTTTTTTTACAACAAAAGCTTTAGGTTTCTTAGCCTCTTTAACCCCTCCTGATGCAATAAATTCTTTTAATCTTTTCACCTGATCAACCGTAACCGTGCTTGAATGAGTTTTGCCTGTAATTGAAAGCTGGGCAAACTTTTCTATGACTTCCTTACTGGTAAGCCCAAGTTCTTTTGCTAATTCATTTATTCTTATTGTCTCAAAACTCATTTATTAATCTTCCTTTCAAATCTTCCGGTACAGAGGTTTTCAATGCTTTTGCAATCCTGTTTTTTTTAAAAGCAGCCTCTATACAAGAATTATTATAGCAGAGATATACCGATCTGCCAAATATTTTATTGCTGTGGTTTATAATAACGTCGCCGTGCAGGTTTTCCTTAGTAATTTTTATTAATTCATCTCTGTTTTTAATTTTTCCGCACCCTGCACATTTCCGTTCTGCCACTAATTCACCTCTGCAAGCTTTTCCAGCTTTAATTTTTGGTCGTGCTCGGTAAGCAGATTAATCAATTCATCCAAATCACCGTCAATTACCGTATTTACGTTAAGATTATGATTAATTCTGTGGTCTGTCAAACGTCCTTGAGGGAAGTTATATGTTCTTATACGTTCGCTTCTGTCGCCCGTACCGACCTGAGAACGGCGTAAATCGGTAATTTCTTTCATTTGCTTCTGAACTTCCATATCATAAAGCTTTGCTTTAAGAATTTGAAGCGCACGTTCTTTGTTCTGCAATTGAGAACGTTCTTCTGTACAGAAAATCATAATTCCTGTAGGTTTGTGAAAAACCCTTGCAGCGGTTTCAACTTTATTAACGTTTTGTCCGCCTGCTCCGCCGGAACGTGCCGTTGTTATTTCAACATCATTCATATTAAGCTCGACTTCGACATCATCAACTTCGGGCATAACCGCAACAGTTGCTGTCGAAGTATGAACGCGGCCTTGAGATTCCGTTGCGGGAACTCTCTGAACTCTGTGAACTCCAGATTCATATTTCAATTTAGAATATATGCTGTCGCCTTTCATTGAAATAATTATTTCGGAAACGCCGCCCGCTTCGCATTCGGTTTTACTCAAAACTTGAGTTTGCCAGCCTTGTTTATCTGCATATCTCATATACATTCTTGCAAGGTCGCCTGCAAAAATATTGGCTTCATCGCCGCCTGCTCCTCCTCTGATTTCAAGCATAATATCTTTATCATCCATAGGGTCGCGAGGTAAAAGAAGAACTTTCATTTTTTCTTCATATTCGGGAAGTTTTGCCTCGTTATTTTCTATTTCAGCTTTCAAAAACGAACGCATTTCTTCATCGTGTTCGGCTTTAAGTAATTCTTTTGCTTCATCTATAGCGTCAACCGCTTTTTTCCAGTCGTAATACAAATTAACAGTTTCTTCCATAGACTTTCTCTGTTTGGAAAGGTCTCTGAATTTGTTGTAATCCTGAATTACGGCAGGATCTGATAATGTGACGCCCAATTCATTATATTTTTTCTCAATCTGGAGAATTTTGTCTAACATATCTTTCATACCCTGATTATATCAGGAACAAAATATTTTTCAAATTTAGAACTCACCATTTTAACGATTGGAAATATTTTTTTGTTTTATCGTCAGGATTTTGATTAATCATAGCGAAATAAGTGCAGGCTCTGCCGTTATAACTTGCAGTTTTTGAATTTTTATCACAAAATGTTTTCTCGTTAGACCAAGACACAAGCTTATCCTGATTTGAGGAAACTACAAATAAAAAAATGTCATAGCCTGTTCTGTTAGGTTTCTTCCTCCCGTTAGTGTCAACAAGTATATTAAGTCTTGAATTATTCTTTAATACAGTAACATAAGTTCCGTCAGCCAGTAACAAATACCCCGGAGTGGCTCCTAAGCCTAATAACTGTGCTTCTTTCACTCCTGAAAAAGATTTCCAGTCCTGACCAAATTCATTCATTTGGGTAATGCTGCCGGGAGAAAGATTATTTAAACATTTAAAATACGTTTCTCTAAATTCAGCTGCACCACTCCAGCCTTCGGGCTGATTCGGGATATAGTTTTGGTGTAAATTTTCCCCCAATTCTTCTGTAGTCTTTATTAGTGCCTGAGATAATATACTGTAAGATTTCTTAAACTGATTTTCCAAAACCATATTACGGTAATTCGCGACAAGTACAGGTATAGTCATTGCCGCAACTATACCAATTATACCAAGAGCAATTAAAACCTCAGCAAGAGTAAATGCACGGCGTGCCGCTTGACCCGGCACTACTGGTTTAGATGATCTTTCAAAACTTTTGCAGAATGCTAGGAAATGCCCCCCCCCCGACTGATACACAGGCAGACATCATAACACAACAATTGTGATACTTCTAATACTTTAGCAGCTGTTTGATTGAAATATTCTCTCATAATCGCTCCTTTCTGTTATATTTTATATTTTAACAAATAGTGAAAACTTTGTAAAGGAAAAGGCGTCAAGTAAAACTTGACGCCGCATCTAACTCATTAATTTATTGTGATAC
>ERZ780144.460-NODE-460-length-56292-cov-6.763003_pt1 | contig 56292 bp, 40 predicted proteins | sample MGYA00511380_ERZ780144 | MGnify/ENA primary metagenome ERZ780144 (study PRJEB29588, sample SAMEA1965858) | human gut metagenome | biome: human gut; feature: human-associated habitat; material: faeces | place: Denmark | collected 2008/2010 ... | reverse complement strand
AGTGTGGTCCAGGGAGCAAAACCGTGCCCCTGGGTCAAGCCCCGCCGAAGTATGGTCCAGGGAGCTAAACTGCGGCCCTGGGTCAAGCCCCGCCCTGCCCGAGTGTGGTCCGAGGAGAGAAATTATGGTCTTGGGTCAAGCGCTGGTGGCGGGAAGTGTGGTCTAGGGAGCCAAACCGTGCCCCCGGGTCAAGCTCTGCCCCGCCCGAGTGTGGTCCAGGGAGCCAAACTGCGGCCCTGGGTCACCCCCTGCCCCGCCAAAGTATGGTCCAGGGAGCCAAACTGCGGCCCCGGGTCACCCCCGTCCCCGCCGAAGTGTGGTCTAGGGAGCAAAACCGTGCCCCCGGGTCACCCCCGGCCCCGCCCGAGTGTGGTCCAGGGAGCCAAACTGCGGCCCGGGTCAAGCCAGACCCCGCCAAAGTGTGGTCCAGGGAGCAAAACCGTGCCCCCGGGTCACCCCCAGCCCCGCCGAAGTGTGGTCTAGGGAGCCAAACCGTGCCCCCGGGTCACCCCCGGCCCTGCCCGAGCATGGTCCTCGCACCTGAAATACAAAAAGGAGTCAAAAACAAACATATGAAAGATGGATTTATCAAAGTCGCAGTAACTGCCCCGGACAGTAAAGTGGCAGACTGCGCATATAATATAGAAAAAATGATCGAAAAGGCAGAGGAGCTTGCCGGTAAGGGCGTGCGTATCGCGGTATTTCCGGAGCTTGGGATCAGTGCGTATACATGCAGTGATCTATTTTTACAGGAGCCTCTGTTAACAGGAGCCGAAAAAGCACTGGAGAAATTTGTAAAAGAGACAGAAAAACTTGACTTGTTGTCCGTTGTATCGCTGCCACTCCGCCATCAGGCGCGCTTGTACAATGTCGCAGCGGTAGTGAAAGGCGGTAAGGTTCTGGGGCTTGTGCCAAAGAGCCATATACCGATGTATTCCGAGTTTTATGAGGGAAGACATTTTGCCTCGGGAGACGTCGCGCAGGCGCAGGGAAAATGCGCGGAAGAGAAAATGGGTACACACCGCTTGGCCTTCCAAAAAGAAGAAATTGTGTTTGGCATTCGGCAGTTGTTCTGCTGTGAGCAGATGCCGGAACTTTGTCTCGCGGTTGAAATCTGCGAGGATCTGTGGATGCCGGTTCCGCCGAGCAGTTATCATGCGATGGCGGGAGCGACGATCATCGCCAATGCGTCGGCGAGTGACGAATTGACCGGGAAGGCAGCATACCGCAGAGATCTTGTGAAAAATCAGAGTGCGAGAACCGTGAGCGCCTATCTGTACGCGGACGCTGCGATGGGTGAATCGACGACAGATCTTGTGTATGGGGGACATCATCTGATCGCGGAAAACGGAACTCTTTTGGCGGAAAATAAAGCTTTTGCGGGAGAAGATGCGATCACCGAGATTGATTGTAAAAAACTGGCAGCCGAGAGGCGGCGCATGGGAACGTTTCCATTGTATCCGGTGCCGGAAAATGAGGGATATGTGAGACATTTTTTTGCCTTTGAAACGATGGAAGAGACGAAACTGACACGGGAATTTGAAAAAACACCGTTTGTGCCGGTTGACCGTGGAGACCGCGAAGAGCGGTGCAACGAAATCTTAAATATTCAGGCGGCTGGACTTGCCAAACGTCTGCGCCATACGGGATGTAAGAGCGCTGTGATCGGGCTTTCCGGAGGACTGGACTCGACCCTTGCTTTGCTTGTCACGATCCGTGCATTCGATCAGCTGAACCTTGACCGTAAAGGAATCGTGAGTGTGACGATGCCATGTTTTGGTACGACAAACCGAACCTATGATAATGCTGTCAAACTGGCACAGGAACTCGGAACGACATTGAAAGAAATTTCTATTGAAAAGGCTGTATTGCAGCATTTTAAAGATATTGGACACGATCCGGAAGTACAGGACGTGACCTATGAAAATGGGCAGGCGAGAGAGCGGACCCAGATATTGATGAACATTGCGAACCAGGCCGGAGGGCTTGTCATTGGAACCGGCGATATGTCGGAACTTGCGCTCGGATGGGCGACGTACAATGGCGATCATATGTCCATGTATGGGGTAAATTGTTCGGTGCCAAAGACGCTAGTCCGTTTTTTGGTACAGTATTTTGCGGATAATAGTGGAGAGGGCACATTAAAAGACGTATTGTATGACATTTTAGATACACCGGTAAGTCCGGAACTTTTGCCGCCGAAAGAGGGCGAGATCGCACAGAAGACCGAAGACATCGTGGGACCGTATGAACTGCATGATTTCTTTTTGTATCATATGCTGCGGTTTGGCTATATGCCGTCGAAAATTTACCGGATTGCCAAAATTACCTTTGAGGGAGAATACGAAGCGCAGACCATTTACCGCTGGTTGTCCACCTTTGTTCATCGGTTCTTCCGCCAGCAGTTTAAGCGTTCGTGTCTGCCGGATGGGCCAAAAGTGGGAAGCGTCGCTGTGTCACCGCGAGGAGACCTGCGTATGCCAAGCGATGCCTCCGATGCCCTTTGGAAGGAAGATCTGGCAGCAATCCGTAAAAAGGAAGGATGGGACTGATCTCATTCTTCCGGAACGGCTTTGTTAAGTGCTGCTTTGATGCCATCGATCAACATGGACTGGGTAAATTTGCTCTTTTCCTGAACCGGAATTTCGTCAATTGGGGTACCGGCGATCAATTCCTTTTCGATGCCTTCCAGAGACGGTTTTACGAGCGGATACATCGTTGTAACCGAGTCATCGAGGTTGACAAAAGAAACCGATTTGATCTGGTCTTCGTCGACAACCACCTCGAGATTTAAGGTGTTTTCGCCAAGTTTTAACTCTGAATTGTAGATACCGGGAACATACGATGCCGCTTCGGCTGTAACATCGGCGGTGGCATCGGATGACTTCTCTTTCTTTGGGTAAAACATGACAAAAAGCAGGACGATAAGCAGGATGCCAAGCCCTACGAAGATGCCGGTATATACTAATTCTTTCATTTGAAGTACGATAATTTTAGTTTTTGACATGTGGATAATACCTCCTTCGACTGGAGTGGGATTCCATCTTACTAAATCATATGCAGTAAGAGGAAAAATTATGAATCATGGAAGGGAGAAATAAAATGGGACTCGAATTTATATGTGGAAGTGCGGGAAGTGGGAAAAGTACCTATCTTTACCGTCAGATCTGCGACGAGGCAGCGGCGCACCGGGAGAGAAATTATTATATTCTGGTGCCGGATCAGTTTACGCTGGAGACGCAGAAAACACTTGTGGAAATGAGTGGAGAAAAGGGAATCTTAAATATCGATGTTCTGAGTTTTCATCGTCTGGCGTTTCGCGCATTTGAGCAATTTCCGGCAGAACAGAAAACGATATTGGAAGATATGGGAAAGACCATGCTTCTGCGGAAAATCTTTTCCGAGCAGAAAGACAATCTTGTCTATTTTAAAAAGGGCATTGACCGCCCCGGTTTTTTAGACGAATGTAAATCGTTTTTGTGCGAATTGGAGCAATATGGCATCCGGGAAACCGAGCAATTTGAAAAAATGGAGACACTGGGGAGAAAATTTGAGGATATCCGCTTGATCCACGACTGTTTTAAGGAAAAAATGGGCGACACTTACCAGATGGCAGAGGAGCTGGTCACCCAGCTGACGGGGATGATCGAGCAGATGGACGGCATTCGGGATTCCGTGGTCTGCTTTGACGGATTTACCGGATTTACGCCGACGCAGTATGATCTTTTGGAAAAAATGATGCGCCTTTGTTCCCGCGTGATCGTGACGGTAACAACCGATGAGACAGGAAAACGTGGCTCTGTATTTGAGATTGCTGACACGACAATGCGGACATTAATGCAAAAAGCGAATCAAATTCCGGTAGAAACGAATTTAATTCTTGTTCCGCGAGAAGGAAGAAAAGCACCCTATCGTTTTGCTGAGGGAGGCGAGATGGCATTTTTGGAGCGCAATCTCTTTGCCTATCCGTATCAGAAGTGGAATCAGAAAACAGAAAATATGTGGCTTTATATCGGAGATAAACCCGCGTCAGAAGCGGCTTATGTGGCAAAAACAATCTGGTGGATGTTAGCAAAGGGAGAGTATGCGGAAGAAGAGATCGCGGTAGTAACCGGCTCTATTTCATCGTATGAACAGTCGATATCACGGGAGTTTGACCGTGCGGGCATCCGCTATTTCCTTGACAATAAAAAGAACATCGGTGCCAACTGGATCGCCGAATACATCCAGTCGGTATTGGAAATGTATCGTTATAATATGGACGCGGCGACGACATTCCGTTTCCTGCGCTGCGGACTTTCTCCGTTGACGCGGAGCGAGACCGACCTTCTCGAAAATTATGTGCTGGCGACCGGAAAACGCGGCATTGCGTCCTATATGAAACTGTGGAGAGCACGGGCAAATGATTATCCGCTCGAGGAAATCAATGAGATCCGCGAAAAAGTGACGAACTGTATCCATGACTTTTTCCTGGAACTTCGCGGCGGGAAAAAGCCGGTCGAGAAATTTGTGCGTGCATTATACGATTTTCTGGTGCAGCAGAATGTGTATGACAGAATGCTGGAGCAGAGCCGGATTTTTGAAGAAGAGGGAGAAACACTTCTTGCCAAAGAGTATAAAAATGTATACAAAGTAGTGATGAATCTTTTGGATGAGATGATGGAACTTCTCGGAAAGGAAGTCGTGTCACTTGAAGAATTTGAGCAGATTCTGTGGGCAGGAATTGCGGAAGGGCTGGTCGGATTTGTGCCGCCGAAAAAGCATCAGATCATGGTCGGCGACATCGAGAGAACCCGTTTGAAAGACATCAAAGTGCTATTCTTTATGGGATTCAGCGATGACTTTGTGCCCGCTGCGATGCAGCCGCCGGGAATCGTCAATCACCGGGAGCGGCATCAGATGGAAAAAATGGGCATTGCACTGGCACCGACGGGCAATCAGAAGGTGGCAAATGACCTGTATTATCTGTACATCAACTTTACGAAGCCATCGGAAAAACTGATTTTTACATACAGCCGCTCGGCTGCAGACGGCACCAAACGACAGGCATCCTATATCCTAGGCAAGATCCGTAGAATTTTCCCGGCTTTGACTGTGATCGAGGGCGGTCAGGAAAACGACGTAAAAACCAGTCTTGGCACAGACCGCGGTTTTGAATTTTTGATCGAGGGCATTCAGAAACAATGGTACGCCGAAGGCGAAGAAAAGGAGCGCTGGTGGGAGGTCTGGCGGTATTACGCCAAGCGTGACGAGGGAAAATGGCTGCGTGAAGCTCTTCGCGTGCACATGGAATCAAAGCGCACTCCGAAACTGTCCAAAGAGGCATTGGAGGCGCTTTATGGAGACGAACTGCGGGAGAGCATCACGCGGCTGGAAACGTATGCCCGCTGTCCATTTTCGTATTTTCTCATGTACGGACTGCGGCTGCATGACCGCGAAGAATATACGGTGGCTGCACCGGACTTTGGAAATGTCGTGCATCAGATTTTACAAAATATGGATGAAATTATAAAGGCGCGTCACACGACATGGCAGAAACTGGAACGCAGCGAGAGCGATGAACTTGTCGAATACTGTGTCGAACGCGTGATGGAAGGGTATCGTGATGTCATTTTCTCCCAGTCGAATCGAATTGCCTTTATGCGCCGGCGAATCGTGCATATGATGAAACAGACCGCATGGGCTGTCGCAGAACAGCTGCGGCACGGAGCATTTTTACAAAAATACGGAGAAAAGCCGTATGCGTACGAAGAACAACTGGATGAAATTGCCAAAAAGATGCGGTTTCGCGGTATCATCGACCGGATCGACTTGTATGAAGATGCCGAAAATGTGTACGTGAAGGTCGTGGATTATAAGACCGGAAATGTCAAATTGTCGCTGGAAGAAGTGTACTTTGGTCTGCAGCTGCAATTGATCTTGTATCTCGATTCGGCTTTGCAGTCGGAGCAGAAAAAGCACCCGGGCAAGGATGTGCAGCCGGCGGGAATGCTGTATTTCTATGTGCAGGATCCGCAGCTGGAAGTCACGGGCACAGAGGACGAGATCGAGTACGAACAAAAGCTGCTTGCCGAGTATGCGTGCGACGGCTATGTCAATGAAAGCCCGGAGATCCTCGAAAAACTGGATTCGATCCTTGGTGCGAATGGGGAACTTAATACGCAGAGCGCTTCGCGGTGCTATCCGGTCAAAATCAAGAAAGACGGGGATTTTGCGGCGACGACTAAGGTGCTTTCGAGTACACAGTGGAAGAAACTGATCGAACACGTAAAAACCGTGATCCACGAAAACGGAACGAGCATTCTCGCCGGAAATATTGACATTGCGCCGTACCGGTTGAAGGAAAAACGGGGCTGCGATTATTGTGGCATGAAAGACATCTGTGGACTGGAAAGAACCGATGTGAAAAAAGTAGAACGAAATTTGGAAGAAATTGACATAAAGAAGATTTTGCTGAAAATGAGGGAGGAGGAATCGGACAATGAAATGGACGAATGAGCAGAAGACGGTCATTGACCTGCGGGGATGCAACATTCTCGTGTCAGCGGCGGCAGGTTCCGGAAAGACGGCGGTGCTGATCGAACGCATCGTGTCCCAGGTGACAGATCCGGTCAATCCGGTGAACATCGATGAATTTGTCATTGTGACATTTACGAGGCTTGCGGCAGCGCAGATGAAAGAAAAACTGCAGGCGGCACTCGAAAAGAAATTGGAGGAAGACCCGGAAAATGTACATTTGCAGCGTCAGGTCATGCTTCTTCCTGTCACACAGATTTCTACAATACATAGTTTTTGCGGCTACATCATACAGAATTATTTCCACCAGACAGGGGTGGATCCAAGCTATCGTGTGGCAAATGACAACGAGTTAAACATGATCAAATCCGACGTGCTCGCGGAACTTCTGGAAGAAGAATATACAAACTTAGATGAATCCTTTGTCGATATGGCGAAGATGGCGCGGTTTATCAAAAGCGATACGGAGATGGAAAAAATCATTCTCAAATTGTACAACGATGCGATGAGCGAACCATTTCCACAGGATTTCTTTGAACGCATGCGCCGATTTCTGGCGTGCCAAAGCGAAGAAGAATTGGAGCAGACGGCATTTATTCAGAAAAATCTGCAGTACGCCAAAAATATGATGATAGGAATTTATGATCAGTACGAGCTGTGGATCCGGCTTTGTTATACGCAGGAAGGACCGGAAGAATACGCAGCTTTTTTGGAAAAAGAGCGCGTCGAATTCGAAAACTTTGAGGGGATTTCTTCCTATGAAACGATGCGGAGGCGGCTGGGGGCGGTTTCGTTTGGCAGACTGCCTTCCAAGCGAAATTCCGAAGCCGATCCGGACAAAAAAGAGATCATTAAAAAGGGAAGAACGGATATTAAAAATCTGTTGAAAAAAATGCAGGCTGATCTTTTCGGGGAAAGTCTGCCGGAATTACTGGTGACAATGGAGCAGATGCGGGGGAAACTGCTGACATTTTTGTCATTGGCAGAGAAATTCCGGGAACGCTACCAGCTGGCGAAGCGGGAGAAAAATATTGCGGATTTTAATGACCTTGAGCAGATGGCGTTGGAAATCCTTGTAAAAAAAGACGGGGATAACTTTGTGCGCACACACGCGGCAGAAGAACTTTCCGAGCAGTTTCACGAGATCATGATAGACGAATATCAGGATTCCAATCTGGTGCAGGAACTTCTACTTGGCAGTGTAGCGAAAGAAAATAACCGTTTTATGGTAGGCGATATCAAGCAGAGCATTTACCGCTTTCGCAATGCAAGGCCGGATTTGTTTTTGGAGAAAATGAATACGTTTGAGACGACGGACGGAGCGAAAAACCGCCTTGTCTTTTTGACGAAGAATTTCCGAAGCCGGGATGTCGTGCTGGAGGCGACAAATGACGTATTTACGGATATTATGCAGGAAGATTTTGGCGGAATTGCCTATGATAAAGAGGCGATGCTGTATCTCGGAGCGGATTTTCCGGAGACGGCAAAGCGGCACGCCGACAATGTCACGATATTCGGAATTTCCGATAAATCGGACAAGGAAACCGAAGCGCAGGTGATCGCGAAAACGATATGCGAGTACGTGGATCCGGAAGATCCGATGTATGTGCTTGGCGAGGACGGAGAGTACCGGCCAGCGCAGTATGGCGATATGGCGGTATTGATGCGTTCGACGAAAAATGAGGGACAGCAGCTTTTGGAAATATTGAATGCACACGGGATACCGGCGCATTTGGAAGCAAAGAGTGGATTTTTTGATACGAGAGAGATCCGCATGATCGTAAGTCTTTTGACAATTCTTGACAATCCAAGACAGGATATTGCCCTGGCGGCGGTTCTGCGCGGACCGATTGGAAAAATGAGCGACGATGATCTTGCCAAAATTCGTGGAAACAGCGAAGAACTCCAATTTTACGATGCGCTTTGCAACTACAGCGGCGAGGAAGAATTGGAACAAAAAGCGGAAGATTTTCTGGAAAAATTGGAGCGATGGAGGGAAAAGACGACGTATACGCCGGTGCTTGGCATTTTAGAGGAGATTCTGGAAGAAACCAAATTGATGTATTTTCTGGAGACAATGGGAAATGGTTTGCAGCGAAAGGCAAATGTCGAACTGCTTTTGGAGATGGCAAGAGAATTTGACCAGGGATCGTATCAGGGACTCTACCAGTTTGTGCGCTATATCCGCGGAATGAAGGAGCGCGAAGAAGATTTTGGAGAAGTCAATCTGAGCGGCGATAAGGAAAATGTCGTGCAGATCATGACGATTCACAAAAGTAAAGGTCTCGAATTTCCAATCTGTTTTGTTGCCGGTATGCATAAAAAACTGGGAAAAGCGGAGCGCGATTTTGTCGTTATCAATGGTGATGCCGGCATCGCGTCGGATGTGATCGACAGCGAAAAGGGAACGAAGAAAAGAAGCATATTTTACAAGGCACTCAGCCATATCAATGCCAATGAAGATCTTGCGGAGGAACTGAGGATTCTCTACGTGGCAATGACGAGAGCCAAAGAAAAACTGATCTTTACCGGTAGAGTGGATGATACCATGTGGCTGGGAAACAGCGGATTTTACAGCAGAGTGACGGCGGGCAGTTATTTTGACTGGGTGCTTCCGGTGGCTGCCAGATCGCCGATTTTTGAGTACGTCGAAGTAAATGACGAAGAGTTGCAAAATTTGGAAATGGCGCGCCGGATCGATCAGATGTTGGATGAGAAAATGCTAAATAATTTTGACACATCTGTTGTATATGATAAAGAAACAGAAGAAACGCTGCACTTTATGGATGAGTACCATCGCCAGGTTGAAGAGGAAATTCCGACAAAGGTTTCCGTTTCCGACCTGAAGAAGAAATCCATGGAAGAAGGCGAGGAAGAGAATTTTACGGTTTTGTACAGCGATGCGCTTGAAAACCAGTCGCCGGTACCGGCTTTTGCAAAGACCGAAACCGACGAAATTGGGGCACTTGCCGGTGCAGGTTATGGTACGGCATGGCATCAGGTGATGGCTTCTCTTTGTTTTGCCAAAGCTGTGGACGAAAAAGAGGTGGAAAACCAGCTGGAAGATATGGTACAATCAGGTAGGATCCATGCACAGGAGAAAGAATTTATCCGTCCATGGAAGATTGTAAAATTCTTACATTCCAATCTGGGACGGGCGATGACGGAGGCAGAAAAGAACGGAACACTTTACCGTGAGCAGCCGTTTGTCACCAGTGTGCCGGCGCAGGAAGTACAGGAGACTTCGAGCGACGAGCGGGTTCTTGTGCAGGGAATCATCGACGGATTTTATGAGACGGAGACCGGAATCGTGTTGATGGATTATAAGACCGATCATTTGGAAAAAGGACAGGAAGAGGTATTGGTGAAGCGGTATCATGCCCAGATGGAGGCGTACGCGGAGGCACTGGAAAAAATTACCGGGAAGCCGGTGGAAAAGAAGGTGCTGTATTCCTTTTCCCTCAACAAAGAAATCGAAGCATAAGGAGTGTTTCAGATGTATGAACAATTTGCCACGGTTTACGATGAAATGATGGAAGAAATTCCTTACGACGAGTGGTTTATAAAATTTCAGGAAATCCTGAAAGAACACGGCATAACGAGCGGGCATGTGTGCGAACTCGGTTGCGGAACCGGAGAGATGGTAAGCCGGTTTGCGAAAGCCGGTTATGAGGTTACGGGGATTGACATTTCGCCCGATATGCTTGCCAAAGCGTGTGAAAAGACGGAAGGAATGGAAAAAATTTCATATTTTGAAGAAGATATGACAGATTTTTCGTTGCATAAACCGGCAGATGTGGTACTATGTATATGTGACTCTATGAATTATCTGCTTTCCACGGAGGAAATTTTTGCAATGTTTCGTTGTATCAAAGAAGCATTGGCAGAGGATGGAGTTGCGATCCTTGACATGAAGACCGCATATTGTTTTCAAAAAGTCATGGGAAATCAGACACGAGTTGATGAAACGGAAGAGGCATTGATGATCTGGGACAATACCTACGATGAGGAAACCTGCATCAATGAATATCTTCTTACTATATTTACGGAAGATAAGGCGACGGGAATGTATGCCCGCTACGATGAATGCCACGAGCAGCGGGCGTATACGGAGGACGAGATAAAATCGTGCTTAAAAGAAACTTCGCTGCGGCTTGTAAAAAGCTGGACGGAAGATGAAGTGAGAACTTATTTTGTAATCCAAAGGTAACGTGAGAAAAGAAAGGAAGGAAAAAGCTATGAAGTTACGAATGTCATTGTGGCTGTGTCTCTGTCTTGTGATGAGTTTGTTTACACCGCAGGGTGTAGCGAATCAGACCACAGTCAGTTATGCGAGTGAGGCCGCTTATGTAAAGACCGAAGGGGCAGATCTCAATATGCGGAGTGAGCCGAAGAAGGCAGGAAGTGTATTGGTAAAGATCCCTAATGGTTCCACGATCACTTACGTGGAGGATGCCGGCACGGCAGATGGCCATAACTGGGTAAAGATCACTTATAATGGGAAAGAAGGGTATGCGGCAGCAGAATATGTCATCAAAGGAACGGCTCCGACGGCAGCACCGACCACAGCGCCGACGACGACACCTGCGGCAGAGCAGACGACAGCACCGACGGCAGTTCCACAACCGACGACGGTTACCGTGTATCGTACGCAGGTCAGCTATAAGGCAGTTTCCGTCAAGGCGGTTACCGCAAAGAAAAATACAATTATTTACAAAAATACAGCAAGAAAAAAACGCACGGTCATGAAAAAAGGGAAAACCGTAACGATCCTCGGAGAAAAGACCAAGGGAAAGACAAAATGGTTCCGCGTGCAGTACAAAATAAAGAAGAAAAAAGTCAAAGGGTACATAAAAGAAAGCGATGTAAAAATGAATCTCAAATCTTCGGCAGCAGGACTTGTGACCGGCGTAAAAACCGCTCTCCGCGTCCGCAAAAAACCGGGGACGAAAGGGGCTTATTATAAGATTCGCGGAAAAGAACTGGTTCTTGCGAAAAAGCAGTATGTGACGATCACCAAAGTAAGAACCGTGAAAAAACAAAAATGGTATCAGATCGCTTTTGATTATTATGGAACCCCATACAAAGGCTATGTACAATCCAAATACATCAAATTGACAAAGAAAAAAGTGCAGAAAAAAGTGGCTGTAAGGGTTCTCAGCCAGCGTGATTTTGAAGCGGATCTGACGGCACAGGGATTTCCGGATTCTTACAAAGATGCGCTCCGCAAACTGCATGCGGCATATCCGTATTGGCAGTTTACCGCATACAAGACCGGTTTAGACTGGAACACGGTTGTCGACCAGGAATGCAAGCTTGGCAGAAGCCTGATTTCCAATTCCAAATCGGAGGATTGGAAATCAAAAGAAGCCGGAGCGTACGATGCGGTTACCGGAAAATGGAAAGTATTTGACGGTTCCAGCTGGGTACAGGCTTCCCGGGAAGCGGTAATGTATTATATGGATCCGCGAAACTTCCTCACGATTCAGGGAGTATTTCAGTTTGAACAGCTGGAATACCAGTCGCAGTATCAGACAACGGCAGGATTGAAAAACATCCTTTCCAATACACCATTTGCCACGTCCACCTTCCAATACACGGACGATCAGAGTGGAACGCAGAAAGAAATTTCGTATGTAAATGCCTTCCTCGATGCGGCAAAGGATTCGGGAGTCAGTCCTTATCATCTGGCATCCCGCGTAAAGCAGGAAGTAGTGACCGGCGCAACGACGACCAGCATCGCAGTAACCGGTACCACGACGGAATATCCGGGAATTTACAATTTCTATAACATTGGAGCGACAAGTGGTGCGACACCTGCTCTCAATGGTTTGAAGTGGGCGAGCACAGGAGATACGTATCTTCGACCATGGACGAATCCATATCGTTCCATCGTCGGCGGAGCCATGTATATCGGCAGCAATTATATCAACCGCGGCCAGAATACCGGCTACCTGCAGAAGTTTAATGTAACACCAACCGGTACATACAATCATCAATATATGACAAATGTAGAAGCAGCAAACTCCGAGGCATTGAAAACAAAAAATGCGTACAATGGTATGCTTGACAGCACGCCGCTCGTATTTTCGATTCCGGTTTACAACAATATGCCGGCAGTGAATTGTGCTGCACCAAAATAGAAGGGATTCCTTCGGAAATGGAGTGTCAGAGTGAAAAAAATAATAACAGCAATGAGCTTTCTTTTGCTCTGTCTTGGCTTTCTGGCAGTTCCCGGCAAAAGTCTGGCGGCAAGTGCCGTAGTCGAATTTTCGACAGATAAGACAGAGGTGAAAAAAGATGAGACGGTTACTGTCGTATGCCGGGTTACTTCGAAAGACGGATTTAATGATGTCAAAATGAAAGTTTCCTATGACAGTGATGTTTTACAATTTATCGAAGGCGGTAAAAAAGTGAGCGGCGGCAATGGACAATTGAGCATTCAGTCCGTCGGAAATACAGATGTCGTGACTACACGTACGTATTCGCTGCAATTTCAGGCAGTCGGCGAAGGTGCGACAGCGATTCAGACAGACGGCAACCCGAAGATCCTTGACAGCGAGGGAAACAAACTGTCAATTTCTTCCAACCGCATTGTGCTGAGTGTAACAGCAGAAGAAGCGGCAGCACAGGGAACAGTTAATCCGGCAGATCCGGCAGCAGTGGCTTCTGCGGCACCGACTCCGACGCCGGTTCCGTTAAATACCAATACGAAGCTGAAAGGCCTGTCATTTCACGCCATTTCCATGGCACCTCAGTTTAGCACAGAGGTTCTGGAATATACGATCAAGGTGGACTGCAATACGGACAAGCTGTATTACAATGCGATTCCGGCAAACGGAAAACAGCGCATCCGCCTCAAAGGAAACGAAGAACTGATGCCGGGCGAAAATGAGATGAAACTTGTCGTAACGGCAGAATCCGGGGACAAACGGACTTTTAAGTTAAAAGTAGTAAAAGAGACGGAATCCGAGACGAAAGTGCGCGAACAGCAGGAAAAAGGCACATCCAACATCACATTTTCCGTCTACGAAAAAGATGGCTCGATTTACATTCAGAACCAGTACCAGTTTCAGGTTATGGATGTCAAAGACGATGAAGTGATCCCATCCGGTTACGTAAAAACGACGGTTGACATCGATGGGAAAAGTGTACCGGCATACACCATGCAGAACGACCTTGACAATAATTACCTTTTGATGTATCTGAAAGGGGCATCGGACGAGCCGACGCTGTACCAGTATGACCGACAGGAAAAAACATTACAGCGCTATACCGGAACGATGACTCAGAAAGTCAACCAGGGCGGCAATGTGGCAAGTGAACCTGAAGTAAAGCCGGAGACATGGATGTACGGCCTCATTATAGGGCTTTCGATCCTTGTCCTTGCCTTGCTCATCATTATATTGAACATGATACTCCGCAGACGGTTAAACCGCGGAAAAAAAGAGTTAAATGAGATGGACTTTTAACCCCAGGGGAACGATTCCGGAGTGCCGGGGGAAACAAGATATTTCGTCGTGCTTGCACGTAAGAAATATCGCGTTTTTCCCGGGAGCCTGAGAATCAGGCTCCCCGCCAACAAATGAGCATTTTTAGCCCTGCAAGGGCGGGAAAGAACACGAAGTGTTCGGAAATGCGAATCTCGGCGGGGCCGGAATCGTGGTTGTGAGCGGGGCGGAAATGCGAATTTCGGCGGGGCCGGAATCGTGAATGTGGTTGCGGTCTGAGAATCCGGAATTTAGAACGAAGATTATCACCATAGAAAGGAATCGATAGAGTGGAAAATTTGACAAAAAAAGCCAGTAAGGTTTTGGAGATGGCGGCCAATATCGCCTGGACAGAAAAAGACCGGGAAGTTCAGACCGGACACCTTTTGTGTGCATTGGCGGTAGTCGATGGAACAGCCAAAGAAATCTTGAAAAATAACAATATCCGCGAAGAGGATATGCGGCAGATCTACGAGCGCTGTTTTGAAGAAATGAAAAAAAACAAGAAAAATCATGCCTCAGAAATGCCATTTACGCCGGTTTTACAGAAGATTCTGCAGGACGCGGAAACACTTGCAAGATACCAGAAACAGGAAGTGGGTACGGAGCATCTTTTGATGGCACTTGCCAAACAGCGCGAGACGACAGCGGGAGAGATAATCGCCGGAATGCAGGGGAATCCGAAAAAGATTTATATGGATGCGGCAGAAATGGCGCAGATGGATTCCGAATTTGCAAAGACCGATTTTATGTCTGCCAAAGAAAAAGAAGAGCGGGGACGTTCGCTCACGCCATGTTTGGACAAATTTTCGCGGGATCTTGTGCAGGAAGCGCTGGATGGAAAATTAGATCCGGTATTTAACCGTGAAAATGAGATTGACAGCGTAATGGAAATTCTTGGAAGACGCACAAAAAACAATCCGTGCATTCTTGGTGAACCGGGTGTCGGAAAGACGGCGATCGTCGAAGGACTGGCAGGAAGAATCGCAAACAATGCGGTGCCGGCCTCCCTGAAAAATATCAGGGTGTTGTCCCTCGATGTATCCGGAATGGTAGCCGGGACGAAATACCGTGGACAATTTGAAGAGCGCATCAAACGCTGCCTGCGTGAGACCATAGATGCCGGCAATATCATTTTGTTTATCGATGAACTTCATATGATCATTGGAGCCGGTGGTGCCGAGGGTGCCATGGACGCTGCCAATATTTTGAAACCGGCATTGTCACGTGGTGAAATTCAGATCATTGGGGCGACGACGCGTGAGGAGTACCGTAAACGAGTGGAAAAAGATTCGGCTCTTGACCGCCGTTTCCAGCAGGTAATTGTGGAAGAACCATCGATCGTACAGGCCGTTTCTATTTTGAAAGGTTTGCGCAGCCACTATGAATCGTATCATCATATCGAGATCAGTGACGAAGCCTTGGAAGCTGCAGTAAAACTTTCGGACCGTTATATCAATGACCGTTTTCTGCCGGACAAAGCTATTGATTTGATCGACGAAGCCGCTTCCCGCCTCAATATGAGCAGCATGCGCGAGTATGAGGAAGCCCTTCGGGACAAAAAAGAGGCGCTGGAAAATGTGCAGGAAGAGAAAGAAAATGCAGTAGCGGCGGGCGATATGGATTATGCGGTCGAGCTGCACAAAGAAGAAGAAAAACTGAGCCTGGAACTTAGACAGGCGCAGGCAAAATGGGAAAAGAAGCAAAAGAAACAAAGGAAAATCATGGAAGAATCTCATGTCGCGGAAGTCGTGTCGCGGCAGACAAAAATTCCGGTCAGCCGCTTGGAAAAAGATGAGACAAGACGTTTGCAGAAATTGGAAAAAATCTTGCATGAGAGAGTGGTTGGACAGGATGAAGCGGTGGAAGCAGTATCCCGCGCCGTTCGCAGAGGTCGTGTCGGTTTGAAAGATCCGAACCGCCCGATCGGCTCATTTTTATTCCTTGGTCCTACGGGTGTCGGAAAGACAGAACTTTCGAAAACCCTTGCGGAAGCCGTATTTGGTTCAGAAAAAAATATGATTCGTGTCGATATGTCAGAATATATGGAAAAACAGAGTGTCTCAAAAATGATCGGTTCTCCTCCGGGATATGTCGGTTTTGAGGAGGGCGGCCAGCTCAGCGAAAAAGTGCGCCGCAATCCGTATTCCGTTCTTTTGTTTGATGAGATTGAAAAAGCGCATCCGGATGTATTTAACATGCTTTTACAGATTCTGGAAGACGGAAGACTGACGGATTCACAGGGACGACAGGTCGATTTCAAAAATACGATCATTATCATGACGTCCAATGCGGGGGCAAATCGAATTGTGTCGCCGAAAACACTCGGCTTTTTACAGCAGGAAGATGCCGCAGCGGATTACAGGCGCATGCGCGAAGGCGTTATGGAAGAAGTAAAACACATCTTCAAACCGGAATTTATCAACCGTATTGACGAGATTCTGGTATTCCACATGCTGAGCAAAGAAGACATTCATAAGATTGCCGCCAATATGCTCACAGGCTTTAAAAAGCGCGTGAAAAAGCAGATGGATATCCGCCTGCAATATGGTAAAGCAGTTGTCGATCATGTAGCTGACAAAGGCTTTGACAAAGATTACGGTGCCAGACCGCTCCGCCGCACGATACAGAAAGAGATCGAAGATCAGCTCGCTGAAAAGATTGTCAGTGGAGAAGTGCATATTGGCGACGACGTTCGGGTGTCAATCAAAAAGGATGCGGTTTGTGTCCAAAAAATCATAAAAAAAGGATAGTATTCTTTGTCGAATTTTGCTATAATAAGAATTAGATAGAAATGAATCAGGTGGGAGATATAAGAGACCAAGGAGGATAAGAAAAAATGAGCGTTGTAGAGGAATTGATCCGGAAGGAAGACAATGGAACGTTGAGTTTTGGAAATTACCTTTTGGATGCAAAGACCAAGAAAGCGGATTTTGAGTTTCAGGGGGATTTGTACAAGGTAAAAACGTTCAAAGAAATTACGAAACTTGAGAAAAACGGTTTGTTTGTATACGAATCGGTTCCGGGAAGCACAGTAACGGATTTTAAAAACGACGGAGAAGTGATCTCTTTTACGGTAGAAGCTGCCGGAGATCTTGGATTTACTCTTGAATTGGAGCCGTCTCAGGAATATAAAGTGCTGCTGGAAGATGTCGAACTTGGTAAAATGAAGACGAATCTTGGTGGAAAGCTCAATGTCAGCATTGAGCTGGATGAAGGAAAGAAAGCGTCCGTAAAAGTAATTAAGTGCTAATAGTTACAGAATGAGAGATTAAGAAATCGGTGCCGGACCGAAGCAGGGGTTGGCACCGTTATCTTTTTATGAGGGAGATTGAATGGCAAAGAAAAAATCGCTTGTTTATTATTGTACTGAATGTGGGACGGAGTCTGCTAAATGGCAGGGACAATGCCCCGGCTGTGGTGCCTGGAATACGATGGAAGAAGCGCCGGTTACGAAGACTTCGACAGGAAAAGAAAAAGTTATCATGCCGTCGGAATTGGCAAAACCTACCAAAATGCGCGAGATTGAAACGGAAAATACACCGCGTCTCCAAACCGGCATTCAGGAACTTGACCGTGTCCTTGGCGGAGGAATTGTCGCCGGCTCTCTCGTATTGGTTGGTGGAGATCCGGGAATCGGAAAATCGACGCTTTTGCTGCAAATGTGCAAGCATCTGTCGGACAAACAGGAAAAAGTTCTCTATGTATCCGGCGAGGAATCGCTGCAGCAGATCAAACTTCGCGGCGACCGTATCGGCGAATTTTCGGATTCTATTTTTCTTTTGGCAGAGACCAATATTACGACGATCGAAGGGGCGATTGATCAGTTGCAGCCGAAAGTGGCGATCATTGACTCGATTCAGACCATGTACGACGATGCGGTTGATGCGGCACCGGGAAGCATGAGCCAGGTGCGCGAGATAACAGGGGTTCTGCTGCGAATTGCGAAGAAAAAAGGAATCACAATATTTATCGTCGGCCATGTAACAAAAGAAGGAAATGTCGCTGGTCCGCGTATGCTGGAACATATGGTAGATACGGTGTTGTATTTTGAAGGTGACGCGGCGGCGTCTTACCGTATTTTACGAGGTGTCAAAAACCGCTTTGGCTCGACCAATGAAATCGGTGTATTTGAAATGCGCGGCCAGGGACTGGTAGAAGTTCCCAATCCATCCGAATATATGCTGCAGGGAAAACCGGTGGGCGAATCGGGCTCCGTGGTTGCCTGCGCGATCGAAGGCACACGCTCTTTTATGATTGAAGTGCAGGCACTGGTATGTCACACCTATTTTAATATGCCTCGACGAACCGCTGCAGGAACCGACTATAACCGTGTCAATCTTTTGATCGCAGTTGTGGAAAAACGCCTTGGCATGCAATTGTCCGACTGCGATGCATATGTCAATGTCGCCGGTGGTATGCGGATTACGGAACCTGCGCTTGACCTTGCCATCATTGCGGCACTCATCTCCAGTCAAAGCGGAAGAGCCATCGACGAACATACCGTAATCTTTGGCGAAGTCGGGCTTGTCGGCGAAGTGCGTGCAGTGCCACAGGCAGAGAAGCGCGTGGCGGAAGCCATCAAAACCGGCTATAAAACCTGTATTCTTCCGCTGGCAAACAAAATTTCCATCGAAAAGAGCGGAAACCTCGATGTATCAGGCGTTGAGCTTGTGGGAATACGAAACATAAGAGAATTAATGAGCAGAAAGGAATGGTCTGGAAATGTATAATAAAATACTGGAACACCTGACGACAGGCTGTCGTGCCCTTATCGCGGCTGTGCTGCTTATCGCAGGGATCATCTGGCAGGCAGCAGCCGGAAAATTGCTGGATCAGACGGCATTTTACCTTATGGCGGCGGCAATGCTCTGCTTCGCTACGGTAATCTTCACAAAATGTAAGCCGGACATGATTCAATATGTCATCGGAAACATGATCGTATTGATCATGGGTTTCCTCCTCGGAGAATCCGACACCATTGACGGAACAGTATTGTATACCCTTTGGATTGTGTGTCTCCTCGCCGACTGGGGGTTAAATATTTATCTTTTAAAATTGGAAAATGTTGGGAAAAGAATAGGGCTCGGTGCCCTCGCCATGATCGTCAATGTACTGCTGATCGCGGTCGTTTACCTTGTACCGATTTTGGTGTTCTAGAAGAAAATTCAGAGAAAAATGTTATGGGGCTGCCGCACTAACCATTTAGTGCGGCAGCCCCTTGATTTTGGCGATGCGGGAAGGCATCGTAACCGGTGGAAAACAGGGAAATCCAGCGAAATAGGTTGCCTTTAGCGACGATAATAATATCCGTCCTGTGCATTGCTGTCTGTAAGGCCGTTAAATTTACATTTCAGTCGGCGTTTTGACAGATCTACCGTAAGGGTTGCTGTGTAACGGCCGTTTACCTTTTCCCATCCGCTTCCCGGAAAGTCGCAGTATAAAGAAGTAAATGTGGCTTTTATTTTTTTGCCTTTGATGATTTTGTAAGTGCCTGTATCTTTGTTTCGCCATCCTCTCAATTGGACTTTTCCATTCGACTTGAATTTGAAAGTATACTGGCTTGAAAATTCCATGGTTGGATCAGAGACTTTGTTTTTCCAGGTAGTTCCGCTTAATGTTTTCTTTGTGACCTTCTTTGCGGCTGCATTTGCCGGAGTGTAAAATGATACACTGATCAAACAAATGGCTAGAAGGAGACTGGTGACTGATTTTTTCAACATAAATAAATTCCTCGCTTTCAATATGATATTTACAATAAAAAATATCTGTAAGGAATCCCTATCATATACCGGATATTCGATTCCAAACAGATATTTTTGTGTTTATGTCTATCCGATCACTCGTCTTGCACAATACGGTGTACGGTAACCGATATTACTTGTCGTGATGCCGACACTAGGGTTACTTGCGTGTACAACACGACCACCGCCGATGCAAAGCGCTACGTGATTTACATGACCGTTTCTTGCATAGAAGATCAAGTCGCCGGCTCTCGCCTCTGATACGCTGATCTTTCTTCCGACACCGGACTGGGAACCGGAAGTACGAGGTAAGCTGATACCAAATTTGCGGAATACCGACATGGTAAATCCGGAGCAGTCGGTACCGTTTGTCAGGCTGGTTCCTCCATATACATATGGATTGCCGACAAACTGCAGTGCGTAGGAAGCAATCGCAGAACCATCTCCGCTTCCGATTACATCTCCGCTGCCGTTGGAACTGTTTCCACCGCCGGAAGATTTATTGGAAGAACTTGAACTGCTTGATTTGTTTGAACTTCCGCTGCTGCTGCTCTTATGCGAACTTGAGGAGCTTCCGTTGCTGCTCTTGTGGGAAGAAGAACCGGAGCTGCTTGAGCTGCTCGAACTTCCCGAAGAACTTGAACTACTGGAAGAACTGGAATTGCTGGAAGCCTGCTGCTGTTGACGCTGCTGTGCTTCCTGTTCTGCACGTGCGGCGGCAGCTTCGGCAGCCGCTTTCTTACGGGCAGCCTCACGTTCTTCTTCAATAGAAACTGCTTTCTTAAATTTTACGGTGATATCGACATATTCTTTGGAAACAAATCCTTTGGTATCACCATCGACCATAATCTTAACCCAGTCTTTGTCCTCTCGGATGACTTCGAAACTTTCCTCGCCGGAAACCAGAGTAAGTACGGCACAATCCGTATTTTTGGCTTCACGAACCTTCAAAGTTTCCGTATTGATTGTGGCGATTTTAGTTCCGAATTTATCAACCATTTTTTCGGCACTGTAACCGATGGCAAGATAATCGGACATAATATAACCTTCTACCTGACCGGATTTGATCTTAACCCAGTCACCGACTTTTTTTACAATCTTAGCAGCGCTGCCGCGGTACAATTTTCCGACGACTTTGCTGTCTGTATTTGGTTTCTTTCTGACATTTACATAATCTGCGGCAACCGAAATACCGACATTTTCATATTCGGATTTAGGTTTTGGCGTCGCAGTTGGTTCAGCGGCAGGTTCCGGTGTCGGAGCTGCCGGATCGATCGCTGCGCCGGAAGCGGCATTGGGATCGGTCTGAGGTGCGGCGGCATCTGTGGCAGCCGGTTCATCTGCAAAAGCGACAATTGCCTCAGGATTCGAGGCAGCGCCAGCGGACTGGCTGTTTACATATTGATCCAAAGTATATGCCATGCCGGCAAGCTCCGTCTCACTACACATCGTAGTGGACATCGCAGGAAGATAATTCCCGCCGATGCTTGCGACTGCTAAAGCACCTGTACATAAGAATACCGTCCATATTCTTTTGTTATGCATGCGAATCCTCCATTCTTATTTATCATTTACATAAATAGTTACAAATATATTACAAAATTATTACGACCAAAAACAGTATAACAAGATTCCCCCCTGTTGTCAAGCACTAGCAGAAGAGAAATATTTCCAATTTTTAAATAGGTTAGAATATGTAAACTCATATAACTAATCACTTATATAGTCTATAAGTAAATAGTTATTAGAATTTTAAAAAAACATATGTTATACTTATTATGTAGTTAATTCCGTTTTAAACGAATTCAACGCATGGAGTGTGGTATAAAGTGGTTTATTTTTCAACGATGGCTTCGATCTCGATCAGCACATCTTTAGGAAGACGGGCTACTTCTACACAGGAACGTGCAGGAAAATCCGTCGTAAAATATTTGGCATAGATTTCATTTACTTTTGTGAAATCGTCCATATTTTTAATGAAAACGGTTGTTTTAATTGTATTTTCAATCTTTGCTCCCGCAGCTTCGATCAGAGCAGCAAGATTTCCAATTGCCTGTTCAGCCTGAGCTTCGATGTCTCCTTCTACCAATTCACCGGTGGATGGGACAATCGGAATCACACCGGAAGTAAATAACAGGCCATTTACTTCAATGGCTTGTGAATAAGGGCCGATAGCAGCAGGTGCTTTCGGGGTTGAAATGATTTTTTTCATAGGGGTTCACCATTATCCTTTCTTAAATATAATAGATAGCGTTTTGCATCGCAATCCTACTTATTATTATAAACCATTTTGTCAAGATGGCAAGAGTGTCTTTTTTTACAAAAGAACTGGAAATTTTCCGAAAAATTTTGTATAATATAGACAAGAGAACGCATTATGCGAAGATGAGAAAGGCAGGTTGAGTATTATGAAAACGATTATTACAATAAGCAGACAATACGGAAGCGGCGGACGTGAGATCGGAAGAAAGCTGGCAGAACAGTTAGGAGTTCCGTTTTACGACAATGAGATTATTTCCCGGGCAGCCAAAGAAACCGGATTTTCGGAGGCAGCATTTGAGACGGTAGAGGATAAGGCGACAAACAGTCTGCTCTATTCGATCGCGATGGGAATGAATGTCTTTACGAATCAAGATGCAGGATTTGCAGGATTGTCTCTGGACGACCGCATTTTCCTGGCACAGTCCAATGTGATCCGTAAAGTGGCAGAAGAAGGTGGATGCGTCATCGTGGGACGCTGCGCCGACTACATATTGAAAGATTATGAAAATGTCGTAAATATCTTTATCCGCGCAAATCTGGATTTTCGTATCAAACGTTCGATCCAGGTAGATCAGCTCGATGAGAGCAAGGCCGGTGAGATTGTATCGAAAAAAGATAAAAGTCGTGGAAATTATTATCGATACCATGCCGGAGAGCGCTGGGACAACTTGATGAATTATGATCTCGTTCTGCGAAGTGATCTTGTCGGAATTGACAAAGCAGTAGAATGTATCAAGAATTATGTCGAGGCGATGTAAATAAGATGTTACAGCGGACTCGCAAAAAGAAGGAGAATGAAAATGACACACAAGTCAATGCGAAAAGTGATGGCGGCTATTCTTAGTGCAGCGATGCTTTTTCAGATGGGGACAGCTCCCGCGACACAGGCTGCCGTAAAAGTCAAATTAGCAAAAAAATCAATCGTTTTGACCGAAAAGAAGTCAAAAACGGTGAAAGTTACAGGCGTAAAAAAAGCCAAAATAAAGAAAGTAAAATGGTCCACAAGCCGTAAGAAAATTGCGACGGTGAAAGCAAAGGGAAAGACTGCTGTAAAAGTGACCGCGAAAAAAGCCGGAAATGCGAAAGTGACCGGTAAATTTACATTGAAAGGTGTAAAGAAAGTTCAGAAGGTGACATTGAAAGTTCGAGTGAAGAAGGCATCCAAGGCAAATAATGCGACGGAGACCCCTGGAACGGCTTCCCGGCAGCCGGCGGCGACAGCGGCAGTAAGTCCTTCCGCTTCACCGGCGACGACAACACCATCCACCAATCCGGCGACGACAACACCGACGAAAAATCCGGATGGCTTTGAACCGGTTCTGTTCAAAAATGCAACTTTCGAAAACGGAACAGACGATTTTGTTTCCCGTGGTTCTTCCAAAGTGTCTCAGGCAGATAATGGATACGAAGGTAAATGTTTGTATGTATCCGGCCGTACGGACACATGGAACGGTGCAGCAATCGACGTAACAAGCACGATCGTACCGGGGGCCAAATATCATGTGACCGCTTACATGAAGCAGATGTCCGGTGCGGCAGCAGAGATTAAATGTTCCGCTCAGACCGGAAGTGATTACCCGGCGATTGCAACCGTTACAGATGCACCATCCGGCGAATGGGTAAAATTGGAAGGCGAGATCGAAGTGGCTTCTTCTTTCTCGGATTACCTCATTTATTTTGAAATTCCGGGAAGTGCGAAGGCAGACTTTTATCTGGATTCGGTTGTTATCACGCAGGTTTCCAAAGGAAAAGATGTTGTGGATCCGAATACGTTAGCGAGTATCAAAGACACCTATAAGAATATTTTCCAATATATGGGCACTTGTGCCAATTATTATGGTTACGGAGCAAAGAAAGACCAGCTTCGCAAAGACGATACTATTAATTTCATCAAAAAGCAATTTAATAGTATTACATTGGAAAATGAGATGAAGCCGGATACCGTCCTTGGCGGATCTTATAATAAGAAACTGATCAGTGTGGACGAAGCAAGGAAGCTTGGCTACAGTATTCCGGATAATTATAAGGAAGACAAAGTTCCGCAGCTTGATTTAGGCGCAGTAGATGCAACGTTGGAATTTTGTGCAGAAAATAATGTCAAAATGCGAGCTCACACATTGATGTGGCACCAGCAGACACCAAGCTGGTTCTTTACCGAGGACTACAACGGAAAAAATGTCGCTACAACGGAAGTGATGGATGCGCGTCTTGAATTCTTTGTCCGCACAATGTTGAATCATGTGATGGATAAAGAAAAGGAACTTACCGGAAAAGAAGGAAGTCTCGTATACGCATGGGATGTGACAAACGAGTACGTTCACCGTACCAATGAACCGACCAGTCCAAGCTGGATGGATGTGTACGGGGATATGGATCTGGAACCTGTTTATGTGAAGAAAGCATTCACATTTGCTTATGAAGAACTTGAAAAACGTGGACTTCAGGATCAGGTAACCTTGTTCTACAACGATTATGATGAGTACAAATGTGCAGATAAGATTGTAGAACTTGTAAAATTTATCAACAGTGACAAGAAAGTCTGCGGTGGAATCGGTATGCAGAGTCATTTGACCGGGCCGGAAAATCCGACGATTGATCTCTATGCAGAAACATTGGATAAATTCCTGGCAACCGGATTGGAAGTTCAGGTAACAGAGCTGGATGCCGAGGTTGAAAGCAATGATCTGGAAGATCAGGCAGCATACATGAAATCCATTATGGAAACGATTGTGACAAAGCAGCTGAATCGTGACAAGACCGTGAATCCGAAAGGAATCACCGGTGTGACGATCTGGGGTCTGTATGACGCATGCTCTTGGAGAAAAAACATTCCACTTTTGTTTGCTTCCGGCATCAATGATCCAAAACCATCGTTCTATGCTTTCTTAGAGGCAGCAAAAGCCAAATAAATAGTGAAGTAAAGAATACTGCCCGCCCCAGAGACGTTGCTCTCTGGGGCGGTTTTTTGATGGTGCGAGAGCACTTGTGGGGGCTTTGTGGGATTTTGGGGTGGCGTGCTGTGTGAGAACACTTGTGTGGGGGGTTGCGATGAGATGTGCGAGAACGCTTGTGTGTGGCTTTGCGATGAGATGTGCGAGAACGCTTGTGTGGGGCTTTGCGACAGGATGTGCGAGAACGCTTGTGTAGGGTTTTGCGACAGGATGTGTGAGAACGCTTGTGTGGGGGTGCGACAGGATGTGCGAGAACGCTTGTGTGGGGGTTTGCGACAGGATGTGCGAGAACGCTTGTGTAGGGTTTTGCGACAGGATGTGTGGTTTTTGGTCTAGAGAAAAGAAACCGCGATTTAAACCATAAGAATTTGCGGATCGATTTGGTTCAGATTAAGAAATTTCGTTCCGGACCATAAAATTTTGAGAGGAGTTTGGTTTAAGGGGATAATATGGCGATTTGGGGCAAAAACTACATAAGGGTTGTATGGTTTAGGCGGAGAAAATGAATTCTGGGTCAAATGCAAAAGCAAAATCGTGTGGTTCGGACACAAAAAATATAAAAAAAGTCAAAACCGCGCACCAAAACACCCCAAAACCACGCACCAAACCGCCCCAAAACCGCGCACCCAACCGCCCCAAAACCGCGCACCAAACCGCCCCAAAACCGCGCACCAAACCGTCCCAAAACCGCGCACCAAAACACCCCAAAACCGCGCACCAAACCACCCCAAAACCGCGTACCTAAACACCTCAAAAACACGTAATAAAAGTTGACAAACAACGAAAAATAGGGTAATTTTAGAGAAGATAATAATCTGAGAAAAGAGAGAGGAAAACCTGCCATGCAGTCCCAAAACTACCAAAGAACCATGACCGCCTGTTTTATCGCCTATATGGTGCAGGCGGTTGTCAATAATTTCGTACCATTACTATTTGTGACATTTCAGCAGACCTACGATATCCCGATGGCGAAGATCACGCTGCTTATCACATTGAATTTTCTGATCCAGCTGGTGATCGACCTTTTGTCAGCCGGGTTCGTGGACAAGATCGGATACCGCGCGTCAGTCATTCTGGCGCATATCTGTGCAGCAGCCGGCTTTGTGCTGCTTACGATACTGCCGGAAATGCTGTCCGATCCGTTTGTTGGAATCCTGATCGCCGTCATGATCTATGCCGTCGGCGGAGGATTGATTGAAGTGCTTATCAGCCCGATCGTCGAAGCCTGTCCGACCGACAATAAAGAAAAAGCGATGAGTCTCCTGCACTCCTTTTACTGCTGGGGACACGTCGGCGTTGTCCTGCTTTCGACGGCGTTTTTTGCGTCAGCCGGCATAAATAATTGGAAAATCCTTACAATTCTATGGGCGCTGCTTCCACTTGCAAATTTAGTTCTGTTTGCGGGTGCGCCAATCTATTCGCTTCACGAAGAAAACGAGGCGGGAATGCCGGTGAAAGAATTATTCCGGCAGAAAATATTCTGGATCCTTATGATAATGATGCTTTGCGCGGGCGCGTCCGAGCAGGCGGTCAGCCAGTGGGCATCGCTTTTTGCGGAAAAAGGACTGAGTGTGACAAAGACGATCGGCGATCTCGCCGGCCCGATGTCTTTTGCCGTGTTAATGGGAACTTCGCGCCTGTTATATGGAAAATACGGAGAAAAATGGGATCTCAACCGATTTATGGCAGGAAGCTGTGTGCTGTGCGTCTTTTCGTACCTTTGCATCGTCTTTGTGCCAAATGCCGCGGTCAATTTATTGGGCTGTGCGGTCTGCGGTTTTTCTGTGGGAATCCTCTGGCCGGGGACATTCAGTAAAGCCTCTGCTGCAATCCGGCGGGGAGGAACGGCGTTGTTTGCCTTTCTGGCCCTGGCAGGCGATGTCGGCTGCTCCGGCGGGCCGACAGTAACCGGCATGGTGTCAAGTTTGTTTGACAATAATCTGAAAATGGGAATCTTGGCAGCAATCGTATTTCCAATCTTACTATTGGTCGGATTAGCTGCCCTACAAAAAGGAGAAAAACAATATCCGTATTATCATACCCTGTAAAAACACGTCATTTTGCCCGTTCGTGTCATATTTGGTTCTTTCGTGTTAAGAGTATTGAGAAGTACCTGTATTTATGTTAAAATGATTGCATTTTACAGGAAACCGAAAGGAAAAGGAGAATGAATATGGCAAAAAAAGGGAAAAAATTACTGGCACTGATGCTTGTGGCTGCTCTTGTACTGGGGGGCGGAAACGGCGGAGCGATACAGGCAGCAGAGGATTATGAGGTGAAAGATCCGGTCAATACCATGGCGGATGGAACCGGTATCACGACCTGGGACTGTGTGTACTTTGGAAATTACATACAAAAGGATACCAATGGTGATGGAAAAGTAACCGATGAAGATGAAAAACAGCCGATCAAATGGCGTGTGCTGTCGGTAGAGGAAGACGGGACGGCGCTTCTTCTGGCAGACAAATTGCTGGATATACAGCCTTTTGATAAAAATAGGAAAAACGACTGGGAAGCCTGTACTCTTCGTACCTGGCTGAATTCTACCTTTTTGAATGCCGCTTTTACCGAAGCGGAGCAGGAGGCGATCGCAGAGACGGAATTGGAAACAGAGAGTGCTGCGACCGTAACGGACAATATTTATCTCCTGTCGTTAGAGGAGGTAAGCAATCCGGAGTATGGATTTCATCCGTCGAGCGATTGTGAGAGTAATACAAGAAAAGCAGAAGGTACGGATTTAGCGGTGCTTAATAATGCTTGGTGGCTGCGTACGCCACATAAAACAAATGGTGTTTTTGTTTATTGGATTGATTCAGAAGGAAAGAATTCACAAAATTCTTTCTTTGCAGATATATCTCAATGGATCCGCCCTGCCCTGCGGTTAAAGCTTTCTGACAGAGCACACTGGAGTTATGCGGGTACGACAGCATCCGAAGAACTCGAAGTGACCGTCGAAAATCCGACGGCGGGCAGCCTGTTTTCCGGTACCGTACGGGGATCTGAAAATATTGATCCTGACAGGAGCACGATTTCCTGGCAGAAAAAGGAAGAGGGAAAATGGGTCGATGTCGCGAAAGATGAGAGAGCACAATTACAGCAGGTGTACCGCGCCTGTGTTACCCTGAAAGCAAAAGAGGGAAGTTCATTTGTCGGCTGTGATTATGCCCGGTTCAATGGAGAGCAGGTGCGGCTGACGAAAAAGGATGATGGCAGCCGGACATTCGTCTGTCCGGTTTACAATTATGGGGTGAAAAATCCGACTAATCCGGAAGCGGATGGAAGCGGAACTTCTACCTGGGACTGCGTGTATTTTGGAAAATATTACCAGAATGATACCAATGGGGATGGTAAGGCCGATGAAACAGATGAAAAAGAGCCGGTCAAATGGCGTGTACTGTCCGTGGACTCTGCCGGAAATGCCTTACTTATGGCAGATAAGATTCTGGACTACAGAAATTTTAATGATAACGAAGCAGGTGACATTGCCTGGGGACAGAGTGATATGCGGAAATGGCTCAATTCTCCCGGCGGGTTGGAGGAAGATCTGGGATTTTTGCAAACCGCATTTACCGAACAAGAGCGGGCAATGATCCGGTATAGAGAAATAGAGACGATTGTGGATAGTGATATTTTAAAAACCCGGGATTCTGTTTTCCTTTTATCGACACAAGACTCTGTCAATGCCGGCTATGGATTTTGGACTAAGGATATAGAAAGCAAAAACAGAGTGGCAGAAAGTACTGCCTATGCAGCGGGAAAACAGCAAACGGTGGAAAATCAGTGGTGGCTGCGTACGCATTCTTGGGTGTCATCGGCGGAAATAGCAGCTAGAGTTTTTGTAAAACCGGATGGAACAGTTACCGGTGATGGGGTTAAAAACAACACCTTTTACGGGGTTCGCCCGGCGCTGTACATAAATTTAGCGGACTTTACCCAATGGACCTACGCGGGAACGGTGGATGCCGACGGCAATACGAAAGAGCCGGTGCGGCTTTCTGTTGACAGTCCGGTGCATGGAAGAGGATTTTACGCGGAAACAATGGGATTCCATGAGGCAGACTGGGCGGTAGCAGCGGAAAACTGGCAAAAAAAGGAAAATGGAAACTGGATGGACGTGGAAGTCGAAGAATTGGCAGAAGCAGAAGGAGTTTATCGTCTGCGGACGCAGGTGATAGCCGAGAAAGAAAACATGGAAGCACCGTGTGTTCTAAATCAGGGAAAGTATGCGCAGGTCGAAGCAAACGACGATGGTACCTTTACGGTCTATTGCACGTTTTCCAATTACGGACTGGCAGATCCTTCGGAGACAGAGGACGAGGGAAAGCAAGTGACGACGTGGCATACGATCTGGGTGACAGAGAATGAGACGGAGAAAGAAAATCCGATGAAATGGCGTGTGTTATCCGTAGATGCGTATGGAAATATTACGCTTGCCACCGATCCGTCCATGGGCGGAGAAGAGAGGAAAAACCGGACCAATCTTTCCCGGATCACAGACTGGTCGTATGCGGGAAAAGTAGATTCGGAGGGCGGATCGGAAGAGATCCTGCCGCGAAATCTTTACTTAAGCGCAATAGTGGAGACACCGGAGACTGGAAAAAAATTACAGGACGGTATCACACAGCAATCGACGTTTGTTACGGCAGAAAATGTAAGCTGGGAGAAAAAGGCTGCTACCGGGGAAGGCCGGTGGAGTGCCGTCTCACCGCAGGAAAAAGCGGATCAGGAAACGGTCTATGCCGTTCAGTTTACGGTGGGCCCAAAGCAGGCTGCCGCTGTTTTCCATAAAAATACGCAGCTGTATGTGACGATAAATGGGCAAAAAGTACCGGTAATCCGGGATGCGGATGGAAATTCCCGTGTGCGGTATGAATTTGTGGCGACCGCCGAACTTCCGCCGACACCAAGCGCGGCACCAACAGTAAGTCCGTCTGCTGTTCCGACACCGACAGGCAGTCCGGCGGCAAGCAGCATACCGACTGTCAGCCCGGGCGTGAGCGCATCGCCGTCAGCCATTCCGAAACCGGGAGGGAGTCCGTCCGCGAGCAGTGCACCGACGGCAAAGCCGGACGTGAGTGCAATACCATCGCAAGCACCGAATGTGGACGCAAACGCAAAGCCGTCCGACAAACCGGCGGTACCGGGGAAGAACGTTCAACCGGGAGAGACAGGACAGCCGCAGAAACCGGCACAAAAAGGGGAAAAACTCCAGGATGAAAGCGGAGCAGGTTATGTCGTTGCGAAAGCAGACAGTAAGAATCCGGAAGTTGCCTATCAAAAGGCAGCAGTCACAAAAGGGACGGTGATCGTGCCGGATACTGTCGAAGTGAACGGAACGACATATAAAGTTACCTCAATTGAGAAGAAGGCATTTGGAACCGGCAAAAAGATCAAAACAATCATACTGGGGAAAAATGTAAAAACCATAAAGAAGGATGCCTTTGCAGGATGCAAGACACTTCGGAAGATTATTGTCAAAACAAAGAAACTGACGAAGAAAACCGTGGCGAAAAAAGCGTTCCGTGGAGTGCGTAAAAATGTGCGGATCATTGTGCCGAAAAAGAAAAAGCAGGCATACAGAAAGCTTTTTTATCAGAGAGGTCTCAATAAAAAAGTTAAAATCCGTTCATAAAACCTGTTGACATTCCAAAAGCAAATGACTATAATAATCAATAACACATAGAAGAGACGAGTAAAATGTGATAACATGCCAGAGAGTGGTACCGGAGGGCGGTGTGCAAACAGGCATCTGCCACAGGCTGGAAGTACCATGATGGGAAGCATTTGAAAACTAACTCTGAGTGGCCCCAATCCGGTCCGGTGACTCCGTTATCGTCAAATGAAGCCGGGTATATCCGACTGCCGGAAGTGCAGTCTTATGTACCAAAAAGGGTGGAACCGCGGATGAATATTTCAGCCCGTCCCTTTAAACCTAAGTGTTTAGAGGGGCGGGCTTAATTGCGTATAAACAACGAGACACGCAGAATCCGAAAAGTTGCAGCATTGTGCTTGCACAAAATGCTGGCAACTTTTCGGATTCTATGTGACGACTGTCACGACGATGAGCTCCGGAAGGAGCGAAGAGTGCGTGTCGAGGGAGAACGAGACACGACTGTCATAGAAAGGAGATCGTAGAGAATGAAAATCACATTGAAAGATGGTTCCTGTAAAGAATATGCAGAACCAATGGCAATTATTGACATTGCAAAAGACATTAGCGAAGGACTTGCCCGCGTAGCCTGCGTGGCAGAACTCGATGGAGAAGTAGTAGATCTGAGAACAGTAGTAGATGGAGAACATGAATTAAACATTTTGACCTTTGACAGTGATGCCGGAAAGGCAGCTTACCGCCACACCGCATCCCATGTGCTGGCACAGGCGGTCAAACGTCTGTATCCGCATGCGAAATGTGCGATCGGACCGGCGATCGAGGACGGTTTCTATTATGATTTTGATATGGAATCTCTTGACCGCGAGGCGCTTGACAAGATCGAAAAAGAGATGAAAAAGATCGTAAAAGAGGGAGCAGAGCTGAAACGATTTACTCTTCCCCGCAATGAAGCAATTGAATTTATGAAAAAACGCGAAGAGCCTTACAAAGTGGAATTGATCGAGGATCTTCCGGAAGACGCCGAGATTTCGTTCTATGAGCAGGGCGAATATGTCGACCTTTGTGCCGGTCCTCATTTGATGAGTACCAAGCCGCTCAAAGCGATGAAATTGATCTCCTCCTCCGGAGCTTACTGGAGAGGAAATGAGAAAAATAAAATGCTGACCCGTATTTACGGAACTGCATTTACAAAAAAAGCAGATTTGGATGCGCATTTGGAACATTTGGCTGACATCAAAAAGCGCGACCACAATAAACTCGGACGTGAGATGGAATTATTTACCACGGTAGATGTCATTGGACAGGGGCTTCCGCTCATTATGCCAAACGGTGTGAAAATGATTCAGAGAATGCAGCGCTGGATCGAGGACGAGGAGACCAAACGCGGCTATATGAGAACGAAGACACCGCTTATGGCAAAATCCGATCTGTACAAGATTTCCGGACATTGGGATCATTACAAAGAAGGAATGTTCGTCCTTGGGGACGAGGACAAAGACAAAGAGGTATTTGCGCTTCGTCCGATGACTTGTCCGTTCCAGTATTATGTGTATAAAGCAAGCCAGAAATCTTACCGCGATCTTCCTTGCCGCTATGGTGAGACTTCAACCTTGTTCCGTAACGAGGATTCGGGTGAAATGCATGGTTTGACACGTGTACGCCAGTTTACGATTTCCGAGGGACATTTGATCGTCCGCCCGGATCAGATGGTAAAAGAATTTAAAGATTGTATCGCATTGGCGCAGTATTGTCTGCAGACACTCGGTCTGGAAGAAGATGTAACCTACCATTTGTCCAAATGGGATCCGGAAAATCCGGAAAAATATATCGGCGAGCCGGAAGTTTGGAATGAGACAGAGGAAGATATCCGAAATATTCTGAACGAATTGAACATTCCATTTACCGAAGATGTCGGAGAGGCTGCGTTCTATGGACCAAAAGTAGACATTAACGCCAAAAATGTATATGGAAAAGAAGATACCATGATCACAATTCAGTGGGATGCTCTTCTTGCTGATCAGTTTGACATGTATTATATTGATGAGAAAGGCGACAAAGTTCGTCCTTACATCATTCACAGAACTTCGATCGGATGCTACGAGAGAACATTGGCATGGCTGATCGAAAAATACGCCGGTATGTTCCCGACATGGCTTTGCCCGGAGCAGGTTCGTGTGCTTCCTATTTCTGAGAAATATGCGGATTATGCGGAAAATGTCTGTGAAAAATTGACAGCCAATGGCGTAGATGCTACAGTGGATAATCGATCCGAGAAAATCGGATTTAAAATCCGAGAAGCACGTCTGCAGCGCATTCCATACATGCTCATCGTAGGCCAGAAAGAGCAGGAGGAAAACAAAGTGTCGCTTCGAAGCCGCTATAAAGGTGACGAAGGACAGGTGGCACTGGATGACTTTATCGCGGATATCACGGAAGAGATCCGTACCAAAGAGATCCGCAAGATCGAAGTAAGCGAAGAAAAATAATCGGAAAGGGAGGAATCTATGGAGACAAAAAAGATAAATGGAAAAGCGGTCGTATCGCTGATCCTTTCCTGTCTTTCTGTGTTGTGCTGTTTTGCCTGGTACCTTGCCATCATTGTTGGAATGATTGGCGTGGTACTGGGAATTATCGCATATCGTGAGTCGGAAGGCGGCCAGCGGGATCTGGCAATCGCAGGAATTATTGTAGGGGCAGTCGGAATGTCACTTGGAATCGTTTCGGCGGTGCTTTACATCATGCTCACGAGTGGTCCGGCAGACAGCCTTCAGACGACACCGGTATCCCCATCTGCGATCGGGGTGCCATCAGCAAGCCCGGAACCATCAGCATTTCCGGAGGACGGCAGTGGTTCAATGATGTTTGCATTGCGCAGACTGTGGATGTGGTTTTAAAATAGAAGGAGGAAAATTATGGAAGAAAATGAACAGAGCACCGTTGTACAGAGCCAGAAGAAAGGCTTTGGAATCGCAGGACTTGTCCTTGGAATCCTTTCCATTCTCTGTTGTATGTGCATGGGAGCAGGACTGATTTTTTGTATCATCGGTGGAATTTTCTCTATCATTAGCGTGGTAAAGGGAAGTGGAACCGGAAGAACACTCGGGATTATTGGCCTTGTGGTGAATATTTTAGGGCTTCTTCTGAACGCATTTATGATCGTTTCTTTTGCGATGATGATTGATTGGTCTCACGTTACAATGGAAAATCTGCAATCCATCAATAACATTGATCCAAACAATGAAAGCGAAGTAATGCAGTGGATGCAGCAGTTTTTCCGCGTCGACATTTCATCGTATACAACCTATTGATAACAAAAATGGCGGCTCTCATAGGAGGGCCGCTATTATTTTGACGATCCATTGCACCAAAATGAGGATTACCGCCAAATAAACATATTCTAACCGGAAAGAAAGAGCGTGAAACCGCAAATTTGTTTTCCTGCGGAGAATCCGTTCCATCGTCTGCGTCACCATAAAAATGACATAGAGAAGAAAGCAGAACGGGACGACCGGATGATACAAGAACGAATGAATCAGGTCGCCTTTTAAAAGGGAGACAAAGGCACGCGTCCCGCCGCATCCCGGACAGGGAAGACCGGTGACAAAATGAAACAGGCAGGGAGGCAGCCAGTGGGTCGGATGGATCCATCCGATATTGTAAAAAAGTGCAAGAATGGTAAAAGGGATAAGCAGAAGCCATCCTACAAAGAACAAAATGTCGTTGGCAGAATGTCTTCTGCCGGCGTGGCTTTGAATCGTTGAAAACATAAAATCTCTCCTTTGCAGAAAAGTATAGCAAATAAAGTGAAGAACTGTCAATCAATAAATAGTGCAGCACGATCATTTTGCGCCAGATATATCAATTTATTGACAAAATAACACAATGCATTTTTGGAAGAAATGATGTAAAATTAAAATAATTTTAGATCGCTGAAAAAGCAGAAGGAGGACACCATGAATCAATCAAAGAAGAAAGTGCTTGCAGTTCTGATGGTAGCCTCAATGGCAATTCCTACGGGGATGTCTCCTGTATCAGATGCGGCAAAAAAAAGTCAAATTTAACAAAACCAATATTACAGTTAAAGTTGGCAAAAAGGCAAAAGTCACATTGAAAAATGCGGCAAAAAAAGCAAAGGTAACTTGGAAGATCTCCAATAAGAAAGTTATCAAACTTACCAAAAAGAGCAAAAAATATGCGGTAGTGAAAGGCGTAAAAAAAGGAACAACAACGCTGAAAGCGACGTATAAAAAAGGGAAGGTGAAGAAAATTTTAAAATGCAAAGTTAAAGTGGAAAAAGACGCAGCGAAAACGACAGCTTCAGTGGCTCCGGGAACATCAGCGCCAACACAACCTGCAACACCAGCAACATCTGCAACGCCAACGCAGTCTGCAGCAGCATCAACAGAAATGCCAACAACGGTGCCTACAACAGCACCATCATTGATAAAAGTTGCTCCAAAAGTGGACAGTAAAGAAGCATACAGTTACTTCAATGACTATACCCTTGGTTATGATACCAAAGAAGAGAAAGTTGTTGCTTACAAAAATGGTGCGCAGATGTCCTTGGAAGAGGTAGGTGCCAAAGTATATGACAATTTTGGTGACAATGTATTTGAACAGCAGACCGCTTCCAATAATTGGGATACGCCGGCGATCAAATTGACAGCGCCATTGCAGTATACAACAGCAGACGGAACAGTACATGATATTGACAGTATGCTGACAAACTTTGATTTCATCGCTGATCCAACGGCACTGGATAACTCAGATGTTGATGGAAAATTATATGTATATGGAACCAATGAAGGATTTGATTATGCAGATGGAAAATTGGCAGCAAACTCTTACAGTAATCATTCCTTGAGCATTCTTTCCACATCCGATATGGTAAACTGGACTGATGAAGGTCTTATGGATAATGGAAACCTTACGAATCTTCCGGATTCTGCACTTGCGAAGAACAAAGTGACAAATAAATGGACAACAAAGGCATGGGCACCATCTGCATTGAAGATTGATGGTGACGGTGACGGCGAGGATGAATATTACGTATTTTATACCGATGGTGGTGGCGTTGGGTATGTACGTGGAGACTCACCGGTTGGACCATGGTATGATGATCTTGGAAAGAAATTATTTACTTCCCAGTCTGAGGGATGCAGCGGCGTAAAATGGTGCTTTGACCCGGCAGTTCTTGCGGATGACAAAGGCAACGCTTATGTATACTTTGGCGGTGGAAATGATGAAGAAAAATACGTTCAGACCGGACGTGTATGTAAATTGAAATTCGAAAAGGGTACCGGAAAAGTATCATCGGATGGTGTGCCACAGATTCTGGACACATTCTGCTTCTTTGAAGACGGGGAGATCAACCAGATTGACGGCAAATATATCTATTCTTATTGTACAAACTGGGATGTAAAGAAAGATACACCATATGTAGGTGCAGTACAGATTGCAGCATATATTTCTTCCGATCCGATGAACATCGCGTTCTTCCCGGATAAAGTAGGGCAGACCAAATATACAGATGACAAGGGAGTTGCTCATAATTTCCTTGGAACAATTCTTGATAACCCAAGTAAACTGTATGGTGAGACATATAACAACCATCATCATATGCAGAATTTTAAGGGACACAACTACATCTTCTATCACTCAACAGCGTTGAGCAATACGTTGTATCGTGACAGCAAGCAGTATCGTAACCTTCATGTCAACGAGATTGATATTGACATGGATAAAGAGACTATCGATATTAAGCCTTCTTACCAAGGCGCAAAACAGCTTGAAAACTTCAATCCATACACCAATCAGGATGGAAGTGTAAGATATGTTAATGCAACAACAGCTTCTAAGAGTGCCGGTGTGAAATCACTGCGTGATGACCGCACAGTAATGCAGTCTTACAATGGTTCACCGATGGTATTGGATCAGATTAATACCGGTGACTGGACAAAGATCAGTGGAGTAGACTTTGGCGCAAACGGACTTAAGAGCATTAGTGCAGAAATTGCAGCAGCAAATGACGAAGGACAGATTGAAGTTTATCTTGATGATCCAACCGTACCTGCAAACCGCATTGCGCGCATTGGCCTTCTTGATACCAAGAAACTTTATGCATTCAGTACAGCAGATATTGAAAAAGAAGTAACAGGTGTACATGACGTATACTTTGTATTCCGTGGTACTGGTTATAACGTAGCATCTTGGGCATTCTCTGAAAAAGACACACCGGAGCTCCCAGACCTTTCAGCAAGACCAACTGTTGCTCCAATTCCAACAATGAATCCAAACCTTGTGACAGGATGGAATGCAGACAAAACGGAATACGCTATTCCAATCACAGAAGAAAATGTTGAGGCAGAAGGGGGAGCAAGTGCAGAAGTAGATATGTATAACGGACAGGCATCCCTTACTTACAACGGACAGTATCCGGGCGTGTGGTTCAATATGCCGGAAGAATTGACAGATACAAAATTTTCGTCGATTGAGATCAAATACGATCGTCTTGGTGCGGAAGATAAATTTGGATGCGCTTCACGATACAAAGACGCTCAGGATAAGGATGTTGAAATACAGTGGGCAGGAACAGATGCACCATTTAATCCGTTAGAACATTCAAAAGTGATTGAGCTGAATAAAGAGAAAGAATTATATCGGTTCAAAATCTTTGGTGATGGTGCCGATGAGGCAGGATTTATTATCAAAGCAGTTATTTTGAAACGATAAACAAAATATAGTTTAGAGGATTATGGTACTATTGTAAAACAAAAGCCGCCGCACGGGTGTTACCCGGTGTGGCGGCTTTTAAAATGGTGCGCCCGGCGGCGCATATTTCGTTATATATAATGTTTATAATTCTTTGCTTTAAGGTGTCAAACTTTTCGAAAATAAGCGGGATTGTCAAGAAGCAGCATTGGTGGTATAATACAATAAGTAAGTAGGCATGCAAAGTTATGGAAATGGAGGAAAATATATGAGTAAATTTGGATTGCGTAAACTGGGATTTGGAATATTGTTATTTGGCATGGCGGTGTGCTGCTATACGGCTTCGCCTGTAAAGGCGGCGGAAACGGATGTGCCGATCGATAATAAGACATTTCCGGATGCCACATTTTTGAAATATGTTGGTAGATTTGATAAAAGCGGCGATGGAAGATTGTCAGAAAGTGAGAGAAACGCAGTAAAGGAAATCGTTGTAAATGTTGATCCTTTCAGCAGTCAAACCAAAATCACCTCTCTTGCAGGGATTGAGTATTTTCCAAATTTAACGGTATTAGAATGCGAAAGTAACAGTCTGGCCGGTTTAGATGTGACGAAAAATAAAAAGCTGCAGGAATTGAATTGTGATAAGAATAACTTGCAAAGTTTAGATGTAAGTCAGAATACGGAATTAATCAAGTTACAGTGCAGGTATAATCAATTGCCGGGTCTGGATGTGACAGAGAATACAAACCTGCAGAAATTATGGATTTATGAAAATCAAATCTCAAGTATTGATTTGAGTAAGAATACAGAATTGGTGGAGCTGGCATGTGGAAACAATCCGCTGACGAGTTTAGATGTAAGTCAGAATACGAAATTAGAAGGTTTGCATGTGTATAATACACAAGTGACAGCTTTGGATCTCAGCAATATGACAAATCTGACTACGCTGGCGTGCTATAACAATAACCTGACGAGTTTAAATATAAGTGGAGATACTGCATTAAAAACACTAAGCTGCTATCAGAACAGATTGACAAGTCTGGATATAGGTGATAGTTCGGAATTAACCGACGTATCATGTAGTCAAAATGGGATCACAGAGCTGGATCTAAGTCAAAATACGCAGCTGGAGAACTTGCATTGCGCAAATAATAGTTTAACGACTCTGGATGTCAGCAAGAATCTGAACATAACGAGTTTAGATTGTGGAAGTAACAAGTTGACTACACTGGACTTAAGAACTAATACAAAACTTGAATATTTGCGTTGTGTATATAATAAATTGACAAGTCTGGATGTCAGTGCCAATACGGCATTGCAATCTTTATATACTTCACATAATACATCCCTCAAGAGCCTTGATGTGAGTAAGAATCCGGAATTGGTTAATTTGGTCTGCGAAAATAATGGATTGACAAGTCTGGATGTCAGTGCCAATACAAAGCTGTATATGCTGCAATGTTCGAGTAATAAATTGAAAAGTCTTGATGTGATTAAAAATCAGAGTCTTAGCACGTTGAACTGTAATGATAATGAGATTGATGGTCTGGATATCAGACAAAATACAAACTTGTCTACCTTGGATTTTTCCATTAATCCGATCAAGGTATTAAAAGTGACAGACAAGTATTCGGATAGAAATTTGGAAGCCAGTATTATGATGTACGATACCGTTGAGATCGATATGGGACAGATTTCCGGCTGGGACGTAAATAGTATATCAAATATAACCGGCGCAACATTGGCGGACAATGTTTTGGTATTTGATCCGATGGCAGAAGAAGTTACTTATACTTATGACTGCGGATACAATTGTATCATGACTGTACATTTGTATATTAGATTGAATCAGTATCAGATAACCTATGAGTTAGATGGTGGAACAAATGCGGCAGCAAACCCGGCATCCTATTATCCGCTTCCGACAGCGACGGCATTGCAGGATCCGGTAAAAGCGGGTTATACCTTTGATGGCTGGTATAAGGATGCGGCATTTACATCAAGGATAACCGAGATACCGAAGGGACATGTTGGGAATATGACACTTTATGCAAAATGGACAAAGGTGGCGAAACCGAGTCCAAGCCCGACGCCGACAACCCCGGCAGTGCCAAGTCCGACACCGACAACCCCGGCAGCGCCAAGTCCGACACCGACAACCCCGGCAGCGCCAAGCCCGACACCGACAACCCCGGCAGCGCCAAGTCCGACGCCGACAACTCCGACACAGAGTGCAACGCCTGCGCCAACACAGCAGCCGACCGCACAACCGACACAGAAACCGACGGAAGCACCGGCAGAGGAAGGGAACGAAGAAGGAACATTTATTAAAGACAGTCAGGGATCGACGTTCAAAATAACGAATGCGGATTCGGAAAATCCGGAAGTGCAGTATGAGGCACCTGCAAAAAATGCCAAAGGAAAAGTAAAAGTTCCGGCATTTGTAAAAGTGAATGGAGTGACCTACCAAGTGACATCTGTTTCCGGTAAAGCATTTAAGGGAAATAGTAAAGTTACTAAGATCATAATCGGAAAGAATGTTACAAAAATTGGGAAAAAGGCGTTTTCCAAATGTAAGAAGCTGAAATTGCTTGTCATTAAGTCGCGTAAGCTGAAGACAAAGAATGTTGCGAAGAACGCATTTAAGGGCATCACAAAGAAAACGACCGTGAAAGTGCCGAAATCGAAGATTAAGGCATACCGCAAACTGCTGCGGAAAAAAGGACTCAGCAGTAAAGTGAAAGCCATAAAACGAGTTTATAGTTCGCAGGAAGTGTAATAATTGAGAAAATCGTTGTCAAGTGATGGAAACTTATGGTCTGCCAATGATAGAACAGTCTTATTGCATAAAACTCGATATTTATAAATCACACTGCTTCGCAGTGAGGGGTTGTCGCACTAAGTGATTAGTGTGGCAGCCCCTTCTAATGCAAACTGCGTCCTGCCGCCGAGGTGAAGCCGAGGGACGCTGCTTTGTCGAGGGGGCACTGCCTTTCTGGCATTACGGTCAAATCCTAGGTTTTTCTTCTAGTTGTACCGTAATTTCTTCCTCTTTTTTGCCACTTTTTTACAATTTTTGTTTTTTTACGGTATTTTGCCTTGTTTCACGCAGAATAATACCGTAATAATTTCCGCTTTTTTACAACTGTTTCCTATTATTTACAAATTTTACGGTAAAACCGCGTTCTGTAAAAAACTTTTTACCGTAATTCTTTTTGAGCGACTTCCCCTCCACGCAGACAGTTATGCAATTGCGACTTATTTTTCTAAAAGTAATGGAAAAACCCCTTGACACCCACCAAAATCCATGATATGATAACAAAGGTACAAAAAGCAGAGTTATCCACTCTCACCTTGCCGCAATTGCGCGCGCAATGGTCAAACCAATTTTTTCATACATTTGAATGAAGAATTTCTGTGGATAGCTGGCTTTAAAAACAGTTATCTTTTTTTATTTCATTTGGAGGTGCGAATCATCAGCGAATTAATGATTAATGAGCAGATCCGTGACAAAGAAGTCCGCGTGATCGGCCAGGACGGAGAACAGCTTGGAATTATGTCAGCCAAAGAGGCTTATTTGATGGCAAAAAATGCAGAACTTGATCTGGTTAAAATTGCCCCGGGTGCCAAACCACCGGTATGCAAGATTATCAATTACGGAAAATACCGTTATGAGCAGGCTAGACGTGAAAAGGAAGCAAAGAAAAAACAAAAAACCATCGATGTGAAAGAAATTCGTCTTTCACCAAACATTGATACTAACGATTTGAATACCAAATCCAATCAGGCTCGTAAATTCTTGTCCAAGGGAGACAAAGTGAAAGTTACGCTTCGTTTCCGCGGCCGTGAGATGGCGCATAAGGATGTTGGTCGTGAAGTGCTGAACGCATTTTTTGAGAAATTGGAAGATGTGGCAGTTATCGACAAAGATCCGAAGATGGAAGGAAGAAGCATGATCATGTTTTTAACAGCCGCAAAATAATGATAGAGCATTTGGCACTATCAAATATAAATGGAGGAAATACATTATGGCAAATCAGAAAATGAAAACAAAAAGAGCCGCTGCAAAGCGATTCAAAGTAACTGGAACAGGTAAACTGGTTCGTAATAAGGCATACAAAAGCCACATTTTGACAAAGAAAACAACAAAGAGAAAAAGAAATCTCAGAAAATCTACTTTGGTTGATGAGACAAACGTTAAGACAATGAAGAAGATTATGCCTTACGCATAATGATGGGTTACTTGAACGCAATTAGGAGGTAAATAGAAATGGCTAGAATTAAAGGCGGATTAAACGCAAAGAAAAAACATAAAAGAGTTTTGAAATTAGCAAAGGGTTACAGAGGCGCTAGATCTAAACAGTATCGTGTTGCAAAACAGTCTGTTATGCGTGCTTTGGAGACATCTTATACAGGTAGAAAACAGAGAAAAAGACAGTTCAGACAGCTTTGGATCGCTCGTATCAACGCAGCAGCCCGCATCAATGGACTTTCTTACAGCAAATTCATGCATGGCTTGAAACTTGCAAGCGTTGATGTGAACCGCAAGATGCTTTCTGAGATGGCTATCAGCGATCCGGAAGGATTTGCTACATTGGTAGAAGTTGCGAAAAGCAAACTTGCATAAGACAGAACAATAACAATGAATCATAAGGGTACTTCAGATATTGAGGTGCCCTTTCTATTTGACTTAAGGGGGAAATGACATGGCATCGCAAAAAAATAAAAAACAACTGGTATGGCTTCTTTTGACAGCTTTATTTTTCACGCAAATGCCTGCAAATGAGGCAAAAGCGCAGACGACACTTCCATCCGGGACACCATATCCTGCAGTCTCATCCGCGCCGTCGCAAATTCCGACTACAACTGTAGAACCAAATATGCCATTATATACACCAGCCGGCATATCTCCGACGCCATCTGCCGATGTGCTTCCTTCGACGACACCGACTGTCACGCCGGCAGCGACGTCATTTACCCTGTTAAATAAAAATGTCTCGAAGCATGTCAGCAAAAAGAAAGTGCAATATCAGATCCATTCGTATGTGACGGACACTGTGGCGTTGAAAACATCATTGAAAGCCACATTTGAACCGATTGGCGAGACCGTTTCGCTGTGCCGCCGCGGAATATTGAAAATAGAAAAAAACGGACAGGTAAAATGCTTGAAAAAAGGGCAGTCCAAAGCACAGAACTGCCAGATAAAGGTGACAGAAGCAGAGGGAGAGCGAATCTTTACCGTAAAAATCCGATTTGACAAGAAACTGGAAAATAAAGGGAAAAATGCGGAGCTTGTGTATCAGGGAAAACAGGCCCGGATACGCACAAATTATAAAATGAGCCGTTTGACATTGACCTCCTCCAACAAAAAAGCAGCGACCGTTGATAAAAAGGGAAAGATTACGGCGCGCAAAAAAGGAAAGACGACCATAAGTGTAAAAGTCAAAGGCTCTGAAAAAAATGAGATTAAAATACGTATCACGGTAAAAGAGGAGCCGTGGATCGTCAATGTCAAAGACAGCAAGTATACGTATGAGGACATGACGTCAGATCTCAGAAAACTTGCGTGGAAATACCGAGGGAAAGCCTCTTTGCAGAATATCGGAACCAGCGAAGACGGGCGTGCGATCTGGTGCCTCCGCATCGGAAGTCCGTATGCTTCCAAAAAATATTTGATCAATGGTGGAATTCATGCGAGAGAATGGCTCAACTGCCAGATGCTCACACACAAAAGTGAAGAAATTTTGCGGGAATACGCGGATTACAAGAGTGCGCTTAAAGGGAAATGCATTTATATCATTCCGATGATCAATCCGGACGGCGTAACCATTTCCCAATTTGGTTTTGATGCCATCCGCAATCCCAAACTGCGGAAAATCTGTAAAAAGACGAAAAATTCCGCACGGACATGGAAAGGCAACGCCCGTGGGGTAAACTTAAACTTTAACTGTCCGGGCGGCTGGAATAAAAAAGGAAAATCAAAAAAGGCGGACGGACTTTCTTATCCGGGGAAAAAGGCGGCATCCGAAAAGGAAACCCGTGTGATGATGAACTTTGTCAATCGTAATTCGGGCTGGAAGGCATCCTTGAACTATCATTCCACCGGAAGTATTCTTTATTGGAACTACAATGTAGAATCCGAGGCATCGCTCTATGAACGCCAAAAAAACCTTGCGACCAAGGTGAATGGATTTACACACTACCGCCTGATGCCCAAATCCATCAGTACCGATCCGAACGGTGGATTTGGGGACTGGCTCATTTACAATAAGAAAATACCGAATGTGACCGTGGAAACCGGCTCTGTCATGGCGCCGCTGCCACATTCCCAGATGAAAAAAATACAGAAGGAAAATAGCAAACTTTTGAGTTGGTTTGTAAAACAATAAATGCCAAAAAGGTCAAAAAGACCGCCTTATACATCATGGATTTTGTTACCGGATATTGGTAAACTATTTGTAACTATAAAATATTGTGATGTATGTAAGGAGGTTTACGAAATGAACAAAAAAATGTTTACAAAGACAACAGCTATGCTCTTGGCAGCGGCTGTCGTGGCGTCGGGAATTCCGGCAAATGAAACGGAAGCTGCCAAAAAGCCGAAACTCAGCAAGACAAAAATTTCAGTTCGGGTTGGAGGCAGCAAAAAAGTTACGATTAAAAATGCCAAAAAAATCAAATGTAAAATGAAAGCAAAGGCAAAGAAAGTCGTAAAGATCACGAAAAAATCTGCGAAAGGTCTTACGGTAAAAGGGCTTAAAGCAGGAAAAGCGAAAATTACTGTGACCATGATCAATGGGAAAAAGAGAGTGAAAAAGACTCTCGTTGTTACGGTAAAATCTGTAAAAGCGCCGGAAGCAAGCAAAGCACCGGAAGCAAGTAAAGCGCCGGGAGCAAGCAAGGCACCGGAAGCAAGCAAGGCACCGGAAACAAGCAAGGCACCGGAGACAAGCAAGGCACCGGAAACGAGCAAGGCACCGGAGACAAGCAAGGCACCGGAGACAAGCAAGGCACCGGAGACAAGTAAGGCACCGGAAGAAAGCAAGGCACCGGAGACAAGTAAGGCACCGGAAACGAGTCAGACACCGACAGAAGCACCGAAAGCACTTGTGATTGAAGGGGATGCCCTTGGAGAAAGCGCAGACTTTACGTATAAGGCAAATGGGGCGGCGCAGTATCAGTCTGTTGGTGTTTTTGAGATTGACAAAACAAGTCTAACAAAAGACAGCACCATTACATTGACATATGAAGCAAAAGAAGGGGATACAGACGTTGCTGACAGCCAGAAGTTTAATGTGGGGCTGAAAACAGGAGATAAATGGAATTCACCGGCGGTTTGTGATGTATATGACCAGTCAGGTGGAAAGATTGAGATCTCTATGGATAGCACAAAAATGGAGAAAATCAATGCCGGAGAGAAATTGTACATGCATGTTTCCACCGCGACAGCCGGTTTCAAAGGAACCTTTACATATACAAGTGTAAAAGCCGGTACGGAAAGTCTTGTAAAAGAACTTCCTTCTGCTTATACCTATGTGGAAAACGGATTGAATCAATACGCAGCAACGGCAAAAGTAAATCTGCCGGCAGACGTTGATTTTAGTAAATACAAAACTTGCCGCATTGACTTTACGGCGTCGGATCTTTCTTTTGAATTCCACGGAATCGTGGGTCATAAAGTGAACGGAGCGGAAGTGACGGATCCACAGTATGGCGCAGTATCCAAGGGAATGTTCCAGATTACATTGAATAATGTATTGAAAGAGAACGGGACAGATCCGTTTGTCGTTATCAATGCCGGAAAAGCCGGTTATGCGGGGAAAGTTAAAATCTTGCGTGTGGCACTTTTACCGGAAGGACAGACGGTGCCGGATATTACAATTGAGCCGATTGCGCCTGCTGAAACACCGAAACCATCCGAACCGGAGCCGGGCATAGAGACACCGGGAGCAGATACGTCAAACGTCGAAACAGACGATGTTACGAAGCGGGAAGAGACAAAATTGGTTCTGGAAGGCAGTGCCCTTGGAGAAGGAGCTTCTTTTGCTTACGTGCCAAATGGATTCGCTCAGTATAGTTCGATGGGAGTCTTTGAAATTGATAAGACAAAATTATCTGCCGGATGTAAAATTGTATTGAATTATACAGCTGTGGAGGGCGATACGGATGTTGCAGCCACACAGGGATTCAATATTGGATTAAAAACGGGAGATCAATGGAATTCGCCGGCTGTTCTGGATGCCTATGGAAAAACCGGAGGAAGTGTTGAGATAGAAGTAAATGATGCAGCTTTTGCCAAAATTGGAGCAGAGGATAAAGTGTATATGCATGTTTCTACAGCAACAGCAGGATTCAAAGGCACATTTACCTATAAGTCCATTATGGTAGGAGATGACAGCTTAGTGAACACACTTCCAAAGGCTGTAAGCTATGTAGAAAGCGGCATGTCTCAGTATGCGCCTACAGCAAAAGTGTTATTGCCGGAAGATATCGATTTTTCAAAATACAGCACTTGCCGAATTGAATTTACGGCATCGGATCCAACATTTGAGTTCCATGGAATTGTGGGACACAAAGTAGAGGGCAAAGAAGTGGCAGATCCGAAATATGGCGTGAACGAAGAAGGCGTATTTGTTGTAAATCTTGATAAAGTCAAAGAGGCAGCGGGAACCAATCCTTATGTTGTTATCAATGCCGGAAAAGCCGGATATGCCGGAAGTGTTACAATAACAAAAATTATTTTTGAAAAATAATTAACAAAAATCAAAAAAATCCTTGACAGAAGGAGAATTATTTGATACAATAGTCAAGCAGTCAAGTCGTGGACGCGGCTTGACTGTGGTATGCGGAGTTGCTGGAATTGGCAGACAGGCATGACTAAGGATCATGTGTCTCAAAGACGTGTGGGTTCAAGTCCCATACTCCGCACGAAGGAGCAAATGCATTATGTGTTTGCTCTTTTTTTGTAGGTACAATGAAAATGAAAGGAAGGGAAAGAAATGAAATTACGAGTATTGGCAGCAGGTTTGATCCTGGGAGTAATGATGACCGGAGGAGTGACACAGGCGGCGACAAAAGACGGACAGAAAGTGGTGGCAATCGATGCCGGACATCAGCTGCGCGGAAACAGTTCGTTGGAGCCAAACGGCCCGGGCTCTTCGACGAAAAAAGCAAAGGTAACATCCGGGACATCGGGAAAAGCAAGCGGACTTGGTGAATATCAGCTGAATCTGCAGGTGGCGAAAAAAGTAAAGAAAGAGCTGGTGGCGAGAGGCTATAAAGTAGTCATGGTGCGCACAAAGCACAATGTCAACATTTCCAACGTAGAGCGTGCAAAAGTGGCAAATGCGGCAAAGGCAGATGCATTTATCCGCATTCATGCGAACTCTTCGGAAAGCACTTCGGTAAGCGGTGCATTGTCAATCGCTCCGACAGGAAACAACAAATATATGTCGAAAAAGGTGCGCAAAGCCAGCCAGAAATTTTCTAAGAAAATGATTCGGAAATATTGTGCGGCGACAGGTGCCAAAAACCGCGGAGTAATGTACACCGACACGATGACGGGCATCAATTGGTGCAAAGTCCCTGTTACGATTATTGAGATGGGATTTATGAGCAACCGCGCCGAAGACCTGAAAATGGCATCTGCTTCTTATCAGAAAAAGATGGTAAAAGGAATTGCCGATGGTGTCGATGCCTTTTTGAAATAAAAAGCCTGGGAGAATAAAGTGTAAAAATTGTGTAAAATGCACAAAAAAGATTGACTTTTCGAAAAAAACTTGTTAATATTGAACCATGAAAGGCGATTGTAGCAGCAGTCGCTTTTCTAATCTGTATTCTGGGTGATTTGGAGAAAAATAGTACGTTTTATTGTAGGTAATAGTATGATAATGGTCGGAGTACAATTTTGGAAAACCAAATTGGAGGAATACGCATGGAAAAAGCAAGAAAAAGTCAACAAACAAAGTGGCTGGTAGTTCTTTTGATCACTGCGATGATAGTCGCATTGTGCACGCCGGCCGAACAAAGTGAAGCAGCAAAGAAACCGAGATTATCTAAGAAAACAGTCGTTCTGACTGTTGGAAAATCCAAAAAAGTCAAAGTAAAATATGTCAATAAAAAGACAAAGATTACATGGAAAAGCAAGAATAAAAAAATTGCAACGGTTAGCAAAACCGGAAAGATAACGGCGAAGAAAAAAGGAAAAACCTATGTTACGAGCCGTTTTCGTTATCGTGGAAAGAAATATGTTTTAAAATGCCGTGTGACGGTAAAAAAAGCAGCAAGTATTTCGACGAAAGAACCGAATGCGACGGAAACGAAAACACCAAATACAGTGCCTAGCATAGCACCAAGCACGCAGCCGAGTGCAGTTCCGAGCATGCAGCCGAGTGCACAGCCAAGTGTGATACCGAGCGAACAACCATCTGCACAGCCGAGTGTGAAGCCGAGTGTGAAGCCGAGCAAACAACCATCTGCACAGCCGAGCGTGAAGCCGAGCGAACAACCATCTGCACAGCCGAGTGTGGTACCAAGTGCGAAGCCATCTGCACAGCCGAGTGAGAAACCACCAATCGGTCCGACCGTGGCACCAAGCAGCGTTCCGACAGCAGAGCCAAGTGTGGCACCGAGCACGCAGCCAAGTACACAGCCAAGCAGTGAGCCGACAAAAGTGCCGGGGACACCGATTCCGGCAGAAGAAGGAAAAGCACTCTCACTTGATTTTGAGGATGGAAAAAATACGCATGTGACCGGGCGGCAAGGAAAAGAAACATTGACCGTTACAGAGGGCGGTTACAATGATAACTATTGCCTGAAAGTATCGAATCGCGAGAAAAACTGGGCCGGTCCGCAGATTGACGTGACTTATAATGTAACGGATTATACTACATATACGATAGAAGCTTATGTCAAACATCAGGCTGGTGGTGACCGCATGATCAATTGCATGTGGCAGGCAGAGGACTTTGCCGGAAACATCACATATACGACGATTCAGTCATTGAAAGTGCCTACCGGAAATTGGAAGAAAATACAAGCGACGGTGGTAGCACCGGGAGATGTGAAACAGCTTCATATGTATTTTGAGATGCAAAACTATCAAAGTGAATTTTACGTGGACAATATTTCCATAACGGAAAAACATCTTGATTTGGACAAAGTGCTTGCGACAGAAAGCCTGAGTGAAGCGTACAGCAAACAATTCCCGATGGGATGTGAAGTGTACAGTTATAATTTGAAAAATGATGAAATATTACAGTTTATTAAACATCATTATACCAGAGTGACATTTGGCGATGAATTGAAACCGGAAAGCCTTTTGAATCAGGAAAAATCCAAGGCTTCCGCAGATGGCATGCCGGTGATAAACACCGATATTATCGATAAATGTTTAAGTCTTGCGCGGGCAAATAATCTGCAAGTGCGTTTCCATACATTGGTTTGGTATTCACAGACGCCAGATTGGTATTTTTGTGAAGGCTACGAGGCCCAATACGATGGGAATGGCACGGCAAAGACAAATATTACCAATCTAGTAGATGAAGAAACAATGTTACAGCGTATGCAGAGTTATATCACGCAGATTATTCAATACACAGAGACGAAATATCCGGGTGTGGTATATGCGTATGATGTTGTCAATGAGGTGATCAATGACAATGGCTGTAAGCTGAGAACAGGTACACAGAGTCTTTATGGAGCGATTTTTGGCGAAGAGGACAATACTTACATTACGAAAGCGTTTGAATATGCAAGAGCAGCTCAGACAGCGGCCGGATCCGGCGCAAAGTTGTTCTACAATGATTATGTAGGCATGGCGTCTCCGGGACAGATGAAAGCTGTGGTAAAATATCTGGCAGATGCCAAGGCAGCAGGTACGATCGACGGTTTGGGAATGCAGGCGCATCAGACAAACTTGAATGTCAGCGATGGCGACAATATTAAAAATGCGTTGAATTTGTTTAAGCAAAATGGCTATGAGGTGCAGATTACGGAACTTGATTTTGCGAGCAAAGACAATTCCGAATCCGGACAGGAAACGTTAGCAAATGCATATTCTAAATTTATGAATATAGTGCTTACGCAGAAAAATAGTAACAATGTTAATGTAAGCGGTGTTACATTCTGGAATCTGACCGATTTGGATACCTGGTTAAACACGCAAAAGAATGATGGACCGTATTACCCATCTCTGTTTGATGAAAATTATATGCCAAAAGCAGCATTTACGGCATTGATCAATTTGGTAAAAGGAACGACGCCAACGGCGACACCGACGGCAACACCTGCCACGGTGCCAACAGCAACCCCGACTACAGTGCCAACGGCGACACCAAGTACGGAACCAACGGCAGAACCAAGTACAGAACCGACAGCGGAGCCAACGGCAGTACCGACAACAGAGCCGGAACCGGAAAAACCAGAGACAACAAAGACTCTGGATCTTTTGGAAGGAAATATTTTGATTGAGGAAGATGGCTATACGATTGGTGACGGCGAGAAACAGAGTTACACTGGGGCGTATACAATTAGCGGAAACAGCACATCGACGACAAATTCGATTACGGTTTCCGGTGGAACGCATACAATCGTACTTGACAATGTTATCATTACGACGGCGGCAGGAAGTCCGATCACTCTTACGAATAAAGCAAAGGTGAATTTGCAGCTGAGTGGAACGACGACATTGAATTCGCCGGCGAAGAAAGCATGTATTGAAGTGCCGAAAGGGTGTGAACTTTCTCTGAGTGGTACAGGAAAACTTTTTGCGATGGGTGGACAGTCTGCCGCAGCTATCGGTGCATCAGGAAGTGACAAGGATGCAGATGCGGGAACACTCGGAAAAATTGTTATCTACAGTGGAACGATTGTTGCCAAAGGTGGGAGAAATGGAGCTGGTATCGGTGATGGACAGTGCGGACGCGGTGGTGGAAAAATCATCGTTTATGGTGGTGATATTTACGCGCAGTCCGGTGGAAATGGAGCCGGTATCGGTGCAGGAGGATCTGAAGCCAAGACAGATGTAACTACGCTTACCGTTGAAATTTATGGTGGTAATATTTCGGCTACAGGATCCAAATATGCCTTGGGTGATGGTCAGAATCAACAGCATTGTGATGTGGCAATTTACGGAGGTGCTGTTTATTCGATCGGCAGTAAACCGATTGCCAGAGAGGATGGATTCTTGACGAAAGATAGTTATACTGCCGTTAGTGTGGCGGTGAAGAGTTACAGTGGAATCCAAAAAGTGACAATAGATGGTGTTGACCAGCATATTTCAAGTTTTGTGATAAAAGATGTAAATGGAAATACAGCTCCTAGCTGGAACTTGAATCTTTATGTGAAACAAGGTGTGGAGCATACTATTATCATCACAGATGCAGATGGCGTCGAACACATCGTATCATAAAATGTAATAATAAATCCCCCGGAGAGTTCCAAACGGCAACGTGCGGAACTCTCTTTTTCTGCCAAAAGAAAAACATTGCTTGTCACTAAAAAGTGTGATACAATGAAAAAAGGGAATACCTAATGAAAATTGCAAAATCGCAGGAGGAATTAAATTATGTCATTGTTACAAGAATGGCGTGAGTACGCATATAGTGAAGAAATGCAGAATTCAAAAGAAGGAGAGCAGCTTTGGAACAATTACTTCCAGTTGGAAAAAGGCATTTATGAAAAACTTTTGACCAATCCGACAGAAGTTGTGACCGGAACTGTAGAAGGACTGGCAGAGAAGTACGAAGTACCGCTTTCTATGATGGTTGGTTTCCTGGATGGAATCAATGATAGTTTGAAAGAGCCAAATCCAATCGATACGATGGAAAAAGATACCGAGATTAAATTGGATATTGACTGCGAAAAATTGTATTATAATATGGTAGACTGCAATGCCGAATGGCTGTACACACTGCCACAGTGGGATTCGATCCTGAGTGCGGAGCGCAGAAAAGAATTGTACCGCAAGCAGAAAAATTCCGGTACGATCCGCCGCGAAGAACCCAAAATTGGCAGAAATGATCCGTGTCCATGCGGAAGCGGCAAGAAATACAAAAAATGTTGTGGACGATAAGTCTGTGTAAGCAGACTAAAAATAAAAAAGAAATGGAGGAAGAAAGATGTTAGTATCAGCAGAAGAAATGCTCAAAAAAGCAAAAGCAGGTAAATATGCAGTAGGTCAGTTCAACATCAACAACCTGGAGTGGACAAAATCCATTCTTCTCACAGCACAGGAGTGCAATTCACCGGTTATCCTTGGTGTATCTGAGGGAGCCGGAAAATATATGTGTGGATACAAAACGGTTGTAGGCATGGTAAATGGTATGCTGGAAGAGCTGAATATCACAGTTCCGGTTGCCCTTCACCTTGACCACGGCAGCTACGAAGGTGCCAAAGCTTGTATCGAAGCAGGATTTTCTTCAATCATGTTTGACGGCTCTCATTATCCAATCGAAGAAAATGTGGCAAAGACAAAAGAATTGGTAGCAATCTGTAAAGAAAAAGGAATGTCAATCGAAGCAGAAGTTGGTTCCATCGGTGGAGAAGAAGATGGTGTTATCGGAGCCGGCGAATGTGCAGATCCAAAAGAATGTAAGATGATCGCTGACCTTGGCGTAACGATGTTGGCAGCAGGAATCGGAAATATTCACGGAAAATATCCGGAAAACTGGGCAGGACTCAGCTTTGAGACGCTGGATGCTGTTCAGCAGCTGACAGGAGAAATGCCACTCGTACTTCACGGAGGTACAGGTATTCCGGAAGACATGATCAAGAAAGCAATCAGCCTTGGCGTGTCAAAAATCAATGTAAATACAGAGTGCCAGCTTTCTTTCGCGGCTGCTACACGTAAATACATTGAAGCAGGAAAAGATCTCGAAGGAAAAGGATTTGACCCTCGTAAACTTCTTGCTCCGGGAGCAGAGGCAATCAAAGCAACAGTAAAAGAAAAAATGGAATTATTTGGTTCTGTTGGAAAAGCTTGAATTGCATAAGAAATAAGAAATCGCAGATACTATCTCCTGTAACAAAACATTGTTGACAGGAGGGTTTAAAAATGGCGAAAAACTTTTTAGACGATTACGATTCAAATCAAAACAGTACAAATAGTACAAACAGCTCAAACAGTTCAAAGAATAAGGCGAAAAACCGTGCGCAGAATTCTTCGAAAAACAGTTCTAAGAATTCATCGAACGCATCCAATGCTTCCAATTCTACGAACAGTTCCAATTGTCACCATGACAACTAAGCCGTTGTGCTGACTGTAAGAAATGAAAAACGAACGGGCCGTCACCATTCCGGAGGCGGCCTTTCTTTTGCGGTCATGCGGGTGTCACATTTTGTCGAAAACCCGCATATAATAAAAGAAAAAGAACGTGATACTATGAGTTTTTCGATTATCTCGATCCGTCAGCTGGCTTCGTGGCAGGCAAGAGAAGGGACGATTCTCATTGATTTACGGGAACGCGAAGAGTATCAGGAAGAGCACATCAAGGGAGCGGTCAATATTCCGTACGAACGATGGGAACAGGAAAAAGAGGGGTGGCGGCACCAGTTTACGTATTTGATCTTTTACTGTGACCGCGGAAATCAGAGCATGTACGCAGCCCGCGAGATGAACCGGCTGGGGTACCATGCGGCAAGTATTGCCGGCGGCTTCGAAAGCTACCGGATTTGGAAAAAGAAAGGAAAAAAAGAGTACGATGGGCAAAGAAATATTTGAGTTGATCGCGCCCTGCCATTTTGGCATGGAAGCGGTATTAAAACGCGAGATCAACGATCTTGGATATGAAATTTCAAAAGTGGAAAATGGAAAAGTCACCTTTCTGGCAGATGCCGAAGGAATCTGTCGTGGAAATATTTTCCTTCGCACGACGGAGCGTATTCTACTCAAAGTGGCAGAATTTAAGGCGGAGACATTTGATGAATTATTTGAAGCCTGTAAGGCGATTCCATGGGAACACTACATTCCTGAAAATGGAAAATTCTGGGTGACGAAAGCAACCTCCGTCAATAGTAAATTGTTCAGTCCATCGGACATACAGCGCATTGTAAAAAAAGCGATGGTGGAAAGTCTTAAGCGGACGTACCGGGTCAGCTGGTTTGCCGAAGACGGGGCCTCTTATCCACTCCGCATTAATATTATGAAAGATATCGTGACCGTATCTCTTGATACGACGGGAGTATCACTGCACAAACGTGGTTACCGCCGATACACCGCACCGGCGCCAGTGACGGAAACGCTGGCGGCGGCGATGCTCTTGCTTTCGCCGTGGAAGAAGGACCGCATTCTTGTCGATCCTTTTTGCGGAAGTGGTACGATCCCGATCGAGGCGGCTATGATCGCGTGCCGGATCGCACCGGGATTAAACCGCGAATTTTTGTCCGAAGAATGGGACAACCTGATTCCGAAAAAAGAATGGTACGGTGTCGTGGAAGAGGCACAGAATATGGTCTGCGAGGATGCCGAAGTGCAGATTCAGGGCTACGATATTGACGATGAAGTGCTTAAAATGGCGCGTGCCAATGCGGCGCTTGCCGGCGTGGAAGACAAGATTCATTTCCAACGCCGTGACATCATCAATTTCAGCTCGCCGAAAAAATACGGTTTTGTTGTATCCAATCCGCCATACGGTGAGCGTCTTTCCGACAAAAAACAGATGGAAATGCTGTACCGCAGTATCGGTCAGATCATCAAAGAAAATGATACGTGGTCATTTTTCCTTCTGAGCGGTTATGAGGAAGCCCAGAAAATGATTGGCAAAAAGGCGGACAAGAACCGCAAGATCTATAACGGTATGATGAAAACTTATCTTTACCAATATATGGGAATCAAGCCACCGAGAAGACCGGCAAAGGATCAGTAAAAATAGGAAAAATATATCGAAAGGGCTTGCACTTTTTCCGGACAACATATATACTAGTCGTATTAAGGTCGAAATTTGACCGAAATTTTTACACAGGGAATGAAACAAATGGGAAAAAAATTGATATTTGCAACACACAATCAAGGAAAGGTTGTGGAAATTAAACAGATTTTGGGAGAAGGCTACGATGTGTTTTCTCTCAAAGACCTTGATATTCATACAGAAATTGAGGAAAACGGAACATCTTTTGAGGAAAATGCTATTATCAAAGCGAAGGCGATCTGTGAAATGACAGGTGAGATGGTTCTGGCAGATGATTCCGGATTTGAAGTAGATTATCTGAATGGCGAGCCGGGAATCTATTCGGCACGTTATCTCGGCGAAGACACGTCATATGACATCAAAAATGCTGATCTTCTCAAACGTTGCGAAGGTGTGCCGGAAGAAAAGCGCGACGCACGTTTTGTCTGTGTGATCGCCTGTGCGTATCCGGACGGCAATGTCATCACGACCAAAGGCGTGATTGAAGGAAAACTTGCTCACGAACCGAAAGGCACACATGGCTTTGGATATGATCCCATCTTTTATCTGCCGGAGCGAGGTTGTACAACCGGAGAATTGCTGCCGGAGGAGAAAAATAAGATCAGCCACCGCGGTATCGCACTCCGCAAGATGGTTGAAAAGTTAAACGAACAGGCATAACGTGGGAGGAAAGAATGGCGAAATATATCGTTTTTAGTGATTCACATGGAAAAAATGATCGGATGTATGATATCATTCGCAAAAATCAGGATCAGATCGACGGATTATTCCATCTCGGTGATGTCGGGGATGCCGCCGAGGAACTCAGCCTTATGGTGAAAGGACCGGTTTATCTGGTTCGCGGAAATTGCGACACATATTCCAGCCTGCGCACGGAAAATGTGTTCCGTCTGCATGGCCATAAGATCGCAATGACGCACGGACACAACCAGCACGTCGAGCGAGGCGTCGATGTATTGAAGTACTGGGCACTCCAAAATGAGGCAGACGTTGTTCTTTACGGACACACGCATGTGCCGTTTGTCGAGCAGAGCAGCCAAATGACCGTTCTCAACCCGGGCAGCATTTCACGTCCGCGTCAAAGCGGTTTTGAATGCACCTATGCCTGGATGGAATTTTTGCCAAATGGCGAGATTTCGATCGAAATTGTAAAAATCCCAAAATAGTCATAAAGAAACAAAATCAAAAAGCAAATTTGAAAGGAAAATAATTATGTTTAAGAAAATGATACTTGTAGGATTGATCTCAATGGTTCCTATCATTGAACTTCGTGGAGCGATTCCTTATGCTGTACTTTGGGATGCACAGCCACTCTGGCTTGCCATCTTGATTGCCGTAATCGGAAACATGATCCCGGTGCCGTTTATCTATCTGTTTGCAAGAAAAGTCCTTGTCTGGGGAGCGGACAAGCCTGTAATCGGCAAGTTCTTTTCTTTCTGCCTTGAAAAAGGCGAAAAAGGCGGTAGAAAACTGCAGGAGAAAGCCGGTCAGGGATTGTTTGTAGCGCTCCTTCTTTTCGTTGGAATCCCTCTTCCGGGAACCGGTGCGTGGACAGGAACCCTTGCAGCCAGTATCCTTGACATGGGATTCAAGAAAAGTGTCCTCGCCTGCATGGGCGGTGTTTTGGTAGCCGGAACAATCATGTTCTGCCTCAGTTTCTTTGCGCGAGGAACCTTTATGGCACTGTTTGGATAAGAGTGCTGTAATTTAATTATAATGAGATTATTTTGGTTGAAAGCATAAGAATAAAGCAAGTGCAGAGGGGCTGTACTTGCTTTGTTGATTAGATTATACGATTTTGGAGATACTATTTATGATTGATATTATGTTGGCAATAAAATCAACAAGTTGAAATGATTTCTCGTAATCTGCGGGATGCAAAATAAAAGCGATGATGATGGTAAGTATGTATATCACTACATGATATTTAAAATGCGATTCATTTTTCATGATGCCACCTCCTTTTTATTTTAGTATGTCTATTTTTGAAGAAAAAAGATTCTCTCTAATAAGCAATTATCTATAATGAAAATTTTGAAAAAAATGGAAAGTTGTAAAATGAAGTTGTGAATAAGAAATACATTCTTTTTCAACTTCAAA
>ERZ780144.457-NODE-457-length-56494-cov-30.987243_pt1 | contig 56494 bp, 62 predicted proteins | sample MGYA00511380_ERZ780144 | MGnify/ENA primary metagenome ERZ780144 (study PRJEB29588, sample SAMEA1965858) | human gut metagenome | biome: human gut; feature: human-associated habitat; material: faeces | place: Denmark | collected 2008/2010 ... | reverse complement strand
CAGATAGTGTTCCCGATGGAATAATGTGAGCCACACATAAATGGCATGGGTTAGTGAATAATGGTTTCGCCCCGGAGAATACGCTTCGGGGCTTTTAATTCAAGAATTATGGAAAAGAAATTTACCGTTGTTGAAATCGTGGAAAATCTTATTGGTAAGATTAATCCTGTTGGTGAAACGAATGAAGACGAAATTCGTTTTGAAAACCTCAAATTGATGTGCGATTTGACAAATAGTCTGATCTCAAAAATAGATAATGTGTCTTATGAGAATAAAGACAGGCAAGAACATTCGATAAAAAGAGCCGCTGAGTATGCAGAAAGGTTTTTAACAGAACAGATAGGAATACAATAATATGCCATACTACATAAAAAGAACTAAGTCCAAGAAGAAAGACAAGCCTTTGCCCTTGTTTGATAAGGCAGGGGTGATAATAAAGAAGAAGCCGGATTTAAAAGCTAAACTCGACAAAGAGTTTTCCCTTTTTATCCGGCTTCGTGATTGTATGCCAAACGGATATTTCCGCTGTATCTCATGCGGGCAGATAAAGCCTTTCGAGCAGGCAGACTGTGGGCACTATTTCAGTCGTACACATTTGGCCACACGTTTCGATGAGAATAATTGCCATGCTGAATGCCGACACTGCAACAGATTCAAAGCGGACCATTTGGAAGGGTATCGGGTGAATCTGATAACTAAAATCGGACAACAGAAATTTGATTTACTAAAAGTGAAAGCTGCCGGTACTTCTAAGATGTCTGATTTCGAGTATGGGCAGCTAATCAAGTATTACAAGGCACTTAATAAGAAGTTACGAAAGGAGAAAGGATTATGAAGAAAGAAATTGACGCATGGGTATGGAATCCAGCAGATGCGCTATTCAAGCAAAAGAAATCAGAAAAAGCAATCGGTCATATTATCTATTGCGAATGTCCCGAAAAATGCGAGTTGTACGCAAAAGGTAATTGTGTCGCTTTTGATAATTATTGCCCTCATGGAAGCAGAGGTCGAGTTATCGGGTATTCAAGAATGGCAAGTAAATTTCACTCATGGATAAACGAATTTAAAGAGAAACATAAAGATGTATATAAGTCAAAATTGACACAGCCCAAAAAGTTGGAATACTTTATGGATTTAGTCTATATCCCAATTTCATACTTAGGGCTAAATGAAAATATAGAGTTCGTATCTGGAGGTGGTTATTTTGCAAAAGGAAGGCCGATTATTAAACGAGAGCATTTCAATGCAGAGTTTATATCCAAGAAAATAATCAATTTTACTCCCTATGCTTTGTTGGGAGGAAGAATAAAAGATTACCAAGACAAGGAAGTGCCGAAATTCCTTTTATGGCTAAAGCAACTTGACAACGCTCTATATGAGGAAGTAAAAGAAATGAATCCAACCCATAGCGGATTTGTTGCCATGACCAATGTAGGTCGCAAAGCGATACTGCAAACATTGAATCCCAATATAGGTATATTCAAGGACATACACGGTGGAATATGGGTTTGGGATGGTGAGTACCTGCACTCTAACAATACACACGCTTCTTTCACACTTATTGAAACAAGGGAAATTCAAGAATGTAGGCTAAAGCCCAATGGAAATGTTGCGGTTAAGGTGTGTGATGACGCACAGGTAAATGATAATACAGAGTTTATAGATTGATATGTACCAACTGCGTGATTACCAACAGAAAGCCTCTAATGCAGCCGTTTCTTTCTTCAACAACAAAGCCAAGAAAACGAATGCTATCATGGTCTTGCCTACGGGTTCGGGAAAGAGCCTTATCATAGCGGATATAGCTGCAAGGCTTGACGGACATACCTTAGTGTTCCAGCCGAGTAAAGAAATTTTGGAGCAAAATTTCAAGAAACTGTGCTCATATGGTATTCTTGATTGTAGCATCTATTCGGCTTCTTTCAACTCAAAGGAGATAAGCCGTATCACATTCGCCACCATAGGTAGCGTGAAGAATCATCCCGAATTATTTACCCACTTTAAAAACATAATTGTGGATGAGTGCCATTTGGTAAACCCTAAAGAGGGAATGTACAAGGATTTCTTTGAAGCTGTAAAATGCAAGGTTCTTGGATTAACGGCCACACCTTACCGGCTTTCATCCAGCCGTGACTTCGGTTCTATGTTGAAGTTTATCACCCGTACAAAGCCCCATGTCTTTTCAGAGGTCATTTACCATGTACAGGTATCAACTCTTTTAGATATGGGATATTTGGCGAGGTTGAATTACTACCCTATGAATCCTTCAGGGTGGAACGAACTCAACCTGAAAGTGAACACCACCGGCGCCGACTACACAGATCGGTCCGTCCAGCGAGAATATGAACGGATAGACTTTTACGGTTATCTCGTTCATATCGTTCAAAGGCTGATGAATCCCAAAGCTGGAGGAAAACGAAAAGGCATTTTGGTATTTACTCGATTCTTGAAAGAGGCTGAACGATTAACGATGTCAATACCTGGTTGCGCTATTGTATCCGGTGAAACTCCAAAAGTCACGCGTGAAATGATTCTCAAGCATTTCAAGACAGGTGAAATACCTGTTGTTGCTAATGTCGGAGTATTGACTACTGGTTTTGACTATCCTGAACTTGATACAGTAGTAATGGCACGCCCTACGATGTCACTTGCTATGTGGTATCAAATTGTAGGTCGGGCTATCCGCCCGCATCCTTCCAAGGAATGTGGCTGGATTGTTGACCTTTGTGGTAACATCAAACGTTTCGGAGAGGTGTCGGACTTACGGTTATTTGATAGTGGTAATGGTAAATGGGCTGTTTTCTCCAAGGACAGGCAATTGACTAACATAAGGTTTTAATCTGAATGGAAAACGATAAAGGATTTATAAAACTAAGCCGCAGGTTCTTCTCGAATATAATGTGGAATGAAGCCCGGACATTTAGCAGTTGCGAAGCGTGGCTAGACTTAATACAGTCTGCGCGATTTGATGCAACGCCCCGAAAGGAGTGTATCGGAGGTCGAGAAGTGGTCTATAATCGTGGGCAATACCCAGCATCCATCAGGTTTTTAGCAAAACGTTGGCAATGGTCAGAAAAGAAAGTCCGTTCTTTTTTGGAGCATCTACGGAAAGAAGGTATGATAACTTCTGAATGTACGCAAGGTATCAATATCATAACATTGTGCAAATATGACGAATATAACGATGTCGGCACAACAAAAGGCACAATTAAGGGCACAGATATCAACATGGAAATCAATAGTTTAAAAGAAGAATGGGCACAATTAAGGGCACAATTAGAGGCACAGCCTATGAATAATAATCCGCCACAATCTGAATTTTCACAAAAATTAGGGCACACGGAGGGCACAAATACAAAGAAAGATAAAGAAAGAGAGTATATAGATATATCTCTTAATAATCAAGAGAAAGAAAATACTCCTAACGGAGTACCAAAGAAAGACAAGCTTTCTTCGGCCTCCCTTTCTGAAAGGGTTGATTATAACGGATTGATGGAATACTATAACTCTACATTCAAGGACAAACTTCAGCAGATAAAGTTAATGACCGAGGCTAGAAAGAAAGCCGTTAAAGCCCGGATAGCCCAATATGGCAAAGAATCCATCAGAACAGCTTTTAATATTATCCTTCAGAGTCCCTTTCTTCTTGGAGAAAATAACCGCAACTGGAAATGTGATTTTGATTGGATATTTAAACAAGCAAATTATACTAAAATTTTAGAAGGTAATTACAATGGAAAACGAATTGATACTGCCGCCACAAGAAGAGAGTCGGTTAGCCGCCTTAAAGACCTCGCCGGAGCAATACTGCAAGATGCTTCGCCCAAAAACGATTGAGGATGTATTTTTAAGTTCAGAACCAGCAATAGGGACAATCACAAGGAAACTTGGGGAAACAAAGTCAAGAGCCGCCGTTGTTCTTTTGCTTGCCGATGCTTTGGAATTTTTCAATGCTACTGAAACTATGTCTGATATTCAAGTAGCTATGACCGTTGATTTGATCATAGAGGAATACCCGTACTTCAAAATGGATGACTTGAAGCTCTGTTTCAAAAATGCTATGAAGATGAAATATGGACGAATATATAATCGTATTGATGGGCAGGTGATTATGAGTTGGCTTCGTGAGTATAATAAAGAACGATGTGCTGCTGCCGACATCCAGTCTTGGAATGAACATAAATCACATATATCAGATGAGTTAAAGCCTGTGTCCGGTATATTCTATGAAGAGTATAGGACAGAACTTGAAAAGCGTGCATCGTCTGGTGATGAATCTGCTATCAATGCTTTACGTATATCTAACAGTTTAATGGATGAACTAGTCAAAAGAAAGTTTGAAAAGCAGAAAATGCAATTGGAAGAGTTTTATAATAAGCAAGAAGCATGAAAGTAACAATCTACTGGGACACCAAACATCTTGATCCCAAAGACGCCCCCAGAATTATAAAGAAAATCAGAGACAGGTTTAACATTCCCGATTACACCACAGTAAACGGAGAAACTCCCTGTAACATCAAGGATGAGGATATGGAGCTTCTCAGGGAAACCGAACGCAGGGGATATATACAGATCAGAAATAAATAGTTCTAAAAAGTACAATATGAAAACAATATCAATAGATGTGGATGCGACAAGCGTTCAGATAGAGACAAGTATGGCTGGAAATGGATATGTCAGAGTAACAGCAGAAGTCGATGAAAGAGATTCTACTAAATTACTGGATTCCATATCCAAAGACGATATTTCAGATTATATGCGTGAGAATGGTTATATCTGTGAAATTGAATAATTTAAATAAACGTAAATATGAATTAAATAAGATATGGTGGTGGATTCGAACTCACCTATACGCCATTACCTCGTGCATAGGCTACCATTCGCACTCGACTTTGCTTGCGCTTTCAGGGAAAACCGGTAGGTAGCATTTATCCCAAACCATATCTTGAAACAAAGATAAATAAAAAAAATCAAATATGAGCTATTATCCAGATAAAAATCAAATTCCAACAGGATTTGAAGAATGGTCTTTTACCAATATGCCCGAAGACGGTGAAGTCGTAGAAGTATTGTCATACGGTAAGATAGAAACTATGAGATTTGATAAACCTTATATGGCATTCAATCCTCCTGCTATCACCCGTTTATGTGGATGGACTTTAGGTTGTAAGTGCCAAGAAGGGATTACGCATTTTAGAAGAATTAAATCATAACTAATCAAAGATGAATATCAATAAACTAAGAAAAAGGAATTTCAATTATCATCGTAAGCAAAGGCGAAATCGGTATTTAGCAGCTTATAAGGAATTGAAGCATGAGATAGAAAAAGAGTCTAAAAGAGGCAAATTGAGCATTCGTTTTCGTGGCAATTTTAACTATGAATACGCAGTGGCAGCAAGATTGTTTTTTAGTAAGAATAAGGATTTCTATGTCAGAGTGAAATTAGAAGAAACAGAGTGGAATAACGAGTTTACAGTTAAAGAAATATTGATTAGTTGGGATATTAATGATGAGCCAGTGTATGATGAGTCAATAGCTTTTAATTTTGATTCAGATGATGAAGATGATTAACTAATAACTAAATAAAAAGGAATCAAATGATAATAGCATGGTTCTCATGCGGTGTAACATCCGCAGTCGCTTGTAAGATAGCATTGAGTCTGTACAATGATGTGCAGCTCTATTACATTGAAACCGGTTCAGGCCATCCCGATAACTCTCGCTTTCTCTCTGATTGTGAGAAATGGTACGGACAGCCTATTCATACCATACGAAGTGATAAGTATGCCAATGTAGAAGATGTATTAACTAAGAAACGATACATCAATGGTCCAACTGGCGCCGCTTGTACATTTGAGCTAAAGAAACAAGTCCGGTATAAATTAGAAAAGGAGTTGGGAAGTTGGGACGGGCAAGTATGGGGCTTCGATTACGATCCGAAAGAGATTAACCGGGCTATCCGATTAAAGCAGCAGTACCCGGACACAAAGCCACTATTCCCGCTTATTGAAAAGCAGATCACGAAGCCGGATGCAATGGGAATGCTTTGGAAAGCTGGCATTAAACAGCCTGTCATGTACTCAATGGGTTACAATAATAATAACTGCATCGGATGTGTGAAGGGTGGTATGGGCTACTGGAATAAGATACGCAAAGACTTTCCAGAAGTCTTCAACCAAATGGCACAGATTGAACGTAATGTTAGTGCTACGTGCCTAAAAGACAAAGAAGGACGTATCTTCCTAGATGAACTACCAATATGGCGAGGTGACCAAGTGGAAGAAATTATACCGGATTGCTCTCTTATCTGCCAAATAGAATTTCAAGAGATCATTGACAGACAGGTAGAGCGAGTTTTGAAAGGAGAAATTAGTATTAACGATGTAGCCTAATTAGGCTCAAAACAAAAAAAGTAATGAATATTATGGGAGGAAATTTATACTCAGTCTGTGAACTAACAGCCGAGCAACAAAAGGCTTTCAATAAGCTAAAAAAAGCATATAAGGAATGTGAGAAGACAGGCATTTACTTTGCTAATTGCTATGGTAGTTTGATGGCTTTTGATAAGAAGCTTGTAGCTGGATATGGTGATTGTACTATGACACCGGACGGTGAATATACAGTCGAACTGCATAATGGATGTCCCGCTGATTCTATGCAAATTGTCAACGAATGGGCGGACGATACTCATGTATTGGGGTTAACTAAAAAGGGCATGAAATTGTACTTGTCGGATGAAGAATAATTCAAAAACAGATAGGAATGAATAAAAATGTATCTAAATATGCTTCTGAGCATTGGAGCAATAGCGATTATAAGGTAAGAGCCGAAATAGCTCATCAAAAAAACGTATGTGTAGCTACCTCTGTTGTAAGAAAGGCTGTATTGGAAACCTTTGAAAAGGCTTTCTGTCTTGGTGAGGAAGATATGAAGCAGAAAGCTATCGAATCTTATATAGAAAACTGCGAGTACAAATCAGATTGGTGCTGCGGTTGTGCAGAAGCTCATGGAGCTATCCTTTCTGAACCGGATGTATGCATGGGTAGGGATTGCCCGACTGTGAAACAATTTATTGAAAAACTTAATTCGTAACTGAATAAATATGAACAGAATACAGGAATTAGAAGCTGAAATACAGCGTATAAAGAAAGAAGAAGCCGATAGTAAAAAAGCTAAATACCAGCATTTTGTCGGTAAGTATGTGCATAGAGCGCATACCTCGTATGAAAAGATTGTCGGTATAGATCGGATTGATACAGATGAATTTGGTGACGAAGTAGTATTTGATAGTATTCATGTATATTACGATAATAGAGGAGATGAATACAATAATGATGCAAGTATCAATTTACAAGGCTGGGGACAAGCCTATGCCGAAGAACTTGAAAAACAGCTGATATCCCATGAGACATTCAGTAAAGCACTGAATGATTGTATTGACTTGATAAAAAGAAGATTAGCGTAAAACTAAGTAAACATGAATATTGATACAGAGTTTAATGTAGGTGATAGTGTATGCTATCTAAGTGGAGACAATATTTATCATTCCACTATCAGCAAAATATCCATTGAAATATCGCATGAGGATAGAGGTTTTTTGATGGTTTATAAGCTTTCTGACGGATTAAGTGTCCCCAGAAACAATTATCCACAATGGGATAAAAGACTTTTTAGAGATAAGGATAGTTTAATAAAGTATTTATCAGAATTATGAAACAGACATTAGAACAAGCGGCTATAGAAGCTGTAGAAAATCACTATGGAATGGATTACGATGGGAAAATACATGAAATGTATATTCTTAGGGAGGCCTTCGAAGCTGGTGCGGAATGGCAGGCAAAGCAATCTCCGTGGACGTTGGTAAAAGACAAATTGCCTGATGAGAGTGAACTTGTACTTTGCCGAATGGTATCCAATGAAGCCATTGTTAGTGGATTCATATTTATCTCTCCTGATGGATTGCCATGTGTTGCAACCCTACCTAGCTTTGAATTTGAAGACTATGGTGGGTATGTGTGTGATATGTGGATGCCGATACCTAAGTTTAACGAATAATATCATGAAGAGAAGGATGCAAAAAAAAATGATGAAAAATCCGGGTAGGTATAAATTGCATCAGTATTTGAAATATGCTCATCAATGGGCAACTACTATCGCTTATAAGTGCCGTTTATACCTGATATTAGAGAGTGGTAAGATAATTAGAATCGAAAATTAAAAATCAAGCCTGAACTATTCGGAATCTCCTAATAGTTTAGTAGTCCCAATACTTTTTTAAATGATGCATCCCCAAATGTCTTTGATGTTTGGGGATATTTTTTGAAAATAAAATTTATATTATGGAAATAAAAATAGATCAGAACTTATATGCTGATTCATTAAAAGCGGCATTGAAAGTAGATTTTCTTAAAAGTAGTAAGGAATTAAAATTATATGCAGCCTCTATCTATAACGCTTCGATGTGGGCTAGGGAAATCGATAAAAAATTGGCTATACGCACACGGATAAACCCTTCGCCAATACAGCAATAGGTATTATCCAATGTAGCACCTTCTCAAAACGTTCTAAAAAACATTCCATTGAAGAATCCTAAATATCAGGCAGAAATCACAGTAGAATGCGAAATCTGCCTGATCCAGCAATATGTCAACCTTACTTTCCTTCATACATTGCTTCCATATACAACCATATCTTACCCGGAGGAGCATCCTCATCAGCAAAATAAAATTTATGTGCAGTCTTAATGATTAACTCATCATCGAGAACTGTACATGTATCGGCATAAAATCCGTTAAAAGCTACATACTTGTCCCATTTCGTTGTCCCCGAGGGGAAAGTCATGCCTTTGGTTACCGATTCTATCTGTTCAAGCGTCCAATATCCGCCTTCGCATTTTTTGCCAGCCCTATCTGTATACCGGATCATAGACACATCATGCATGGCAAATCCTTCATCATAATGGTTTCCATACATGATACCATGTTGTTCACGCATGAACTTCCAGAACATTTCCGGATGTTCCTCTTTCATTTTGCAAAGCATTTCGTTTAAGCCATCCACACTTTGCCACATTATCTTTTCTGTTGCTACGCCTGCATTTCTTGCGGCGATTAACATATTCTTGTAATCCATAATAATTATGCGTTAAAAAGTTCTTTCAATTCAAGGAAATCCGCCTCGGTTATCTTTATCGCTCCAGTATTGCCGAACATAAGATTGAAAACCGGATTATTCGGTAATTTAAATCGAACCACGCCTTTTCCAATAGTTCCCTGTAAAAATCCCTTGCCAAACGTGGTTTCTTCCATTTCTCGGAACATGGTCATCATGTCTTTAAATAGCATGTCCGCGTCAATATTTCCCTCTTCATCACAAATAAATAATGCAGCATTATCAATTGTATTCTCAATCTTCCCTCGCTCACGTGCCAAATAGTTTTTGGCTCCACGCTTCATGTAGATAGAAGCCGTTTTCAAATTCGGGTTCTGTGTCACAAAATCATCAATCCGGCCATCGACCCATGTTTCTAAAGAATTAATAGCTTTATCTTTAAAATCTAATAATTTCTCTTTTGCTTCCATACTATTTATTTTTTAGGAGTTTTAGGAACTGGCTGTTTACCATTCTTCATATCAATAAATTCCTGCCAAGTAAGATGAGAGTATTGCATAATGTATTCATTCATCAGTGCTTCCTTCTTGTTGGCTTCGTCTTTGGCAGTTTTTTGAATTCGCTTCAAAAGCGTAAGGTGCTTATCAAGAGCATCCTTCCCGTCCTTAGTATTGTTCTCTACAATCGGACGCATGATGCGCATATATTCGCGTTGAAGTATCTGCTGGATATTGATGCTGCTTTCTTGGAACTCCTGATTGTTTTGCAAAAAATCAAATTCTTTATCACTCAATGAAGAAGTGATACGATCAATCTCGTCCCACACCGGAGTAACCGGTTGCGATGGTTGCTGATAGGTCCTCTTCATGTCAGCAATCTTTTGCTGCATTACCTCCTGCTCTTTTTCAAGTTCCGGGAGAGAAAAGTCCCTTTGTTGTAATAGTGGATCTCCGAAATTCATATTGCTTGTTAGTTAGTGGTTAGTAAAAAAAAGAAAGTGGTTCACCCCCCGGAGGGGGCTTACCACTAACGCTTTTTGCGTTTCTTTGCGCTCTTTACAGATTTCACGCTGTCGGAGTTGGCGTTACTGTACCTGGACAGTTGCATCCGAAAGGGTTTGCACCCTCCAGAACTGTAACTGTAGGAGTAGACGGCAATCCTACAACACCGTAGATGGCGCGGCAAGTCTTGCGATCAGTGTAGTTGATAGAGGCAGTAAATGCTCTGTCGATTTCGCACTGGATCAAACGATCTTGATACGGGCGAGTGGCTTCCAGAACGGCAACCTTCTTGTCAAGGTCACAGAACTTGGCACTGTAACGCTCGTTCAGTACGTCGTAAAGATCACGTTGTGATTTGTACAGACCGAAGTCACCGTCTATCTGAGACTTGTACAGACCAAAGTCAGCATCTACTTGAGATTTCCATAATTGGAATTTCTCGTTGATGTCAACATCACGATGAGCGTACATCTGTTCCTGAGTGTTCACTTTCAGGCCCCACATTGCATTAGTCAATGCAAGAGCTTCAGAACAACCCTTTTCCCATGCCTGAAAAGCAGTGGGAGCAGCAGCAGAACGGCCTGCAATTGCATCGCTTACCGTGTTGATGTTCACGTTTTCGGGCATACCGCCACCAAAACCGAAACCACCTCTACGAGACAATGCCCACAAACCGAGCGCTGTGCCGGCTATGCCTAGACCTAAACCAGCCGAATACTCACGTATTGCTACGTGTCCTGACTATATCTTACCCATACTAAGTATGAGAAGCCCTGTTTCGAATTCCGTGCAAATAGGAACCCTACTCTCCCGATTCGGAGATAGTCGATACACCGCTCAACCTTTCAATTGCATGGCACGGGATTTACCACGTGGGCATTCCCCGTTAGCATTAAAGTAGTTCTTTAACACCCCGCTTGCGAAGCGGATAAGGGCTAACAGGCACTGTTACATACCAGCTACACCTTTCGATGCAAAACGGTCGCGGTCATAATCGTAGTAGTCACGATCTCCGTGTACATACTCCTTCTCCTTGATTACTTCTTTTACTTCAGCTTCCATAAAAATATGTTATTTGTATGTTACAAGACAATGCAATAGCATTGCGATACAAATAACCTTATAATGGCTATGCTAACATATTGCTTATCTGCGAGTTCTCTGCGAGTTCTTTGCTAATTTCACTTATACAGTTTTTTACACTCCATTTCTGTAATTTACACTCAAAATTATTGCGGATATGATTTATTGACTGTCTTTTAAGGTTGGTATGCCTTGATATTTCATCATCGGTAAGAAACTGGGCAAGAAAATAAACGAGGATATATCGGGCATCTACACACTCTTCTTTATTAGAAAAAATCAATGATGGCATTTCAATGCCTGTGTGTTTACGCACCATGGCATTTATCGTCTGGTATAAATCTTTTGTTTTCATATCTGTTATAAAACATAAAGTTATTAAAAACAATAGTCACAACCCGCTTGTTTAGTGAGGACTGAAAGCCCTAACAGCATTGGATTGTGACTGTTGTCCCTTGTGGTTTACCAGACGTGGCAAGGGACGGGCTTTCTTTTATCTCTAAGCCCCGGAAAGAGAGCATTGTTAATATCCTTATGAGATGCTTCTACTCATCTCTAATAATCAATGATCTAAATCATATTAACCTCCTTTCTTTGATGTTGTTTACATACATACACTCAGCTTGAAAAATAAAACACAAAACGAATTAAGCTTTCATATAGGGATGTACAGGCGTCCCTTTTTACTAATATCATTCCTTCTTTAATTTATAGATAATCCATGCAATAATCATCAATAGTAACAATGTCGCTAAAGCCCATATTGCACCAGATATCTGTTTTGGCACCGTCGTTTCGTCTTTCTGCTTCTCCTGTTCCTGCCTATCGTTTTCCTGACTCCAGGAAGACGATGAGCTATCGGATTGCAAAGAAAAACTGTCTGCGGATATAACATTAGTTTCTTGCTCGATCTTATTGTTTTCTTCAGTATCGCCTTCAGCTAAAAGCGGATGCTTCCCTGTTTTAGAATCTATTGGCTTGCTAGTATCATACAACTTCCAGTTTATTTTCCGATTCATAGTAGAATGCAAGAAGTTGGATATATCCTGCTTATTGGTAAATCCAAAACCAACAGCCATTCTGGTACTATCTTTTCTCTGAATGGATGTTTCCTGGACTGTGGTAGATTTATGACTCCCACAGGAATAAAGCGACATCACAATTCCCATCACAACCAAGGCTATAAAACCTATTATTGATAGCTTAACCATTTCTTTTAGATTATTCATGAACATTTTCTTTTTATTAGTGTTACTATAAGGTTCATATAAACTCTTTTGAACGGCCTTCCGCTGTGATAGTACATTGCCGTTATATTATAGCTCAAAGATGAAATCATTGATTCGATTTAACCAGCCTCTCTTGAACTTGTTGTTAGCCGGGCGCTTATGACAAATTTCCTCGATGAAGTCAAACCGTGCAATCTTAATCATATCGAATAATTCGCGAGGATTACGCGAATTAACAGCTTCAAGGGTTTTAGGCCCGACGATGCCGTCCACCTTAACGTTAAGAAGCTGTTGCGGTATCTTTATGCCGTAGTTTCCCGAAGCCCAAACCCAATCTACCAGAATATTAGCAACAGACTGACTTTCTATCTGGTCAGCTTTCCATCTGTCCCAGTACATTGTCTTTAATATCTCGGTCCATTCCCGGTCCGACAAATTTTCCAATCTCTCAACAGTTGGTACCGGATAACCTTTCTTCCGGCAATACTGCATATAGGTTGCAAGCGTTACACCTCGATTAGTCGCTCCACCTAGGTCATCAGGATCATTTACGAAACCTCCCTCCCACTTTAGGATAAGAGGTGCCAGTTTTTCAACATTTGCCATTACTTTCCTTTTTATTATAATTCATCAATTTTTCCCAATTGTCTTAGCTTCAGACCGTCAAAATACATATTCACAGACTGGCTCATAAGTGACACAGTGAAACTTTCTGCCGGGAGATACACTTGTTCTGTCATCAGATTAGCGATGGCCTGATTGTCTTCAAGAGTGGCAATGAAACTAAGCTGCTTATTCACATACAGAAATTTCCCAAGGAAAGCACGCTGACCATTGAAATCGTTGTCTATCATCCGACGAATCTTATTGAGCGTTCCTTCCCGGTTAGTCAGGTGATTTTCCATCCGTATCTTGAGAATGTAATACTTTACGAGTGCGCAACTCCTGTCAAGCGTTTCCTTGGTAACAGCTTTAGCTTCTTCTTTGCCGATAGTCCGGTTATTCAGGTCACTGAAATATCTTGCTGTCTGGTCGGTAGACTGTTTAATACCTCTCAATAGCTTTTGGTTACTGATAATCTGAACTACAAATACTATCAGTAATAAGGCTGTGAATGTAACAGCAAAACCAAACATGACCTTTAAGGCCCCTAAGTCTCCAGCTGCCTCGGCAATCTCAATGGCTGATTTAGAAAGTTTGTCCACTGCTTCAATGTTTCCTTGTTGTAGTATCATAGTTTCTATTATTTTGGTTTTCTGTATTCATGACTTTTGATTTAGTAGAATTTATCTTATCTTTGCAATAAGATAATGTGAGGACATTATCCCGCTCACAATCCCGCCCCACTCGTGAGAGCCAGGCGGGATTAATTTATTACTGAACTAAATGAGCGGCAATCATACCAAGAAATTCCTCACGAGATATTTTAACCGGAACATCGGCAAACCCGAACACTTCGATTTCTCCGTCATAACCGATCACTTCGCAGATTTCCGCATATTCACTTCGTGAGAACATACCATTCTTGACTTCCACCTTTTCTTCCGCTTTTTTCTTGATGGTTACCTCACAATTTTCTTTCAGTTCTTTTATTTCCGCCTCAAAATCTTCTTTGGTGGCGCGGGTTTCATCAGCCTTTTTCAGTTCTTCATCGGATGGCATTTCAGGCTTTTCAACGGGCTTACCGTCTTCTCCTTTTTGGCCTTTCTTCCACTCCTTAGCTGCTTTCACCCGGGCATCAACGGATTCCATCTCGGCTATTGCATGAGCTCGGTCATCAAATCCTTCCTTTTTCAACCCTTTCTCTATTTCTTTCTTGATTTCTTCGAATTCCTGCACCCTTTTGTCATAGGCAATGCGGGCCAGCATCACACTTGCAACTTCGGACTTTGGCAATTTACGTCCTTCAAACACCAAGGGAATATTCGCTACAATTCTGTTTTTCAAATAAATGTCGTTGTAAGTCATAATCATTTGTTCTTTTTAGGGTTATACTTCTTCTTTAATTTCATTAATGCAGCTTGTCACTGCTGTGGCAATGCCGGCCATTTCCGTAAATGGAATGTTGTTCATGTTCAACTTTAGTTCCTGCCCATCTGTATAGGCATTTACAGAACCCATTTCTCCATCATCCTTTTTGGTTGCACTCAAGTTAAGTGCTGTAATTTCCTTGCTTGACGGCTCCTGACGGAAGTCACCTGTCATTTCGTAATTAGCATCCGTGTACTTTACATCACCGGTAATGCCTCTGTTTGTAATTTCTACCATAACTTTACTTTTTTATTTGGTTAAACAATTTATTTAGTTTATCTCTTTACTTTTTAATCAAGCTGCATAAAACACTATCAATCGGGAAAATCATACTGAACATTTGTGTCCATTAATAAATCACCATCCAGTTGACTTCCTGAAAATTCCCATGTAATCTCAGTAGTATGTTGCACGGAATCATAGACAGCCTTTCCCGATGTAGATACCATAGGTCTTATCCAGCCAAGATTTTGCACATAATAATCAGGAACCATAAGTCCCGCGGTTAATTTATCCCCGGTATTTACTACAAAATTTCCTTGTTTAAGAACTCCACCCGATGATGAACCGGCAAGTTCCATCATCTCACGCCATGTCGTTGTTCCCGGGTTCCATAACGAGTCTCCATTCAGCGAAATTCCTATATTAAACGCTGCATCATCAGGGATATATGAACTTTGAGTTGTACCACTATCCCAAACTGCATATCTCCAGAATACCCTTGTCCGTGGACGACTGATTGTAATATCTCCTTTATATGGTTTAGCACCAAAAACCTCTGGATATATCATAAATGTATACCCTTGCGAAGCGGTAACCTCTGTAAATCCATAATCGAAATTGCCAGGATGAGTAGTTGGTATAATTATCGCAATGGCTATCACTTTATAATTCTGTATATTTATACTTCTGAAAAGATCATAAGAAACAAGATCATTATAAAACCCGACATTAAAGAATGTTGGATACTGATTACTTTTATAGACAAGATATCTTGATGTATATCCTGACCTTTCACAGATATAAAGAACTCCGGAATACCATATCGGATTAGCCGTTCCAGTATGCTTAGAAACAAGTTTCTGCATTAAATTTCTTTGGGAGTTGTCTACACTGAGATCAATTTCTATTTTTACATTTGTATTATCATAATCAAAGCTGGTTGGAACTGAAGCAAAATCCACTTTGCAAGGTCCTTCTGTATGATCATATCCTATCCAGTCTGTTATCCTTGAAAAATCCACATTTTCTATCGGAGAATTATATCCATAGACATAACTACTTTCAGCAGGATGGGAATTACCTACCTTATAAGTATTTATATCCAAACTGTTCTTGTATATAGTATCATTAAATGTGGTTTCAGTTGGGAGTGTTCCCTTTACTGGTTTAATATATGAATACCTATTCGTTTTCCCATGAGAGTTTAGGCATATAAAAGTTATATCCCACCATCCATTATATTTGCCAACCCCAAGCAGTTTATAAACTTCCTGTGGATTAATAGGAGCATTAAGAATATCTCCTTGAATAGCATAAAATGTAGGAAAATTAAGAGTCTGTGAAGAACTTCTTGTGCTCATCATGCTCATATCACTACTCACTTGAATGCCTCCCGTAGCGTAGATGCACAATTGCACATCATCCCCTAGCTGAATGTTTTCGTAGCGGATATCCTGACGGATCACACGGACATCAAGCCAATATACATCTTTGATAGCCTCCTGAATTTCCTCATCTGTAGCTGTTGCAAGAAAGCCACCTTGAGAATGAAGCTTCTCTGTGTCTATATTGCCGATATATAGATTACCATATACGGCAATGACCATTTTCTTCATCGTATCGCTCATGCTGAAATCCTCCTTTCTAATTCTTTAATTCTCTTATCTTTCTCTTTATTTTCTCTTTCTAACCGCTCCACGCGTTCCTCCAATGTTTCCACATGGCGAGCTAAAGAAATAGTAGCTACTAATGCCGTATGACCGTAAAACATTGTCATATACCCATCTTTTTTGATTTTCACAGATGGAGGTAACACCTTTTGCCAATATTGTGCGGAAGAGCCGACCATCTCTCCAGGAGTGCCATCTTTCCAGGTATATTCAAACGCAGGAGCATGGGCCATGTCCTTTACGGAGAGGAAGATATCACGGCCTTTATTTTTCAACCGCATATCGGAAGTATCATTAAGGCCTTTGGATGACATATAACCATCAGAGTACATGCCGACATTATTGTGAACCGTACCGTTAAGGAGAATTGTTCCCGAACCCGCTTGTGAATGAATTTGAATTGCACCTCCCGCATAGATGTTCATCATGATATCACTAACTCCCATATTACTGCCTTTTGTACCAAAGAAAGAAATGCCTGAATAAAATCCATTTCCGTCTACATCTTTTAGTATCTTTTGATCAGTGGCATTGGCACCAAGATTAATGAAGGTAGCTACTGAAGTATTTATCGTACCGGAGAAAGTAGAAGCTCCTCCGACTCTCAACTGTTTGGCAATACCTAATCCTCCAGTGATCTTCACGGCCGCGGCAGTCGTACTGGTCGCATCAGTTGCATTCGTAAAGGAAACAACACCAGCTGCGGAGAGAGTAGAACTAAATGTACCGGTAGTTGCACCGATACCACCGTTGTGAGTGGTCTTTCCTGTAAAGGTAGAAGTACTGGTTACAGCCAGTGTAGAGCTTAATGTAACCGCACCACCCACTCGCAATTGCTTGGCAACACCTAGACCACCAGTAACCTTTACTGCTGCTGCGGTAGTGCTCGTTGCATCGGTAGTAGAACTAAATGTTGCAGTAGAAGCTACAGTTAATGTACTACTGAACGTAACCGCACCGGATACTTCAAATGCCTTACTATGTAATAATTTACCCGTAGTACTATCCCATACTGTTCTCCAATCATAGTTGTTATCACCCGAATCAATACGAGCTTTATAGAATCCGTAAAATCCGATGGAGTTTTTCAATCCTCCAAATACTATTGCATCCCCAGCAAAAGACTTCACTCGGTATAATGCGTGTGCACTAGCTTCTGAGGTATTCTGATTGCCTGCTATAAGATTAGTTCGGGTAGCCATTGAAATCCATTGTCCGCCAGAATAAGGTACTGAGAGTAGACCAGCACTTGCAAAAGTTACATTTCCACCAATAGTTACATTTCCGCCCACTCGAAGCTGTTTCACAATGCCTACACCACCATCGAACACTGCTCCCGCAGCCGTTGTGCTAGTAGCGTCCGTAGCGTTGTTAGCATTCAGTACCCCTGCGATGTTCACCGTAGAAGACAAGGTAGCTACTCCACTTACATTCAAAAGTACAGAGTACATGTTTGACCATCTGCGAGTATCTTGTCCTAAAGCGGTAGCATTCGTTGCACCCGCTTTTAGAATCCCATTTTGAATAATCAGGTCAGCCGTCGCTTCACCAACCGCTTGACCATTCACTATAAATGCAATTGTTCCACTGGTCGGAGCAGTGATGTAATTAAAGCTACCTCTTGAAAATTTAATATGCCCAACTGCTTCTGTATTTTTGATGGTCAAGGTATCTGTGTATAGGGCAGCACTTATTGTTGCATTATTAGCCACCCAAAGGTTAGAGCCTATAGCAACTTTCGGCACACCATTTTCACACCAAACCGCTTGGTGTCCGCTAGCCATTGTTCCACCTGTTGTATTATTGGTATGCTTGTAAGCGAAACCATAGAGACTACCGAAGGTCGAACCATCATCGGCAATCTGATATGCCGAACCCATAGACCAAATGTGACCAATCTTCGCAGAGTCATATACACCATATACGCCTGACCGTCTGGTAGCAGTTGAGTGGGGAACTATCTTGCCATCTGACTGAATATCCAGCCTATCATTATGATTAGTAGCACCTAAAATTACGGCTGTACCTTGTACCCGCAAATTAGCAGTCGTAGAAAGACCGGAAGTAGTATATAGTTGAGCTATAGCAGTGTGACCAGTAGGAATAGCACCACCAGTATAAGTAGTGTAAAGCGTCCATTTGCCGATTGATCTATCTGCGGGCTTATATGATACGTAAACTCTATTACCCGCAGAAGTTGAATTGTAATATACTTCTAAATACACCTTTGCTGTAGTAGGATATACCGTAGTTGTATCCTTAACAATTCTAATGGAAGTGAATACTCCGCTAGCACCTCCTATTTGTGTGATTACAGGAGAAGTAGTACCATGTGCAGTTGATACGGTAAATATTAAACCTTTATTTTCATTATTTGTGTAACCATTAGTTATTGCAAATGTGCCTGACCAACTATAATTTGCACTACTATAATCAAAGTAAGCTATTCTAAGCCATCTTGCAGCCGTTCCGGTCGGGATATAAGAAGCATCGTATTCTAACGGGATATTAGACACGCCTATACCACCTACCATCTGAGCATTCAGATTAGTAACCATCGTAGTAGAAGATACAGTCAATGGTGCTGTTCCGGTAGCAACAGTAGAGATGAATCGAGTACCCGTGACAGTACTAGAGAAGTTTCCAGTATTGGCATATAATCCTAACCATCTAGCTGCCGATGTTCCGAGATTCAGTTTATTTGTAGCCAGGTCAAATGGTTTGAATGCTGACGTATTTAGAACTACTGATTTTGTATCATCGTTATTATATTTTAAAGATAGATTATTATTTTCACCAGTAGTAGTTATTGAAAGATTAGCAGTGGCAACAATACTAGGTCCTACACCAGTCATGCTTCCACTCACGTTTGCCGTACCGTTGAAGCTCTGTCCCCAGAGAGTGCGGGCAGTCTGCAACTTAGTAGCCGATGCAACGTTGCTCGAAGTTAGAGCTACAGTTCCGGTAGCAGCAGGAAGAGTGAGAGTATAACCACCTGTCGTAGCAGTTAGAGTGAAATCGGTATAACCTGATGAAGAACTATACAACCTTATACGTCCTCTCTTGTTACCAGCAGTTCCGGTTGCAGCGGAGTTTCCTATATGTATCATTGCCTCTCCCTGCGCAGAATCCGTTCCTTCTAATGAGTAATATTCCAGTCCGTTGTTACTTCTCAACGACTTATTACCAGACGCATGAGTTTGAAAAAATGGCATCGCATACCAAGTACCACTTGTGGGATTAGTTAATGTAGTATAGATTTGAGTTGCAGAATCGGCATTACCTTTAAATATACCATATACATTCTGGTAAGCAGTCCATGCCTGATTCATAAATTTAAAACCCGAAGTCGTTAATATCAAGCTCGCACCGATTCTGTTTGCCCAATGGAAGCCGATAGCAGGAGCATACCCATCATCGGTTTGTGCGTTACCGACCATACCATTCTCTCTTACTTGTATGCCACCATTCGAATACCTACTACTTGCGGTCTCCTGATAAGTACCATATACTAACGCTTGTCCGGAAACATTAGCAGAACCATTGAAAGACTTCCCAAAGATTGTTCTTGAAGTTTGCAAGGTAGTAGCCGTATCAGCATTATTAAGAATAGAAAGATAAGTTGGCGTTTTATACGTACTTGTCGGCAATGTTTGAGCAGTAGTAAACGATGTAGTATATAATGTGACATCACCTGTTTCACTACTTGTCCTTGTCGTTTCAGACAATACGTATGTATTAAACGCTCCCCATTGAGCATTGACATCACCCCATAGGGTTATAACATTATCTTTAGCTGAAACATCGTAGTACAATCGAAGTCTGCTAGTTGGAATATTACCGTTTATTATTCTAAAATCAATAACAGTAGAGGTTGCACTACTCCATCTAGTTCTTATAACAACAGTTCCCCACAAACTATTGAATGCAGAATGTATATAAAGAGTTATGTCTCTATCGTTTGATGTATCACCCCAATTGAAGGAAGCTATCTTTCCCCAATAGCTAGACAAAGACGCAGTAGCGGTAGTTATATATCCACTCTTTCTTGCACGCTTTCCAGAAGCTCCGGCTAATCCCCATGAGCAGACAGTAACCGTACCAGCATTTAGGTAAGCCGGAACAGTGCTATCACCTACTGTTGATGAGAGTGCAGTCGGAGTACCTGCATTCAGATAAATGGGTTTATTCGCTGCGCCAATGGTAGCTGTACCTATCTTAGTAACGTATGAAGTATAATTACCAGATGTGACAATGGCTTGCACGCTAGACCAAGCACCAGTATTAGTTCTCCAACGTACCCCTAATAAGTTATTCGTTGAGCTTAATATTTGTGTTAACCAGTGGTTATTCGTCCCAGGGTCAGGATTGTTTACGTTAGATATTTGTAACACTGAACCATAGGTCATCCACCTTCCTTCCGTAGTAGTGTCAGCGTAACCCCTTACTCCATTTCCAGTAGCATCAGCCAATGTAGTCCAGTTTGTATCACCCAAGCTGACCAGTCTGTTAGCTGTAGTGGCGGTAGCCGCATTGCCAGTTATGGAGATACCCCACGAACCGGAAGCACCACCACCCGTTTTCGTCGGAGCATAGTCATTATAATTACCAGCATGAAGGATTGCATTACCTTTATAGGTCAAAGAGGTCTCAGATACCGTTAAGTTCGTAGAAACTACCCACGGTGTAGAAGTCCAACCAATGTATGCTCTGGGAGAAGCGTTAGAATCTGTATATAAACCTATTCCAAACTGGATAGCTGCATAATTGGCAGTGTACCAATGTGAACCTGTAGCGTTGCCACCAGAAGCATTGTTTACACGATGGATAGAAGTATTAGCCATCCTTTGCGACACCGTCCATGTTTTCTGTCCTGTAATCGTTTGAGCACTTGCAAGGTCAACAAAAGTAGTACCCTTCGTTACGGTAATAGCCGTACCGGACTTGGCAACCGAAGTCACTGCATTGCCTGAACCGGTAGTGGTTACCGTCAATGCAGAACCACCTTCCAAGGATTTCACTCGGGTATTCAAGTCATTACCCAACTTGGCAGATAACACATACCCGGCTTTATCAGCAGAGTAGTCGTCCCAGGCATCAAGACGATCATAGTCACTACCGCTACCTCCTTCACCTGTACCAGGATTAAGCCCCATAGATGACAAGAACCCCGTAGCGTACAGGCCCGCTGTTTTACCAGAAGTTGCATGAGACAATTCCAAGCCATCAGCTGTTGATCTTAACCAATAATCACCGATACGAATACCTCCCATAAAAGTAGCGGAACCGGTCACATACAAGGAAGAAGACAAAGTAGCGGCACCACCAACTCTTAGTTGCTTAGCCACGGCTAACCCTCCTGCTGTTTTAATGGCAGCAGCTGTGGTGGTAGTCGCGTCTGTAGTATTTGTTACGTTTAGAATACCCCCAATGTTTGTACCATTTCCCATAGTTACAACACCGGTACTGTTATTTATATACAGGGGTCTTAAACTATTGTAAGTTCCATACTGGTCGTCTTTGGCAGTCAACATAAAATAGGAGGAATTACCATCGTTATATATGAAAAAGCCATAGCTACCATAAATGGCACGGAAAGCCTTAGCTGAGGTTGATTGTATTTCGCCAGAAGCAAGTATTCTTGAAGTCGTTGCCAGACCTGCTACGTTAAGTAATTGGGTATATACGTTTGACCAGCGATTAGAACTTGTTCCATTTGCCAAAGCATTATTTGTTCCGGGATATATACTTCCGGCTGTATTCATAAGAAGACCAGCGTTATCATTACCGCCTCTGGTAATATATAGAATATCCCCTTTTCGGTATAAACGAGCAGTAGTTCCCGTACCATCATAGATAGAGATACCCGTTGTTGCGCTATCACCCTTAACATTAATACCCGCTGTCATTGTGGTATAAGTGTACCCAAAGTGTCCTGCACCGGTTACTGCAAGTCTGCCTGTTACCGATGTATCTCCGAAGAACTCATCCATCCTAGCGGGTGTATCAATATTGGTGTATCCGGTCTCCGAAGTAATCAAAGAGATGGTAGAAGTTCCTCCCCAAATAGTCTGATTACTATGTCCTGTATAAATTGTTTTTAGATATACTTTGGGATAATACCATGTAGTAGCCGTAGTTCCTAATAGAATAACACATTTACTACCGTTATATGCTAAACGTACACCTTTACTGTAAGCACCTTTTGTATGGTATCCAATATTTACCCATTTCGCACTACTTGCAGTTCCACCACCATTATAATTATATGCACCAATTGTAATGACAGAAGCATTCGCAGTCGTATTATATTCATATATCCATATTTCATAAATATTCATACTGGAAGTCCATCCATTCGGTAGTGTAATACAGATAGTTCCTGTTGCCGGATTACCTGAATTATCAAAATAACCTGAGAAGTTGTTGATACGACCACTTCTTGCAACTAGGCTTTCAACTCCGAGCAATGTTCCGGTTATATTGGCTGTTCCATTAAAGGACTGACCCCACAAAGTTCTGGCTGTTTGTAGAGAAGTAGCTGTAGAAGCATTTCCGGTTAAATTACCAGTAACGTTACCGGTAACATTACCTACTAAAGCACCTCTAAAAGTTGGAGCAACGATAGATGCAGAAGCAGGGGTTAATGTCTTGCTGGTATATCCTTCTGGAATGCTACCTGCGGTCAATGCTGTAGATAAAGTCCATGTAGTATTAGCTCTACCTACCAAAAAGACATTGAATGTTGCATCTGTCATTGCGGCTCTTGACCTCACTTCTAAATAGCCATAATGACCGGAATAAGTCGTATGGTAAACCAGGCGGAATTGGTCTATGGATGCAGTTGAATAATTAGAACCTCCTAATTGAATAAGACTTGGATTATTACCATAATTGGTAGATACCTGCAACAAGAAAGTAGAATGTTGTCCAGATACCGTTACAGATATAAAGAATAACGAATTTGTTGGATTTATACCTACCCCTGTAGAAGCTAATCTATACCATCCTTGTGCTGTTGTAGTACCTGTATATGTCACATTTCTACCATATGCAGCATTTATCTCATTAAGGCTAAATGAAACGTTTGCACTACCATTAACGCTTTTAACAGCACCACCAATAGTGAGGTTGCGAGCCGTTCCCCAATTAGCCGTGGTTATATTCGCTGTTCCATTAAACGAAGTGCCGTTTATGGTACGTGCCGTTTGTAACTTGGTTGCACTTGCTACATTGTCAGTGATATAAGCTAACTTATCCCATGCTGACCAAGTTGTACCATTATTGAATCTTGCTCTAAAATCACCAGCAGAATCAAACATCAGATGTCCGGTATATCCACTAGCGATTCTCCATACCATCAAACCATAAGCACCTACACCAGAAGGTACATTGGTTGTGGTATTACCTCCGCCTGCATAGTACAACTTGCCGGAATAGTTCGTGTAAGTATAACTGTTTAAGTCTTGATTAGTTAACTCTGTTGTTGTTAATCTTGGTGCAGTTCCAGTAATAGATACGCCTAATGTTGTAGAACATTGAGTGATTGTACCTGCGTTCATGTAAACCGGAAGGGAAGCAGAGCCTACAGTTGCACTCATAGCTGTAAGCAATCCACCAGTCATATATATACCTCTACTAGCTGAACCGATTGTAGAGGTAGAAGCAGTGAATACACCCTCATTTAGATAGATGGGATGAGTACCTGTACCAATAGAGGCATTAGAAGCCGTCGGAGTACCCGCATTCAAATAGAAGAACTTCGTATTAGAACCTACCGTAGCCGTACCCAACTTTGTCGCTGTGGCTGCGTTTCCCGTGATGCTTACACCCAGCATTGTTGAACATGCTGTAATAGAACCAGCATTCATATATACAGGAAGACTAGCAGAACCAACGGTCGTGGTAAATGCTGTAGGAACACCCGCGTTAAGATAGAATGGTTTAACAGTAGAACCAACGGTCGTTGTTCCCAACTTAGTGATAAGAGAAGTGTAGTTCCCTGTATGAAGAAGCTGTACAAAACTACCCCATACCATTTTAGAACCATCTCCGTAACCAGTACGTAAGTATAATTGATTTAATGCCGATGCACCCGTTGCATGAAACAGGTCAACAACCGCTTGTGATGAGGACAAGGTAGAAGACGTACTTCTTTGCCAACGAATTGTATGACCGTAATTGCTCGGATAACCTGTATCAGTAGTAGAGCTTACCTGATTATAATATAATCCTGAACCTTGCATTAAGGTATTAGCTACCGCATTATCCTGATTAGCGTAAAGCCTTTTTGAATAACCGGTAACATCTATACTCCAAGTCCCTGTAGCTCCTCCTCCATTCTTTGTTGGAGCATAATTGTTATAGTTGGCAGAATGAAGAATAGCATTCCCTTTATAGGTCAAAGAAGTCTCAGATACCGTTAAGCTATTTGCAACATTCCACGGCTCAGAAGTCCAACCGATAAATCCTCTCGGAGAAGCATTGTTTGTGGTGAAGCAACCAATACCAAATTGAGTGGCTGCATAGTTAGCTGTTTTCCAATATAATCCTGTAGCATTGGTGGTCGTTGAGTTATTAACATAATGAAGATTACTTCGTCCCATTAGTATGGATGAAGAGAACGTTTTTGACCCTCCAATAGTTTGGGGATTTGTAGTATCAACAAAAGTAGTACCCTTCGTTACGGTAATAGCCGTACCGGACTTGGCAACCGAAGTCACTGCATTGCCTGAACCGGTAGTGGTTACAGTTAATGCAGAACCACCTTCCAAGGATTTCACTCGGGTATTCAAGTCATTACCTAATCCGGCGGATAAAACCCATCCAGCCTTGGACGCGTCATAATCGGCCCATGTATCTAAGCGGTCGTAATCTGAACCTCCGCCACTGCCTGTCCCTAAATTCAATCCCATGGATGACAGGAACTGTTCCGTATATAAACCGTATTTAGCTTTTATCGCATATACCGGAGCCGATGCAGTTCCGATGTTTACCTTTTCGAACAGGTCGTCAAACGTGGCTTTAGTTAGAAAGGTGGTACCTTTGACTAAGGTAATGATGTGGCCGGAGACAGTAGCACTTGTAACGGCATTTCCGCTGCCACTATAGGCTACATCATTAACTCCGTCCGTAATACCGAAACCGGCTAATGTTGTAGGATTACTACCAGCTGTTACACGGCCATATGCATCAGTAGTGGTCTTAAAGTACGTTCCAGCCGTGCCTACCGCTTTGAGATTCAGAACACCGGATGAGATTGCCAGCGTTGTCCCTACCTTCACACCTCCAAGAACGCTAGCGGATGCTGTAGGAAGCGTATAGGTGTAGGTCGCTGATAGTTTTCCATCAGAATCTATACTCAGACGGTCGCCTACAATTATACCCCCTAATGCCTTGGTTGTAGCGGCTGAAAGATTTATTGTGCGATTAGCGGCCAAGGTGCCACCTCCATTAAGACCGGTACCGGCTGAAATAGTTATAGTCTTATCCGCCTTAGTTCCAATAGCGGTTAATAAATCTTCTATCTGATTGACATTGCCCTGTAATACATCCGCTATTTCCTTTAATGTATCAAATGCCTCGGGAGCACCATTAACCAAAGCATTAATTCTGGCATCAAGATCCGCTATCGTAGCATAATCTTTAGAAGTAACCCATAATTGGGTAGCATAACCGGCTTTGGAGTGGTCTCCCCAACCGAAAGCGGTATTCCAATTTGCCTTATCTGCTGATGTTGCAACCAGGTACCCTTTATTATTTACCCAAGACTCCGTAGCATATCCAGCCAGACTTTGATGTTCGGTGAGGAATGTAGCTTTAGAGAAGGTTACTGTATTTCCATTCTGGGTAAACCCGGATAGTCCGTTGCCAGTTCCACTTGTGGTTAATGTTATAGCTTTTGATTCAAGAGAACTTACCCTTGTGTTCAAATCCCATCCTAACCCGGCTGATAATACATATCCGGACTTATCGGTGGAGTAATCATCCCAGGCATCAAGACGGTTATAGTCACTACCTTCCCCGGAACCGGCATTCGGATTAAGCCCTTTGGAAGACAGGTACTGTTCGGTCCACAGACCGACTTTTGCTTTGATGCTGTCAATTACAGTGGAAGTATTGTTAATGGCAATTTCGTTTCCGTCCGCATCCATAGCACCAAACAGACGGGCAAGGAAAGTCTTGGTTACGTAACGGGTATCAAGAATAGTAGAAAAGTTACCTTCGTCTACAATTCTCATCCATCCCGTAGCAACGCCATTATTATCTATCCTGCGCTTATATAGGTTGTTATTGCTCCCAAATCCTATCTGTCCGGTATATCCGGCTGCTATTCTCCAAACCATTAACCCGTATGCATCTGACGGAGAATTTACGGTAGTATTATCTCCGCCGGCATAATACATCTTGCCACTGTGGTTAGCATATGTATAATCGTTTAAATCCTCATTAGTAAGAGGCGCCTGATATAGACGTCTGGAACTTCCGGTAATGGATATTCCCCAAGTTCCCGTAGCGTTACTTCCATCTTTGTTTGCCTTGTCATCCAAAGCGGTCTGAAGACCGGAAATCTTCGAGATAGCAAGTGTAGGAATATCACCGGAAACCAGTGAATCCCCGGATACCACGCGACCGTAAGTATCTACTGTAACCTTTGTGTACGTCCCGGCCGTGGCTATGCCAGATTTCAGATTAAGTACACCATTGGCTATGGACAAAGTTGTTCCAACCTTAACCCCGCCTAATACAGAACCGGATGCTGTAGGAAGAACATATTTATTGGCTCCGGCTTCTATTCCGTTAAGCTTATTCAGAAGAGTATCTGTAAAGTCGTTTGCTGAGAGTCCCTTGCCTTCAACCTTATCAACCTTTTCAGCCAGGAGGGTAGTCACTGATGAAGTTGTGGCATAATCGGCCAACTTTGTATTAACCCATGCCTGGGTAGCATATCCGGATAAGGAAGGGATATCGGATTTCTTTGCGTAATTGTTCGTAGTAAGATAATCACTCAACTGAGTTTCATTCAATCCGATATCGCTGAGATTAAGGCTTTCCCAATGTGTTGCCCCCTTGCGCTGGACCATGATACGGTCAACAGTCGGAATATCATCCGCCCAGGAGCCGACATTATTCAGCTCTCCCAAGGAAGAAGCACCTCCCGCACTGCCACCCGCACCGGTATTCACACCTTTGGCAGACATGTAAGAATCAGAATATATACCTACAGCTTCAGAATCATAATCAGCCGGATGCAAACCTTTATTGGCCGTATCACGTACAAACCAACGCTGCATGGCCTTGTCAAACTCTGTAACAAAATCCGCCTTATTGACTTTATTATCAAGCGCAGCCTGAAGGCCTGTGATCTTTGAAATACCGAGTGCCGGAATATCACTGGTGGATAAGGAAGAGCCGGCAGTCACACGGCCGTAAACGTCCGTTGTTACTTTCGCATAAGTTCCGGCAACTGCCACTTCCGGAAGATCAAGAACTCCTGTCGCGGAAGCGGTCAGTGTAGAACCGATCATCACACCACCAAGAACAGCTGCCTTGGCAATAGGAAGGATATATTTGTTTGCGCCCTCAGCAATACCGTTCAATTTCTGAAGGAGAGTATCGGTAAAATCATTATGAGACAATCCCATTCCGGATACCTTATCCACTTTCTTTTCCAGTGCAGTATTTACCCATGACTGTGTTGCATAACCATTCAAAGATGGTATGTCACTTTTTTGGGCATAATTATTCTCCGTCAGATAGCTACTTAAAGCGTCTTCATCCATTCCTGCTTTTGCAGCATACCACTTGCCGTCTGAACCATAAGTTAATACTTTTCCAGTTTCCGCTCCAAGTACACCGGTTCCACTTGCATTCTGAGAAACGTCATTCAATTGGTACAGTGCAGTAGCCCCTTCTCCAGAGCCTCCCCCAGCATTCGGATTAAGGCCTTTTGATGACAAATATTCATCCGTCCACAATCCAAACTTAGCTTTAATGGACGTGATGACAGACCCCATATCGTTAATGGATACCTCCGAACTGTCTTCACCGATAAAACCGAATACTTTAGCAAGGAAGGCAACGTCTACTTTCTTTGCAAGAGCAGTATTCAGCGCCGTAGTGGTTACATAACTGCCCAGTTTAGTATTTACTTCAGTCTTTGTATAAGCGTCTGTAATACCATACCCGGATAACGTTGTTGCTTTGTCAGCTTTGACAGCCAACAAGTCTGCCAACGTAGATGTCTGCGTCTGACCTGCCAGGAACGCTTCAAGCTCTTTCCACTTATTGATTATACCATCCGTATCGGAGCCTTCAAGAAAATCATTAAGCTTATCAGAGACATCCTTCAGAGAACTAGCCGTTGCATATCCCTGGCTATTAACCCACGATTGAGTTGCATAGCCGCTTAAAGCGTCTGAAGTTATATAATTTTTGCCCAATACCCAGCTTTGAGTCGCATAACCTGAGAGTGAAGGAATATCACTCTTTTTGGCGTAGTTGTTATCTGTCAGGTATTTGCCTAAGGCTGTTTCATCCAAACCAACCGCATCGGCAGCGTACCATTTACCGTCATTTCCATAGGTCAGGACCTTACCTGGACCTGCACCGAGAACACCTGTTTCTGAAGCGTTCTTTGCTACGTCATTGAGCTGGTAAAGGGCGGTTGCACCACCTTCGCCGCTGCCACCACCTGAACCGGGATTTAAACCCTTTGCGGACAAGAATTCGTTTGTCCATAAACCGACCAGAGATTGTACACTGGTTATTTTTTCTGGATTTTCCGAATCATCCTTATGGATTACAAAGATACTGTCCCAAACCGACTTGTCGAGCTTCTTCCTGTATTGTTTCAATAACTCGCTTTGGGAAGAGAAATTATTACTTACCGAAGTCTCCACTTCGCTTATCTGACCTTGTATTCTGTCAAGGGTGCTTGCTGTTGTCTCGTTGTTAAGCGTAACCTCAAAAGTAGGAATTATTCCTTCTCCCTCTTTTATGGTAAGAGATTGGATGATTATATTTTCATTGTTTATTCCTATCTCTTGATCGTTTACAGTAAGGCGCTTCCCTTCCATAATATCATTATAGAAGTTCACGTTTCTTGCCATAAAAATCTCGTCCACACCCACGTTGTAGGAATAGTTGGTGCTGCTGTATTTAGCAAGATATTCTTTCGCCCTTGCAAGAAGTCTGTTTTCTGCATCACGGATATAAGCCTGTGGCATCAGAATATTCAGAAGAACAAACTTGTCTCCGGCTTTCATGTTCCAATCCTTATTAGGAACAGTGAAATTCCCTGTGTCTTCTTTTTCAAGCGTGTTTCTTCCAAGTGTAAGAGTATAACTTCCGTCTGAGGCCCGTTCTATTTTGGTTATGTTGAAAGTGTATCCCTGCAAAGAGCCACTTTTCATAGACATTTGCGCTTCATCAGTAGTAAGGCTTTCATTTAGGTCGAATCCCAAATCATACAACCCTACAGTAAAAGTGGGCTGTGTTTCATTGGTTATTGCACTTACACTCTTTATCTCGTCTATGGCTTGACCTGAAGAGTTTTTCATTCCCGTAATTGACGGGTAAATATCATCATAAGTTATAGTCCCTTCACGGATACCATATTTTGCAATGGCTTCTTCTGAAGCAAGCACATAATCTGTTTTTCCATCAGCCTTAAAACTGGGAAGCATTAACCTGAGTGGAGAAAGTGCGTAATTTGCCGGAAGAACACTATCCTTCCAATCAGGAAGTTTAGGATAGCTGTAGTCCAGGTTCCTTGTTCCACCGTATGCACGAAGTTTAGTCACAACACCTGTATCGGTGTCAGAAATTCGTTCTATCTCATACAGTCCTTTCCCTTTTCCGTATTCGAATACATTATCAACTACAGGTTCTTCTCCGCCAATGATAACGTTTCTTCCTTTTATAAAGTAGTTAAGCTTGTATTCCGTGTTTACAAGAGAAAGTGCATCCCAACAGTTTTGATTACTCATTGAGATGTTTTTTTCTTCACTCTCCGTACTTTCTGCAATGGTAATACTCCACGCTCCTTTGCCATACATGGCATCCAAACAAGCCTGGATTCTTTCAGCAAGATACTTTACGTCTCCTGTAAACTCTACAGAAAGAGGGGTTGGATATACTATTCCGTTGTCTCCCGGTACAATATTCCTCATCATGCATCGCTCAAGCTCATACTTTAACGATACAAACCTAAGCTCATACTTGTACTCATAGCTTGAAACCTTTTTTACAGTAGGAAGTAGTTCCAGTTCAAAGCGTTCTCCCCTGTAAGTAATATAGTCAAAAACACTGAAATCTATCTTTTTTTCAGAAGAAAACGTAGCGATTACAGTACGGTCTCCCATAAAGGTTCCGCTGTATTCAAGTTTGTGTAGTACACATTTTTCAGTTTGTCCGTCTTTACTATATATTATCCAACCCATATAGTCAACTCCTTATAACCAAATTTTCAACAATTGTACTGTCATCTGCATTATAAATTGGAATAATCCTTGTTTTTGGATCGCATACGTGCAGTTCCATATTAAACTCAAGAATTTCACTGTTGTCTCCTTGCCACAACTCCGTATCGCTTATTTTAGTCAAATACACATCCTGCCTTCCTGTACGTGTCATGGCATTGTATATTTTCAACCGTGAGCCATAATTATCCGCTCCGGTAAGATACTCAAGCAACATCTCCAATTTATCCATAGCCGTTCCTTTCGCTCCCTCATAACATACGCTTATTTTAATGTCATATGCTTTTAAAGGTAGCGTGTCTGGAATAAATGTGTCTTCACCATCTTCGTCTGCCCAGTCGCGTTTAGGCAAGTCTTTAACTTCACCCGGAGCAGAAAGCGGAAAATCCGTACACACCATCCCGAAATCAACGAGAAAGTCTTTAACGGGTGCGTCCGACTTCATCTTCTGGAATAATATGGAATATGGTTCGTTCATTTACTTTAATAAAAAAAGAGCCTGAAACGGGTACAACAGCTTATGTTGCCCTATTTCAAGCTCTTATGGCTTTATGGTATATTAAATGAATTGATACTTCATTGCAAATATACCAATTTTTATTATATTATCTACAAAATAATAGAAAATATAAGTAAATATACTTGTTATATATGCGACAATATCCGCATGTGTAAGCATTTTGTTTTTTCACCTTCTGCTTCCTTGGGCTTCTCCAGCTTGTCTATTCTTTCGTTGGCGAGTTCCAAATCTTCGGATAAGCGCAACAATTGCTTCATGAGAATTTTATTCTGTCTTATCAGTATTTCTATATTGTTTTCCATAATGTTAATTCTTTTAATATAAGTGAGTAGTACGTAGTTCTTTTAAGGCTGCACGGTGTATGCAGCCTTAAAAGAGGTGTTATAACTTTTGGTTATAGTGGCTATTCAGCCATGTTCATAAGGATGAGGGCGAGTTTTCTCGCTTCTTCTTTAGAGATTAAAGCGAACAGCTCGGTTTCTTCACCATATGTAACAGTGTCCTTTATCATGAAAGTGATGCCATCCTCTACACGTACCATATTAATCCCGTTACCTTCTTTAACTTCGGATAACTGCACACTCATTATGGTATCATCCATAGTTTCCAATTCAAAATATTTATTTTCCATGTTTATTATAACGGTTTAGTTGTTTATTTTATTCTAGAGAGTTTCCCGTCAGAAGGATTTCCACCGAACAGATGATTGATGTAGGCAAGACCTTTAGGATTACATAACACTTTCTGATACATTATATCCGGATGATTGTCACGGTGTATTGGTGGTAGCAGTGTCATCTCAAAGTAGCCTGCATCAATATACTTCTGCTTGGGCTCATTACGGTTGGCGAAGAATACACCCACTTCCCTAAGCTTTTTGAATAGTGTGGTTCTGCCGAACGGCAGCCCGAGGATTTTTGCGGCTTGACCTATGTCTACTTTGCCCTCTGCCTTGAAGGCGGTCTTTGCAAATGATACCAAAGGCTCTTGTCTGGCGGTCTTGTCTTCGAGTTGCTTCTTCTCTTGTTCTAATCTTGCCTTTTCCTCACGCTCATTTTTCAGTTGTGTTGCAAGACTGATAACAAGATCGGGGTTGTTAATCATTTGCTCCAAAGTTGGCTGAGTGGCGGTCATACCGTATTGAAGAAGTTCTTTGATGCGGTCGTTACACCATATAGCAAATGCAGGACTTAACCAACGAGCAAATTCCATTGCTACATCTTCATGCATCCAAGTTCCACCGTTATCTCCATAGATAACTCTCACTAAATCAGACGAGAGGATTTTCTTCACCTCGCCCAATGTTCCAATATAAACCTTTGTTTGCTCTGTCTTTAAAAAGTCTTTAGGTGATTTACCAAAAGGCTTTGCCATTTCGGTCGCATTAATCATTACATTACCTTCCTTACCGAAAGATATGCTATTTCCATTATATTCAAATATCTGTATATCCATGACGTTATTTTTAAAAAGGAAAGGGCAAATGCCTATCCGTATATTGTAGGAGTTTACGGAATCGGCAAATGCCCCATAAAATATTTTTGTTCTCCATGCGCAACTCCTACGTAACGCACTTTGATAGCTATCTTCTGACAGCAAAGTTATAGGACAAAATAGACCTCTGCAATAGCCCTAAAAAGCACTTTAAAATATTGGGCTGTATCGGGACATAAACGGACATAAAAAACTTTATTATACGATGTAATTTAGATACATTCTACTTCCATATGCGATACATGGCGTATAAACATACCATCATGCCCGAGCTGTGATACCACTTGCTTGTTTAAGAATATAACAAGCTGATTTATTTAATATTGCTGGTCTAATTATAGTCCCACCATTATAGATATGCTTCAAACACTTTCACATTATAGATATTGACTTGTCCGTAGTTGGCATCAAACACCTTCTTAATATCATATCCCAACTCATAAGACAAAGCTTTCATCTTTCTCCAATTAATAGAGCGCCAGTTCATCCCATGCTCTTTTGCCCAACGCTTGATAGAATACCATTCTTTTGATTCATCAAGTTGTTCGGTCTTCTGTTCAAGAAGCAGTTGCTTTTGCCTGTTTTCTATTTCAAGTCTCTCTTTCTCTTCTTCTGCCTGTAATGCCATTAGAAGAAGTTCCTTACGGGAAAGCTGATGCTTTGTTACCTTATGGAATACTTCACGGTACACATCAAATACCGGGCGAACTTTGCGAGCGATGAAGAATTCCATACAAGCAACAGTAAGGTAGTAATCTACTTTGTTGTTTCCTCCCCAGCCGTTAATAGAATCTTGCTCCCCATTTTTGGGAAATTGCTTGCAATCTTGCTTGCCATTTTGGGCAACCGACTTGTAATCAACACCTTCAATAAATTGTTCATTTGAAGTCAAAGCTCTTACAGCCTTCCCCTTTTCGGAATAGACCAACGGCCATACTTCTTCAAGATTGATAGGGAACTCGTTATCAGATTGTGACAACTTTAATACTGCGTTAAAATACGCTCTGATTTCGCTTTCGCTACTTTCCTTTGATAAAACCAATTCGCTTATATCTTTATTCGTTTTCATATCCGTTTATTTAAAATGAAAGCAGGGAGAAATGAAATTTAGATGTTTAATGTGGCTGCCAACATCCAATTTCAAAACTCCCTGCAAATATCTTTAGTGCTTTTACCGGCAGCCACGCGGGTAAATAACAACGTTGTTTCCGCTCGCTAAGTTAGGTAACAAAAATCAATTAAACAATAGGTGATTTAAACTTTAACTTATTGATTATCTGTTTAAAACAACAAACAAAGAAACAAACAAACAAAGTAAAAATGCATACAATTATTGCGTACAATATACTCTAGACAGATATATTGCACCTTTAAAATCTTTGCTACTTGGCTAAATAAGCAAGTGAATTAACGTTGGTTAAAACCTCTTTGTAAGTTTCACAAACGGATATAGAAACAAATGGAAAAGATAGAGGATAAGCACTGCACAGAAAGGTATAATTCCTCTTCTGCGTTTGATACGTTGAAACATCTTCTTCTCTTTGAGAAGGATGCAGACTACCGCCTTTTGGTAGGTGGTAGGGAGATAAGTTAATTCTTTCATGTTCTGTAAGCATTTAGAACGATTATAGGTATAAAAAACGCATACCATATTACGCTGCTTACAGAATGATAAACTTAACTCTCGCCAAGCTCGTTCTACGTAATAGGTATGCGCCTATATTTAATCAAGGTACAAACATAAAAATAGCTCAACCTTATGGATGAGCAAATAACCGCTGCTCTACGAGATAATTAAAGATTATCACTCTGTAAGCGCTGCAAAGATACCTACATTTATTTAATATCCAAGCGATGCTAATAATTTTATTCGTAATTTCATATATAATCTATTAAAATGTAGAATATATATTCAAATTAACGTTTTTCTTTTAATATCATAATCTCAGTAGTAGAATCGTGCAAATATTTAGCATAATACGAATTTATTGCTCCTTTAATATTATCATTTCGAAATGAGTTTTTCTTCATACTTTCATAGTCATCAATACTCAATTCAAGTTTCAAACCCTCCTTTGCGATTTTCATCATTTCAGTTATACTTTCTTTTTTGTATTGGTGATTTAAAATTATATCTATTTGTTTTAATAAATATTCCGTATCCATGAAAAGTAAAACTACGTCCTTCCTTGAAACAGTAGTATCTCCTTTAGGTATTTTCTCCGAATAATCAATATAGCTATTTATATGCTTTTGTATGTGCACATCTAACCCTATGACTGCTTTTTCATACTCTTCTTGCTTATTGGAACATGAAGAAAATATTGATACAATCATCACTAACAAAACCATAATCTTTTTCATACCATAAATATTTAAAGTTAATTCTTTCGCAAAAATACACATTCTAGAATAACCAACCAAGAAAGTAAATTACTTTCTGCAAAACCTCATCCATATTCCCTATATTTGCGTTGCTAAACTTAAATTAAAGAGAATATGGAATTAAAGGATTTTATCAAAGGCGTTGTAGCTGATGTTACAAATGCCATAAAAGAGTGTCAAGAAGAACTTGACAATGGAGCTATCGTATCACCAACAAATAGAGAATCAAATGATACTATAGATACAGACAATGGTAAATTACAAATTTCAGAAATAGAATTTGAAGTTTCTGTTTCAGCTTCATCCTCCAATGAATCTGGGGGAAAGATAAACGTACTTTCCGCCATAATAAATGGAGGAGTCAATTGCGAAAACAATAATTCAAATGAAAACGTGTCAAAGGTCAAATTTTCTATACCTGTCATATACCCTACATGTGAGGTAAAAGAAAGAAAGAAGAAAAACGCTATTGACAAGCTTGGTCGTTATCGTTAATATCAATCCCTTCTATTTTCAATACTGACAGATATACATCAACAGCTACATCAAGAATATCTTGTGCACTCGCACTTTTATTACTGTGAAGTAGTTCTCTGTATATCTTTAGAAACAGCTTCTTGTGTTTCCAAATTAAATATTTATTATATAGCTTTTTAAACATATGCAAGAAGAGTATAATTAACCGTTTACACCGTTTCATAAAAGGTACAGATATTCCTCCTATTGAGAAACTGTTGCAGAACGCTGATTGATTTTATCTACCAGTAATTGTAGTTGCTATCCGATTTTGAACAGCAACTACAATTCTTTTTTCGCCAATTCTGAATTGAAAGGTTCATCTCCGTTATTCCAAGTACTTAATCTTGGGACAGCATTTATTTTCCCCTTTTTAACAGATACGTTTACATTTAGTTCCATAAAAACCTCCTTCTTTTCCGCAAATATAGTAATAATATATATAAAATCTAATATTATATAGAAAATATAAGTAATATTTAAACAGTCAAAATGGAAGAGAATCAAATTTATTATTAATCTTCTTAAACATTCTACTTGGTTTGTTTGTTATACCGTAACTAAATCATATATTTGCAGTCAAGAAAGCTGTTGCAATGGGAAATTGGAGTGAAAGACAAGAGGCAAAGAAAGCAGTCAATGAAAAGGAAAAAATAAGCCGGGAAACGCTCGGAAAGTTTTTTTATGATTTGGCTAAAACATCATTTGCTGCAATGGTGGCGGGTGGAGCTGTATCGTTTTTCACAAGTTCAAATAATGAGTTGTATTGGCTTTTACTTTTGATTGGAGCATTTTCAACAATAGTATTTGCTTATATTGGTTATAAAGTAATAAGGAGGTAATTATGGAAGGTCTATTAATCGTTTTAGGAGGTTCTGGGGCTTTGGCCTTTTTATTCGCTCTTTGGCTAAATACCCGAAAAGGTAAAAAATGGCTTGCAAGCTTATAACACTAACAACTTTTTTTAGAACAATAATAAAGCCAGACATTACATCTGGCTTTTTCTTTGTATTACATTCCCCTTGGTTTCTACAGCACAATTCTCTCCATGAGTGTAAACATAGACGGATGAAGAATCACTTTGCTTTACATTCACCTTTGCATTATTATAAACCGACACGAACACCTTAGACATTCCCGAAACCTCTATCGAAACATCACAATCGTGTCTTACATATAATCTTGCAGCCGCAAACCCACCAAAAGAGATATTACCAGTGCATTTGCCGTTTAATACCCAAGTACCGTTGCCACCATTTACCACATTCACAACCTCATCCACGAATACAAGGTTGTCATTCAATATTTTCCTATCAAAGTAGGCTTTAATAAACTCCTTGTTTGGAAAGTCGTGTTTTTCAAAACAGAAATCACTTCCTTTCTTCCACATCTTAATCAGTTCGTCTTGGGTACGATCTTTCTCCCATTCATCCTGCCATTGTTGGCAGAGACCAAGCTCTATTGCCCGGTCTCTAAGTTTTTTATTTAATTCGTTCATAATATTATTTTACGCCTCCTGAGGTTGTGCCAACGTTTTGACATAACCTTATATTTTAATGTACTCTAAATGCTCTTTCTCCTCTATCATAGCATCTATTTATTATATCCCGTATTTCCTCTGCAAACTGTGCATTTCTTTCCGTATTTCTCGCTATCGCATTCAGTTGCTGCAACTGCGCCTGCGCTATTACACTCATTTTAGGAAACTCCTCATTGAAAAACTTTTCCTGCAGCATACGTTTTACACTAACGTCCTGCCGTATGGCATTCAAGTATGATCCGAGCAAGTAGGATGTATCTTCCGTAACTCCTTGTATGTCTTTTGAAAGACCGGAAGTACCACCATCTCCTGTAGCTGTCAATGCACCTCCAGTAGCCTTATTAAATGCTTCAAGAAATTTATCTGATGCTTCAAGCATTGCATTTCCCTCTGTATCAAAAAAGTTCTTTATAGTTGAAGCGGCAAGCTCTGTATTGTTGTTTAAGTCTTCAAAGTTTTCAAATACACCTCCTTTACCGTTTTCATCGCCAAACAGCTTCTTTTGTAGCTTTTCCATCATCGGAGCGATAACCATATTCTTCAGGATGGAATTAGCTACATCTTTCATTATATTGTTGACCGCTTTGTCAAAAGCTTCAGCCGCATCTTCTCCATTAGCAAAAGCATTAACAAGCGCATCGCTAAGTTGACCAGCCCATCCGTCAAAGTCTATTGCATACAACTCTTTCGCCAAATCCTCGATAAAGTAACGTATCTGACCATTTAATTCATTTATCTGTTGTTGATAATCAGCAATTTTTCCACTATCCGATTTCTTTTTACTTTCTTCGTCACGGAGCTGCCCTTCAAGTTCCCTTCGTTGTGCCACGAGTGAAATATATTGAGCTTGATATGCTTGCAACGCATCTGTTCCGCCTATGCCTACATCTTCAAGTGCTTTCAGAACCTCTTTATCAGCTTCTACGGAGAAAAGTTTAATGTTTGTTCCGAAAAACTTGGATATTTTTTGGGCTGTAAGCTCTCCCTCTTTTATCTGTTCTTTCAAGTGCTCCGCATATCTACCACTATTTTTCAGCACCTCATATACGGTAGAATAACTTGTACTTAAAGAGCTTCCGCTCCTCTGTACCTGTTCATTCAATTGTTCGTACAGGGCAAGTTGTTGCTCAACCGCTCTTGTGCCTGTACCTCCAAATCTTTCTACAGAATCATTCAGATTATCATATGCAGCCTTTAAGTCCTCTACACGCTGTTTACTTCGTTCTATAGCCTTGTCTAACTTCTTATCGTGAATCTGGGCAATTCCGCTTATTAGACCTAAAGCCGCACCGGCTGCGGCTCCCCAAGGCCCTGCCGCTCCCAAGGCAGAAGTTATTCCCTGCATTGTTGAAGCACCGCCAACCGCACTTCCCATAACTCCTGCTGCATCGGAAAGACCTGAGCCAAGTCCAAGGTTTTCAAACACACCACCAAGGAAGTCGGCAGCATCTGCTAAAGCATCAAATTTACTTATTACGCCTTGTATTGCATCCGCCTGTTCTGCTTCTGCTGCTTTAAGCTGATTATTTGCGCTCTCCTTTTCTGCATCTGTTTTTGCGTTCTTCAATGCATTCCTTGCGTTTTTGATATTCGTGAAAGATTCTCCTAACGCCCTGAATGGATTACGCTCTGTCTGCTCACTCCTTAGTTTCCGAAGGGCTTCCACAAGTTCCTTTGTCTCTTCCACAGAAAATTTTTGGGAAGCAGCGAACTTTTCTACCTTATCAATCATGTCATCAAGAGTCGCATTTGAAACCCTATCCAAATCATCGAATATGCTTACCCAATCGGAAGACTCTTTAAACTGTTCAAAAGCTACGCTTCCTATCTCCTCATCAGCCTGCTTCTTACGCTCGGCAATCATCTTGTCAACATCTACACCACTGGATTCAAATTTATGGCGATTATTCTCTATCTCAGATAAATCATCATTCAGCTTGTTTTCAATTTCCGTCACTTGTGTGGCATAGTCACGATATTTGCTCACAAGTTCAGCCAAGTTATCAGCCGTATCTTTTCTTAGCTGCATCATACCATCATTGTAGGCTTTCACGTATGGCTCTATCGACGAAATGCCAGCATCTTTCATTGATGCTTCATCCATTTTCAGAACATCCTCAAAAGATATCCCTTTTCCTTCTATGCCTTTTTCAATCTCCTCACGGAAGCCTTTCAGCATATCTGTTTCACCAACATTAAGTTCACCGAAAGCAAGCTGCATGGCAAACTTTTTATTCCCCGTTTTTTCTCGTATGGATTTAAATAAGTCCCACTTCCTTGTAGTATCATCAATGTATTTCTGGATATCTTTCAGAGTTTTAGCAGTAGCATTTTTCAATCCGTCAGTATCAATATCTACTCCAAGTTTAAGACCACTGTCTATAACGTCCTTTTGTTTCTTCGCATTGGGATTAAGCTTGGGAATAATATTACTCTTTATATATCTGCCAATATTATTTATATCAAGATTATTATCAAAGAAAGACTTAAACCGTGAATCGGACTTAACTGTATTCAACGCCTTTTCTTTACCTTGCAAATCAACGTATTTCTTGTATTCTGAATAAAGTTCTTTCAGTAAGGCTATTTCATTCTTGTACTTTTCTGCTATTGGATCAGACTTATCTACACCTCTTTCTTTTCTGGGTGCACCTCCAAGCGCATCCTCGTAAATTTTTATCAGGTATCCTTCTTTCTCTTGCAGTCCAGGAAGAACTTCCATTGCCGCTTTGCTATCCTTGTTTAAGGCTTGTATTTTCCCTTTTACCTCATCTATAAGCTCACCAATTCGTTTAAAGTAAGCCTCTCTTCCTTCATCTTCTTTTGGAGCAATATCCGTAAATTTAGAGCCTTCAGCAATAGCTTTACTCTCAACATACCAACGATCTTCTAAAGATTTTTCAATTTCTTTGTTTGCAGAAATATAAAAAGTATATTCTTTTTTAGCTTGTTCTACAATTTGTTTGGATATTTCAAGTCGTTCACGGGCTTTTTTTAGTTTTTCAGTTTCCATAATATGCCCATCACTTGCTACTGACCATAGTTCAGCTTCTTTCACTCCCCTCTCAGCTTCAAAAAGGCTAGAATAAGCTCTCTCAAGATTTATTTGAGATTGAACTTTAGCTTTTGTCCTTGCTGCCCTTATAGACATATTTTGTAGTTCAACCTCTCCTTTTAATAAAGCCTGCTCATAAGTAATATTTTTGAAAAGTGAAGGATATATACCATTCAACTTATCATAGGCTCTTTTCCTTTGGTCTATTGCTTTTGATGCATTAAACATGGTAGATATATATTCGGAAACTTTTCTATTCTCTTCCTCCATTTTGTCTATCTGTTCTTGCACTTTTTTATTGTGTTCGGTTAGGGCATCTGTAGCATCATCAATGCTCATTGTATAAGCTACTATACCTCCTATAACAACACCTATTACGGCTGCAATCAAGTACAGTGGGTTAGCTTTCATTGCCAAATTTAGCGCATACTGGGAAGCAGCTGCTAATTTTGTGGTTTTTGCTAAATGAGCAATAGCTCTTGCTCTGTTCATTATTTCAGATGCTGTACTTATAGCAATATTTGCTTTTTGTGCAGTGTTCACAAGCAATATAGCCGTTCTATAAGCTCCGTAAGCCCCTATAACTCCCGTGAGCACCGGAAGCAACTCCCTCCAATGTTCCGTAAGTATCCTAACCATATCAATGCTACCACCCAGCAAACTATTGTTCGCCTGCGCAATGTCAGCAAGCATAATCTGATAGGCATCCTTCAGCTTTGCAAGCTTACCGGAAAGACTGTCAGATAACTTAGCCTGCATATTATAGAACTTTCCGCCCTCATTAGTCAGATCGGTAAAAACCTCCTTAACCATCTCAAACGGAACTTCACGGTTGCTTATCTTGTCGAATACCTCACCGACACTAACAACACGGTTTTCAAGTTGAGAGAACTTCTTTGCCAATTCATCCAGCAACGGAATTCCAGCTTCAGTAAACTGTCTTACTTCCTGCCCACGGAGAAAGGCCGCACTACGTACCTGCCCATAAGCAAGTATGATACGCCCCATATCCACACCAAGCCCGGCTGAAACATCCGCTAATCTCTTAGTGGTATCATAAAGCTCTTCATAAGGTATCTGGAAAGCCGCCAACTGCTTGGTATATCCGGCAAGTTGCTGGAAAGTGAACGGACTTTCAATAGCCAGATTCTTAATCTTTGAGAACATCGCATCAGCTTTGGCCCCATCACCAAGAATGGACTGCAACGCTATATGCTGCTTCTGGAACTCACCCCCAATCTCGATTAACTGAGTAGCAAACCTTTCCAACGTATAAATGGAGTACATATTTGCTATCTGCCCCTGCAAACTTCTTACAATGCCATCCTGAGATTTCAGACTCGCATTAGTTTTATCTAACGCAGCCTTATGCCTTGTTTCAAGAGCCAAGGCCCTGTTCTTTTCTGCATTAAGCTTACCTTGCTCGGTCGCAAGCCTGTTTGCTTGGTTGATAACAGCCGTGAGATTTCCGCTTCTTATGGAGTTCAAGGCATTTGTCATTCCTGCACTTGAAGACTTGGCTCTCTCCAACATATGTATATATTGCCTAAGCTGTTCAATACCTTGTTCAGTCTTTGGCCCTGCAATCCCGCCTATCTTAGAGTTTAGCGAAAGCCTCTGCATAGCGTTATCGGCTCTTTGTATAGCCGAAGTGATACGTACCAAGTCGTTTATGCGCCTATTGTCAGCCGCATGGGCAGACTTGGCCATTCTTTCCTGTTCTTGGTAATAAGCCCTCAACTGATTCTGGGCGTTCTGATAAGAAGCGCTTTCGTAAGGCAACGATATGGCAGACTGAGTACGAGAATAACTTAACGCCTGGTTCACGGGTTGCATAGCCTTCTCCTTTTTAGCCTGGATATCGCTCCACATTCTTCCCTCGCGCTCCAATTGTTTTAATATTATGTCTCTTGAAGTCTGCTCCGCCCTGTCAGCCGCCTGCTGTACAACGCTGTTTTTCGTTATCTCCTTTCCCTTCTCTCTAAGTTTGTTCAGAACCTCGTCAACCGCTTTTTCACTCACGTCAACGCCTATCTTTATGTTCAGCTTCTCTTCCAGCTTAGCCTTTATCTTGGATATATCAGCATCCGTCATATCCTTCAGATACAACGAGTAAAACAATGAACCCAAATTTGCCATATCTGCGCTTCCTCCTATATTTTATTGCCCAACTTAAAACCACTCAAATCAAGCGTTACGCCCGCACCATTTTTGCCGTACTTCTCTTCCCACTTCTCCGCACGTACCATCACGTCCAAAGCGTCAGCCCGCTTGAAGTTATCTCCATGTTTACCTTTATCCTTGCCCTTGCTTCTGCCATTCCCATACACCGTTATTGGGCAGTCACAAGCCATAAGCTCAATCTGTGCCGCTGTATAAGCATCATAATACCCCCACATCGGCACAGTCCAAATCCCCCAGAACAGCCTTAGGGGTTCGGTGAGACAGGGGTGCTTTTCCCCGATTGCCCACGCTGCGCCATAAAACTCTCTTGACGGATACGATTTACTTCCTCCCTCGTCATCGACTTTATCGTGTCCCTCATCTCGGTCAGATATATTGTAATCAAGAAATAGTCTTCCAGTTGTGCTTTTTTTTTACACATATCCACAAGCGGAAGAAGCTCCTTATCGCTGTACTGCTTTACGTAATAGAACCACCGCCATAAGAGCCAATAGAAAAATTTTATTTTGAAATATCCATTCAACACCAATGCAGCAGCGCACTTTGCCGAAACCTTGTCTTCTTCTTTTTCTTCCAAAAGAATGTCCGTCACTTTACGCCTGGTACGGTTTCTCATCCAGCTTATACTGAATTTTCTGCCCCTTATCTTTACTATGTCTTTCTTGTTCTCAACAATTGAATTCAGAGCTTTTTCCTGCTCTGTAGTGGCTTCTTCCACTGTCTTTTTCTTTGCCATAAATAAATTTTAAAAGAAGAAAGGCGGCGGCACACATACGCCACCGCCTTTAAACAGATATTCAATCACATGAAATAGGTACTCTTTATCCCTCGGAATCTTCAGTCTTCTCCAAAATGAATATTTCCACTTCTTCCGAATTTGCTTTGGGTGTTACGGTCACATTGAAGTATGCAGGGTTATCACCGTCAGCGGCAACCAGTGAAGAATACATTTCCACTTTAGGAAGTATGATTATAGTGCTTCTATCATTGCTTGGGAATATGAGAGAACCCAAAACCTTTTTGGGATTCATACTATATCCCTTGCCTTTATAAGTACTTCCGTCAATTAGACCGGAAGCGGCATTAACTGAAACATCCGCACCCGCAGCGGTCTTTACAGTACCCATGAGCAATTCATTTATTTTTCCCGCTACGGAGGCTATTTGCAAAGAGATGTCACTGTCGCCTTTTACAGCCTTTGAAGTCCAGATTCTTCCCGTTGTCAATTTAATCTCTGTCACGTCAGCAGCTCCTGTGTCAAAGGAAATACCGTCTTCCAGCACTGGAAGCTCCATGTCCACAGTCAGAGCAGAAGCCGCAAGGTCAGTGGATTTTATTTCGGTACTTTTGTAATAAACCTCTTCAATGTCATTAAACAAAGTTTCAAGAGATGAAAGTTTGTCTGTAATAGTCATTCCTGCCATATTATTTTCTCCTATAATTTTTTATAATTCATTTGTATAACTATCCGTTGTGTTCACTATCAGTTTTGCCTGAACGAACCAGACTGTAAAGCCCAGCCCGTCATCTCCCTTCATAACCACGCGAGGCTTCGTCGCCGAATACCTTTCGCCTTTCATGGGAAACTTCTCCATGAGAACGTCCGCCATTTCCTGCAACCGCTTTGTGTAAGCTACACCGCTTGCCCTGTTTCTAGCCAACAACTCAAACCGCATTGTAGTACTCTGGTATGCGTTCTGATCGTCCCACGAAACCGGAAACGAAACCACTACCATATCTTCCATCTGTTTCTGGGTAGCGGGCCTGTGTTCAGGAAATACATTCCTGCTCACGTCCGTTACGTTAGCACAGACATCTTTAAGAATATCGCTTATATAGTATCTCGTCACGTGTGCCATTTATTCTATCGGTCTTAAACTTTGGGCCAGCACCCTCGGAGAAATTTGAAAGGTCTCGGTCAGAACATTCAAGCCATACATGTCTTCCAGAAAATCGGAATACTCAGTTCCTGTACACATTACTATACCGTAACCCTTATAGACTTCCGGTTTGTAAGTCGTAAGAAACCTCTTGGCTGTGGTATATCCATACATCTTGTCTGTTTCAACCACATCTTTCAGCCTTACAATCCTTTCTCTTCCTGTCATGTATTCCTCCACAATCGCAACACCATCCTTTTTGTAGCTCAATTTCCTTCGGGTAGGATTAGGAAGATGATCCATATCTTTCAATGCAATCGTTCTTGCCAGTTTTCCCTTCTTGAAAATACCTACCATGTAAGAAGTGATAGTGTTTCCTGTAAGGTTTTGAAACTCCTTTGAAAACTCTGCGTCCACAAGTAACTTGTAAGAAGCATTCGTCAGAACGTCCAGCATCTGTGTGTCCATCAGTTTCTTGAACGTCTTGAATCCTTCATTCAGAGCTTTCGTGTTCGTTCCCATATCCTTAGTTGCTAGCCATATTGAAATAAAACGTACTTCCCATTTCAGACGGGGAAAGGTCAGATATAACGTTTTTCGTAAATGTGCCGCTGTAATCCGTAAAGTCTATAACGTCACCTTTATTCACTCCAAGTATCAAACCTGGAACGTCCACAGCGTAATCACCTTTCAGCACATTGTCAGTCTTGAAAGTACGAAGACTGTTGCTTCCATACTTCATACACTTACCCTCGTACAAAACCATTTCATTCCCGTCATTGAAAGAAGTTTCTCCCTCCATCCGGTAAATCTTGCACGTATGCGGAAAGCTTGGATTATTTACTTTCGCCATATCCTCATCCCCCTTGCAGTCATTCTGATAGTTGAACCTGTAGTATTCTCTCCATACCGCTTGTAGATGTCGTTAGCCATTGCGCGAAGGTTTCGTTTGTCGAATGCGGAACTCTGCGTTCCACCTTCCTTATGTTTCCAAACGCCATGGCTATCCTCTATGCTTCCCTTCACGCTTGGAGTGCTTGCGCACCACATATAAAGGTCAGCTTTGCACAACTCTTTTGTCCGTTTGTCAAGTTCCGTCACATCTGTACCCGGAAGGAGGCCACGGTCTATTAGTATAGTGCTTATAGCGCTATCGTCTACATCAAACCCGACACAACCACGGAGATAACCTTCAATGGTTGTGTCAAGTACTACTGTATTTTGAGAATTATCATTCATTTCACTTTGCCTTTAAGCTGTAACAGTATAGATACACATATACTGCGGCATCTGCGGAACACAAAGGACCGCCATTTCGCTCTCTATGTACATCGTTCTTGTCTTGCTCTCGTATCTCTGTGTCAACAGCGTACGGCCTCCGTCAAACCATGCGATTCTCTCCGTTGGGTCATCAGCAAGTACAATCGGCTGTACGGCCTTAATAGTACCCAATTGACCGTCCGGTACGAATGATACATTCAACGGATCGAAATTCTCGATATTAACAGGCTTGATTTCTTTTGCGTCTTCGTCGAATTTCTCTACAGCCGCAATGCTGTCTCTCGGAACGATAGGACAACCCACCAAAGCTTCGAAAGCCGATTTTTTGGCTTCATCACTCATGTTCTGTGCATATTGTGCACCTACAGTATCAGGCTTGGTAGCACTGGCCGCTTGCGGATATAAGGACAATCCGATACGTGACAGTACCTTAGTATGAGTCAATAAATCATCCCAAAGATCACTGGCTATTTCAAAATGCCCATTAGGGAATCCGAGCTTTCTCATCGCTTTTCTCTTGTTCTTTAAGAACAGGATAGGATCGGAAGTAGAGCCTTCGTTTGCAGGCAAATGGTCAGAGGTGGTCCACCATCTTGCTGTACCCGTAAGAGTTTCCTTGTTTGCAGAAGGTACACCAAAGTCAAAGGTAAGTCCCTTCAAGCCTCTCGGATTATTCTCCAAGTCAATGGTAAACTGTCCTTTGGAAACAATACGCATACGTTGATGTGTCAGCGCATTTCTGTTACCCGCAAGCAGCTTGTCCGTACTGTCAAACATAAGATTTCGGATAGAATCTCTAGCTCCTTGCGTCATAGCAGCTTCTCCAAAACGTTGGATCATTATCATCTGCTCGCGTAACATCTTGGCACTGATTGGATAACGGTGCTTCTGGGTAGGAATCTTGTTTGAACCGATGTTGAATTTGCCGAAACTTTTGTCAAGTCCTTCAGAAGCTTCATCAACATATACGGGTAACGTTGCGATATTAAGTGAACTGATTAGCTGTTCATAGGTATAATCAAGCTGGATTTCATTATCCCAGTCAAAACCGTCCACGTTAAGCACATTGTACTTATCATTGAAACGGTCTACGAAACTTTGAAACTGAGCGTTTCCAAGTCCGAAAGTCAGTAGATCATAATAGTTCTTCACATTTGTTCTCATCTGTTTACCTCCTTATTTTTCGTGAATGGGAACAATCATCGGCAGTACCGCTAATACCTCATCGGGAATTTCTTCTGCCAGACGGTCAATATAAATCTCTCCTGCAAAAACTACTGCGCCCGTAGCATACGGAGACTCCAGGTCCGCATCTACATACACGTCATGGTACAGAAGCCCCTTTATGGTGGAAGGTTCTACAGTACCGGACTCTTGTGTGGCAGTTTTTACTTCGCTCGCCTTGACAATGGTAATTTCACCTTTTGCCTGGTCGAACTTGCACATTGAGCCGGAAGGTATGACAGAGCCTATATAGGTAGAGATATTCTTAATATTTCCACCTACAGGAAACTGCCCTTTCACTTCGTGCCAAATGTTTTTGCCGCCCCCATATTCCTTGGAGGTCTTGCCAAATACATTTCCTAGTGTACTCATTTCTTAATGGATTTTAGTTTTACTTCTTTTCAGGGAATTTACCCTCTTTCGCTTTGCGATTGAAAAAATCATCAAGCTCCTTCTCGTACTCCTTGCTATCGGGTGAAGCGGTTCCTCCACCACCATAAGGAGTGGCACCTTCTCCAAGATAGGATTTGAGGCGCTCTTCGTATAGCTTCTTGGCTGATTCGGTCAGCTGGGTATCATCCATGCCATCCTCAATTTCCACCATTTTCACTACATCGTTCCAAAGTGACTTGTTAGATACTTTCAACTCTTGCCCCTTTTCCAAAACCGAGTTTCTCAGCATGTCCATGGAAGATTTTTTCTTCTCATCGGCAAGTGCTTTTTCCAGGGCTTCCAGACGCTTGGTTATCGCATCGTCAGCTAAGGGAGTAGTATTGGGCTTCGGATTGGGATTTTGTGGGGGTGCAAAGTTTTTCTTCGCTTCCTCCACTGCTTCGGCAACATCATGGTTGTACTGCCCTTCAAGGGTTTTCAGCACCTCTGTATGCAATGCCCAATAAGCATCGTCCGGCTCTGTTCCCTCTGAGGGCAAATGTTTTCCCACGTATGTTTCCAGTGTTTTCTGAGAGAAACTGGTTTTTCCAAGCTTCTCAGTCAGAGTGGATAAGATTTTTTCTTTTTCCATAGGTTTTGAATAAAAAAAATAGAGCTGCATCAGAGGTTTTTCCTCCAATACAGCTCTATCGGCTTTATATATTTAAAATTCTTATTTCGTTCCTGTCACATCAACTTTGATATAACTCCTGCATCGCCTGCATTGAATACGAAGCATGATTACTCCATTCAAGTATCTGACTTCACCCATTTTTTGTCCACATATCGGGCATGTAACCATTTGTAATGTTTCTTCCTTTATACAAGAGTCATCTAATGAAGTCCTTACTTTTATCATACTTTACTGATTATGTTGCAAATATAAAAAGCTTATTGCAAATTTCAAACAAAAAATACGTTTATTTTCTATGAAAGTTTAGATAATATACATATATTTGCAAATATAACCAAGCCAAAGAGCTGTATTAGTGAGCATTATTGCCCGCCGATACAGCTCTTTTTTCGTGTATATGGAACTGATAGATAAAAAGCTGACAACAAAAGACGGATGCGAGGTGCTGGATTGTGATTATGTTCAATCTCTTCGCGATGCAGACAAGAAACGCCCTAACCACTTAAAGATAATAGCTCAACTTGGAGGACAGGAAAAGATTCTCAACTCAAGTGCAGATATTATAATTGGGGGAGGGTGCCGCGGAGGTTCAAAATCTTTTACTTTATTAATGGAAGCTTTGAAAGATATAAAAAACCAGAACTTCCGATCTGTGATTATGCGTCATGAGATAAACGACCTTTCAGACCTTGTTGAAACGTCATACAAGCTGTACAATCCTTTTGGAAAATACAATAAGTCAAAAAATGATATGACTTGGAATTTTGACAAAGGAGGATATCTTGAATTTTCTTATCATGCTGATAGCGTGGAAGATTTTAAAAAACGTTTCCAAGGCCATCAATACTCTTATGTGGGAGTGGACGAAATAACTCACATGGACTATACAAAGTTCAAATACATGGTTACTTGCAACCGTAATGCTTATTCTATCCGAAACCGCATTATAGGAACCTGTAACCCTGATCCCGATAGTTGGGTAGCCAAATTCATAGACTGGTGGATAGGAGAAGATGGATTCCCTATACTGGAACGTGACGGAATAGTGCGATATTGTTTCATGGACGGTGACAGTACAAGCGGGATTTATTGGGGAGATACAAAGGAAGAAGTATATCAACAGTGTAAGGAAACAATAGACAAATATTGGAGAGCTGAATATGAGCAGTACGGAACGCCACAAGACCTGTTTATAAAGTCTGCTACATTTATTGAAGCTAAACTATCGGACAACATACAACTAATGCGTTCAGACCCTACCTATCTTGCCAACCTCGCCAACCAATCCGAAGAACAGCGTGCCCGTGATCTCGACGGCAACTGGAAATACCGCTCAGTAGGTGACGATATGATAAAGCTTCAGCACATGGAAAACTTCTATCATGCCCCTTATAAGCAAGGCGATAATGTCCGCAGGGTGTCATGTGATGTGGCTTTTGAAGGAGGTGACAACATGGTGATGGTGCTATGGGTGGGATGGCACATTCAGGACATATACGTATGTCAGTTCAATTCCCGAATGGCAGTCAATGCAGTAAAATCAAAACTCAATGAATGGCATGTGAGAGAAGAGAACTTCACATATGACCTCAACGGTTTGGGACAAGCATTCAAAGGATTTTTCCCGAAAGCGATACCGTTCAACAACCGTGAAGCTGTCACCGATGAGTTCAAGGGAATTTACGCCAACCTCAAATCACAAGCGGCATATCTTTTTGCCGATAAACTTATTAACTGCGAAATTTCAATAAACGAAAATCTGATAGACAAGAAATTTAACGGCACACCGCTTTCCCTCATTCTTAACAAAGAAAGAAAAGCTATAAGACAAAGCATAAACGAGGCTGACAAAGGTTTCTCACTCATAAAGAAAGTGGAAATGAAATCCATTGTAGGACACTCACCGGACTTCATTGAAGCCATGCTTATGCGTATGATATTTGAAATAAAGAAAACCGCTCATGTAAAACCAAGATTAGCCAGAATAGTCAGACCATTTAACCGCTATAGAAGATGAATACCAAAGAAGTAAAAACTAAAAGACCGTGGAAGAAAATACTTCCCAACGGAAATTCTCATGGCACTTTTACAGCATCCACAGAGGTGCCGATGCCTTCTGATGACATCGCTTTCAGCATAGTGACACAAGCGGATTTTCTCCGTGAATATTATCCAAGCGGCCATGCCATAAATGATCCTACGGTATATCCGGATATCACTCGTGAGGAACTTGTACCTGTACTTGATGCGGAAGGAAATGATACCGGAAAAACGAAAAGCCGTTACTATACTGAATTTGTTCCCCGATACGCATTTGCTTTCCAGCAAATAATCAAGATAAAGCAGATGGTGCATCTGTGCGGAAACGACATACAGTTTGAACTATGCAGTCCTAAACCTTCTCAGAAAGAGATGGATATATTTAACATATACCGTGAAGGATGGATGAAAAAAAACATGGAAATAGCTTTTTTTGATGCTGCAAATTCCGTAAAGACCACAGGAGATACGGCTTTTCTTGGATATTTAGACAATGGAGTGTTCGGGCATAAGGTATTGTCGTTTGCCAATGGAGATACACTCTATCCGCATTACGACTCAATCACCGGAAAACTTCGTCTCTTTGCCCGCTCGTTTAATGATACCGACAATAACGGAGGAACGACAACGGAATGGTTGGAAGTATGGGATAAAACTTATATGTACCGTTTCAAACGCAACGGAGAAGCCGCAAAGACATTTAAGGACAAGATTCTTGGCCTCTTTGGAGTAGATGGATATTCTTTGGTGGAAAAACGCCCACACGGGTTCCCTTTCATTCCTGTGGCCTACCATCGAGACGAAGACGGAGCCTGTTGGAGTGCATCTCAAGACAGCATAGATGCTTACGAAATGTCATTTTCACAAATGGCACATAACAACCAGGCATTTGGAGAGCCAACCCTTGTGTTTCAAGGTGAAGGAGATAGGCTTGATGCTCAATATGATGCTAACGGTACAATTAAGACGCTTTCAATGGGTACAGATGATAAAGTGTCCTATTTAAGTGCCCAAAGCGCATCTGAAAGTTACATGAAGCAACTCGATACGCTCTACAAGATGATATTTACCCAATCTTTCATAGTTGAACCTCCAGAACTAAAATCAGGAGATTTACCGGCGGCAGCATTAAAAATCCTCTATTCTCCGGCTGTTGAGAAAGCTATGAACGATGCTCCCAAATACCAAAAGTTCCTTGATGACATGGTAGCCATATTCTCCTATGGTTACGGAATGGAAATGAAAAAGACCATCGATTTTACCAATCTCAATATGAAATGGTGGATAGAGCCGTATGTACATGTGAACACGTCCACTGTCATTTCTGACCTTGCAACTGCTGTACAAAATGGTTTCTGTTCCAGGCAAACTGCATCCGAACGTATAGAAACCTTATATACCACTAATGGAGAATGGGACAGGATCGTCCGGGAAAAGAAAGAAGAACAGCAAGCCGACCTTCTCTTTGAACTAAAGACAGCTAAAGCGAATAAGACAGAAGGAAACCAAGTCACCGTAGAAGAGGGAGTGAAAGCCTAATGAGATATCCGTCAGACAGAGAAATAGAGGAAGCGAAGGATTATATCCGCCAGAGGCTGCAAGCTGAAAAAAGCATGGGGAGAAATCTCCGTACCGCTATGCTCCGTGCTGCTGAAAGAATAATATCCATATCCCACAAATACGGCATACCTCCAAAGATGTTCCGCTTTTCCTTAGACCGGAATCTGAAGCACGAGGTGGAAGCTGTCATTTCTGATTTGCGAGCCACTATCGAAGACTACACTTCAACCCTTTCTGTAGCCACTCACAATGATAAGGAAGAAGAGATATTAGCATATATCACACGCAACTCATACGGAAAAACATTTGGTGAACGTAACGCCATATATGCCAACCGATACAAGTATGAGCTGGAAGCCGCCATCGCCGCATCTATGCTTGCGGGAACATCGAAAGCTGCCACCCTTCAACTCATATCCAAAAACCTGGAACACCCGTACGACAATCCAGACTTTATAGAAGCAGTCAAAGCAGGAGATATGAACGCCACACGCATACGGACCGATGGTATAAGCTACGGGATAGGACGAACCAATAGCAGTTTCACGGCCCTCCGTAATCTGACCGTATTTGCGGTGGCAGAAGGTTGGATGAAATATTGGTACCTATCGGGAACAGAGAAGGGCGCAAAAGGTTTTATTACTTTCCGATCCAGTAGCTTTCCCTGCCAGACATGTGACGAATATGCTATGCGGACTCATCCTATGTCAGACCCGTATCCACCACTTCACAATCATTGCGTATGTGGAATGGCGTTTATCTATTAACCTAAAATACAAGAAAATATGCTCAAATATTCAAAACGATTCATTAACGAAACCAAGAGATACAACATATCCGTATTGGAACGCGCAATGGCAGACATGATAATGATGGGCTGGGATGCTACTGAAGCTTTTATTGCTACCGGCCAGTACAAGCCTACCCTTGCCGATGAATGGAACAAGCAGCAGATAGACAAGATCATCAACGACCCCAACATTCTTACCTATATGCAATCTAAGCAAAAGGCAATTCGATTGGGACGTTTCAAGAAAATACCGACCTCGTGCGATAAGGACGAGAAAGAAGAAACCGAAGATGACTTTACCGGAAAGTTCCGCGACAAGGATGAAGTACTCAATGCCCTTGCCGCCACAGTCAAAGACCTAAAAGGCAGAGAACGCGCTGATGTTCTTATGAAAATAGCCGACCTCCAGCAGATGAAAAAGGAAGAAACAATAGAAGAAGACAATACTGTCCATTTCTATCTTCCAATCTCCTGTAAGTCATGCTCTCTATACATGAAAGCTAAAAACAAGAAAGCACAGCTGGAAACAAACAATGAAGAAGGATAGCTTATCCGTAACCGGAAAAAGTTTAGGGGCACGGTGTACATAGAATACTCCCGTGCCCCTCTTTATTATTTCATTCGATAAAATTACCTGCTATTTTAAAATAGCCACACACCCAATCACAAGAACTATCAGAGAAATCAGTGCGGTTACAATTCCTGTTATCGCAGCCCACTTGCTCCAATTAACAGGATTGAATAAATATGGGTTATCATACAGATACATCTTGCCTTGCTTGGTCAGCCTTATACCACATACTTTGCCATTGGTAAGGAACGAGCATTTCACAAGGCCCGCCTTTTTTAGAGAGCTTGCAGCTAGCGCATATTTGTCATACGAAATATCACTAGGTACATCCGTAAATCCTGCGTCAAGCATCCGCAACACTTTTTTTTCGGTCTTAGACAGCTTTATCCGTTCCATTTCACTTTCATAGTTTAACCCTCAGTTCCACTACATACCTAAAATCCGTCTCTTTTCCCATGTTGTCATATACAGGTTGCCGGATAAACCCTATTTCATCCACAATAAGCCCCGTATTCCTCTCATACGTAGCCAGCATACCGGAAATGTCCTTCTCAATTTCCGCTTTCAGGGCTTTCGCTTTTTCTATTTCCCCCATTTTCTCCCTCCATTTCTTTTTTCATGTCATACTTAGTCCGTTCCTCCGCAAGAATTTTGGCATCTTCCTCGTCACTGACCGATTCGGCTTTCACGCGATCAATAGCCCGTACAACAACTTGAACTACATCATTCTGAAACTCAGCGTCAAGAAGTGTAGCAACAGCGAATACGTTATTGAAAATAACACCTACGCCCGACTTGTCCTCCTTCAGCACACTGTCAAGCAATCCATACATCATGCTGTCAATCCTATACATGAATCTGAATATGCCGCCCGAAGCACGAACCTCCATGAAATCTACTCCGTCCATCTCCACCTTTTCGACAATCCAGTTGCCAATCTGTAACTTTTCTCCGTCTTTCATAAACTATTATTTATATAATTAATAATTTTATATTCTACATCGTTCCCCTGTATATTTACATATAAAGGAGTATTAAAATACTTGTCATCTATAAACCCATCCTTTGTCAGAAGTTTTTCAATAAATATTCTCCTTAAGAAGCTATCACCGTGAGGCACTACTATAATGCCCCCATTTTCCGATTCTATTTTCAAGAAAATATCCGATTGCTCTTTCTCTGAAAACCCACTTATATCCGTGACTCCATATTTTACAGCCAATGAACCTATATTGTATCCGTACTTTACGCTATCGGAATGACAATATTGAGTAAACAATCCTATATTGTATATAGTTATCATACCTTGTCTATATTAAAGTTCTACATATCCTCCGCGTCATACTCTACGTCCCCGTTATACCCGTCAAAATCCATGTCCATGTCAGATACAATAGGAACAGGAGTCTTCAATTCCTTCTCGTTACATCCGAAAACCTTGTAAATAATGCCCTTGGAATCCCTTCTCCTGCTCATCTTACCGAATCCCAGTTTCGTAAGCTGCTTTCCAAAGTCCTGCATGCTTACACTTTCAAAGCCGTTGGCTTCCGCATAACGCACCATATCGTTATACATGTCTGAAGACCTTAACCACGTGAATAACTCGCCCTTGGCATTGGCGGAAGGTCTTATCCCGCGTGCAAAAGCCCATGAGAAAGTTATGTTGCTTTCCCCCATGACTATAAGCTTCTGCTTCTCCGAGTTCTCGCTCTTCGGAAAGACAAACCTCCTTTGCTTTAAATATTTCCCGCCTCTGATAATCCAATTCAATATACCAGGATATTCCTGCTTCAAATCATCTGCAAGATGCTTGTTCTGCATCTCTTCCGGGATGACATTCTCAAACATCACATACAAGAAACGCCTGAAATATCCATAGCTCGTATCCGAAGCCTTCGGGAGATTGTTCATGTTGAATATCATCCAAGGGACATTCCTCACCTCATATACATTCCCTCCGATATTCCGACCATAAACCATCTCTCCTGAGCATAACGTCTTGAACGCGTCCTCATAACCCGATATGTCCCGCGCTTGTATCTCCGGGCACATGTTAACCAACTTGCCGTCAATCCTGGCAATATTCCTCAACCTCTCGTCACCTCCCTTGATCAAAGACAACAATCCCATAGAGGAAACATTCTCCCTGCCGAATATCCCCGTTATCGTCTCGTATATCACAGACTTGCCGTTGCTACCAGTACCGAACAGCATAAGGCAGTTCTCAACCTTGTCTATCATCTTCCCCCTGTCAAACGTACACAGTCCCAAGTACATTTGCAATATCAACCTGCTATCCTTCTCCGGCAAGACAGTCCGCAAGAAAGACTGCCACATCGGACACTTCGCACTGGGATCATACTCATAAGGATGCTTGTATATAACGTGATACTTGGCATCAAAAGGACGCAATTCCCCATCCGTGAAGTCAACCACACCGTTAACATAAGCCTTGATATGGAACACCGGACAGAACGGATTATTGATACGGATAGAAAGACGAGCCTCGTCCTGGAACTTCTTTGATGAATAATGCAAAATCCTACTGCTTACCCGCATGCGAATCAACCACTCCTCGATAGCCTTGCCTATCAACTCAGGATTGACCGGCTCGTAAATCTCACCAGTAAACAGGTAATAACAGCCATGAAGATAACAGAAATCACTATTTGCCATGATCTTAAACACAAGACTCTTGATTATCATAGAAGATTCGGCAAAGTCGGAACCCGAAGAAAAACGGGCAAAAACATTCTCGTCAGAAAGAGTGCATAATTTAGTGACTATTAAATGCAGTATATGGTCATAATAACTATTCATACAAAAGTGCTTGAATATTAAATAATTATAAAAATATCAGTTAACGTAATGCATAAAAACAAGCGTTTTATAGAAATATATATCGCATACATTAACTTATATTTTCTACAAAAATACTGATTATATACACAATATACAATATTATCATTAATTTATTTTATATCAAGGATATATAATATGTAGTATAAAAAATAACATATACAGGAAATGAATAATAACCATACATATTAAAGCGTAACTGAATTAATTTAATTGCATATGCAACTGAATAATCAATATAATAAGAAACAAACGGGAAAATAAAAAAAAATAAAATAAAAATTTTGAGCGATAATCATTTGCCTTTTTGGTAATAAAACCCCACCCCGGGGTGGGGTATTCATGTTGTAAATATTATACTAATAATATTCACAAAACACCCTCTACAAGCCGCACGAAGCATATTTACACCATTTTATTATATTTACTGTTTATATATTTAACCGCCCATTTTTATGATAAATATTATTTTCACTTTCTCGTGAATATTATATCTATAATATTATAACAGGTAAAGATAACTCACTACATTTGCAATACCAAAGGGATAGAAATAGTTACATATGCAACCAAAATATATACATAATCTACACTGTCATTCTTTTGGTTTTAAACGATGATATTATTAACGATTAAAATATAAGATTCACTACTGTCCAAAGAAATTTTCCCATAGAGTCAACTGACCATCATCGGAGT
>ERZ780144.455-NODE-455-length-56664-cov-3.566429_pt1 | contig 56664 bp, 48 predicted proteins | sample MGYA00511380_ERZ780144 | MGnify/ENA primary metagenome ERZ780144 (study PRJEB29588, sample SAMEA1965858) | human gut metagenome | biome: human gut; feature: human-associated habitat; material: faeces | place: Denmark | collected 2008/2010 ... | reverse complement strand
TCAGAGTTTTTATCACTCCTTTATAATAGTGAGGCTGTTTTTACAGATTCTTTCCATGGCTCTGTATTTTCTATCCTTTTTCATAAACCATTTATTGTTTTTGAGAGACCTTATGAGAAAGGCTATGGAAAAATGTCATCCAGAATAGATACATTACTGGATACATTTTCTTTACGTAAACGAAGAATAAATAGAAAAGATCAAATAGATTCAATAAATCTAGAATGTGATTTTTCAAAGGCAGACCATATTTTAAATGAGAGAAGAAACTGTTCAATAGAGTTTTTGAATCAGGCATTAGAATTACATGATAGGCGGTCAGAAAAATGAAAATAGAAAGAACAAAAAACGCAAGTCGTAATATTGTATTCGGATCTATATTAAAAATCTATCAAATTGCTGTTCCATTTTTTATGAGGACAGCAATGATTTATTATATGGGAGTACAATATTTAGGACTCAGTAGTTTATTTACGTCTATACTGCAGGTATTAAACCTTGCGGAACTTGGAGTCGGAAGTGCTATGGTTTATAGCATGTATAAACCAATCGCAGAGGACGATGAGAGTACTATTTGTGCATTGCTTAAAATGTATAAAACCTATTATTGGATTATTGGATTGGTGATTGCTGTTGTAGGTGTTATACTTACTCCTTTTGTTCCGAAACTTATAAAAAGTGATTTACCGGCTGGGTTAAATATCTATATATTATATTTGATGAATCTTGCTGTTACGGTATTGTCTTATTGGCTGTTTGCTTACAAAAACAGTTTATTACAAGCTCACCAAAGGACGGATGTTACTAGTAAAGTGACGTTGATTACAAATACTATTCAGTATGTAATTCAGCTTTTTGTAATGATAGTTCTAAAAGACTATTATGCTTATGTTATAGCAAGTCTTGCAGCACAGGCTTTAACCAATATAATTACTGCTTATACAGCAACAAAAATGTATCCAAAATACAAATCCATTGGAGAATTGCCAGATTCTATGGTCAAAGATATTAACCACAGAATTAGAGACTTGTTTACATCTAAAATCGGTTCAGTTGTTGTTAATTCAGCGGATACTATTGTAATATCGGCATTTCTTGGATTGACGATGCTTGCAGTATATCAGAATTATTTTTATATACTTAATTCTATTATTGGCTTTGTAACGATTATTTTTGTTGCATGTACGGCTGGAATTGGAAACAGCATTATAGTAGAGACAAAGGAAAAAAACTTTAATGATTTAAAAAAATTTACTTTTATAATTATCTGGATTTCAGGTTTTTGCACAGTCTGCCTGCTTTGCCTATATCAGCCATTCATGGATATATGGGTGGGAAAGAAGTTAGAATTGGAATTTTCAGCGGTAATATGTTTTTGCGTTTATTATTTTTTGTATGAGGTCAATCAGTTATTGAACACATATAAGGATGCTGCAGGAATATGGCATGAGGATCGTTTTCGACCATTAGTAACAGCTATGGCAAATTTGGGAATGAATTTGATAATGATTCAATTTTGGGGGATTTATGGAGTAATTTTGTCTACAGTATTGTCAATGGTATTAATCGGAATGCCATGGCTACTTCATAATCTGTTTACTGTGTTATTTACTAAAGATGAGCTTAAACCATATTTAAAAAGACTGTTGTACTATACTGTTGTAACTCTTGTAAGTTGTATGGTTACATACATTGTCTGCAATCTAATCCATACAGGCAAATGGACGACATTGATTATTCGTGGCATTATTTGTTGTATAGTGTCAAATGTTTTGTTTTTTGTAGCTTATTACAAAATGTCGGAATTTAAGGAAAGTATCCTGATTATTGATAAAGTATTTAAGGGTAAGTTGCCGTTTATAAAGAAATTATTGTAAAACTATATGAGGAGAAATTAGATGAAAGTAATGGTTTGCGTAAACAGGGATGAAGATATAAGAAGAAAAAGTTCATCAGGTGGTATTTTCTCACTGTTAGCAGAAAATGTTATATCAAAAAATGGAGTAGTATATGGTGTGACTATGACCGATGATTGCTATTTTGCCGAATTTATTAGGGGTTGAAGAAGCTGAGCAGTTACATAAATTACGAGGCTCAAAATACTTACAAGCTAAAGTTGGAGATTCTTATAAAAATGTAAAGTTTGATTTTAACAATGGAAAATTAGTATTGTTTTCTGGAGCAGGATGCCAAATAAATGGATTGAAAGGGTATTTGCAGAAAGAATACAAAAATTTGATTTGTATAGATGTAATCTGTCATGGTGTACTATCGCCTGTATTATGGAAAAAATACGTGCAATATCAGTAAGATAAGCATGGAAAACTAGAAACGGTCAATTTTAGATGTAAGGATGATAGTTGGATTGATTTTGGTATGAAAGAAAATCAATTATATATTTCCAAAGATAAAGATCCATATATGCAGATGTTTCTTAGGGATTATTGTTTACGTCCTTCTTGCTATGAATGTGTTGCGAAACAAAATAAGCAGTCCGATATTACAATCGCAGATTTTTGGGGAATAGAAGATATAATGCCAGAAATGAATGATAGAAAAGGAATTTCTCTTGTATTGATAAGAACTGAAATGGGTGAGAAACTCTTTGAAGAAATTAGGAAAAATATGGATATAGAGGAAGCTGAATATGAAACCGTAGTACGCTGGAATCCATCAGAGTATAAATCAGTTGATAGACCGAAATTGAGAGAAGATTTTTTTGATGATATGGTTTCTATGAAATTTGATGATTTAGCAAATAAATATGCGGCTCCGATAGTGATTCCTTTGAGAAGTCGAATAAAAATGAAAATAAAAAAATGCTTAAAAATGATTTTGAATCCGATATTGAAAAAATGGAAGATGAGGGGGATGACAAGAGAAAATTAAATGAGAACTATGGTATGTTATTTACTTTTGAAAAATAAGAAAATTGAGAGTTGGTGAATATAAAGTAAAAAAAGATATTCCTATTTTATATAAAAGAAAAGAGGAATGCTGTGGCTGTACAGCCTGCTTTGCAGTTTGTCCGAAAGAAGCAATTTGTATGGTCGAAGATCAGGAGGGTTTTGAATATCCAACAATAGATGAATCGAAGTGCATAGGTTGTTATCAATGCTTAAAAATATGTCCAATAAAGACATCAATGAAACAATGATTTGCTATGTGATATAATATTTAATTACTTATAGAAGGTGGTGACGATTTATGATTAACAAACAGGGAAAATTGTTTAGGAACAATGCATCTGGTAGAGTGGAATGTACAGAATATGATGTTAACCAGAATTATTATGCGTTTATTCAGGATAGGCAAAAAAAAGGCTATAATCAATGTATTGTTACTTCCGATATTATGATTGAAATTATACAGCACTTTTTGTTGAGAGGTAGAGCAGAAATTACAGCAATTAATTTTATGGTGGATGATAGCGAACTTGAATCTGAAATACAAACAATTCTTTTATATATGAAAAAAAATGCTGGATACTGGGAAATATTAAAGAAAAAGCTATCGTTTTTGAGTCAAAATGATTCTATTGAAATAAAAAAAGTAAATTTTAGATTACTGATTGGAAGTGGCGCACTTTTTTCTATACAAGTGAACGGAATAGTTACAATTTCAGAAAATGAGTATGACACCATTTCTGATAAAATATCAAATATTATGGAGAGGTGCATAAAGTGAGAGGTTCTACCATAGTAAAGTTATTCTTAAAATCATTAATCATCCCACTTGTAGTTGTTATATCTCTGAGCTATTTTAATTTATTTAATTATGTTATATTTGTTCCTCAAGATTATCGATATGAAGTAGGATTAACAGTATATTTAGCTATTGCGGAAACTATATATGGCTTGATAGAAAGTTGGATAGGACAAAAACAAGCTACTATAAAATGTATTTTTTATGTATCAGATATTGATAAGGACATAAATAATAATCTGTCGATAATGTGTGATAGTGAGGGTATGGGTGTTGCAAGCGTAAATTGTTATATAGAGTTAAAAGGAAATCTCAAAAAATTGAGAAAGTGTAAAATAAATTTAAAATTACCAGAATGGTTATCATCGCAAGCAAGTACATCGGATATTGTTTTGAATTATTCTGAAAACCAATTAAATTGGGAATTTCAGAGTTTGTTACCAGAGACAGGAATTGTAGAACAAATAGCTGAATACAAAAGTAAAATTTCATTTATTAGGTCTACAGAAAATAGCAGTTTATCAATTGTTCTTCAGCCTCAAATAAATAAATGTTTGGGAGTGAAATTTGAAACGAATTGTATAAAAGTGAAGAATGGAGAGTAGATTTATGCAAATTACAAGATGGACAGATCAAACAGGATCAGATTTAGAAAAAATAGAGGAGATTCTTTTATCGGTTCATAATGATGAACAATCAGATACTTCAACAGGATATGTAAATTGGTTGATTGAAAAACAATTTGAGTATAATAAGACAGAGGTATTCAATGGAAAAAATGTTAAATATAATTTGTTTACATTTTCAGTTGATCAGATTCCAGTAGGTTTAGGATTAGATGATGATTCAGTTTCGAAAAAGACAGGATTTATTATCGTATATGAGATAAATGGAAAGGTAAAATATATTATAGATAAAAATTCTGGAGCACTAACATTGATAAGAAAAATGTTATTTTATACTGGAAAAGGAGAAGTCGTAAAAAGAGGATTACCTTTTACTGCAGATAAGTTTGTGTGGATGATAAGTAAAATTTATAGTGGAGAAAATATTCTTGAGGGAGGAAGTGAATTTTTAGACAATTTGACAATAAGTACAATTAGGGGATTTAAAGGTGATACAGAAGATTCATTGACAACTATTACTGCAGAAGGTGAATCAGTCATGAATATTATTAGCACGCTTTCTTTTTTGATTGAAAGTAAGAACTTAAATCAGATTAATATAGATTTTGCATATAGAACACATACGAATATAGGAGTTACACTGAATAATAGAAATACAGTTTTCTTATCAGAAGATAGATATATAGGCGAATTGATTCAAAATAATACATACTATGAACGTGTTGCAAAAATTATTTTGATGTTATATACAGAGATAATACCGATTGTTATTCAAAATTACCAAAATGATATGGATTTGAATATGTGGAATCAGAGTAAATGTATTGAATTTTTGCAAGATGTTGCAAATGAATTATCTAAAAAAGTTGACAGTAGAATTGAAGATTTACGGGAAAGACCTGAACAATTAAGTTTTACATTAGAGGCTCAATAGAGTGCACATTGGTACCTGATGAAATGTACGTGCTTAAGTTTCCATGGACCTTAAGAAATCAGTCTACAAAGAAAATAGTTATATTGAATAAAAATACGAAAAAATTTGAAAAATAGGTTCAATTTTTGCAAAAAAGGGACTTTTATATTGTAAAGGGGAGAGAATACGAATGAATACAACATTAATTATTATGGCGGCAGGTATCGGATCAAGATTTGGTGAAGGAATTAAACATTTGGCTCAGGTGGGACCAAATGGAGAAATTATCATGGATTACTCGATTTACGATGCCAAAGAAGCAGGATTTAATAAAGTAGTTTTCATTATTTGAAAGGATATTTTCAAGGAGTTTCAAGAAATTATCGGAGATAGAATAAGAAATCAGATAGATGTCGAATATGTATTTCAGGAGTTAGAAGATCTTCCAGAGGGGTTTAAAGTACCGAAAGGAAGAAAAAAACCATGGGGGACAAGACAAGCGGTCTTATGTTGTAAGGATATTGTGAAAGAACCATTTGTGATTATCAATGCAGATGATTATTATGGGAAAGAAGCATTTGTGAAATTACATAATTTTTTGGTATCCGGAGAAAATCTGGGAAGAGAGTTTACACTAGGAATGGGTGGATTTATTTTAAAGAATACATTGAGCGACAATGGTGTTGTAACGGGAGGTGTTAGTGTTGTCGATGAAAATGGATTATTAAGTCAAGTGCATGAAACAACAGGAATTGAGATGAGAGAAGATGGACAGATTCAGTGTGACAATAAAGAAGTACAGGAATGAATTAGTCCAGATGATCATGTATCTATGAATATGTGGGCAGGTTATCCAGATTTTTTAGATTTTTTGGCAGAAGATTTTAAGAATTTTCTAGAGAATGTTGAAGAGGTAGATTTGAAAAGTAAATATCTATTGCCTAATATTGTAGATAGACTGTTGAAAGAAGAAAGAGTAAACGTACGGGTATTGGAAACGCAGGATCATTGGTTTGGTGTGACATATAGGGAAGATAAAGAAAGTGTGAAAAATGCTTTCGCTAGACTGATTTCTAATGGTGTTTACTCAGAAATGCTATGGAAATAAAGAGAAGTTTATAAGATTAGGTCAAGAAAAATTATAGTATGAAATTTTGATTAAGTATGTATTGTGTTGAAAAGTGTAGAGGAGGAACAGGGTTTGAAAAAAACAAATGAAAAACATAATTATAATTTGGATTTAATGAAAATTTTTGCATGTATTGCAGTAGTGGGGTTGCATACATTACAAAAAGATATTTCACTAATAAATACATTATTTTATTATGTTTGTGGATTTGCAGTACCAGTATTTTTTATGTCAACAGGATACATTTTGTTGAATAGAGATCAGATTAATTTCAAGTATTCATTAAGAAAAATAATTAGTATTATAAGGGTTGTGTGCTTATGGTCATTGCTATTCTTTTGTATAGAGATGATGGTTGGAGTATTAAAAAATAGTATAGCAGAAAACAATTTTATTTTATTATTTTTTAAAATATTAATAGGCGGTTTAGTACAGAGAGGAAGATTATGGCAATTTTGGTATTTGGGTGCATTAATTTGCGTGTATATGATATTACCAATTTTAATGAAATATAGAAAATATTTAGAAAAAATATGGATAATTTGTGTTATATTAGCTATTGTTATGCAAGGGTTATCTTACATATTTAAATTTCCATTACAAAGTCATTGTATTCAAACATTTAGACTGTGGACATGGTTACAATATTTTATTTTGGGTGGATTGATAGGCAAAAATCATGATATGATTGGTTATATTAAAAATATAACATTTAAGAAGCATACAGTTATTCTATTTATTATTACAGGTGTAATTCCTTGGTATCAAAATTTCATTGGTAAATTAGTGATTCATAATTCATATGCAGAGTATTTTTATGATAGTTTATTAACTATTTTATGGATAATAGTATTATTTACTTGGGTTATGAAATTGTCATTGAAACAGTGGGTAATTAAAATAATAAAATATATAGCACCAGTTACAATGGGAGTATATATTATTCATCCAATCATTATTATGTTTGCATTGAAAATTGTTAGCGTTGAAACTGTATTGACATCATTTGCTTTTTTTGGAATTGTTTTAGTTGTAGCATTTTTTATAGCAAAAATTATTTATAAAATTCCGAAAGTAAAAAAATTAATAGAGCTGTAATGTGATTTAAGCATTCCTGTAGGCATTTCTGGAAAATGGTATAGGATGTCACATTGGATTCTGCAGACATTAATAAACAGTCTACAAAATAGACTGCAACATTAAGACTGAATTATTCAAAAAATTCCAAATAAATTAAATAATGATTTAGTGTATAGAGTGAAATTAGTTAGAAAGTCATATCAAAAATGGGTATGGCTTTTTATTGGTTTTCTTGCCATGGTGTTTGAGAGATCACAAACAATCACAAACAAAAATGGACTTAGAATAACAAATAATGTATAATAAAAAAACAATTATTTGACATTTGTGTATTAAATTTCAATGAAAATAGGTGGAAAATATAAAAAAGTTTCAAAAAAAGGACCGCTGTGTTATTTTTCTAAATATTGAAAAGTATAATAACTTAAATTTTACAGACATTAAGAAACATGAACAGTATCCAAATTCCAATAGGAAATTTCGATTTTGAAAGAATTCGTGAAAACAATTATTGCTATATCTATAACAGAGATTTACTTATAGATATGCTGAAAGAACAAAAAGGTTTAATTTTTGCATAAATGGAGGTAAGATCATGGGCAGATATCTAAACAGTTCAACTTCATATGTCTTATACAAAGGACAAACAGAACAGCCATACTTTGTAGATAAATCACAAATGCTATCAGAATTATTTCCATTTTTAGATTCAGGTAATACCCATATATGCATTACACGTCCAAGACGTTTTGGAAAGACAGTCATGGCCAATATGATCACTGCTTTTTTAGGAAAAAAACAGGATTCAGATTCAATTTTTAAATCATTAAAAATATCACAGAATGATTTGTATAGTAAATACAGGAATCAATATAATGTAATATCAATAGATTTCAGCAAGATGCCAAGAGATTGCGATTCATATACAGACTATATAGACAGGATCGAAACAAATCTGATCAGAGATTTAAGAAAAGAATATCCTCAGATCGAAATTTATGAAGATGATTCGGCAGCAGATGTATTAGAGACGATATTCGAAGAATGTGACCAGCAAAGATTTGTTTTTGTACTGGATGAATGGGATTTTATTTTTCATAAGGATTTTGTTACAGAAGAAAATAAAAAGCAGTATGTGCTATTTTTAAGTAACCTTTTGAAGGATCGTTCATATGTACAATTGACTTATATGACAGGAATTCTTCCGATTGCTAAGTATTCCAGTGGATCGGAATTAAATATGTTTTGGGAATATACAATGGCATCTGAGGCAAAATATAATGAATATTTTGGATTTACAGATTCAGAAGTAGATCAGTTGTATGAGAAATATACGAGGAATACACGAGAGATTCATATTTCAAGAGAAGATTTGAAAGAATGGTACGATGGTTATACGACAAAATCAGGAGAGAGAATGTATAATCCAAAATCTGTAGTTTTGGCATTGACAAATAATAATATTGGAAATTACTGGACAAGTTCAGGACCATATGATGAGATTTTTTATTATATCAGACAAAACATAGATGATGTACAAAATGATCTCGCATCAATGATATCGGGAGAGGCAGTAACAGCAAAGGTTCAGGAATATGCAGCAGTTTCAATGAATTTAACGACAAAAAATGAGATATTTTCTGCAATGATCGTATATGGATTCTTGAGTTATGAAGATGGAAAAGTACGAATTCCCAATAGAGAGTTAATGAAAAACATTCTTGGAATTGGCATAAGATGAGACAGGGACGGCATGTTTTTTATTGTTTGAAGTAATTATTCAATAAAATAGAACAAAAAATTGAAATAAAAATTGATATATTACAAAAAAATTGAAATAACTTAAGTATTCCTGTAAAAAGCGAGGTGAACAAACATGAACAGTATCCAAATTCCAGTAGGAATTTCCGATTTTGAAAGAATTCGTGAAAACAATTATTACTATATTGATAAAAGTGGTTTGCTTATAGATATGCTGAAAGAAGAAATGGATCAGGTAATGTTGATCACAAGACCGAGAAGATTTGGAAAAACACTGGGGATGAGCATGTTTTCCAGCTTTCTGGACATTCGAAAAGACAGCGGTAAATTATTTAAAGGTTTGAAGATTGCAGAACACAAAGATATCTGTCAAAATTGGATGAACAAATATCCGACATTGTTCTTATCTTTTAAAGATGTAGATGGAATGAATTTTGAAAATGCATTTGCGCTTTTGAAGTTTGGAATTTCGTTATTTTGTGATGAACATTCTTATTTAGAGTCAAGTGATCTTGTAACAGACACTCAGAAGAAGATATTTCATCGATTAAGAGAACAGACAGCAACGATCACAGATGTTCAAAGTTCGTTGTTAATATTGATGAACATGATGAAAAGATACTATGGAAAACCAGTAGTATTGCTAATTGATGAATATGATGTGCCAATCGCAAAGGCAAGCAGCAATGGATATTATAAAGAAATGTTAGAAGTTATGAAAGCAATGTTAAGTGCAGCATTGAAAGATAACTCAGCACTAAAATTTGCTGTGATCACAGGATGTCTAAAAATTGCGAAAGAAAGTATTTTCACAGGTACAAATAATTTTGTTTCGGATACGATTGCAACAACAAGATTTAATGAATATTTTGGATTTACGCAACAAGAAGTAGATAAGATCTTAAAAGATGCCGGAATGGAAGATAAAAAAGCAGTCATAAAAGAATGGTATGATGGATACCAATTCGGTGGATGTGATGTTTACTGCCCTTGGGATGTGATGAATTATTTTCAGGATCTTAAGAGAAATCCAGATGCAAAACCAATTAGTTACTGGAAGAATACAAGTGATAATGCGATTATAAGATCATTTATTGATCAATTAGGATCAACGATCAGCAAGAAATTAGAGATGTTAATGGCAGGAGAAAGCATTGATCAGCAGATAGAGGAAAATCTGACATATGATTATCTACATTCATCGGAAGAAAATTTTTGGAGTATTTTATATTTAACAGGATATTTGACACAAGATAAAGTTAATAATTCGGGAGAAACAATGTCCTTAAAGATTCCGAATAAAGAGATAAAAGAGATTTTTGAGACAACAGTTAAGAACTGGTTCAATGATCAAACACAGATGATCGACAGAAAAGCATTATTTGCAGCAGTATGGAATGGAGATTCCAAGACTCTAACAGCACAGATCAGCAAACTATTAAGAATGACAATAAGTTATCACGATTATAAAGAGGATTTCTATCATGCATTTCTTGCGGGGATTTTTGCAGGCGCTGGATATAATGTACAATCTAATAAAGAGCATGGAGAAGGAAGAAGTGACATCGTAATTATCAATGAATATGAAGGAAAAGTTGCTGTTTTTGAGGTAAAATGTTCAAAGAAAGCAAAAGAATTAGAACAAGACTGCGAAAAAGCAATTCAGCAAATCAAAGAAAAGATGTATGCAAAAGAATATGAAGATGAATATGAGGAAGTATTTTGCTATGGAATTTCATTTTATAAAAAGCGATGTATGGTTGTAATGTAATAACAACGAGGAGAGATAAGAAGTTTACAAGAAAGGACAAAACAAAAATGAAACAATATGATTACCTAATCGTAGGTTCCGGTTTATACGGAGCCGTCTTTGCACAGCAGGCAATGGCAAAAGGGAAGAAGGTCTTAGTCATCGACAAACGACCAAACATTGCAGGAAATGTATACACAGAAGATATTGAGAAGATCCATGTACATAAATATGGAGCCCATATCTTCCATACAAACAATAAAAAAGTATGGAATTATATTACAAAGTTTGCAGAGTTTAATCGATTCACAAACTCACCAGTTGCAAATTATAAAGGAGAATTATATTCCCTGCCATTTAATATGTACACATTCAATAAGATGTGGGGTGTGATCACACCGCAGGAAGCTGCAGATAAGATTGAACAGCAGAAGAAAGAAGCCGGGATCACAGAACCAAAAAATTTAGAAGAACAAGCAATCAGCCTGGTCGGGACAGATATTTACGAGAAACTGATCAAAGGATACACAGAAAAACAGTGGGGAAGACCATGCACAGAACTTCCATCCTTTATCATTAAGAGATTACCAGTACGATTAACATTTGATAATAACTATTTCAATGCACTATATCAGGGAATCCCAGTGGGTGGATATACAAAGATGATCGCAAATATGTTAGGTGATGTAGAGGTCCGCTTAAATACAGATTATCTTGAACACAAAGAAGAACTGGATGCATTAGCAGAGAAAGTAATCTACACAGGTCCGATCGACGCATACTTTGATTACAAATTAGGAGAATTAGAATATCGTTCCGTAAGATTTGAGACAGAAGTATTAGACCAGCCAAACTTCCAGGGAAATGCAGCTGTGAACTATACAGATGCCGAGACACCATGGACAAGGATCATTGAACATAAATGGTTTGAATTCGGAAAAGATGAAGAAGGAAACGACCTTCCAAAGACAGTCATCAGTCGTGAATACAGCTCCGAGTGGAAATTAGGAGATGAACCATATTATCCAGTCAATGATGAAAAGAATGGAAAATTATATGAAGAATATAAGAAATTAGCCGAGAAAGAAGAAAATATCATCTTCGGAGGAAGACTCGGAGAATATAAATATTACGATATGGATGCGGTTATTGCAGCAGCGTTAGATATGTGTGAAAAAGAGTTATAAAGATTTATGTCATATAAGAAAAGAGGAACAAGAAACATGAGCGAAACATTTTTACCAGCAAATATTTTAATGCCACAGGTAGATTCTATGAAGAAATGGGCCGTGATCGCTTGTGACCAGTTTTCATCCCAGCCAGAATACTGGGATGAAGTAAAAGAGTATGTAGGAAATACGCCTTCAACGTTACATCTAATGCTTCCAGAAGCATATCTTGGAAGTGAGGAAGAAGATGAAAAGATCCGAAAGATTCAATCCACAATGAAGAATTATGCAGATGATCATCTGTTGAAAACTTATGTAAATTCTTTGGTTTATGTGGAAAGAACCTTGCAGAATGGAAAGATTCGAAGAGGGATCGTAGGTGCGATCGATTTGGAACAATATAGTTATACGCCAGAACACGAAGCAAAGATCCGTTCCACAGAGAAAACAGTCATGGAGCGAATCCCACCAAGAATGAAGATTCGTTATCAGGCACCGATTGAATTGCCACACGTGATCTTGCTATGCGATGACTGGAAAAATGAAGTATTAGAAATCGTGACAGAGCAGAAGGCGAATCTTGAGAAACTATATGAATTTGATCTGATGCAGGAAGGCGGACATATCGCAGGATGGCTGGTAGACGGAGAGGTCAAAGAACAATTTTTAGAAAAACTACGATCATATGAAGAACAAATGACAGAAAAATATAAAGATTTAAGTGATGATCCAATGGTCTATGCAGTCGGAGACGGAAACCATTCTCTGGCAACAGCAAAAGCCTGTTACGAGAAGTTAAAGAAAAATCATCAATGGGAACATATCAAAGATCATCCAGCGAGATATGCATTGGTAGAACTCGAGAATCTACATGATGATTCCCAGCAGTTTGAACCAATTCACAGAGTCATTACTGGAACAGATTCCGAAGAATTAATACATGCATTAAAAAAAGAATGCTGCAGTGAAGAAGGACAAACAATTCGCTGTTATTACGGAAAGAAGGAAGAAGTTCTTCACCTGAATTTACATAAACATCAATTAGCAGTTGATAAAATACAGAAATTTTTAGATAAATATCTCAAAGACAATTCAGGATGTATTGATTATATCCACGGAGAAGATGTCTTAAAAGAACTGTCAAAAGAAGAGCAGACGATAGGAATTGAACTTCCAGCAATGGAGAAAGATCAGCTGTTTCCAAGTGTGATGACAGACGGAACACTGCCAAGAAAGACATTTTCCATGGGACATGCTTGTGAAAAACGTTATTATATTGAAGGACGAAAGATCCAGAGATAGACGAGTGCCCAATAATTACTTTACAAGAAAAACTTTAATGATATCGTGAAATGTGGTATGATAAAAAATAGTGTAAATAAATAATATATACAATAATGGAGGAGAGATCATGGCTATTTTAGTAGCAGGTGGTGCTGGATATATCGGCAGCCATACATGTGTGGAACTTTTAAATGCAGGATATGAAGTTGTCGTAGTAGACAATTTATATAATTCTAGTGAAGAAGCTTTAAAGAGAGTAGAGCAGATCACAGGGAAAACAGTAAAATTTTATGAGGCAGATGTTTTAGACCGTGAAGCATTAGAGAAGATTTTTGATGCAGAAGATATTGATTCTGTGATCAACTTTGCAGGATTAAAAGCAGTTGGAGAATCTGTACAGAAACCATTAGAATATTATCATAACAATATCACAGGAACATTGATCCTTTGTGATGTGATGAGAAATCATGGAGTGAAGAATATTATCTTTAGTTCTTCAGCAACAGTCTATGGAGATCCAGCTTTCATTCCAATTACAGAGGAATGCCCAAAAGGACAGATCACAAACCCATATGGACAGACAAAGGGGATGTTAGAGCAGATCTTAACAGATTTCCATGTCGCAGATCCAGAATGGAATGTCGTATTACTTCGTTACTTTAACCCTATCGGAGCACATGAAAGTGGACTGATCGGAGAAGATCCAAAGGGAATTCCAAATAACTTAGTACCATATATTGCACAGGTAGCAGTTGGTAAACTTGAGAAATTAGGAGTCTTTGGTGATGATTATGACACACCAGACGGAACAGGTGTCCGTGATTATATCCATGTTGTAGACCTTGCCAAAGGACATGTGAAGGCATTAAAGAAATTTGAAGAAAAACCAGAAGTACGTATCTACAACCTTGGAACAGGAATCGGATATAGCGTATTAGATGTCTTACATGCATATGAAGAGGCTTGTGGAAAGACACTTCCATACGAGATCAAACCACGAAGAGCTGGAGACATTGCAACATGCTATTGTGATGCGACAAAAGCAAAAGAAGAATTAGGATGGGCTGCAGAAAAAGGAATCAAAGAAATGTGTGCAGATTCCTGGAAATGGCAGTCTATGAATCCGGATGGATATAGAACAGAAGATTAATTATTTCATTATCATAGCATTAGACAAAAGCTGTCGTAGAATATACGATGGCTTTTTTGAAAAATAAATAGGAGCAATAGAGATGAAAATTGAAAATAAAAGACAATGGGTCGGAGAGTTGTTCTTTTTATTAGGAACAATACTCTATATTACATACTACTTTTTTTATATAGCTTACTATTGGTATGTAGAGAAAGATCCGACAAGACAAATTCCAGTGCAAAGATTATTTTATATTGGATTAATCTGTTTTGTGGTCAAAATAATATTAACAAAATATCAATGGAAAGAAGTGATTATTGGAGCAGCAGGAGCTGTTTTGATGTATTTATGTTGGAAAAGCTCTGGAGGAATTGATTACCCCGCAAATTATCTGATCATTCTGGCGATGAAAGACGTAGATCTTAAGAAAGTGATGAAAGCAGTATTTGCATGTGGATTTGTTGGGTTAAGCTATGGTTTTACATGGTTCTTTATGAATGCACCAGATAAATTAACAACAGTAAAAGATTATGGGCGAGGAATGATAGAAGTACGATATAAGTTTTGCACATGGCATGCGAACACGATTCATCTTATGATCATGGTTTTGATTGTTAGTTTTTTATATGCTTATTATAAGAAAATGAAATGGTGGGCATTTGCGATCATGTTCTATTTCAACTATGAGTTTTATCAACTATCAAAATCAAGAACAGCATTTTATTGTGGATCAGCAGCGATCATTGCCTATTTTATTTTAAGATATGCAAGAAAAATTTATGAGTTTAAGATTTCACTGATCTTATTAGAAATCGGAAATCTTGTAGGGATTTTCTTATCTATATATTATGGACTTTATTCTCAATTGACAGATCCAACATTTATGAGATTAGATCAATTGATCACAGGACGATTGACAGTTGCACGGAACTGCTTTCTTGGAGCTGGAATTCCTCTGTTTGGAAGTAACATTGGTGGAAAGGTTTGTGGATATGGAATTTATACACAGGCCAATGATGGATACGTAACAGAATTAGGAATTGTAAGAACATTGTTGGAATATGGGCCAATTGTGTTTGGACTTTTTTGTGCTTTTATGCTTATAGCTGTATGGGTACTTTATAAAAAGGGATATTTTGGGGCTATGGTGCTTTTAGAAATTGGATTTATCGCATGCGGAGTAGAAGCATATTTTCCAGCCGCTTACAATTTAAAGGCATTTGTATTCGGCCTGGCATTTTATCAGTTGATGGGATTATTTAAGGGAAAAGAAAAAGAAGAGAAACGAGGAAAGGCAGTCAATGCATCAGAATAATCGAATCATTTCATGGATTATATCATTTTTATTTTCAATATGCATGGTTATATCTATAAGTTATGATCAGAGAGATAACTGGTCACTGATCATATGCGATAAAAAACATATGATCAGTGCATTGATCATGACGATGATTCTTACAATGATCGTACATATGATCATGAATGTATTATATTCAAAAGCGGGGAAGTCTTTTATAAGGTTAAAGACTCAAGCAAACAGTGGGATAGGAGAAAAAATATTTGATCATCATCCTATAGCAGTTCCTTGGAGCATTCTGATCGTTTTATGGCTTCCAAATTATATTTTGTATTTTCCGGGTTGTTTAACTTATGATATTATACGACAGTATGAGCAGTTTTTCAGTGGAAATCTGACGAATCATCATCCTGTATTGACGACATTGTTTGAAGGGATGTTTGTCAAATTTGGAAGAAACATTGGATGTCAAAATGTAGGAATTGCAGTGTATCTGTTATTTACATTGTTATTTACAAGTGGTGTTTTCGCAATATGTTTTTATTGGATGCATAAGAAGAATACAAAGTATTGGATTCGTTTTACAGGATTAGCATTTTATGGATTTTTTCCTATCTGGTCGGCATATGCAAGGACAGCAGTAAAAGACACATTATTTTATCCAATATTTGTTTTATTTGTGTTATTTATATTTGATATAGTATTAGAACCAGAGAAGATATTTGATTCAAAAGTTAAGAGTATTTTGTTTTTAATAGTCTCTTTATTATTATGTTTGGTCAGACACAACGGGTTTTATATATTAATTTTTACGATGCCGTTTTGTATTGTAGGTGTAAAAAAATATCGAAGACAATTGATAGTTTTATTTATAATAATGGTGGCGTTTTGGGAGGTTTACCAAAAAGCAATTCTTCCCATGGCAGGTGTGAAGCCTGGCGGAAAGCAGGAGATGCTCTCCATCCCTTTTCAACAGACAGCGAGATATGTAAAATATTATAGAAATGATGTTTCGACGGAAGAGGAAAAAGTGATTCGAAAAGTATTAGATTACGATACGATCGGAAAGAATTATGATCCAGATCTTTCTGACCCAGTAAAGAATACTTACAAACAGAAAGACGAATATTTAAAAGATTATTTTAACATATGGTTTGAAATGCTTAAGAAGCATCCGACGGCTTATATTCAGGCAACGTTAAATGGGACATATGGATATTGGGGTTATATGACAGAAATAAGATATCCATATGGATATTATGTACAGCCAGAAAGTATGGATATATACCAAAAAGAATATAAAATATATTATTCAGGAAAAACAAAATATATCAGAGATATATATCATGGGGTTTTAGATACAATATATCAGAAAACTCCATTGACATTATTTACAAAACCGATGATATATTTATGGATTTTGATTGGATTGCTTGGCATGGTATGTTCTTTTAAAAAGACGATCAGATATTGGATTGCATTTTTGCCAGTAGTGACATCATTCCTTATATGTCTGGCATCACCTGTAAATGGCGATATGCGATATATGCTTCCGATTACAGCGAGTACGATTTTATATGTTGCATTTGTAAATGAAATAATATATAAAGAATATAATGAATTTTAACAAAGGAGAATGCGTAATGGAAAAAATTGCAGTATTGATTCCGTGTTACAATGAAGAAAAGACAATTAAAAAAGTAGTGGAGGATTGGAAGAAAGAACTTCCAGAGGCAACAATCTATGTATATAACAATAATTCCACAGATCGTACAGTAGAGATTGCAAAAGAAGCAGGAGCTATTGTAAGAAATGAATATCAACAGGGAAAAGGAAATGTGATCCGAAGGATGTTTCGAGAAATTGATGCGCAATGTTATATCATGATTGATGGAGATGATACATATCCTGCCCAATTTGGACGAGAAATGGCAGAAAAAGTTTTAGAATACAAGGTGGATATGGTTGTAGGGGACAGATTATCATCTACCTATTTTGAGGAAAATAAAAGACCTTTTCATAATCTTGGAAATAGCATGGTGAGAGCTGCAATTAATCATTTTTTTAAAAGTAATATCCGGGATATTATGACTGGATATAGAGCTTTTAGCTATCAGTTTGTTAAAACATTTCCAGTGTTATCCAGGGGATTTGAAATCGAAACTGAAATGAGCATTCATGCAGTAGATAAAAATATGCTGGTTGATAATGTGATCATCGAATATCGAGATAGACCAGATGGAAGCGAATCTAAATTAAATACTTATACAGATGGTATGAAGGTATTATTTACGATCATAAAACTGTTTAAAGGTTATAGACCATTTCAGTTTTTTGGAAGTATGGCATTCTTGCTTATGATTATTGCGGCAGGATTATTTATACCCGTATTTATGACATATCTTCATACAGGTCTGGTACCGAATTTCCCAACTTTGATCGTAAGTGGATTTATAGCACTTGCAGCGTTGCAGGCATTCTTTTCTGGATTGATTTTAAGTACGATTGTACAAAAAAATAGGCAAGATTTCGAATTTAAATTACAGTTGATCACAAACAAAATAGATAATGAGAAAGATAATTAAATATGCAAGAAAGATCAAGAAAAGCAGATCTGGTATTTCGTGTATATCAATAAAAATTTAGAAAGAAAAATGCAGGTGTATAATTTGAAATACAGCTGCATTTTTTATACCATATTGTATTATTGCCAATCCGTAGCTTTTACCCAATTTTCATAATCATTAAAATATTCATACATTCGAATCGCACCACGATCAAAATAGTTTTTAAAGATCAGAGCATGCTTCTTCTGAGCAACATCAGAAGGGAGTTTTGCAAGACCTTCTGGAATAGCATCCTGTGTGTAGAATTTTTCAAAGTAATATAATTTATCGTAATGCTCAGCATTTTCATGACTTACAGCAGTGACTAATTCATCTGTTTTTTTATGATGCTGATGTCCGTATTCGCCATCAGGATTGTGCGTTACGATCTTGCTCCAGTTACGATAATTCATGACACGCCGGATATCCTGTGTGATATAGTTAGTATAAGGATTCCATGCAACCTGATGTCTGCGATAGAGGTCAGGATAGCGGAGAATCACATGTTTTGCCCCGATATCATTCATCGCAGAGTCAAAATCCCTAGCTCGACTATCATAAGAGCCATTGGTTAGGCAAACAACAAAATAGTTATTTCCAGTTTCTTTTAATTCTTTAATTTCCTGAATCATATTTCCACCACCCCATAAGAGGTCATCATCTGGATGGGCAATGATCATCAGACGGTCCCCATCTTTTAAGTCAAAATAATCCAAATCTTCAGTAGATAATAAACCATTTTCAGCAGTGACAGTGATCGTGATATTGCACTTTCTGCTTGGATTTTTTATAGAAGTTGCGGTGATCACAGCAACACCAACTCCACGGGTAGTTACATGACCATTCTCATCGACAACGGCAACGGTATCATTGTTTGTGCTCCAGGTAAGTTTTTTGTCAGATGCATTCCATGGTTTGAAATTGACAGATAAAGTCCTGAAAGTTCCGTAAGGCATACTGATCTTTTGATGCCTTGTTGTTAATTTCTTTAATGGAATCGTTACATGAAAACGTCGTTTCAAGATAACTTTTTTATATTTTGCAGTCATTGTTATGTTGCCTTCTTTTAAAGGTGTGATAACACCAGATTTACTAATCGTGGCAATGGATTTATTGCTGCTTCGAAAAGTAACGGAAGCAAGAGATGCATTCGCAGGCTTGAGAGAAATATTCCAACGATATTTGTTTGGATATTTAATCAGTGTTTCAGAAGCAGCATCTTCTTCACAGGAAATTGCTTTGATGGCAATTTCAGGTATTACTTTTACTTTAATAGATTTTTTTGCAATGACCTTACCAGATTTTGTTCTGACCACATGACGGATCACTGACTTACCGGTTTTCTTTGGTGTCAGGATACCTTTTTTTGATACTTTTACAACTCTAGGATTAGAAGATTCCCATTTGATTTTGTAGGAAGCTTTTTTCTTCTTAGAGTATCGAACAGATAGTGTCTGGCTGGATTTTAAAGGTAACTTGATAGATTTTTCTGCATTGGTAAAATAGATTTTAAATTTTTTACCTTTGGCATATGTCTGGTGAGGACATAAGATAACAGACATGACAAGAAACAGATTCAGGCATGCCAGTTGTAAATATTTGCGTTGAACTTTCATTGATCACATCCCCTTTTTGTTTATTTGTAAATTAGCTCAAACAGGATAATTATAGACCGGTTGGCAAAAAAATACAAGGTTTTGCGGTGTATATAAAGTAAAAGTTTTTACAAAAGTATTACGTTGTGATATAATACAGGTCAGTAAAATTAAGAGGAGTAAGATTGAATGAAGTTTACAAAGGAACATACAATGCAGATGAAAGGGATTGCGATCATCATCCTGTTGTTTCATCATTGCTTTTTGAATGCACAGCGTTGGGCTACGGTTCCATATGAGAAACTTGCGACGACGAATGGATGGGGATATTACCCAATTTCGTTTGCACCATTTTCTTCTCATACGATACAATATCTTGCAAGTTTTTCAAAGATATGCGTAGCCATGTTTGTTTTTATGACTGGATACGGAATGTGGGTTTCTTATGAGAGTCAGAAAAAGAAAACAACGATGAGTAATTATATAAAGAAACGAATGGTCACATTAATGACAGGATTTTTGATCATTTTTGTTGTGACAGAGATTCTCGCGATTCCAACTGGACGCTTTATAGAAGTTTATGGACATGATTTTCGTAGTGTGGTCTATATGATCATTGATGCATTAGGATTAGCAAAATTACTTGGAACACCGTTATTTTGTCTGACATGGTGGTATATGAGTCTTGCGATCGTTTTGATCATGATCTTTCCATTTGTACATTCAATTATGGAAAAATATCAATGGATCGTGGTTGTTGCATCTATTATCGTTCCAAGAGCTTGCGGATTTGGACAATCAACAGATTTGTTCCGATATCTATTAGCATACACACTGGGAATGTATTTTGCACAACATGACTTGCTTGCGAGAATAAAAGAAAAATTTATGGAACAGAATGTGGCAGGAAAACTGTTGTCTCTGATAGTATCATTGATAGGTTTGGCAGTTATCATAAAATGCCGACAAAATGCATGGATTGGATGGAAATATCTAGATTTTTGGGATGGCTTTGCAGCAATGTATGTGATCGTAATTTCATATATTTATATATTAAATGGAAAATGGATCGTAAAAGGATTAGGCTTCCTTGGAAAACATTCTATGAATATTTTCTTGATTCATTCATTTTACAGAGATGTATTTTTCCATGAATTTACATATTCATTTTATTATGCATGGTTAGATTATATAGTACTTATGGCAATTTCATTGGTGACATCGATTGTATTAGAATGGTTTAAGAAATTAATTCGATATGAGAAGTTTATAGATTGGGTCAAAAGATTAGTAACAAAAGAAGGAGCAACAGTACATTGAAAAAAGAAAAGAAATCATCAATATTTTGGATATTGATCATATTTTTTGTATTATTTTCCATTTGGCAGTTATGGGTGCCGGAAGCACTGGATGATTGGCGATGGGGAAGTGAAGTAGGGATCATGAGATTAAAAATGTGGTTTGAAGGATATAATGGACGTTACTTTGGAGATATTTTGGTCATTGTTTTAACAAGATTGCCGATCGTATTGAGAAGTATGGCTATTTCTGGGATAATGACCGCAATGTTATACTTGATATATCAATTGACAGAATATAAGATATTATCATTTTTAATTTGTGCTTTTTTTGTAGTTAATATTCCAATAAGCTTAATGAGTCAGACATATGGATGGGTATCAGGATTTTCAAATTTCTGTGTTAGTGCAACGATGATTCTTGGATTTTTGCTATATCATATATCTATTTTCAAAGAAAAGAAAGTGTCGAAGTTGAAAACAGGGTTTTCAATGATCAATGCATTTCTTGGAAGCTTGGTTCTTGAAAATTCAACGGTATATCTAATTGTACTAAGTATCGCTTTTTTAATTATTTATGGTGTACAATATAAGAAGCTACATAAAGGAATGTTACTTCATTTGATCATGGTTGGTATTGGTGCATTTTGGATGTTCTCGAATAGCGCATATCGTATGGCTGCGGCACATACATCACAAGGAACAGGAAAAGAAATCGCAGCGTTTGAATTAAGCTTTGAATGGTTTGCCTCTGCATTAAAGGTATACGCAGACACGATCATTAACTATTGGATCATGCCAAATCATTTATTAAATATAGTGACATGTGGAATGATTTTGATATTGCTTCAAAAGAGAAAGAAGAAAGGACAAGGATTGTTCTTACTTCTGTTCAGTGGTTTTTTAGCATTTTATATATTTAATTTTATGAATCTTGGTATATGGAAAGATTATTTGGCATGGGGAAATGCAGCTCAGGCTGTAATAGCAACGACGTATTGTTTAGCATTGGTGGCTTTTAGTGCATGGTTTATTACAGATTTTAAGGATAAGGTGATCGTTCAGATCATTTTATGGTCACAACTGATTTTAATGGGACCATTGATCGTTGCAAGTCCGATAGCAATTCGTTGTTTTTATGTAACATATATCTTTTTTGTTTTATATCTTGGAGTATTGCTATCGTATAGTATACGAAGTGGATTTTTAAAGATAAGCAAAGGATATTTAAACACAGGGATCATGATGTGTATTTTCTTTGTGATGATCGGAAATATTGGTGTATATTATTTTGTTCATGGACAAGTGAATGACAGACTTCAATATATACAAACACAGATAAAACAAGGAGAGAAGAAGATTGAATTAAAGGAAATACCGCTTGGAGATACATACTGTTATGGTTTAGATGTATATAATCCAGCATGGGTATGGCGTTATAAGATGTATTATAATATCCCAGGAGATATTGAATTGAAATTCCCAGAGAGATAGGAGTAAGTGATGAGAGAGATAAAAGTAAGTGTTATCATACCAATTTATAATGTAGAAGAATATTTGGAAGAATGTCTGCAATCAGTTGTAGATCAGACATTAGAGGATCTGCAGGTCATCATGGTTGATGATGGTTCTTTGGATGGAAGTACAGACATTGCCAAGAAATTTGCTAGTCGATATGATCATTTTGAGTATGTAAGACAGGTAAATGGTGGACTTGGAAATGCGAGAAATACAGGAGTGAAGTATGCAAAAGGAAAATACATTATTTTTCTTGATTCAGATGATATTGTTCCAGATGATGCATACGAGAAAATGTATCTTGCAGCAGAGAAAAATCATAGCGAGATGGTAGTTGGAAGTGTTGCGAGATTTAACTCAAAGAAAGACCATGTGTCGAATCTGCATGAAATTGCATTTAGAAAATATATCGATAAAACACATATTACAGACAATACGGATCTGATTTATGATACAACCTCATGGAATAAATTAATTTTGAAAGAGTTTTGGGATCGTAATCATTTTGAATTTCCAGAGAGAATTCTCTATGAAGATATTCCAGTAACGATTCCTATGCATTATCTTGCTAATAATGTGACAATGGTGCAGGATGTCTGTTATCGTTGGAGAATTCGTGATGGAGCTAATAAGTCTATTACGCAGAGAGCAGATGACTTTACGAATATGAGAGATCGTATTACCGTTTTACGTATGGTAGATAAATTCTTTGAGGAGAATGTCAAAGAACAAGAATTATGGGATGCAAAATATTATAAATGGTTATATATTGATCTGATGATCTATGTGAACAACTGTATTTATCTTTCAGATAACAGAACACTCGAGATGATGAAGATCATTAAAGATTATATAGAAGAAACAATTCCTTTAGAAACGATCGATAAGTTACCAGTTTTATATCGTGAAAAATATGTGGCTTTGATGAATCTGGATGAAAAACGATTAGTAAAACTGCGTCAATATGAAGTTGATAATTATAAGAATTTAAAGATCGTGAAAAAGGGCAACAAATATATTGGAAAATTCCCGAAAGCGATCGTAACTGGTGATAAGGCAGATATGACAGAGGCATTAGATCAGTGGAGACTTACTCAATTGATTTATGATGTGGCATGGCAGAAAGAGCAATGTGTGATCGAAGGATATGTATTCTTACGAGGATTATCTGTGCCAAATGTAAATGTACAAAAATTATCAGCACATTTGGTATGCTTAAGTACAGGAGAGAAGATTCCACTGGAAATACAAAGTATTAAGTCACAATATGCACAGAAGAAATTTGGCTTAAAAATTGATAACGAGACAAAACAAATCCATTTAGCAAATTATAAAGGTTGTGGATACCGGATCATACTGGATGCAGCCAAGATCAGAGAATTAAAGCTTGATGGAGAATACCATATATTATTAACTTATGAGAGAGACAGATGGAAGAAAGAAACTATTTTAAGAGGAATCTTAAAATCTCTTGGCAATAAATTGGACAAGAAAACATATTTTAAAGATCATATGCTGATCGAACTTAGCAAGTCTTACAGATATGATTTTAAAGTAAAAATTTCACAAAACAATATCGAATTAAATGATATGAAATTGGACGGTGATCAGTTAAGATTAAAACTTTCTGAGAAAGTTGATGCATTATATGAAGCGAAAGATGCACATAATGCGGAAATCTTAAAAGCAGCTATAACACAGGAAGATGTTTCTGTGGATATTTCAGATATTCCAGAAAATAAACGATATATTGCAGTTAAAAAAGGTAATTTATTTATTCCTGTATACAAAGAAAAGAAAAAGAGAATCTTTGTAGAAAACCAGAAGAATCAGTTAGTAGAAGAAACATCAGGAAATCATAGATGTTACTTGTTAAATCGAAAGGCAGTACCTGTGATACGAGATGTAAAACAGAATGAGGAACAGTTTTCATTTGAGATCATCAACAAAAATATCGGTAACTGGCAGAGAGCAACATTGTATGTAGAAGATCCATTAGAAGAAGAAAAGATTATTCTTGGAACAGGATCCGTGAATCAACATGGAGAAGAGGAGAAAGTAGTCATTTCTTTAAGTTTAAAGGACGAAAAAATCATCAAGAATCTTTATGCAAGACGTCGTCAGGTGTTTATTTTATATGAAAATAATGAACAGCAGAAGGTATGTGCACTTGGTGGGGAACATAAAGTTTTTGATAAAAAATACTACACGAAAGAAAGAAGATATCGATTTATTATTGATCCAGAAGATGATTTTCTGTATTTTACTACGCTGAGAGTCAAGGAATTCCTGACAAGAAGTGCGAAGAAAAGAGCTTTTGTCAACAGATTCTTATATCCGTTATTAAGACTTCTTCCATTAAAGAAAAAATGGATCGTATTTGAATCTATGTGGGGAAGTAAATTTAGCTGTAACCCTAGATATTTATATGAATATATTGATAAGAATCATCCAGATTATACGTGTATCTGGTCATTAAAAGATGAATGCATTCCGATCACGGGAAATGGTGTTAGAGTCAGAAGACTATCTTGGAAGTATTTATATTATATGGCAAGAGCAAAATACTTTGTGAATAATGTAAATTTTGCTGATTCTTATGAGAAGAGAAAAGGGCAGATTGAAGTACAGACGATGCATGGAACACCATTAAAGACAATTGGATTGGATGTACCAGGCGATTTCCCTACAAAGAAATCAGAAAAGAAGTATATTAGAAAGTGTAAACGTTGGGATTATCTGATCGTGCAAAGTAAGTTTGTTGCGGATCTTGCACCATCTGCATTTAAATTTGAAAATACGATCATGGATACTGGATATCCAAGAACAGATATTTTGTATTCTTCTAATAACGAAGAAGAAATGGGCAGATTAAAAGAAAAATTAGGACTTCCAAAAGATAAGAAAGTCATCATGTATGCACCAACATGGAGAGTGCGTGATAAGTTTGAATTAATGCTAGATCTTGAGAAGATGAAGGAAAAATTTTCAGATGAATATGTATTGATCTTAAGACTGCATCACTTTTCAGCAAAAGGTTGGAAAGGAGTTCCAGCAGATGGATTTGTGTATGATCTTACGGATTATGAATCTATTGAAGATTTATATATCATTACAGACATTCTGATCACAGATTATTCTTCTGTAATGTTTGATTATGCAGTTCTCGACAGACCAATGTTATTCTTTACATATGATCTGGATGAATATAGAGATAAGCTTCGTGGATTTAATATTGATATCGAAAAAGAAGCACCAGGACCATTACTATATACGTCTGATGAGGTGTTAGATGCGATTGAGCATCTGGATGAAACGATTGAGAATTCAAAACAGAGAGTCGATGCATTCCATGAAACATATATTCCATATGAATGTGAAAATTCATCTGAAAAAGTATTTAATATGATGCAGGGAAAATAAAAAATAAACAATGCCATAAGGCAGAACAATCTTTAAGAAGGTCATTGAAAGGTTTAAGAAGGAAACATGGATAAAATAAGAAAAATTATTCGATTTGTAAAAAGATTATTTCCAAAAACTCCAAAGATGAAATTTATCTATGCCTGGTATTATAAACATGGCAAGATCAATGAAAAACAAGCACTCTTTGAGTCATTTCACGGCAAGGATGTGTCAGATTCATCCTTGGCGATCTTGCAGGAGTTTTTGAAAATGCCGGAATCAAAAGATTTCAAGATCTATTTTGCGACGAATGATAAGAAACGAGATCAGAAATTTATTGATTCTATCGGATTGAAAGTAGAACTTGTAGATATTGCAGATTTTAAATATGTAAAAGTACTTGCAACATCTAAGTATCTGATCAATAACAGTTCTTTTCCGGCGTATTTCATTCGAAGAGATGAACAGGTGTACCTACAGACATGGCATGGAACACCGTTAAAGACATTAGGAAAACGAATGCGTTTTGGAATTGAATCCATGTATAATGTGCAACATAACTTCTTACATGCCAACTACATCATGTTCCCAAATGAATTTACAAGAAAAGTGATCATGGAAGATTATAATCTGGAAGCTTTGTATACAGGAACTGTTGTGATGAATGGATATCCAAGAAACAGTATTTTTATGGATCATGAGAAAGCTGATCAGGTGACAAAGAAGCTTGGAAATGAAGATTATACAACGATGGCATATATGCCGACATGGCGTGGACAGAGCAATCATGATGTGAACACGTCTGAATATAGCAGAGAGATCAATCAGCTGTTACATTATCTAGATGAGAATTTAAAGGATGATCAGAAGTTATATGTAAACTTTCATCCAATTGTGCAGAAGTTTGTAAAGCTGGATAATTATGAACATATTTATCCATTTCCAAGTGGTGTTGACAAATATGAATTTTTAAATAGTGTTGATGCACTGATCACAGATTATTCAAGCGTATTTTTTGATTACTCGATTACAAGAAAACCAATCATATTATATATGTATGACTATGAAGAATATATGCACGATAGGGGAATGTATTTTGATATCAAAGAATTGCCATTTAGAAAGATCTATGACAAGGAAGCATTAAGAGATTGTCTGGTCAACGAGACATTCCGCGAGGATTCTTATGAAAATGATATGGAATATACAGAAAAATATATTCAGTATGATTCTATTGATGCTGCAAAGAATATGGCAGAACTTGTTTTTCATGGAAATATGTGCGATATGCCAACGATCGATTACAGTTTTAACAAAGAAAAGAAACGAAGAGTTTTGCACTATCCAAACGTAAAAACAGCACAGACGATCGATACGATCGCACAGATCGCTAAGAAAGATGAAGATGTAGTGATCTTTGAAAAACGTTTTTTCAATCCAGAATTAAGCAGTCATTTACATGATAATTATCTTGATGATTTTGATTATATTTTTATTACACGAACACTTCCAAGAACCTATGCAGAAGAAGTGTTAAAAAGAAAGAGTGCTAAGATCAGAAAAGAACTTCATAAGAGAGAAATCAAGAGATGCTTTGCAGATCTTCCAGTGTATTCAAAGTTTGAAACAGAATATTATCATGGAGAAGCAGGAGAGACATTTTCTTTCAATAAGAAAAAGATGATCAATGCATGCATGCGAGTAATGGAAGACCATTTGGAGATTAAGTTTGAGGAAGGCAAGAAAGGCCAGCCAAAGAAACTGTTATTTGTAAATAAGAAAAATCAGATCATTTATACAAGGAATCTGACAGAAAAAGAATGGAAAGATCATTGTATCAAGGAATATTTTGATGAATTTCTTTCGCTTGAAATTGCAGATATGAACGGAAGATATCAGTTGATGATCGAATTAGAAGATGAAAATGGTAACAAACTGCCATATTTCTTTGTAGATCGTAAAGAATATGCAAAACGCAAAGAAGTGATGGATGAATTAGATAAATCTTCTGTATATATGACAGGAATCAAGAAACATGATATTACTTATCAGAATACATTCGAACCTGCGGATACAAGTGTGATTCCTTATATGAATGAAGTAGATGGAAGATTTTCTGTATTTATGGGAGATCAGGCACAGTTATCCGTTCGTAATATGCGTGGACAAGTACTGAAATTCAAGATCAAGGGTTCAAAAGTCCATGTGAAAATGAAATATAAAAACAAAGAAGCTGGAATTAAAAATGTCATATTATCATATCGAAGTAAAGTGGAGACGATCGATTATCCATTTGAATATAAAGTAACGAGGTCGGGTGATCATTATATTATTGATGCTCAGATTGATATGTCGGTATTATCACTGGAAGAACTGTTTTGGGATGTATTTGCTGTAACAGAGAAGAATGGAGAAGAAGTAAGAGTAAGTGCATATTGGAGCAGATGGCAGAGATTAAAATTATTACTGATGAATTATCAATGTGATGTTGATAAAGAGCATATTATTTTCCCTTATTCGACGATCACATGCAAAATGGCATTTACTTATCGTACAAGATCAAAATATGATGGATTTGATGTAAAGATCAAGGAATTAGCAGCTTTTGGTGTTTATACGTTGTTATTACCATATTGGAAAAAGAAACGAGTATGGTTAGTATTTGAAAAATTCTGCTCTATGGCGCAGGATAATGGATATTATTTCTTCAAATATTGTATGGAGCAGCTTCCAAAAGAAAAGAAGCAGCATATTTATTATATTCTCGATACAGATTCTGCTGATTATGATAAGATGAAGCAATATGGAAAACATGTGATTCCATTTATGAGTTTTCGACATATTTTATATTCACTTGTTGCCAATTTATATATAGCTTCTGATTCAAAGAAACATTTATATACATGGCGAGCAAAACCAAATGTGATCTCAAATCGTATTTCAAAACATAATATCTTGTTTTTACAGCATGGGGTGACAGCATTAAAACGTGTACATCCGATTTTTGGAATGAAAGGTTCAAGTCCTATGACTCATTTTACAACGACATCAAGATTTGAGCATAAGATCATTGTAGAGAATTTTGGATATGAAGATGGAGATGCACCGATTCTTGGATTTACGAGATGGGATGTTCTGGAAGATACTTCAAAACCAGAGGAAAAGATCATTCTTGCAATGCCGACATGGAGATCATGGCTGGAAGAAAAGAGTGCAGAAGAGTTTAAGGCAAGTGATTATTATAAAAACTACATGAAACTGTTACAGAGTCAGAAACTTGCAAGAATCTTAAAAGAAAATGATGTAAAGCTGATCTTTTACATTCATCCAAAGTTTAAAGATTATTTAAGTGAGTTTAATGTCAGTGGAGATAACATTGAGTTGATCCCATTTGGAACAGAGCCATTAAATGAGATCATGAAGAAATGTTCTATGCTGATCACAGATTATTCTAGTGTATGTTGGGATGTATGTTATCTTGATAAACCAGTATTATTCTACCAGTTTGATTATGATATGTATATGCAGGCACATGGAAGTTATCTGGATATGGAGCATGAATTATTTGGAGAACGTTATACAGAATATGAGAAATTGATCGATGGAATTGAAGAGTATATTCACAATGGATTTAAAGAAAAAGAAGAATATACAAAATTAAAAGATTATTATTTTGAATATCGTGATAACGATAACAGTAAACGTACGTATGAATATATCATAAGCAAAGGATATTAAAATGGACAGAAAGAGGAGAATAAAATATATAGATCTGTGTAAAGGCTTAGGAATCTTGATGGTAACATGGGGACATATTACGAAGCTTGGTAATCCAGTTGATACATGGGCGGCATCATTCAAGATGGCAATTTTCTTTGTTGCCGCCGGATATCTGATCCGGTATGCAGATTCTTATCGGACACAGACATTAAAGGGGTATGCAGTAAAGTTATTGAAGTCATTGATGCTGCCATATGTCTTATTTAGTATTTTGTCGATTGGATTTCGATTTGCAACGATGATCATGAAGCACAGGATTGATATTCCGGCGATCAAATCTTATATTTTGGCAACGATCACATTAAGAGGAACATTTGCACTATGGTTTTTACCGGTGTTATTTATTGCGGAAATCCTGTTTTTCTGTCTTATCAAATATCTTCCGAAATGGATGAGGATCGTGATATTGATCGTGATACCTGTTTTTGGAATTTGGGAGTCTTATTTTATCAGACACTTGATCATTTCAGTGGATCCATTAACATTTGAAAGAATATCATTTTTGATCTTACCGATCAGTAAAGCATTGATCGCATTATGGTTTTTGGAGATAGGACATATTGGATGTATGTTATTCAGTAAAGTAACATCCAGAGAAATCCGATTTATGATTGGACTGGTATTTACAATTGGAAATATCTTTTTATCACAGCAAAATAATGGTATAGATTTAAATAATATGTCTTTAGGTATTCAACCACCACTATTTTTTGTTACAGGAATCATTGGATCTTTTGGAGCACTATTTGTCTTTGAATTTCTTGAAGATTATATTCCGTTTACGATACTGAATTATTTTGGAAAGAATTCTTTGATATTAATGTGTACACAAAGACCGTTTTATATTATTTCTACTGCAACTGCAGGATGGAAGATCATATCAGGAATGCCAGGGATCATGGCATGGAGATATTATATTGACTGCCTTGGGGCAATGATCCTTGTGATGATCATTGAATACTCAATAATAACATTTGTTAATACAAAAGCTAAATTTTTGATCGGAAGATTTTAGATAGTTGAATAATCTGTTAAGGAATAGTATAATAGCAAGGTGTAAATTAAAAATATCAAAATGGAGAAGTACAGTGAAATCTTATATTGAAAATTTTAAAAAGTACAGATTCCTTTTATGGGAACTTGTAAAGAAAGGTGTTAAGTTAAAATACAGAAGATCATATTTAGGTATTTTATGGACACTGTTAGAACCGTTAATGACAATGATCGTACTAAGTGTAGTATTTGGTACATTGTTTGGAAACAAGGATCCACATTTCCCAGTATATATCTTATGTGGACGTTTGATGTATAGTTTCTTTTCATCTGCGACAAATGGTGCGATGAAAGCGATCAGGACGAATGCAGGAATGATCAAGAAAGTATATGTGCCAAAATATATTTATCCATTATCCAGTGTATTGTTTAATTATATTATTTTTGCTATCTCTTTGATCGTGTTGGTAGTAGTATCTATTGTTTTGAAGGTATATCCAACCATTTATCTGGCACAGGCGATCATTCCATTGATCTTATTACTGATCACAGCTTTTGGAGTTGGAATGATCCTATCTACGATGGCAGTATTCTTTAGAGACTTAGAATATTTATGGTCTGTAGGATTAATGATTATTATGTATGCTTCAGCAATTTTCTACAAACCAGAGAAGTTATTAAAATCAGGTTTTGGATGGATCTTAAAATGTAATCCATTATATCTTTTGATCCATAATTTTAGACAGGCTGTTTTTGGTATGCCGATGAATATGAAGTTTTTAGCTGCATCCATCGTGTTTGCAATCGTAAGTGTTATTGTAGGATTGATTTTCTTCTATAAGAAGCAAGATGAATTCATTCTGCATATTTAGGAGGGTATCATGGCAAAGAAAGAAGTATTGAAAGTTGAACATGTTGGAATGAAGTTTAACTTAAGTCAGGAAAAGGTTGATGATCTGAAAGATTATGTGATCAAGTTATTGAAACATCAGATTTCATATAATGAATTCTGGGCATTAAAAGATATTAATTTTACCCTTAACAAAGGGGATCGACTTGGAATCCTTGGATTGAATGGAGCTGGAAAGAGTACGCTGTTAAAGGTTATTGCAGGGGTATTAAAAGCAACGGAAGGAACTGTGACAGCCAAGGGGAAGATCGCTCCATTGCTTGAATTAGGTGCTGGATTTGATCAACAGTATACAGGACGTGAGAATATTTATCTTTATGGAGCAGTTCTTGGATTCTCAAAGAAGTTCTTAGATGAGAAGTTAGATGAGATCATAGAGTTCTCAGAACTGGGCAAATTTATAGATGTCCCAGTTAAGAACTATTCTTCAGGTATGAAATCAAGACTTGGATTCTCTGTTGCAACATTAGTGGAACCAGATATCTTGATCCTGGATGAAGTATTATCTGTCGGAGATGCGAAATTCCGAAAGAAAAGTGAAGCAAAGATCATGAGTATGTTTGACAAGGGAGTTACAGTATTATTTGTATCTCATTCTTTAGATCAGGTAAAGAGATTATGTAATAAGGCAATCCTACTTGAAAAAGGAAAGATCATTTCTCATGGATCGATTGAAGAAGTAAGTAAAGTATACGAAGAGAAAACAAAGTAAGATAGAAGACACGGAGGTGTGATATGAGAAAAGTAATCACATATGGAACATTTGATTTACTGCATGCGGGACATATCAATTTATTGCGCAGAGCAAAAGAATTAGGTGATTATTTAATTGTAGTTGTATCAACAGATGAGTTTAACTGGAATGAAAAACAGAAAAAATGTTATTTCAGTTATGAAGAAAGAAAAAAACTGGTAGAAGCAGTTCGTTATGTGGATCTTGTGATTCCAGAAGAAAATTGGGATCAGAAGATTTCCGATGTGAAAGAATATCATGTAGATACATTTGTTATGGGAGATGACTGGAAAGGTAAGTTTGATTTCTTAAAAGATTACTGTGAAGTCGTATATCTTCCAAGAACAGAAGGAATTTCTACAACAAAGATCAAACAGGATCTTGGATTAAACGGAACAACAGCGAATAAATAGCAAGAGTTATGAATTAAGATATAAGAGGAATTTCGTTGACAATAGAGGTTATGAGCGGCTAGAGACGGAATTCTTCTTTTCTGCGTTATCAAACAAAAAGAATTTAAGATAATGCTATAGATGAAAGGATTAGTTTTTGATGCATTTTATAGAAATTAGCAATATTTTTAAAAGTGAAAAAAAGAGATATAAAGTTACCGCAGTTTTAAAATTACTGGTCGTGTTTGCATTGCTTGGATTCTTTTTATCAAATAAGCCAATGTATCATGTGCAGACTGATTTTTACCTGAAACGTATGGGATTTGTATTTTTGGCATGTTTTTGGATGGTATTTGTAACAGTTTGCGACATTCGTTTGAGTCAGAAGGTTGACAGGGCTTTTGTGATCATTCTTGGAGTGATCGCACCAGTTATGGGATGGATCTTGTCAGAATTTTTGATCAATGAAGCAGAGTGTGCATTTCCGCCGACACAGTTCTATCAGAAAGAGCCACTTTGGATCGTTCTAAGTCTTGCAATGATCATTTTGGTGGATCTGCTGATCATATTTTTGACGAACAGCATCAGAGTTGGATCAGTGATCGTACCATTTGTATTGTTTATCTTTGCGGTAGTTGTATGTGTTGTATATGAATTTCGCGGGATTCCGATGATGGCACCAGATATTTTAACAGTACAGACGGCTACTAGCGTGATGGGTAATTATACATTCAAATTGACGTTTGAACAATATAGTGTGATCTTGGTATGGATGGCATTTTTCTTTACATTTTTAAGACTTCATGAGGTAAAGGTTACAGAAAAAAGAGTATTTCACATTGCAGGATTTATTGTTGTTGCATTAGGATGCGGATTGTTCACAAATCAGATCATACTGTCTGATTTTATGGAAGAGCACCAGATCAATATTCGTATGTTCCGTCCAATGGAAAGTTATCAAAAATATGGAGGCGTGCTGACATTTGCAAGAAGTGTTGGATATGCGGTCGTGAAGAAGCCAGAAGGATATACAACAGCGAAGGTTGATCAGATCATTCAGGAATATGAAAAGAAATCAGCGAATGAACAGCAAAGTACAGCAAAGCAATATCCAAATATCATAACAGTTGTCAATGAAACATTCGCAGATATTAAGGTGCTGGGAGATTTTAAGACGAACGAAGATTATATGCCCTATTTCCATAGTTTGAAGAAGAATTGTGTGACAGGATATACGTATGCATCGATTGTAGGTGGTCAGACAGCGAATACAGAATTTGAATTGTTGACAGGGAATACTCTTGGATTTTTATCAGCTGGAACGACAGCATTTCAGCTTTATATTCATGGGCAGATGCCTTCACTAGTTAGTAATCTAAAGGCAGAAGGATATTCTGGAAATAAAGCGATGCATCCGTTCAATCCGTATAATTATAATCGACCAGCTGTATATAAAGATTTTGGATTTACGGATTTTATTGATAAATTTGACTTTCCTAAGAATGTAAAAAGGGTTAGAGAGTATATTTCTGATGAGGCAAATGTAGATCGCATTATTTCTGAATATGAAAAGAATCGTAAGAAGACAGATCAGCCATTTTATATGTATAATATGACGATCCAGAATCACAGTCCTTATGATAAGGATGCAGCCAACTTTAAACAGCCGATCAAGATTGAAAGCAGCAAATATGATGCTGAGGCCAACAGATATCTAAATCTGATCAAATATTCAGATGACAGTTTAAAACAGCTGACAAGTTATTTTGAAAAATGTAAAGAGCCAACGATCATTTTATTTTTAGGAGATCATCAGCCAAGATTGACAGATGAATTTATGAATAAGATCACAAACGGTCAATATCAGACTTGGAGCAGCGAACAGATGATGAAGCGTTATCAGGTACCATTCGTGATCTGGGCCAATTATGACATTAAAGGACAGCATATAGAGAAGACAAGCATGAACTATATCCAAAGTATCCTGACCCAGACAGCTGGAGTAAAGATGACAGGATATCAGAGATTTTTAAATGAGGTCCGAAAAGAAGTTCCAACGATCACATCGCAGGGATATTGGGGAAAGAATGGAAAATTTTATCAGATTAATGATAAAGGATCACCATATTATGGTATAATACAGAAGTATCGTATGATTCAGTACAATATGATGTTTGATAAGAAGAATCGCAGAGATTCATTCTTTGAAGTAAGTAAATAGGAGTGCACGTATGAAGCAACTGATTAAGAATATTACGATTCAGATATATAAAGTATTAACATATCTGATTCCAGTAAATAAAAAGATGATTATATTTCAGAGCAGCAATGGACGTAACTATACAGGAAATCCAAGATACATCTATGAAGAGATGGTAAGAGAAGGCCTTGATCAAGAATATGAATGTATCTGGTTTTTCTTTGATACAAGTATAGAAGTTCCAGGTAAATGCAAGAAGATAAGGAATAATTATTTCCCATATTTTTGGTATTTAATGAGAGCAGGAATCTGGGTATTTGATAGTCGTCAGCCATTATATGTGCGTAAGAAGAAGCATATCACATACATTCAGACATGGCACGGAACACCGCTTAAGAAGCTTGCGCTTGATATGGACCGAATGGATATGGGTGGAAGTACGGATATTGAGAATTATCATGAACAGTTTAGAGTAACATGTAAGGATTGGGATTATCTAGTATCACAGAATAAGTTTTCTACAGATATTTTCAGATCATGTTTTGCATTTAAAGATCGTCCGATCTTACAGATCGGATATCCAAGGAATGATATTTTGATCAATGATAATTCTCCTACTAAGATCAGAGAATACAAAGAAAAACTTGGACTTCCATTGGATAAGAAGATCATATTATATGCTCCAACTTGGAGAGATAATGAATATAGCGAGAAAGGAAAGTACAAATTTGCTTCAAAACTAGATTTTGATAAAGCAAAGGAGGCATTATCAGATGAATATATATTCATTGTAAAATATCATTATCTTGTATCAGATAAGATTGATTGGACACCATATAAAGGATTCGTTTATACATTCGACGAGACAAAAGATATTGCATGGTTATACCTTGTGTCAGATATGTTGATCACGGACTATTCTTCTGTAATGTTTGATTATAGTATTCTTAACAGGCCGATGTTATTCTTTGCATATGATCTGGAAGACTACAAGGAGAATCTGAGAGGATTTTATTTTGACTTTGTCAATGATATTCCAGGACCGATTTCAAGAGATACAGATCAGTTGATCAAAGATATTAAAGAATATAATGAAGATAGTTGGAAAGAAAAATATAAGAATTATCATGATAAATTCAATGGCATAGATGATGGACATGCTTCACAGAAGGTCATTGACGTGATAAAGAAGGTAAGCAGATAGAGATCTGCCGAACAATAACACAGTCAGGAGGTTTGAAAACAATATGGTAACGATTCTGTTAGCGACATTGAATGGAGAGGATTATTTAAAAGCGCAGTTAGAATCAATTGCAGCTCAGACCTATGAAAACTGGCAGCTGGTCGTGGGTGATGATGGTTCTACGGATGGTACGATCAGCATTCTTGAAGAATTCAGTAAACAATATCCGGAACAAGTGACGATCATTAAGAATGACCCGCCACAGGGAAGTGCCAAAGACAATTTTATTTCACTGATCCAAAATTCTTACGGACCGTATTTTATGTTTTGTGATCAGGATGATGTGTGGAAACCAGATAAGATTTATCTGACATTACAGAAGATGGAAGCGTTAGAGGCAAGATATGGAGAGAAAACGCCGATCTTGGTTCATTCAGATCTGTCAGTTGCAGATCATAACTTAGAGATGGTTGCAGAGTCATTCTTTCAGTATGCGAATATTCCAAAGAGAATTGTATTGAATCAATTGATGGTACAAAATTCTGTGACAGGGTGTACGATGATGATCAATCGTTGTCTGCAACAATATTTTTTACGGCCGTTACCGATGTCTAAGATCATCATGCATGATTATTGGGCGGCATTGATCGCGAAAGTGTTTGGCAAGATTGGTTTTGTAAATGAGCCAACGATGTATTACCGTCAGCATGGCAATAATTCTGTTGGTGCGAAAGATGCAAAGAATCCCGTCTTTTTGTATCATCGTCTCAAAGAAGGAAAGAACAGCTATCGTCGTATGATGATCGAATCTATGGAGCAGATGCAGGGATTTGTTGAGACATATGGGGAAGAGATCGATAATCTGGATGTTTATGAACTTCTTGAGAGTTATGGAGAATTGTATTATAAAGGAAAGATCAAACGATTGAGTTTTTATAAAAATCATCACGTATTAAAGGAAGGAAATATCCGAAAGCTGATGCAGTGGCTTTGGGGATAGGAATATTTATGAAAAAAGCATTAGGACTTGCAGGAAAATATGTGATCATGTTTCTGTCGTGTTTATTTCCAAGAAGCAGAAAGATATATATCTTTGGAGCATGGCTTGGAGAACAGTTTGCAGACAATCCTAAATATCTGTTTTTAGAAGCACAAGAGCATAAAGAGATCCGTCCGATATGGATCACGAAGAATGAATCAGTCTGCAGAAAAGTCAGGGAGCTTGGATATGAAGCTTATATGTTTGACAGTTTCAAAGGAATTTTAATGCAGCTTCGGGCCAAATATGTGGTAGTCTGCAATGGGATCAGTGATGTAAATCATACATTTATGGGACGAGCAGTATTCTTAAATCTTTGGCATGGGGTTCCATTAAAGAAAGTTGGCTATGATGATGATAAGGTCAAGAATTGGGATAGCAAGGGTCAGAAAATCCGAAGAATGATTCAGGAAATCCCATTAGGAAAAGAGTATGTAGTGGCAACAAGTGATTTTTATGCACCGATCTATGAAAGTGCATTTCGAAGATTAAAGAGTCATATCATAACATTGGGACAGCCAAGGAATGATATATTCTATGATCAAAGTGGAAAATTTCATGCTTCTCATCAGTTGTCAAAAGCGGCAAAAGGAAAGAAAGTCATCTTATATACACCGACACACAGGAAAGAAGGTAAAGTGGCATTTCCTTTGGAAGAACATTTTGATTTTAAAGTGCTCAATGATTGGTGTATCCAAAATGATATTTTGTTCGTGATCCGGCGCCATTTTTATCATAAAGATGAGAAAGTAGATTTCTCCATGTATTCTAATATAACAGATATCACAGAGAGATCCATGGATATTCAGGAATTGTTAATGGATACGGATATTCTGGTTACAGATTATTCAAGCACATATATAGATTATCTATTACTGGACCGGCCGGTAGTCTTTTATAATTTTGATTATCAGGATTATCTGGAGCATGATCGTGGTATGTATTGCGATTATGAGAAGGCGGCTCCGGGATATAAGGCAGAGACATTTGAAGCCTTGATGGAAGAATTCGAACGTCTGATACAAGGCGAAGATCATTTTAAAGAGGTTAGAAGGCAGGCAAGGGATTTCTTTTATTGCAAAGAAGGCCAGGGAATGGTTGGAGAAACATTGTTAGGAATCTTGAAGAATATAAAATAAAAAGAAGCTTTTGATCTATGAGTGAATCCATAGATCGAGAGCTTCTTTTTTGCATTTTGAGTTGATATTCAGGATTAATATCCAGCACGATAAATGATCTTCTGATTGATACGGCTAAGCTCATCACTGACTTGATAATCCGATGTACCAAAGAGGTATTTATGTGCGCGGATCGCATTTTCTTTCAATGTTGTAGGGAATCCATAATAAGTACCATAATAACGGAGCTCTTTCTGGTCCCAAGGGAATCCCTGCTGATCTTTGATGTCATACTTGAAAACAGATAAGAACATATCAAACAATTCATCCTGACTCATATTTGTCTTTACCTGAGGAAGTATCTCATCCATAACAGACATCATCTTCAAAGGATTTTTCTTGGCTTTGTCAAAAATCTTCTGGAGGACTTCTCGTTGTCTTCCGGCTCTGGCAAGGTCACCGCCAGCGGTATAACGGATTCTGGAATAAGCAACGGCTTGATTTCCATCCAGAGTATAAGTACCGGCAGAAGAAAGTTTTGGAGAATGTCCACCGTTGATACGATTCATGTCACCGATATAAGCATTTAAATTCTTTAAGATGCTTTTATCGACTTTTACTTCGATTCCGCCAACAGCATCAACGATATCAGCAAGAATCTTAAAGTTTACAGTTGCGTATTTTTCAATATTCAGATCAAGATTACGATTGATCGTGCTGATCGCAAGCTCTGGACCACCCCAGGAATAAGCGGCATTGATCTTACTGTATTTTCCATTAATACTTACATATGTATCACGATAGATCGACAACAGTTTGACATCTTTGGTTGAATTGTTGATGCTGACAACTATGATAGAATCAGAACGGTTTCCACGATCTGACATACTTCCAGTCTGAGAATCAATTCCGAAAAAAGCATAGTTGGTATAGTCAGTCATATTGCTGTCTTTGTTTACAGTGACAAGCTGGCTGTGGTCAAGACTTTTTGTTGATATTTTCCCAAGTTTTTTGTGAACTGTGGAAAGCGTAAGTCCGACTAATACAGCGATCACAAGAATGAGAATGATCAAGATCCGAAGTGGAGATCTTCTTCTTCGTTTTCGCTTTGTGTGTTTGGCATGTTTTGTATGCTGTGCTGTCATAATGTATCCCTCCAGATTTCCTTAAATAGTTAAGTTTGTACAGAAAAAAGGATGAAAAACTCCATCCTTTTCTTGCTGTTTAATATGCATTTTTATTGACAAATCCCTTAAAGAATGTAAGAAATAATATCTTGATATCAAGTCCCAAAGACCAATTCTCAATATAATACAGGTCATGTTCGATTCTGCTTCGGATGGAAGTATCACCACGGAATCCATTGACCTGAGCCCATCCAGTAATACCTGGACGAACTTGATGCTTGATCATATAACGAGGAATCTCTTCTTTAAATTTCTCGACAAACAAAGGTCGTTCTGGACGTGGCCCGATCAGACTCATATCGCCTTTTAATACATTCCAGAATTGAGGAAGTTCATCAAGGCTTGTCTTACGGATCACACGTCCAACAGGTGTAACACGGACATCGTTCTTGGTTGTCCATTCTTTGGCCTCTTTCTTAGGGTCCTGTACACCCATGGAACGGAATTTGTACATCTTAAAAGGTTTATTCCCAAGACCGATACGTTCTTGGGCAAAAATGATCGGTCCAGGAGAACTCTTCTTCACAAGGATCGCAACGATAAGCATGATCGGTGAGAATAAGATCAATGCAATGATAGAACCGATAATATCGATCAGACGTTTGATCAGTTTATTCATCGTATTTGTTAATGGTACGTTACGGATATTGATAACTGGGAGTCCGTCCAGATCTTCAGTGTATGGGTTGGTGGAAATAAAGTTATAGTAATCTGGAACAAACTTTGTATGCACACCAGACTTCTCACAGATCGCAACGATCTGTTCCAGTTTATGGTATTCATTCAGATTCAGAGTGATCGCAACTTCATCAAGAGATGTCTTCTCAAGATAAGCGGCAAGATCTGAAAGTGTACCAATCTTCTTGATTCCACGATATTCAAAATTATCACTGACAAGATCATCAAAAATCCCATGAACCTTTAAACCCCATTGAGGATTTGATTTGATGCGGTCGATATATGCAGCTGCTGAAGTACTGAAACCGATAAATACCGTATGTTTGATATTGCGTCCTTTCTTACGATTCGTTTTCAAAATCCTGCGTATGATATATCTGGATAAAAGACCAAAAATAAAGTTAAATAAATAAAATAACAGATATAAAGAACGAGGAAAGTTCTGAATCTGCCATACAGTGATCACAAATGCAGAAAGTCCAAGTCCGATCAGATTCGCTTTGACCAGATTCACAAGTTCCTTGGAACCTCGCTGGTAACGCTTTGGTGTATAAAGACCAAAGAACGAATACAATAATAATAACAGGATCAAAGAGCTGATCAGCGGTTTCTGATATTGATAAAACTCTGGATAATAGCGGTTGAGATCGAAAATCTCCTGATTCAGCCAGAATCCAAAGATCGTGCATTTAAATCTTATATACCATGCTGCAAATCCTGCAAAATAAATGCAGACAGCATCCATCACGACATGCAGTCTGTTTAAGTAAGTTTGGTTTTGTTTGATCATATGATAAATACTCCTTTTTCACTTCCTTCTATTATAAGGGATAAAAAGAGATCATACAATGACAAATGACTTAACTTTTTCTTATTTTTGTATTTTGTACTTATTGACACTCTCATCATTTTCACGAAAAATGAGAAAAAAGAGGAAATCATTTTTTAGTAACATATTAATCACAGTTTTTACACATTTATAAGATATATTTATCTCATGAAAGGCAAAAACACATGAGAAAATAAAAGCAAAAGGACGAAATCAAGAGAAAAAGATCAAAACAAATGATCAGGATCGAAAGGAGAATAAAAATCATGAGTGAATATAATACAAATCAGGATGGACAATGGAAGACTTCCGAGCAGTGGAGAGCGGAGGAAGCGAACGACCATTCCAATCCTAAGAAAAACAAAAATGGCGGCAGAGGAAAATATGTTGCAAAATTAGCAGCATCTGCAGTAGCTTTTGGATTGATCGCAGGGCTTGTGATGCAGGGAGTCACATATGGATTTAGCAGAGCAGGCATTGGAAATGGTGCAACACAGCTTGCAACAACGAAGACAACAAGCAGCAGTTCAAGTACCAGCAGTAATGACCTCTCAGGTGTATCAAAAAATGTTATGCCATCGATCGTATCGATCACAGGAAAGTTCGAGACAACAAGCCAGAGTTGGTTTGGACAGACACAAAGCAGTGAATCCGAAGGTGTTGGTTCAGGTATCATCATTGGCAAGAAAGATGGTAAGATTTTGATCGTTACAAATAACCATGTCGTAGCAGATGCCAAATCTTTATCCGTAGGATTTGTGGATGGAAAGAGTGCAAGTGCAACCATTCGTGGTACTGACAGCGATGCGGACTTAGCCGTTGTAGAAGTAGATACAAAGAACATGAAATCTTCTACCTTAAAGAAGATTGCAGTGATCACATTAGGAGATTCCTCAAAATTACAGACAGGAGAAAGAGCGATCGCAATTGGTAATGCATTAGGATATGGACAGTCTGTCACAGGTGGTTATATCAGTGCATTAAATCGTCAGGTACAGTTGACAGACAAGACAATGACACTGATCCAGACAGATGCAGCGATCAACCCTGGAAATAGTGGTGGTGCTTTATTAAATAGCAAAGGTGAATTAATTGGTATTAATACAGTTAAATATTCTTCAGAAGATGTAGAAGGAATGGGATATGCGATTCCGATCAATACAGCAAAACCGATCATCAATAAACTGATCAAGAATGAGGCAACAAGTGAGAGTGAACAGGCATATTTAGGTGTATCAGGTCAGACGATCGACAGTTCTATGGCAAGCCAGTTTGATATGCCATCTGGTGTTTATGTACAGCAGGTGATCAAGAGTTCCCCAGCCCAGAAAGCAGGCATTAGTGCAGGAGATGTGATCGTATCCTTTAATGGAAGCAACGTTTCTACAATGGATGGATTAAAAGAAAAGATTTCAAACCTGAAAGCAGGCAAGAAAGTTAAAGTTGTTGTAAAACGTCAGAATCAGATGGGTACTTATGAGAAGAAGACACTGACAGTTACTCTTGGAAAGAAATCAGATGCACCAAGCACAAGCAGTAACAGCAGCAACAGCAATAGTAATAACAGCAATAGTTACAACAATAATTATAATAATGAAAGTTCTAACAGCCAGTATTATAGTTTTGGACAGTAAAACCGGTTGAAAAAAGAACCAAAGAAAGATACAATAAAATGGAACCCTGTGAGTAGGCAGGGTTCCATTTTTTAGTCAGGAGAATATGCCTATGGTTATGATCGAAATTGAAAATATTAAGAAGTTTATGGCAGGTTTTTTAGGAGGAAATCTTTTTGATGATTTCTTGATGAGCGAAGGAAAACTGTCCATGAACATTTCGTATGAATTTGATGGAAAGATCTTAAAAGAATTTTATGATACAGAAGAATGGAAAGAGATGAAACAATATCCATATGTAACGTGGGAAGAAGAGAAAGAAAAAATATTTTCTCTCGTAAAAGGGAAGAAGAAACCGCTGTCTTTTCAATTTGTGATGATGTTAAAACCAGATCTTTCTCCAGAGTTTCTTGCCAAATATAATCTTGCAGTCCGAGAAGATGAAATAGCAGGATTATTTATCAACATTTTATACGATCGACAGGGATTAAAGTGTACATCAGGAGTGTCCAGAAAGACATTTGTACTGGATAAAACTTTGGAAGAAGCGTGGGATCGGGAAGTGAAAGAAAGATTTTTAACAAAGTACCTGTAAAATTTTTCACAAACTTCGGGAACTTAAAAGAAACTTTGTTTGCATGTTTCTTTTTGCGTAGATATATGTTAGAATAAGTAGTAATGAATACCAGATAAGAAAGTTGTAAAAAGGAGATACGAATATGAGTTTTCATATTGTTTGTGACAGCTGTACGGATTTGACAGAAGAAGATTTAAAAAAAGGATGTTATACTTTAGTACCCCTGACATTATTAGTGGATGGAGAAGAAATCATAGATGATGAAACATTTGATCAGGCAGATTTCTTAGCAAAGGTTGCAGCAAGTAAAGAGTCTGTGAAGTCAGCATGCCCTGCACCAGAGAGTTATATGGAAGCATATTCCAAGGCAGATGATATATATGTGGTAACATTATCTGCAGAATTAAGTGGATCATACAACAGTGCAGTTTTAGGAAAGAATCTATATGAAGAAGAGAACGGAACAAAGAATATTCATGTAGTGAATTCCAGAGGAGCCGCTACGACTCAGGTTCTGATCGCACGTAAGCTCAACGAATATGCAAGTCAGGGAATGCCATTTGAAGAAGTGGTTGATAAGATTGAAGAGTATACAACAAGTCTTAGAACATATTTTGTTTTGGAGACACTAGAAGTACTAAGAAAGAACGGAAGATTATCAAGACTATCTGCAACGATCGCCGGTGCATTAAATATCAAACCAGTCATGATCGGTACAAGAGACGGCGTGATTCAGAAAGCAGCCCAGGCAAGAGGAATGAAGAAAGCACTCGCGAAGATGGTAGAACACATGGGAAGCGAAGGAAGAGATCTCACAAGAAGACAATTCGTCATTTCACACTGCAATTGCTACGAGAGAGCTGTTTACGTGAAAGAATTGATCAAGAAGCATTTACACGCAGAAGACATTGATATTGTAGATACTAAAGGAGTCAGCAGTTTGTATGCATGCGATGGAGGAATCATTGTATCATATTAGATTCTGGTTACTTGAATAGACGTGTATATAAGTGATAGAAATAAACATCCACTTAAATTTTCCAAGTTTATAATTGTCTACACGATAGACTTCTGATATATGATAAAAAATAAATAAACGATCGGGAGAGCAGCATTAGAATTTTGCTCTCCCGATCGTTTATTTATTTTTTATCATATATTCAAAATCTATAGTTGGCTAACTACAACTTAAAATTGTTACAAAATTAACGTGATTATGCACAAAAATGAGCTGGATTGTTACAAAATTAACGTACAAATTGCACAAAAAAACACTTGAATTTGTCGAAAAATGTGCGTATAATGAGAGTCAATATACTGATATAGAGGAATTAAGGAGGATGAGTCATGAGTCGTTTGGAATTAAGGTCTCCGAACCAGGCACAGCTGGTTGTGGAAGGTCTTTATAAGGATTTGGAACGAAGAATCGAGTCAAGCCCGCCAGGGTTATGTCCGGTTGATATGTCCAGAGCATTTTTGGAGATCTGTCATGCACAGAGCTGTGGAAAGTGTGTTCCATGTCGTGTAGGACTTGGACAGTTAAAGAATCTGATCACTGATGTTTTAGATGGCAAAGCAACGATCCGAACTTTAACAGAGATACATGAAACAGCAAAATCCATTATGGAATCTGCAGATTGTGCGATTGGCTATGAGGCAGCCAATATGGTATACAAAGGAGCCATTGGATTTAAAGATGATTATGTAGAACATATCATGTATCATCGATGCTTAAGTACGTTAAAGCAGCCAGTGCCATGTGTATCCAGATGTCCTGCGAGAGTGGATATTCCGGGATATATTGCGTTGGTGCGTGAAGGAAGATATGAGGATGCGATCCGTCTGATCAGAAAAGATAATCCATTTCCAACAACATGTGGATTTATCTGCGAGCATCCATGTGAAGCATTATGCCGTAGAAATATGATCGATGATGCGGTGAATATCCGTGGATTAAAACGTATGGCAGCAGATGCAGCAGGATACGTTGCACCGCCAGAATGTGCAGAATCTACAGGGAAGAATATTGCCGTTGTAGGTGGTGGACCAGGTGGATTAAGTGCAGCATATTTCTTACAGTTGATGGGGCATCAGGTAACCGTATATGAGATGCTTCCAAAACTTGGAGGAATGTTACGTTATGGAATTCCAAACTACAGACTACCAAAAGAACGCTTAGATGATGATATTCAGGCAATCTTAGACACAGGAGTCAAAGTAGATTGTGGAAAAGCTATCGGCAAAGATTATTCCATTGTGGATTTAAAAGAAAAATACGATGCTGTACTGATCACGATCGGTGCAAGCACAGATAAGAAGTTAGGATTAGAAGGCGAAGATGCCAAAGGCGTTATTTCAGCGGTACAGTTCTTAAGAAATGTCGGATACGGAACACAGGAAAGCTTGGAAGGAAAAGAAGTTGCCGTGATCGGTGGTGGAAATGTTTCCATGGATGCAGTTCGTACATCTGTAAGATTTGGTGCGAAGAAAGTCAGCATCGTATATCGAAGAAGAGTTGCCGATATGACAGCACTTCCAGATGAGATTTCAGGAGCAGAAGCAGAAGGTGTTGAGATCAAGACATTGATGGCACCTTCAAGAATCGAGAAAGACGAAGAAGGCAATGTCAAAGGTATATGGGTAACACCACAGATGATCAGTAATATCAAAGGTGGAAGAGCATCTGTAAAGCCAACAGGGGAAGATGACGTATTTATCCCATGTCAGACACTGATCGTAGCGATCGGTCAGGATATCGAATATCAGCACTTCGAAGAAGCAGGAGTTCCCGTACAGAGAGGAAAGATCAACGTAGAGAAATTTGGTGGATTCGAAGAGATGCCAGGAGTATTTGCAGGTGGAGACTGTGCGACAGGTCCATCCACAGTTATTTCAGCAATCGCAGCAGGTAAAGTTATCGCAGCCAATATCGATGAATATCTGGGATATCATCATGAAATTACAGCAGATGTTGAGATTCCAGAACCTAAGTTAGAAGATAAACCAGCATGTGGAAGAGTTAATCTTACAGAGAGAGAAGCTGGAGAGAGAGTTAAAGACTTTGAAGGAGTCGAAAACTGTATGACAGAGAAAGAAGCATGCCAGGAGGCAGGAAGATGTCTTCGCTGTGACCACTTTGGTTATGGTATTTTCAAAGGAGGTAGGGATACAAAATGGTAAATATTACAATAGATAACCACACGATCGCTGTACCTTCTAGAACAACGATCATGGAAGCAGCAGCCTCCATTCATATACCGATTCCAAAGCTTTGTTATTTAAAAGATATCAATGAAATTGGAGCGTGCAGAGTCTGCGTTGTAGAAATTGAAGGACAGGATCATCTGGTAACATCCTGTAATAACGTGGTAGAAGAAGGAATGACGATCTATACCAACAGTCCGAAAGTACGCAGAAACCGAAAACATACGGTAGAGATGATCCTTTCCCAGCACGATGCACAATGTGCAACTTGTGTAAGAAGCGGAAATTGTACACTTCAGACGGTTGCTAATGATCTGAATATTGTAGACAGCCCTTATAAGAAGGAGATCTGTATCGAAGAATGGGATACAAGATATCCATTGGTACGTGATGCAAGCAAATGTGTCAAATGTATGCGTTGTATACAAGTATGCGACAAGATTCAGGGAATGCATATCTGGGATGTATCTGGAACTGGAGCAAGAACAACAGTTGGAGTTTCAGAAAACAGAGATATCAAAACAGCAGATTGTGCATTATGTGGACAGTGTATCACACATTGTCCAACAGGAGCATTACGTGAACGAGATGATACAGACAAATTATATCGCGCATTAGAAGATAAAGATACGATCGTGGTAGCACAGATCGCACCAGCAGTTCGTGCTGCATGGGGAGAAAGTCTTGGATTATCAAGAGAAGAAGCAACAGTTGAGAAGATCGTAGATGCACTTCGAAGGATCGGTGTAGATTATGTATTTGATACAACATTTTCAGCAGATCTTACGATCATGGAAGAAGGAACGGAATTTGTCGAGAGATTTACAAATGGAGATCTTGATATGTATCCAATGTTTACATCCTGTTGTCCAGGATGGGTACGTTTCATCAAATCTCAGTATCCACAGATGGTAAACAGATTATCTTCTGCCAAATCTCCACAGGAGATGTTTGGGGCAGTGATGAAGACTGCGTTTGCAAAGAAGATGAACATCGACCCAGACCGTATTTTTGCATTATCCATTATGCCATGTGTTGCGAAGAAAGATGAAAGAGAGAAAACGTTATTCCATGGTGAGTTTGCAGGACATGGAGTTGACTGTGTGTTAACAACAAGAGAATTGGACCGTCTGATCCGTGCTGACCATATTGATCCAAAGACATTAAAAGATGCAGCCTTTGATACTCCGTTTACTGAGGGAACCGGAGCAGGAGTGATCTTTGGAGCAACTGGCGGAGTTATGGAAGCGGCACTGCGTTCTGCGTATTACCTGATCACAGGAAAGAATCCAGAAGTAGATGCATTTAAACAGATCCGTGGAGTGAACAAAAATGGATGGACAGAAGCCCAATTTGAAATTGCTGGCAATACGATAGATATCGCAGTTGTGAGTGGACTTCAGAATACAAGAAATCTGATGGAAGCGATCCAGAAGAGAGAAGTACACTATCATTTTGTAGAAGTCATGGCCTGTCCAGGCGGATGTGTAGGTGGAGGCGGACAGCCAATCTATGAAGGGAAAGAACTGGCATCTGACCGTGGATCCAACCTGTACTTCCTGGATAAGACAGCCCATTTGAGATTTTCACACGAGAATCCAGATATCAAACATCTGTATGATGAATACTTTGGATCACCGGGAAGTCATAAAGCACATCAGTTACTGCATGTGCAAAAATAGCTGTTAATACCTTTTAATAAAGAAAATCCAGACATTTAGAAGATACAAATTCTAAATGTCTGGATTTTCTCTCTTTTTAACATAATTACCATCTTGGATTGTCAAGTACAGTTACTTCGCCATTGATCTCACAAACAATATGGCGGTATCCTTTGGTTTCGATTGTTCCATAATCATGTCCTGCATCTGCATCAAATACATAAAAAGCAGTCAGGACTTCATCTCCAGTATTAATGGTGCGGTGAGCATATCCGCGGGGAACATACAATGCTTTCCCTTTCTCCATCCGTTCAACCCGCCAATCACCGTCAAGGCTTTCAAGCATCATATACCCTTCGCCTTTTAATGTATAATAAACTTCGGCAGTGTCTACGATCTGATGAAAATGTCCTTTCGTCATATAATATTCATTTCCAATCTTCCCAGGATGGATCATCGTTGTGCCAAATGCAAGATCACCGGCACGCTCTGGGCATCCAAGTTCATAAAACTCATAGATCAAAGGGTCTTCGTGTTTAAGAATTTCTTCAACAGCTTCTTGATCCTGATACATATTTTTCATCTGGGAAAGATAACGCTTTGTAGTATCTGCGTGCTTGGAAAGTCCGTTATTTAGATCAAAATCCAAAGTAAAAGCCTGATCCCAGTTAAACTGATTCATAAAATACCTCCTAAAAAATTGCCTTAGATCTCAAGTGTGGAAACGCCTTGTTCTTTCATCATAGTTTCGAATTCCTTGATGATCGAGATACCAGCACTTGTTCCGATACGTTGGGCACCGCACTCTATCATTTTCATAAATGTCTTGGCATCACGGATTCCACCAGCAGCTTTTACCTTTACCGCATCGCCAACATGCTCTTTCATTAATTTCACATCATCAAAAGTAGCACCGCCAGTACCGAAACCAGTGGATGTTTTGATAAAATCAGGTTTCACCGCTTTGGCGATTTCACAAAGCTTGATCTTCTCCTCATCATTAAGATAACAGTTTTCAAAAATGACTTTACAAGTAACATCTTTTTCATGGCAGGCAGCAACGATCTGTGACATCTCATCCTTGATATAATCCCAGTTAGAAGCCTTGACCTCTGTCTGATTTACAACATAATCAATCTCATTTGCACCATTTGCAATAGCATCTTTTGTATCAAAGACTTTAGAAGCGATCGTTGTCTGACCCAATGGGAAAGAGATAGCAGCTCCTGTATGAATATCCGTTCCTTCCAGTAACTTTGCACATAATCCAGACTGCACCTGATTGATCGCTACCATGGCAAAATGATGTTCTTTCGCCTCATTACATAAGACCTCCATGTCTTTAGGAGAAGCATCCGTATGTAAATTTGTGTGATCGATCATTCTTGCAAGATCATCTAATGTATATGATTTCATAAAAACCTCCTATTTTTGCTGATATGTTTGTTTCATGTTAATTAAAATATAACATTATGTAATTGTTATGTCAATATTATGTAAATGAAATAAGAGAAAATAAATTGACATAAAATAAAAAATCCGATAAAGTGAAAGAAAAAAGAAAGAGAGTATAAAATGGGAGCATTTTATTTAGATATAAAAAAAGATTTATTAGATAAGATCTTAAGTGGAATTTACCAGCAAGGAAGCATCATACCAAATGAATACGAATTAGCTGAGATCTACAACGTCAGCCGGCCGACAATCCGTAAGGCTGTACAGATTTTAGTGGATGAGGGATATTTAGAAAAACGTAAAAAACGAGGGACGATCGTATGTGATCCAACGATCCGGCAGGAATTTGCACAGGTGATCCAGACATTTGATAAAGAAGTAAAAGAAAAAGGACTGACTCCATCGACAAAAGTTCTGACATTCAAACAAGAAAAGGCAGAAGAAGAAGTTCGCCAGAAATTGAATCTCAAAGAAACAGAAAAAGTTTATAAACTGGTCAGATTGAGATACGTTGATGATCAGCCTAATGTTCTGGTTACAACGTATGTGCCATGCAGACTGTTTGAACATTTGTCAGAAGTTGATTTTGAAAAGGAGAGTTTATATCAGACATTTCATAAGGAAGGAAGAGATATCACATCTATACAGAGAAAGCTGGATGTGATCCTTGCAGATGAAACATGTGCGGATCTGTTAGATGTCAAAAATGGAGATCCTTTATTTTATTTTCATTCCACAGGATATGATGAAAGTCATACAGCGATTGAATATTCGATTGCGAAATATCGGGGAGATCGGAATAGCTTTGTTTTTCAACTTTCAAATAACGTGTATTATTCTTAATACATTTATTTACAAATATCAGTTTTTTCTGTATAATAAAGCACAATAAGCTGAAAACAGTGAATAAAACAATAAACAGCAACGCAGGAGGAATGACCATGAGCAAAATTCAGATGACCACTCCATTAGTAGAGATGGACGGAGATGAAATGACAAGAATTCTTTGGAAGATGATCAAAGATGAATTGTTATTACCATTTATTGATTTAAAAACAGAATATTATGACCTTGGGTTAGAACACAGAAACGAGACAAACGATCAGGTTACATTTGATTCCGCAGAAGCAACAAAGAAATATGGAGTTGCAGTCAAATGTGCAACGATCACTCCAAATGCAGCGCGTATGGATGAATATGATTTAAAAGAGATGTGGAAGAGTCCAAATGGAACAATCCGTGCGATCTTAGACGGAACAGTATTCCGTGCACCGATCACAGTCAAAGGAATCGAACCAACCGTCAGCAAATGGAAGAAACCGATCACGATCGCAAGACATGCCTATGGTGATGTATACAAAGGTGTGGAGATCAAAGTTCCAGGAGCAGGAAAAGCAGAATTAGTATTTACAGGAGAAGACGGAACAGAGATCAGAGAAACAATTCATGATTTTGACGGACCAGGAGTGATCCAGGGAATGCATAACATTGATGCATCTATTGCAAGTTTTGCAAGAAGCTGCTTTACATATGCATTAGACACAAAACAGGATCTGTGGTTTGCAACAAAAGACACGATCTCTAAGAAATACGATCACACATTCAAAGATATCTTCCAGGAGATCTTTGATGCAGAATACAAAGAGAAATTTGATGCAGCAGGAATCGAATATTTCTACACACTGATCGACGACGCAGTAGCCCGCGTTATGAAATCAGAAGGTGGATTTATCTGGGCATGTAAGAACTATGACGGAGATGTTATGAGTGATATGATCTCATCTGCATTCGGATCATTAGCAATGATGACATCTGTATTAGTATCACCACACGGATACTATGAATACGAAGCAGCTCATGGAACAGTACAGCGTCATTATTATAAACATCTGAAAGGTGAAGAGACATCTACAAACTCTGTAGCAACAATCTTCGCATGGACAGGAGCGTTAAGAAAACGTGGAGAATTAGATGGTAATGAAGAATTAATGGCATTTGCAGATAAACTTGAGAAAGCTACATTAGACACGATCGAGAGTGGCACAATGACAAAAGACTTGGCACTTATTACAACTCTTGAGAATGTGAATGCTGTGAATAGTGAAGAGTTTATTAAGGCAATTGCGGAACGCTTGAAATAGTGTTTAGTTTATGAGACAAAAATAAGATAAGAACAAATATTTATAAGAAACCGATGGCAACACGCAGATTTTAAGAGCGTTTTTTACAAATCGCTTATCCGCGCCTGTTCCTTTGAAAACTCCCTGGCTGCGTGCCAAAATGCCCGCAGCTGCGGTCAGACATTCAACCACAGGGCGCTGCGAATTTGTAAAAAACGCACATAAAATCTGCTGATCGTTACCATCGGTTTTTTATAAATATTTGTTCTTATCTTATTTTTGTCTCATAAAACTGAAGTCTATTCAAATCAGTATATAGAGGGTGTATGTTGATAATTTTTCTTTATAACTTTATTGTATAAAGAAATTGGAAGAAAGATAAGGGGTGTATTACATTTCAAGGTATTTTTGAATTATATCCGTTTCAGATAAATCGATGTGTTTTAGAACAAAATCATAAAGAGGTTTTGCAAAGTCAGCATCTAAATCTAATTCTTCAAGTGCTTTACACATATTCACAGTACCTCCTTTTTGTTCAGATTTTATAGCATTGTTAATTAATTTTTGTGATTCAGTAATGCAACCAATTACCATGGCTAATTCGGATGATATATTTTTTTCATTGTATATATCAGTGATTTTATCATATTTTTCGTCAAAAATAAATCTGCTAATATTGAATATTGTGTTGATATCGTCGTTGTGAAATTTTAATTTTGTCATATGAATATTAGTCCTCCTTTGGGGTGTAGAAATGGACAGGTATGGATCTGATTATGCAGAAATGGTAATTGAGAAGGTATTGAAGATAATGAAAAAGAGCTAGGAAATAAAAACCTAACTCTTTTGTTATTATCAGTATAAAATTAAGAATGATTTGGTCTGTTTTTGTATGTAGATTTTACAGATCCCTGATGATGCCAAGTTCGACCATCACTACTCGTAGTTGTCCAATAAATGTAGTTTCCTGGTTTAACAGAAGAGTAGCGTTTTGAATATCGATAAGTGGAATCAGTGTATAAATTACAAGTTAAATTTCCTAAACCATCAGTTCCTTCTTCAATCATAGAAACTGCAACACCTTTTGAATTTGTGTAAATATGCTGATTCGTATCAAGGCCACAATGGTCAGCAGTATGATTTACCGTAGGATGATCTTTATCCACTTTATTGGCAGAATCTATTGAGCAGGCAACACCCCAGCAAGCGGCTACATACTCATTGGTCATAAATGTTTCTTCAAAAGCCATAGGACGTTCGTATTTTCGTTTCATAAAATTCCCCCTAATGTATTAATTTAGTCGTAATAAGTATACTTCCCCTTAAAATATACAACATCATTATATAAAGAAAAACTGCTTGAAGCAAGTATTTTTATGAAAAATTCAATGATTGATAGGTAAATATTATGATATGAGAAGAGATTACATGTGAACTTAAGATTATTTACTGGTAGATTGCGAAAAAATAAGTATTTTTTTACAAATGATTGAAAAATCCAGGATTTCAGACTATAATAAAGTTAAAATATTAAATCAAAAGATGACGGTTTGTTGAAATATAAGATTATGAAAGGGGAAGTTGTTATGAAGAGAATGTATGAAAAGCCAATGGCTTATGAAGAAGTATTCAAGGCAAACGAATACATAGCTGCTTGTACTACAGGTGTGATTCAGGATATGTATATTGAAATAGCAGATTACGAAAAAAAGATGCCTTTTACAGATGGTTTATTGCATTAAATGGAAGATTCTAGTATAATATAATCATGAAAAAAGATGTTGCAGAATGTGCAATATAAGATGAAGATAGAATTTGTATAGAAGGAAAGGGGAAAAGATTATGAAAAGAAGATATGAAAGACCAAGTGCTTATATAGAAGAATTTACACCGAATGAGTATGTGGCGGCTTTTGGAGATCATGGAAAGGTGTATAAGTTTGAATGTAATGCAGGGGAAAAAAATAAACAATATAATGTCTATTATTTTAATAACGGGCAAAAAAAATATTTGACAAAAGGTGGTTTGTTTGGAAGCTATTATCATCCGTGTAAAGCAACACATGAGGCTGAAGAAGATACGGGATTTATTAGTGGATTTATAGATGATCAGAGTACATGGCAGGATGAAAAGATACCAGTTGTTATTTGGACGGATAATGGAAGAGACGTGCATTGTACAACTAATTTAAATATGAAAGAATGGGCAACCGCTAAATCATAAAAATACAAAAAGAACCGTACCTACCGGTTCTTTTTTATTACAGGGAGAGTAATCATGGACCTATTTGACACTAACACTACCTTCGAACGCCAACTTTTCGCAAAGGCAGCAAGGAACCGTATTCCGCTTTATGGAGTACTGGAGTTATTGCCTCTCTGCAACTTAAACTGTGACATGTGTTATGTCCATTTATCCAAACAAGAAATGCAGTCCCAAGGAAGATTGCGAAGTTTGGATGAATGGATTTCCCTTGCAAAGCAAATGAAAGATGCAGGGACATTATTCTTGTTGATAACGGGTGGAGAGCCTTTATTATTCCCTCAATTTAAAGAATTATACTGTGCATTAAAAGATATGGGCATGATTCTCACGCTCAATACCAACGGGACGTTGATCAATGAGGAATGGGCGGAATTTTTTGCGAAGAATAAGCCAAGAAGGATAAATATAACTTTATATGGATCAAAGAATGAGACATACGAGAATCTATGCCATATGAAGGATGGATTTGACAAAACGATCAGAGGGATTGAATTATTAAAAAAATATGAGATTGATGTCAAGATCAATGGAAGTCTTGTGAAGAAGAATTTTCATGACAGGATGGAGATCATAGATATCGGAGAAAAGTATGATATCCCAGTTCGGATCGATACTTATATGTATCCATCCGTGCGTGAGCGGACAACTCCTTTTAATTTTCAGGAGAGATTAGACCCAGAGGATGCTGCAAAGGCAAGGGTTGAAACCTTACACCGGGAAATGGGAGATGAACTTTTTGAGCAATATGCGAAGCAGACTATTTATCTGGCAGAACATACAGAAGAAGGAGATGCCTGTCCGGGGCATATGACATGCAGGGCTGGACAGAGTTCGTTTGTAGTTAATTGGCAAGGCATGATACGTTCATGTATTGTGTTAGATCAGCCAAGTTACGATGCCTTTGACACAACGGATGATTTTATGACATTATGGAATAAGATCGTGAGAGAAACAGAAGAGATCAAAACAAGTGTGGAATGTAATCAATGTAAATTAAGACATGTATGTAATATATGTTCAGCGGCAGCGATTGCAGAATGTGGAGATTCTGAGGGCGTTTCAAAATATTTATGTGAATATACGAAGGAAACAGTTAGGAATTTAAAAGAGTTTTATTAAGAAACAAAATATGGAGAAAGAAGTTGCATAAAGGACTTCCTTCTCCATATTTCATATATAATAAGTTATTCAATATTCTCAAGATACTTTTGAACCATTTCATTCTCGCCCAAATCTATATGCTTCAATACAAAATCATACAAAGGCTGTACAACATCCGTATCTTCTTCCAATTCATTTACAATTTGGTCAAAAGATTTATTTTTATGGATTTTTTTAATGATTAGTTTGAGTTTGGTTTTTAACTCACCTTCCTGGCGGCCTTTTTCCTCTAATTTCTCGAGAGCTTTACACATATTAACATTCCCTCCTTCTTGTTGAGCGTTTACAGCATCGTTGATCAATTTTTGTGATTCTGTAATACAGCCAATAACCATAGCTAATTCTGAAGATATATTTTCATCTTTAAATATATCAGTGATTTTATCATATTTTTCGTCAAAAATAAACCTACGGATATTGAATATTTTATCAACATCATCATTGTCAACTACCCACCACCTAAAGGTGGGGGCTTGTAACTGCCCAGTCGTACTAACGACTTACGTCTCCGACCTTTCACACCAATAGATATTGCTATCTAAAGTGGCGTTACATCATAGGGTGGTTGACAACACCCTTTGTAGCAAAGTTTACTCTGTTACAACTGTATTAGGTACTTGGCTATCAACAAGATAGTTTATTCCCATACGATACAGATTCATAGCTCCTATACGGTCATCATTGGACTTATAGCCACAGTTTTTACAAGTAAACAAATGTATCTTCTTGTTACGGTTGGACTTTTCAGTATGTCCACAAATAGGACAACACTGACTTGTATAACGGGGGTCAACTTTTATTACAGAAGACTGATTCTGCTTAGCCTTGTAAATTAGTTTCTGTTCTAAATCATAAAACGACCACGATACAGAAACATAACGGTCTTTAATTCTGACACGCTCTGTAACATTACGAATACCCGACAAATCTTCTAATACAAAGAGTGTATGCTTTGGGTTGTTCTCAACGAGTGCCTTTGATACACAATGGTTAACATCTTGCATCCAACGGTTTTCTCGCTGACCGATCGCTTTTAATCTTCGCCTTGAAGATGGAGTTTGCCGCATTTGGAGTTTTTTACGGAGTTTGGAATAGTTAGCACGTTTTTGTTTAATAGTCTTGCCGCTGACAAAACCTGACTTGTGCTTACTGTCATAAGTGGCAACGACAAAGTTAATACCTCTGTCAATACCTACGACATTACAAATGTCAGAAATATTACTTTCTTCGACATCATAAGTTGCTGGTATGTGAAGATAATATTTACCATGTTTGTTTGTGAGCTTAGCTGTACCAAA